>Ga0247843_1007751_pt1 | contig 12973 bp, 12 predicted proteins | sample LaCruzMarch2017__FD_192420 | JGI IMG/M metagenome (GOLD analysis project Ga0247843, IMG submission 192420) | Freshwater microbial communities from meromictic Lake La Cruz, Castile-La Mancha, Spain - LaCruzMarch2017_8m | ecosystem: Environmental > Aquatic > Freshwater > Lake | place: Spain...
TTCTCGCTTGCGTTTGTGGGCGGTGGCTTCCGCACGGGCCTTCACAGCGTGCTCGAACCCGCACTGTGGGGTCTACCGATTTTTTGCGGTCCTCAGCTGCGCAAGCAACCCGAAGCGAGCGACCTCGAAAGCCGCGGCGTGCTCTATCCCGTTATTTCCCCAGCAGAACTTGAAAAACTTCTGAAGGATTTTCTCGCCAATCCCGCCCACTTCGAAATGGCTCAGGCCCTGGCGCGCGACGTTGCCGTCCAAATGAAAGCCTCAACCGGCGCTTCAAAGCGCTTGTCACGCCTAGTGAGCGCGTCTAAGCTCAACTCCGATGTCGGGATCTAAAGTACTTCCTTGCGGACGCCCTCTGCCTGATGCTGCGGCTCCCCCCACACCTCAAAAAATGAACTCCTACCGCGAGGAACTCAAAATCTTCCTGGCGACTGAAAACCTCAAGTTCACCGAGCAACGTTGGAACATCGCGAAGATCATTCTTCAAACAGGCGGTCACCTGGACGCTCAGGAGATGGTTCGTCGCGTGAAGAAAGCTCACCCCTCAATCGGCGCCGCAACAGTCTACCGCAACATCAAGGTGCTTTGTGATGCCGGCATTCTCGAGCCCACCCACCAAAACATCGACGGTCGCGACGTCTTCGAGCTACCGGACGAGGATCACCATGATCACATTCTTTGCGTGGATTGTGGTGAGGTATTTGAGTTCAACAACGAGAAAATCGAATCGCTTCAAGTGAAAGTCGCTAAAGATTTCGGGTTCAACCTGACGGGCCACCGCCACATGATCCACGGCGCTTGCGAATTTCTGCAGGCCAAGAAAAAGAAATCCGTTTCGATCGTAAAGTAAGGTTCAACGCTTTTCGCAGCGAATATGAGTACCCTTCGTTTTTCCGAATACAGATCCTGGAGCACTACTAAGGATTCGGGACTTTAATCCCAAATGCCTTTACACTTTTTATTCACGCAACGAACTTTGGGTGGAACACATAAATCACATACAACACAGTTCTCAGTTTCGGTCCCTTTACATTCCGACGAAACGACTTTGAGACCGTGAGAGCACAGAATTTTCCAAGATTTATTAACGGGTAAGGATGCACATGAACAGGCTAGGTCGTATTCACATTCCGTACTGGATATCAACATACAGTCTTGGTCGACTCGACAGGAAGTATCCACGGCATTGATTCGAACTGATTTTCCAAAGCCAAGATCCACTGTTGAAACTAATAAAATACCAAGCCCGACCTGGCAGAGCGCTCTCATTCTTACATAATATCAGAAAATCAAAACAAGCTGATCGCTTCGCAAACCGGGAAATTGTACAGAACTCAACACTAGTCGTCTGAACTGGTGTCCGTCTTCACGGGTTCCATAAGCTCAACGGTCGCTATTCCAGTGTCGCTCACAGAGTGAATACGGAACGTGAGATCTTCGTCGAAAATGAGAGTTCCGGGAGGAGGCAACTGCCCACCCGTGCGGATCAGCAGATATCCATTGAGCGTGCTGTAGGACGAATCCACCGGTAGCGACGAGTTGTAGCGGTCGTTGAAATCAATAATCGGAATCTCGCCGTTGACGATACGAGGACCGCCTAGCGCCTGCTCATGCCCCGCCTCAGACGGATCATCGTGCTCGTCACGAATATCGCCAACGATTTCTTCCAATAGATCCTCGAGCGTCACAAGGCCCGTGATCACGCCCGCTTCGTTGCGCACAAGCGCAAGGTGCGTGCCCCAGCGCTTCATTTCGCGAAGAACGCCTCCGAGCTGAACCATCTCAGAAACGTAGTACGGACGACGAATCCGCCTGGTCCAAGAACCCGGTGAAGGCTTCTGAATTTCGCGGAAGAGATCCTTCACGAGAAGGATGCCCACGATGTGATCGAGGTTGTTGCGGTAAACGGGATAGCGCGAGTGCCCATCGACCGCGACATAGCGTAGCACCTGTTCCCAACTCCACGACACCGAGATCGCAGCTAACTTCGAACGAGGGGTCATGACGTGCATCGTGAGTCGATCAGGAAACTCGATCAGGTTCGAGAGAACTTCGCCCGTAGCGCGGTCGATGCCGCCATCTTTGGTCGCGATTTCGATCGTGTGCGTGATGTCTTCTTCGGAAACAGCCTGACGGCTTTCGCGCCCTGGCATGCCCGAAAGCGTAACGACGCCGGAGGTGAACTTCTTGATCAACCACGTTACGGGAAAAAGAATCCAGCTAACGACGATCAGAAAGCGCATCGCGTAAGGGGCAATACTCACGGCGAAAGACCGTGCCAAAAGCTTCGGGAAAATTTCGCTGAAGAGAATGAACATCACCGTCATGCACGCGACCGCGAGCGAAACGTGCAAGGGATATTGCTGCGAGATCCACAAGGTAAAGACCGAAGACCCTACGAAGTTGGCGATGTTGTTGCCGATGAGAATTGTGATCAAGATGCGACCGGGATCGCGGACCCATGCCTGGATCTGGCGTGCGTTCGAATCGCCTTTCGCCACGATCTTCTGAAGTTCGAGACGACCCAGAGAAGTGAGAGCCATTTCGAAGCCGGAAAATGCCGCGCTTGCGAAGAAACAGCCAATGACGATGATAATTTCCCAGTCCACGTTGAGCCTCTTAAACTAACACAGCTTGGATTTTCGAAACACCCTGTTAAACTCTTTAGAAGTGCGCCTGCTCTTCGCCATCTTGATCTTTTCCGTCACGGCCGCCTGTACGCGTTACGGCGTCCACAATGATAGCGCGCGTCAATACCCCGTTTCTGAAATCACCCTCCCCTCGAGCCGCGAAGAACTCGCCGGACAGATTCAAAACTTTCTAAAAAGTCGCGGATTCAAACCCCACGTCGAACGCCACCAGACGGCGAGCGTGACGGATCTCGAACTCGACTGGGTCAGGGAATCAAGTCTTGAGTATTTTTACATTCTTTCCGGCAGCAGGACCCCTCATCTTTCCCACTGGAAAGCGGTCTGGCGCATCACGGACGAAGGTCCCCGAAAAACCAACATTCGAATCGAGATCATGGAACTTCTTTATATGGGCCCACAAGACGAAGCAGGTCCGACTCCCTCGCTCAACGGCCAATGGGTCGAGGCGCCCGATTCGCACCTGCGGGGATGGATCGAACTCAGACGTTTCTTTACGGAGACTTTCCCGAGGCAGTCTTTGCCGAAGGAGCTGACTTTGATCCAGGTGCCTTCTTTGGAGATGCCACCTTTGTCTCTACAGGAGTATCGACCTTTGAAGTCGCATCAGAGTTCCAGACCTTCGCCCTTCTGAATTCCACGAAGTTAGCGAGCACGCGTTGCGCGCGAAAGCGAAGTTCGTTTTCGATGAGCTTCGTCGGAAGAAGTCGATACACGATCAATGATGGTTTGAGTGCGAGGCGAATCTTGATGATCGCATCGCGACCGTTCTCGTCCGGCAGAACCGTCATCTCGCCCATCATCCATTGAAGCACATCGGCACGCGGGAACATTTTAAAGCGCCATACTCGAAGATCGGGTTCGCCCCTCAAGTATTTCTCGCAAGTCGGCAAGGAGTTGTCCTCCCACTTCACCTGGACCGTCGTAATTCCCCCGAGCTTGAGACCCGGAACTTTGAAATGAAAAGGCCCCGTAAGATAAACGTCCTGCGAGTGTTTCACGGTCAACTTCAGGGTTTCGAGTTCAACGAAATACGAGGAATCCTTGCGAGGGTGTTCGTTGAGGCCAGGAAGAACCCAGCTCGTGAATGCGGAAGAAATCGACAGATTCTCTCGAGTCGATTTCAGAAGCTTTTCGAGTGTCTCTCCACGCTCGGGACTTACGCGCGCATGGCCCCAGAGCCAGTAACGGTCATCAGCTCTTTCAAAGCGGATCGCGACATTCTCGCTCGCGGGCATGAAGGAATCCCAGTCGGAACATCCCTTGTCCCATTCTTTGCGAAACGACTCCTCGGCAAATCGGGATGTCTTGATCTCGAGCGGCTGGAGGGTGACGAACTTATCGGCAGGCACCTTTTTCTGCCTAACAAGTTTGGTGGAGGCGTGGGAGAGCGATCCCCATCCCAGGCAAACAACCAAGACACTTCGCTGCCACGTCATTTTATGATTCTATCAGCAACACCAAATAAAAACGAGGCGAGTCCATCCTGCTCTGGATGAACTCGCCTCGTCACAGGAGGACTTAGGGACCGAACCTAGGAACTTAAAAGACCAGTTGCAGACTACCGAGAGCTTTGACGCTGTTCTTTGTATCGCCGTAGAGCTCGATGATGTTCTCGCCGCCGAAGCTGTGGTCCGTCTTCTTACCGAAGATATACTGCCATTCGACGCGAGTACCGAGGCTCAAGTTACGGGCGATGCGGTAGTCGAGCCCCCCGCCCGCGGTCGAGGTCATGCGAGCCGAGCTACGCTTCCAACCGATCGCCGCTGCTGCAGTTTTATCCGCAGAGTTGTCGATGTTGTAGGCGGTGTAGCGAGTCCCGATACCACCAAGTGCATAGGGACGAACTTTTCCGACGAACCAACCGAGTTTAACGTTGGCGTTGAACTCGTGGGTATCGCGCGTGCGGATGTTGCCTACGAATCCGTAGTTCCCGTTATAGTTGTAGTTGTTATAGTTATAGTTGTTGTTCTGATAGTTGTTATAACCACCGTTGTAGTGATGAGCCGCATAGCCGCCGTAAGGGCCATAGCTCGTGCGATCTTTCAGTTTGTCGCGACCATAGAGATAGCTCACTTCGAGACCCAGCATGTTCGCAAGACGACCTTCGACCGCAACACCAGCCACGCCTTGGTTGACGGAGCGGAAGTAAGAGTCGTTGTCGGGAGTCCAGCGATAGCCGCCCATGGGGGCAATCTTGAACTCAGTCGAAGAGTAGATCCCGCCGTCATTATCTGCCGAAGAAGTGGACACCATTGCTCCCGTGCCTGCACTTGCGCTTGCGACGGCTGCGACTTGGACTTCTTCAAGTCCGCTCGAGTTTGCAGAAACCGCAGTTGCCGTTGCCGTAGCGCCCGCGAACTGCATGCCTTCGATCGAACCAGAACGAACACCTTCGGTCGAGATACGATCTTCTTCGATTTTCTCGATCAGGCGGCTTTCGTTGAGAAGCTCTTGGCGGATACGCTCGCGACGAAGAAGGTCGGCACGTGAACCCACGACGTTCCCTTGCTCGTTGAGCTGATCTTGCGAAGGCTTGTTGTTATTGAGATTGAATATTTGAATGCCACTGCCGTTCGAGTTTTTACTCGAGTCAATCTCAGTCGCGTCGCCATCGGAATATCCAGCAGATGCAGACGCGAGTTGAGACTGCGAGGTGACAGAGTCAGCCGCGACCGCAGTATTGTTGGTCACGTTGACGGGTACAGGCATCGCAGTCATCGCGGGAGCGACAACTACGGGCATGCTTTGCACGGCCTGTGGTGAGACAAGCGAAGCAGGAACTGCCGTGGCTGTTGCATCTTGTGAGACAACCGCTGCGTCCTGTGCGCGAGCCGTAACGCTCATCCCCATCACTAATGACAGAGTGAGAAATGAGAAGCGGATCTTGAGCAAAGATCCTGTTGCATTCCGTTGCTTCATACTACCTCCTGTGGTGCGCTTTGGTGTCAAAGCGAAGCGAACTCTAGTTAGCAGAATGCGTACCAACGGTTTTGCTTAAATGGAGATTTAGGAATTCCCCCTGAAAGACGATGACTTAGCGAAAAGTTGGAAAATCGCGCCTGTTAAGATTTGAAGAAATTGGCGACGAAGTTCTAGACACCCTGTCGATTCTCTAGACAGCACGAGCGCTTTTTGTGCCTGACAAGCGGCCAGACTCTCTAAAGACCCCGCCAATCAGAGGAGCACGCAATAGAATGAGATGATAGCAAGGCGGGAGGGAAGTGAGGAGGTGCCGGAGCGGGAAAGCGCAAGCAGCGCTTTCGTGCCCGAGCATCCACGCTAGCGCTCATTCTATTGCGTGCGCCTAGGTGTTGTTCTTGCCGCCGCCGCGTCCGGAGAGCATTAGGATCGCGCCGATCACGACGATGCCGATAATAGCAAAGAGCTTCAGAAGAGTAGAGTAGTCGACGTTTTCGCAACCGCCCTTACGGGACTCTTCCTCGCGACCATCAAAGCTGCGCACCGTCTTCTTAACTTCACCCCTATCCTTCGAATCTTCTTCTTCGGAGCCTTCGCCGCTACCGGAAGCCGAATCAGGATTGCTGTCGCTTCCCGAAGTACTCCCGTCCAGAGAAGATTCGGAATTGGAGGCACCACCGCTACGGTTCGAAGTCTCGACCGTGGTCTGTCCCGCCTTATATCCAGAGTTATTCGACCCACCGGACGATGACCCGCCGGAGCCCGATGCATCATCACCGCCCCCATTGCTATTATCGGTTGGACTTCGGTTGGGAGTTCCGGGGCTGTTCGGACCACTTCCGCCAGGATTGCTGCCGCTAGGATTGTTTCCGCCGTCATTACCGTTGTTGGGTCTATTGCCGCCAGGATTGCCACCGCCGGGATCGCCACCGCCGGGATCGCCGCCTCCAGCATCGCCTCCGCCCGGAGGCCCATTCAAGCCAGACATTAAGTTTTGAAATTTGAGATCATCTGAGGCCTCGAGCTCAAACCAACTGATCGGAATACCGAGTTCATCCTGGGTCATTACACCGAGCGTGTTCTGGGCGAGTTCGTTTTGGATTCCTGCGAACTGGGCCCTGAGAGGAGCGAGCACCGCCGTCGCGACGAGCACGAGAACAAGACACATCAAGATATACTCGACGACGACTTGTCCTCTTCTATTCATACGATCAATGTCCTCGACCTTCGAAAAGTTTTTGGTGAAGTCCACCGAAAGCTCCGTTTGACATCACTAGAGCCACCACGCCTCGCGCGGGGTTCTTACGTGCTCCGAAATCCGCCTTGAAACGTGTCGCGATTTCCGAAACTTCTGGGCTCACGAAGGTCGAAACCCCGCGGGCATTAAGATCATCGCGAATCTTCATCACGTTGAGTTTCTCGTTCTCTGGCACGTTGGTCTTCGTCGGAGGCGTGAGATACACCAGCGCAGCATCGTCGAAGCAATCCGTGAATTCCTTCTGAAACACGTTGCGCGCCGAGGTCGCCGAACGTGGCTCAAAGAAGGCTGCGACATCATAAAGAGGATACTTCTTGCGGATCGCACGAACCGTTTCCCGTATCGCTGTGGGATGATGAGCGAAGTCGTCGATCACGACCAGATCCTTTGCGCGGAAAAGTTCTTCCTGACGACGCTTCACGCCCTTGAAGCTCAAGAGATATTTCTGAATATCGGCGGGCTTTGAAATCTTTCCGGCCTCTGCGAGAACAGCGATAATACCGAGAAGGTTCAGCGCATTGTGCTCGCCGGCAAGCGGCGACGAAACTTTGAAGCGGCCCATCTTCGGAGTTTCGATTTCGACGACACTTCCCCAGATACCGAAATTCTTATCGATGAGTTCTTCGCTCAAACCAATAAGACGATAGGGACTCGACGAGGCCCGCCCATAACTGACGCCTTTCATTCCCGCAGTCTTCAAGGCGTCTTCCAGGCGGCGAATCACATCGGCACGCGGAGCGGACTCCACGTCGACATAGACCCAGCCTGTCTTGGTCTTCGTGATCAATTTATGAAAGCTCTTTTCGATCGCTTCCACGTTCGCGTAGATATCGGCATGATCGAATTCGATGCCCGTGCACAGCACCCAGGTGGGGCGGTAGTGCAGGAACTTCGATTCCTTGTCCCAGTAGGCCGTGTCGTATTCGTCGCCCTCAGACGCGAAGACAACGCCCTCGCCCATACGACAACCTTCTTTAAAGTTCGCGGGAATGCCGCCGATGAAAAATCCCGGATGAAGCCCGAGTGTTTCGAGCGCCCAAGCGAGTTGCGTCGTTGTCGACGTCTTACCGTGAGTGCCCGCAACGACGAACGATTCGCGGTCGCGAATGCAGAACTCTGCGAGCGCGCCTGCGAAACTCATTTTTTTAGATTTCCCCTGAGCAAAAAGTTCTTCAGCAGCCTGTGCCTCGACATTGCTGCGGCTGATCGCATTTCCGATCACGATGAGCGCCGGTGCATCTTCCTTGAAACCCCAACGAGCGCCCTTAAGATTGTCCGGTGAATAGATCTCCGTGCGCGGAATCTTTTTTGAATCGATGAAGATACTCATCGGCGGGTAAAGCGGGCCATCGCTTCCCGTGACTCGGAAACCGAGATCCTGAAGCATCGATGCCAGCGCACCCATGCCCGTACCGCCAATAGCTATGAAATGGGCCCAGCCCCTGTCTTGTTTTGTGTTTGCCACCCTAGCTCTAGTGTACCTTGCCAGAGGGACTCGAAACACCACCAACGTAGCCTTTGAATGGATTTTTGACTCTCGGGAGTGTGCTGGGGGTATACGCGATTGGTCAAAAGTACACCGAGTCTTAACAATTGGGGATCCATCCAGAGAGCCGTCCCGGTATATCCGAGATGACCGCGCACCGTCTTGGGTGCTGCCGCCCCTCCCGCCTGAGACTTCGGATCGCCACTCGGGGTATCCCATCCGAAGACAAAACGTTGACTCTCCGGACACGGGGTCTCTATCCAGTCTCGCGCATGACTCGAAACTCGCGCCCACGCCCATACCGAACCGATCCATTCGGCTACATCCAGAACGCTTCCGAAAAGTCCCGCATGAGCCGCGACGCCGCCCATGCCATAGGTGTTATCGTCGTTCACGTGACCACGCGAATGGCGAGTTTCAGTCGCTAAGGCTTCTTTGCGAAGCTCGTTATCGCGTGAATAGCGAAGATTATAAGAAGCATCAGGAGAATCCGCGAGATGCTTTAGCTTCCACGCATCCCACAACATATCCATTGTTTTTCGGGTTCGACGTTCAAGATAAACACCTAAGAGTGAAAAACCGAGATCGGAATAAACGGTACCCTGCGAGGGGTTGAACGTTTCACTACGAGAAGAAACGAGCGCCTGCTCAATAATTTTGGAGTGCACTTTCTTACGGTCCGCGAGTTTCACAAAACGAGCGCGCTCTTTAGAAAATTCGAGGAATGCCGGAAGACCTGAGCGGTGCTCCCAACAGGCGCGCAGGGTGAGATTCTCGAGAAGCGTGCCTTTGAATTCAGGCATCTCGACAACGAGCTTTTGCTCCGACCATTCGGCCAGAGTTCCCTTGTCATCGGATTCCGCAAACTCAACAAGCAGGGAACTCGTAACAATCGCCTTACTAAGAGAAGCGAGATCGAAACACCGTTCTTCGAGAGGACGGGTATCTTCAGGCGGAAGACGAAGAGCATCGGGATTTGAGAGGTCCTGTTCCCAAGAACGCTCCCAAACTTCTCCCTTTAAAATATCTTCGGCATAAAAATCGATCGAGGCTTTCGTCATAGCTTGAAGACGAAACGATAGAGCTGATTGCGCGTGGAAAGAACGAGCAAGCGTTCGCCATCTGAGGCCGGAGGAGCGACGCTCTCGATCTTATCTTGGCTCTGCCAAACGATTTTGCCATTCGATGAATCGAGAACTGTGAGCGGCCCCGAAGTCCAAGTAACGGCGACGAGACCTTTGCGAACCGGCGTCACGCGCGAAGCCAATCCGTAGCTCGGATGAGACACGGTCCAAGCGACCGTAGCATCAGCCGCGCGAATCTGGTGAACTTCGCCACTGAGAGAGCTGACGTAGAGGTCTTTCGTGCCTTCGGAGAGCGCAGGAACGCTTACAGACTGAAGAGCGCGTTTCCAAAGAACACCGCCGTCTCGCGAATTGAGCGCGACGAGATCTCCGTCGACTTGGCCCACATAGAGAGTGGCGCCGTCGGCACTGAGCACAGGACCGAGATCGGCGTCTTTAAAGAGGTTCGAACGCGATTGAAGGACGCGCTCCCAAGCGAGATCGCCGCCTCGCGCATTCACCGCCACAACGGAGCCGTCGGTGAAGCCTGCAAAAATCTTGCTTCCATCCATCGAGATGATGGGTTTGGACGAGCCTTTAAGAGACCAATAAAGCGAAGCATTGGGCGTCGGACGGCGATAGCTCCAAAGAGGGCTACCGCTTTTTTCGTCGAGAGCCCAGATCGCGTTGTCCGTGCTCGTAACGTAAACAACTCCCGCATCCATCGCGAGACCGCCCGTGGATTCGACATTGAGTTTACGCGTCCATACGACTTCGCCGGTGTCCAAGCGAAGTTTAGCCACATGAGCATCCATGCTCGCTACGTAAACATAAGGATCGACCACAAGAAGTTCCGCACCGACGCCGATGGGCCTGAGATACGACCACAAAACGGCACCCGAACGCAGATCGCGCATTTGCACGCCTTCGCCGAGAAGCCCTAAAAGAACACGATTATCCGACAGAATTCGCGGGGCCACGAAACTTTGCATCGGAGCCCCGACGGTTCCGCGCCCGCGCCAAGGCAAATCCTGTTTGAAGCCAACGGCGCGCGAGGCATTTGCGGAACGGTAGAAGTCCCCCGTCCATTCCTTCGAAAGCGAGAGCGCTCCGAGATCATGAACTTCGAGACCGTTCTGGGAAAGCGAAGATTTCAAAAATCGAGGCGCTTTGAGTGAGGAGCAAGCCGCGAGGCCCACGAGAAGGAATACGGCACTGCGTTTCATCGCTGCTCCAATTCTCTAGAGAGAAGCCTTCACAGCCAAAGCGCGAGCTTGCTGACTGTAAGCAGTGTTGGGATAAGACTGAACGACGCTGTCGTAGACAGACTTCGCTTCATCGGTCTTCTTCTGAGAGACAAGGACGCGTGCCTTTCCAAGCAGAAGGACGGGGCGAAGAGTGGCTTTTTCATTTCGAAGAGCTTCATCGTAAATTTTTAGAGCCTCGTCCCAACGTTCCTGATTTTCGAAGACGACGCCGAGGGCTTCGGAAGCCATCGAAGCGAAAATCTCAGACTCCTGACCACGAATGTCGCCAAGGAGTTCTTTGTAGATCGACTCTGCCTTTGCGAAATCGTTTTGATCTACGGACCAACGACCCAGACGCAGGGCAGCAATATACGAGGCCGTCGAGCCTTTATGTTCTGCCACGACTCTATTGAGAGCCGCTATATAAGACGCCTTTTCACTTTCGGGAGCGTCACGAAGAGCTTCCATCGGATCGGTGGAAAGAACCTTCGCATCTTTCACGGCTTTGATTTCGATAAGGTCGGCTTCAGCCAAGGCGGAGAAAGCCTGGAGAGCATTTGTCTCTTGTTTCTTAATCCAAAAGCCATAGCCCGCCCAAACTACGGCAGCGCCCACGACAAGGACGGAAAGAATTTTCAAACCACGAACCCACTGTTCAGTTTTCAGTTGCTCACTCGCTTGGTCAATCATGGGTTTCGAGGGTAGCATGGAAGAATGAAGTTTGCAGCACGGGGTCTTCTGGGTATTTTTTCATTTTTCGCGGTCTGCCTAACCGTCGAGGCGCGCCCCGCGAACAACGGCTTTGGTTTTGGAGTTTCACACATCGGAAACGGACAAGTGCCTAAGCTTTCCGTGGCCTGGAAGAACTCTCAATCCACCACACTTCAAGCGTACACCGGCTTTTCGAACGAAGCCGCTGCCAGCAATTTCTCGGTCGGCGCCGAATTCCAACGCAATCTCTTCATCGAAGACAACCAAGATTTCTACTTCTATCTTGGAGGAGGCTTCGATTCGAACCAAGTCGAAAACGGCTCCGGCAGCCTGGGCTATATTCTTGAGAGCGGCGCGGGTTCGGAGATTTTTCTCTCAGGTCTTCCCAATCTCGGCCTTAATTTTTCCGGAGGCTTTGCGCTCTCCACCGGCGGCGGAACGCGCCTTCAAACGCGCGTCGGCTTCGGCATGCACTACTACTTCTGATTTAGGTTTTAGAGAGGAAATACGCACCCATGTTCATTTCGCCAGCACGTCTCTACCGCAGCCTTTTCGTTCTTGCGCTCACGTCCACGGCCCTGATCGCTCCGAAGACCCACGCCCAAGCTTATGATGACTACTCCGACTTCGCGGCCGATCCCGTACTCCTCGACAATGAGGCCTCGGAACTCTTCGGACGCTTCTTCCAGAATTCGATTCTTATCGGAACTGGCGTTTTCACGGGCGACCTTGGCGCCGCCAACTCCGCCGGCTTCCAGCTCGGCATGCGCTTTGTTTTCTATTTCGATAAAGTTTGGGGCATCGAACTTGGGACGGGCTACGGACGCCACTCCACCCTCTACGATTTCCGCAACACCCATACAGAGCAGGTCGAAGTCGCAATGACGACTCACCTCATCCCTTTCCACCTTGGGATGCGCTACGGCTTCGATCCAGAAACTCTTCCTCGCGGTTTTGCGACGATGAACCCTTATCTCGCCGCTGGTGCGGAAATCATTTATCGCTCGGAGCGTGTCATCGGCGAACCCACGACAGAAGGCATGACCGCGGATGCTCAAACGAAGTTCGGTGATTTCGACCGCATCAATTCCAATGCGCTCGCCGTCAACTTCGGAGGCGGAATCGAGTTCGACGTTTATAAGAACCGGATGCTTCTCGGCTTCGACATGCGCTACCACGTCGTTTTCTGGCCTGACGCCCAAATGAAACTCGCAGACCCTCCCTCCACGACTTCCGACACCCAGACCGCACTCACCCGAAGCGGCGGTTACATCACGGTCATGGGAAGCCTGACTTACAATTACTGATCCCCGCCCTACTGTCCCCGAAGTCCTTGCAAGGAAAAATTTCAAAACCGGCTTTAAAATATTGATATTTCAATTAAACTCCAGGTTAATGATTAAAATTTTCCGTGCCCAAATAAGGTCACGTCGCTACAGAACGCAGCGCAACACAATCGAGACTCTCCGCTTTTCAGACTCCCGTCCATCCAAAGTCGGAGGCCTCAGTTTCCAGCTTTTCCATAAGCCTCGCGTGATTCGCTCAACTCTTTTCTTCGCATCCGTATCCGTCGCCTTGATTTGGGCGCTGAAGAACTACATCGAAATTTTCAGAAGCATTCTCGCTTAATTTTTTCG
>Ga0247843_1007752_pt1 | contig 12971 bp, 6 predicted proteins | sample LaCruzMarch2017__FD_192420 | JGI IMG/M metagenome (GOLD analysis project Ga0247843, IMG submission 192420) | Freshwater microbial communities from meromictic Lake La Cruz, Castile-La Mancha, Spain - LaCruzMarch2017_8m | ecosystem: Environmental > Aquatic > Freshwater > Lake | place: Spain...
CGAAATGAAAAACGGGCGCGGTACTGAGGCCCCTGAAGCACGTGACTCATCTTAAGGCAACGTATGGAGAACGACTCTTGGCTCATTTTGCTTACTCCTAACTGGGGGAATTTAAGCTCTCAAGATAAGCTCAAACGTTCCAAAATAGGCTAAATATGCCCAAAAATCGCAGAAAATGGCCTTGGCCTTCAAGGTATGTCCGTGGCTTAAAATGAGTCATTTATATTATTCCTTAAAATGATCACTCCTCTACCCAAACAACATTTTGCTCCTTTTTCTCTGCGCTTCGTCGTCATTCGACAAACGCGGCACCACTCGTCCTTATTGATACCATGGCGGCGGTAATGTCTCCCCTAGTGGATTTCAAGATGGATGTCGAGTCCAGCAGTAGCAGCAGGCCATCCTTGGCTCCTCATCTACAGCATGATCTGTACCAGGAGATGAAGTCAAAAGAACGTGAACTTGAATTCATCGAATTGCAAGAAGAGTATCTAAAGGATGAAATGCGTCATTTACAACGTGAGCTATTACGTGCGAAGGAGGAAATACGTCGCATCCAAAGTGTACCATTGGTAATTGGTCAATTTAATGAAATGATTGATGCCAATTATGGCATTGTTTCATCGACGGCCGGTTCGAATTACTATGTCCGTATATTAAGCACACTCGACCGAGAGATGTTAAAGCCGAATACGTCGATTGCACTCCATCGTCATTCACATAGTGTCGTGGACATATTACCGCCTGAGAGTGATTCGACGGTACAGCTAATGACTGAAAAGCCAGATGTTACATATAAGGATATTGGTGGCATGGATATACAGAAACAGGAGGTCCGGGAGGCGATTGAGTTACCGTTAATACAGCATCATTTGTATCAACAGATTGGGATTGATCCACCACGGGGGGTACTCCTTTATGGTCCGCCGGGGACGGGTGAGTCTTTGTTTGTTGAGAATGAAACAAACATGGGGGGGAGAGGGTGTGAATATATTTCGATTACATTTCCCGTTATTATTGTGTGCCTAACAACTCACACAATCATACACTCCCTTTTTCTCTCTATCAAATTTATATATGTAGGCAAGACAATGATGGCCAAGGCCGTTGCCAATGCTACATCCGCCACCTTCATTTCAATGGTGGGGTCTGAATTCGTCCAAAAGTATCTCGGTGAAGGACCACGGATGGTCCGTGATGTCTTTCGTTTAGCACGTGAAAATTCACCCTGTGTTATATTCATTGATGAAATTGATGCCATTGCAACCAAGCGTTTTGATGCACAGACGGGTGCCGATCGTGAAGTTCAACGTATATTACTCGAACTACTAAATCAGATGGATGGATTTGATCAAACTACCAATGTCAAGGTTATCATGGCCACGAATCGCGCCGATACACTCGATCCGGCACTATTGCGTCCAGGCCGATTAGATCGTAAAATTGAATTCCCCCATCCTGACCGACGACAGAAACGTATGGTGTTCCAGGCAGCCACATCGAAGATGAATTTAAGTGATGAACTTGATTTGGAGGATTATGTGAACCGCAGTGAGAAGGTTAGTTGTGCCGACGTGGCAAGTATTTGTGCTGAGGCGGGATTACAGGCAATACGCGAGAATCGGTATGTGGTATTACCAAAGGACTTTGATAAGGCATATAAGAGAGCGGTGAGTAATCGTGAGAAGGAATTGCTCTTTTACAGCATTTAGGAGGATGGGTGGGTTGGGGGAAGGGAAGGGAAGGGGGCTTAGAAGTCATGGGGGAGGATGATTCAGAGAGAATTGGAGGGCAACTAACACAAGAGATTAAAAGCAATGAAGAATGTGTTAAGTTTCCACTCCTGCTATGTTACCCTCTCTGAAGGAATAAAATCGGCTTACCACCGCTCCACGGATTCTACACACACAAGAGTCAATCCCTATCTAAAGTGCCCCCCCCCCAATGCCTTCCAAACGTAAAACCATGTCGTCCCTCGTGCACTGTGTGGCGGCCGTTGCTGTTAGCTGCGCCGGGCCCAAACCGAATCTCGTAAATTGATCCATGATGTCTTAAGTGACCGGGTCTGATTAAATTGGTCGAAATCGAGTGGGGGGATGAGGAATGTCGCCGCCACCGCCCAGCTGTCTAACTATTTTCCATTGTAGCGCAGCGGCGACGCTGTAATATCGCCACCTTGGCTCGGATGCTCCAGTTTAGAACTATGGAAATCGATAAAGTATTCCATATTACTCCGAATTGCGTTGTTTAGTTGTTTAGTCTCATTTGCGAGGAAGAGGGAGGGAGAAACGACGTTGCAGACACAGTAGTAGGGGGAACTTTATGATTGTGGCAAATAATATTACAGGTTTAATGACAATGAGATTGACACTTGGTGAATTGTCAATCACAGACGAGGTGACAAAGTTACTGTCTTGTTGTGTTGTCTTATTGACACTGGTTATAAATGAAATAATTATATAAGGATATTTATCATGATTTAGCTTTTTGCTTAGTGCCAACTTATCATCAACAAACCAGTCAATTATTAACATAGAAACTCCTACTGAGTTTTTGAATATGCCTCTCCATTAGCAATGAATATATGTATGTATTGTGCGTGTGTGTGTGGCTATATAGGTGTCAGCAGAATCCAGCCTGTCCTGTGGCACTTTTGCCTCCCACTCCTTCATATCCACCTGTCATCCACATGGCTACCAGTATGAGGTTGTATACTTGTGACTCCAAGGGACTCCCTTTGACTTTATATAATATTTGCTCTAATCACATTCTACCATGATTACAAGTCATGTGGATGTAACCCCACACTGATATGGTATCTGCTCTTGGGAGAGGTAGAATATTATATTTATGCTAGGAGATTCACTTGTTTCTCACTTGTAACATGCTGTAGGTTATGATTGAGGCACCCCATCCAGTTCATACTCATAGGAGGTCTACTTTATATATATATAAAGTGTTTTAGCATATGCTACTGCGGCAAGGATGCAGCCCTACCCCAATATATGCTCTCGAGATGGTTTCCTCAGCAGGAGTAGGAGGTGGGTTGTTATGATCGAGATTGAGACCCCCCACCCACTTCATACTCATATCAGGTCTTCTTAATGCAATTCAGCACCTGCTACCATGGACCATGGCTAGTGGTCATAATAAGGATGTAGCCCAATATCTGCTCTCTGGGAACTGAGAGTGGAATTCCTGGGTCCTGGGTGTAGGAGTAGGAGTCATATAGTGGGTCTTATGATTGAGACCCCCCACCCACTTCATACTCATAGCAGGTCTTCTTCATACATATAGAAAGACTGTCAGCACCTGCTACTGTGGCTAGTGGTCATAAGTCATAAGGATGTAGCTCCAGCCTGATATATGCTCTTAGGGACCTAAGAGTGAAGAGTGATGTGCTTGGTTTCTGGTTTCGCACTTGGATCCTCTGTTATTAGTACTTATGATTGAGACCCCCCATCCAGTTCATACTCATAGCAGGTCTTCTTTATATATATATTAAGTGTTTCATCACCTTCAACAGTCAATAGTGGCTACAGGTCATAAGGATGTAGCTCCAGCCTAATATATGATCTCTCAGGGACGACCTGAGATGTGTAACCTGAGTACACACAAGCATACCACCATGGCTGGCTTGAGACTGTACTTGAAACTGTAGCTCCCTTATTGCCTGAATGCCAACCTGAGTTGCTGCAGCCTTACAAAGCAGCCAAGACGTCAGGTGACAATTAGATACCAGAATCATCAACTTTAGAAATCATGGCAGAGAGGAGGTTCTCCACCATGCCACTGAGTCAATTGAAAGAAATCAAACAGTCTCAACATGGTTGAGTCCGTTGAAGTTGAACTTCTAGCTAGTCGGCTAGTCGTGATGGAATTTATGGTAGTTCTTTGGCTAGTAGCATCAAATCTGTCGCCTTTGTATCAGTCGCAACAGATATTGAGGATAAACAGGTGGATGACAACGTGACAACCATGAACCAGAAGCAGTACATCCAATGAACAATGAATGATGAAAATGAATCACATGACATCATTATTCAAATGACAACTTCTTCTATGGTCAATACTAGCGAAAATGATAGCAATGTAAGTGGAAGTGGTAAAATACAGTTATGAATGTTTATGAACAAGAAGGCTATTTTGTCGGCATCGGCTAGATTAAAGTGGTTATCTCAGCAAAAAAGGCAAGGCCGAGCCCTTAACTGAGTCATTGACCACTTCTGACCGGTCTCCAGTCTCCAGGTTCCACAATCACACAATCACTGACTCACAAGAAGCTGTGTCCAATTCCACTGAGTAGGCCAAGGCAAGTCACCGGAAATACCACCAATGCATGCTCCGGAGGCAAAGCTTTATCATGCCTTGTCAGAAGTGAAAGAGAAAGCTGAAATCGCATTCACCAAACGTGAATAAGCATCACAAATACTAGCTAAGAAGAACATCTTAAACTTGCTAGTCTATTGACTACCATGAGGAAGGGGAATACTCTGGAAAACGACGAAACGAGAATGATTACTAAAGCACAGACAAAGGTTGATCATGCCCGAGCCGAACATGCCAAAGCTGAATGGGCATCAATACTCGCAATGGCAGAGGCTACCAAGGCTCGAGATGATGCAAAACGTGCATTGAAAGGATTAAGTAACACGGATCGTAAGAAGGTTCGTATTGAGGAGGAAGGGGATGACGATGAGGAGGATATGTCAATTGATTTTCTAGATTCAGTTTCGACTGCAAGTACCATGGACAGTGGTCATTACTCGTCCGTTGTTGAACAAGCTGACAAGAATTGGTTACTTGAATCTGATTTTATGAGATATATATGCTGTAATGGACGCGATGACTTCACAATGGTCTCAGTTGATATTACTGATTCGTTGATTGGCATTTCGCACGAATCGAGCGAAATAAAGGAATCTGAATAGAGTAAGGGACGATACTTCACTGCTTGATCTCATTGTGACATGAATACGTTACACAGGGGCAGTTAAAATGAGTTGTGAGTGTGTGTGTGCGGTTTCGGTGTTTGGAAGAAACTAAGTCCTACGAGTATGAATGTATAGGTGCTACTTACTACTACTACTACTAGCGTGATGTTATATAATCGTCAAAGTTAGTATTTTAAAGGCGAGTTATGTCACGTCCAAATGTTTCTGTTCTCAACCAATCAAAAGCAATCAATGCCTGATTCCTCGTACTCGCCTGCTTTGATAGATAAACACTTCTCCACAATGCGAAGGCAATTTTGCCAGAGTAGTTGAATAATGGTACATCCCCGACCATGACTTGATTGAGTGCCTCTTCTTGTCCAACATATGCTAGCAGCCCTAGACTTAAAAAGTTAAACCCTGGTGCCTCTTGCAATCCTCGTGCAAGGAGCCAAAGTTTTAGAAGAGATGGAGGGAACTGTTTTGTTGATGATGATGATGCAATATTAGCAGTAGTAGAATCAATTGACACATCAGGTAATGTTGGTGGTGTTTGAGACATGTCATATCCACGATTGAGCATCCGTGCCACAAACGCTCCTTGTTGTCCAGCAACCTGTGCCGTTTGTGGTAATGGCAAAGTCGACGTTTCATACTTGGACTGTGATTCAAAGCATGCGGCATCACCCAAGACTAGGACGCTACCAAATGAGTCTCTTGTCGGTGTTGGACAGCGTAGCCATTTGTCAACATTCACCCGTCCTCCGGACCCAGCTGCTTCACTTGGCAATTTTTTCAGTAGTTCGGATATAAACGGCACCGGTGTATTCCCTGCAGCCCAAACTGTAATAGCCAAAGGTATCATCTCTTCATAACCGACATTCTTATCAATAATTTTTATATAGTCACGCCCAACTTCATTTAATCTTGTATTCAATCGAACCTCCACACCCTGTTCACGTAGTGCCACTAAGGCACGTGCACGTAAATCAATATCCATCGCTGGTAAAAGGTCAGACCCGCCATGTATTAGCATTACTGATACATCATTCTTCAAATGTTGATAGGCACCATCGGGTATTCGACAAACTTGTGCGAAGAAATCACTTATCTCAGCACATAACTCTACCCCGGTTGGACCACCACCCACAATGACAATACGTACCCTCCGTCGTCGTTCATCTTTGGCCTGTTGGCGCATTATTTCATCTACACCACCTGGTGTGTTACTACTACTACTATAATAATAGTCCTGTACATCCGGCCGGCTTGCCATTTCTAATGCCTCACCAATCGCCGTACGTAAACGTTTAGAATCTTGGGATGTTTTCAAATTAAAGCAATATTCCTTGGCACCATGTATCATGGAACTTCGTGAGGTCGTGCCCACACAACATAACAAGTAATCATATGATAATTCTATAACATCTCCAGCACCCTGTGACCTATCACGTTCTATATTGGGTGATAATTCTGTTCCGGTATATATAATCTTGGTTAATATTGGGTCAGGATCCAAACGGCTTGTGGTAACATCGCTGGCAATACCGTTAAATGATCCCGTTACCGTAGACAGACTAGTTAATTGAACGACTAATTTCTTGTATTGTATATCCACATCAATTGCTCGACCTTCGACAAAGTTATCAATATATGGATTGGTAACACGTATAGGTTCAGTCATACTACGATATTCGACAGTCCCGACGGCTGCCGATGCAAGCATGGGCGTAAACACAAAATGATTTACGGGCGATACTACCACAATCCGTAAATCATATATTGATGCCAATTTTACATATGCATGTCCTGCCCATCCGGTCCCGAGTACTATTACAGTTTTACGTTCATCCTTGGGCGATATTTGTTTCATTAATTTTGATTGACCACTTATTTTGCCATTCAGTTTTTGACTACTATCTTCTATATTATCAAGAAAACGTTGTAATAGTATAGGGTAATCAATATCGAATAGAGTGTAGGATGGTAGTGTATTCATAAAGTTTTTCTTGTATGATAACTCAGTTGATACCATTTTAAGATATCGATCACCCACTTCCATCACTTCGTCGTTGTTATCATTGTTACTGTTGTCGTCATTATTATTGTTGGTAGTTAATGCAAGCGATTCCTTCATTATATTCATCATACTTATACTTTTATTCTTTACTGGTCGTGCCTTGATGATACGTAAGGGTGGTAATATATTGTTGAAGATGCTGGTGGGTGGACGTACTGGCGTAGTCAATTGTGGCGATGATTGTGATGATGTTGCTGTACTTCGGTCAATGATGGTACGTGCATAACGATTCTGTCGCGATACACTGCTACTTCTTCCTGTTGTTGTTGTTGTTGTTAATGAATGTGTAGATTCTATTGCTTCTGTTGATGAGAATGTCGAATTTGCTTCGTCTACAGTCTGGAATGAAACATTATTAAATGCTGCAGCGAATAATGATTCACCAATGCGATCTTTATCTTCTTCCACAACATCTAGTCCCTCCTCTTCTTCTTTGTCTTCATATTCTGCTTCATCCAACAGCGATAGTTCGAGCATTGTCATATAATTCACAAATTCCATATAACCATCATCTGACTCGTCGTTTAATAATGATGGCACTACATTATTTGATGTTGATTCACTATTACTACTAGTACGAGGTCGATAACTCGGTCCACGATATCGCCACCCGCCATCCATTCTTCTTCGTTCATTCGCAAATGAGTCATCCTCTTCTGAGGAGGAGGAGTAGTCAAGTCTTCCAGTCCTTGATGGTGCTGTTGTATGTGACAATAATTTAGAATGCAGATTATTCGTTTGTTGATGACCATAGCGACTGCTGTCGGGTAATGAAGTAGCTGTTGAAGAATGAAACGCCGATACTATCTTCGCAACAACTGACAACGACGACCAACAACATAAAAAAATAATTGGGAAGAACATCATGTGATAATATTAATTGCTACAACGCCGCACACGAATCCATTCCCGCCAAAACGTGTGAATTTTTCCTGATTTTACTTCTGACCCCACCACTTGAACTTCCTACTCAAAGTATGCATATCACCTTCTACTGCGGCTAGAATGATATATGCTTGGCCACCAGTGTTAGGAGATTCTCTCAGTTTCTCACTTGTAGTGTGCTGTAGGTTATGATAAGAACACCTCACCCACTTCATACTCATAGCAAGTCTTTGTCACATATAGTGTTTCAGCACCTTTTACTGCAGCTGCAGGTCAAAAGGCTGCAACCTCACACTGATATGTGCACTGGGGGAGGAGAGAGGTAAAATTACGCTTCATACTCAAGTCAAATCTTCTTCATACATAATACATAAATAAATTGCTTTAGCATTTTCTACTGCAGCTGCAGGTCATAAGGATGCAACCATTACACTGATATCGGCTCTTGGAATAGAAGTAAAATTGGCAGCAGCCCTAGGAGATTCTGTCGGTTTCTCACTTGGATGATGCTGCATGTTATGATTGGGGTGCATACTCATGTTAGATCTACTTTATACATCATATATAATGTATTTCAGCACCTTCTACTGCGGCCAGTGGTCATGAGGATGCAGCCCCAACCTAATATATGCTTGGTCTCACAGTCACAATGGTGGCAGTAGGAGATTCTCTTGGTGGTTTCTCACTTGGGTCATACTGTTGGATATGGTTAGGGCAACCCATCCACTTCATACTCATTGCAGGTCTTTGTCATACATATATAATGTGTTCCAGCACCTTTAAGGCCAGTGGTAATAAGGATACACAATGACAATGCACCCCATACTGATATCATCTATCTGAGAGTGAGAGTCCCCAGTGAGAGATAGTTTCAAAGTCATAGATATTGTAGTGTAAAGCACAATATTGGCTTTCTATGCGTCCTCATGAATACTAGTTTAAATGACAGGTGCTGAAACACAATTTATGATTATGGTAGACCTGATATTGGTAGGGATTACTACATCATAACCAAACATCCCCTAAAAGTAGAGGGTATAGACCACTTCAGACTGAATCTTTCATCCACCATATGTATATAGTATATAGAAGATGTCTGATCACATTCTACTGTGGTCAAATGACATATAGTTGCATCCCAATGCTGGTACACACACCACTCCCACCAATGGAACCCCAGTAAATGAAATCAGTCGAATTTAAGTCCTTGCCCGGCCTTTTTGGAATTTAAGATCATCTTTACATTATAATGTTGTCTGCAAAAAAGGCCCGACAAAGAGCCTTGATTGTTAGTGGTGGAGATAAGATTCTGAGCAATTGAAAAGTCGGGGATTTTTGCCTTGTGAAAATGAGCTTTTTGTATGTTTGAGGTCAAATACCAACCAAAAGTGACCAGTGTGGTGCATCTGGAGGCGCTGGGATACAAAAAACCTTTAGGGACACCCAGCGTGGGGATTGAACCCACGACCACACGATTAAGAGTCGTGCGCTCTACCAACTGAGCTAGCCAGGCCATGAGACAAAAATGGCAAAATGATATTACTCTTCTTGGCTGTGGACTGTGTCTAATTGTGTCGCCCACCTATCCCGCCAAGAGTTTTGCCTTCAATTACATTCTAATAATGATGAAACTAATGGCTAGTATTATCAAATGGTATAAAAAAGTACGCTTGTGATACTAGTATGTATATTATTTTAATAGTCTCTCCAGTGGTTGTTCATTTTCATTTGTTCCGAAAGCAGCTGGGATAATATATACTCATCGCGCAGTAATTCCTAACAAACACATAGAAATGCATGCTCCACTCAATGGGGTCGGTACGACTCCTGTCATCAACATTCTTGCCATTCCATCACATCGGATCCATTCTAATATCAACCCCCATCAATGTGTTGCCTTTGTTGAGTCATTTGTCAATTATTTCATGAAATCTCTCCCTTTTCCTGCCATCATCCATCACCATCATCCTCTCATTCACTTATATGTTAATACGCCACATGACGCCTTTTTTGCCAAGTTGATGTTACCAAATATAAATGGGGCACGACGGAGCCTCTCGAACACTCCTCAGACCAATTGATGGGGTGGTCACGAGTCACGACCGCCGCGCTGCCACAAAACCAGTTTGCTGAGTCCGTGAATGAGGTAGATGCGTCGTGTTGCGGCGGCTGCTCTGAATGGTGGCCGTTCATCGATGAATGAGGGAGGAGGACATTCGTCATGGTCCCTTGCATTTTGCTGTAGTTTTTTTGACCGCTAAAATTTTAGGGGTGGGCAACACTGAGTTTTCAAAATGGGCAGGAGAACACTTCTAGTTTCTGGGACAAAACGTTTGGACCAGAAAAGCAACAGTCAAAACTCCCCAAAGACAAAGCAACCATGGGCGAACCGTCCACATGGCGGAAAAGGGAGAGATTTCATGAAGTCATTGACAAATGACACAACAAATGGCAACACATTGATGGGGGTTGATATTAGAATGGATCCGAAGTGATGGAATGGCAAGAATGAGGATGACAGGTGTCATACCTACCTCATTGATTGTGAGCTGCATTTCATGGGATTTTTGTTAGTGAATTACTATAAGTGACGACATGATGAGTGATGAGTGTTATATTAACCCAGCTGCTTTCGGCAATGTGACAATTAACAACCACTGGAGAGACTATTAAATAGCACATCTAGTATCACAAACGTACTTTTTCAAACCAATTTGATAATACTACTAGCCATTAGTTTCATCATAATTAGCAAAGTAATTGAGGCAAAACTCTTGGCGGGAACAGGTGGTCCAAACTTTTTGTCCCAGGAAGTGTTCTCCCATCCCAACCACCGGTACATATGCTCTGTAGAATTGTCTTTTTTGTACCACAGCTTCTCAATGGCAGTAAATTCCTTTCTCAGAACTGGCAATCTGTGCCACGCGGCACGGCCTAGCGATTTGTTCGGCCACCATGAGATTTCTGTTATCGTCGTGAGGGGAGACTATAGTATCTACTGCATATCCAGTAATCCCTTACCCGATTTTGTCGTCATCTTACCAAGCCAATTTTTCATTGGTCGTTAAAAAAGGGTCAGGGATTATGTTGGAGGAGAAGGCCCGACAGTCCCGTTGCAGCCGCTCGACCGTGTTAAACACACCTGCCCAGTCTCGGCGGTAGTAGGCGTCGACGGCACTCGGTAGACCCTACTGAAGATACTGGGGTCTAGCTATCATGCAATGGTGATTATTTTAAGAAGTGAGTATTTGCCTGGGGTGGAGTTCTGACAAAGATTCTCCGAGACACTCCGCGTTCCCGCAAGATCCGATTAAATGCTATCCCGCAATAATCTAATAAGGTCGTCATACATCTCCACCCAACAGATAACACAACCTGTGGGGTTCAATGGTTGCCAAAACTGTACGAGAAAAGCTTAACTGCCTGCACGCCGATGAGCAGCATCGCTGCCGTATGGACTTGTTTGTGCTACTTCAAGAGGATAATCTGCCAGCAAACGATAAAATAATGATGAGATGATGCACAACGAAGCCAGTTGCATGAGGACTTACTTAGGCTGAGATGAGACGATGAACGGAATGTGATGAACGATGTGAGAGGATGCACGACAAAGGCGGTTGTGGCCAGATCAAGACAATGAAGGCAGTGATACAAACAGACAATGCGCAACGAAGGAGGCTCGGATAAATTTTCTTTGTGTCATACGAATGACGTGCGAAGAAGGCACGCATTGATGAAGATGATCTGTGTCGATGCAACAACAAATGACAAAGGTCAAAGGTGGTTGCACTTGCGGATGCAATTGATTGGGCCACGACGGCACGCAGCTAATATGGCTTTGTCCTTCCCTTGTGTTTATGGCTTGACGAAGATTGTCTTGTGTGTATGCCATTGATTGTCCATCAGTCTAATAGTCAAATGCATTTAGGATTAAATAATAGGAGGAGTATCAGTCAAACAACAAACAATTATCACAACAACGTTTTGATGATACAGGCCAATGAGATAGTTCTTGTGTCATCATGGAATGAGAACTTAATGCACTCATCATGTGATACCTTCACCGTCACCCCTTGTAGTAGTAGCAATATATTCTTTGCTATGACCCTGGCTATAATGGCCAGTTGGGTCTTCTGGCTATAAAATTAATATACTAATAAAATAATGGTGCTTAAACTCATACATATATATAGAGATCTACCATGAGTATGAAGTGGGTGGGGGGTCTCCAGAGCATACCCATGTCAAAAACTGACAGATATCTCAGTTAGGTCTCAGAGGGCAGATATCAGTGTGGGGTTGCATCTTGCATCCGTATGACCTATAGTCACAATAGCAATAGAAGGTGCTAAAACACTACATATATATATAAAGAAGACCTGCTATGAGTATGAACTGGATGGGGGTATCAATCGCAAGTACTAACAGAGGATCCAAGTGCGAAACCAGGCGCATCACTCTTATGTCCCATAGAGAAGATATCAGGCTGGGGTTACATCTTTATGACCTTCAGCCACTGTTGAAGGTGCTGAAACACTTAATATATATGTTGGTACCCAAACGCGCACAAGGCCAATCTGTGCATTCGTGCCTGGGGCAGTTGTTAGGGGTTAGGATTAGGGTTAAATCATTACTGCCCCGTGCGCATAATAGGTGTCCAGTACCCGCACAGGCACGTTGCGCATATCGGTACTAAAATAAAGAAGACCTGCTATGAGTATGAAGTGGGTGGGGGGTCTCAATCATAATCAACAGCATCATACAAGTGAGAAGCCAGAAGTGATTCTCATACTCATACTGCCACCACTGTGTGTGAGACGAAGTATACATCAGGTTGGGGTGACATCCTTATGACCTGCAGCCACTGTAGCAGGTGCTGAAATGCAGTCAATATGGATAAAGATTAAGAGCTGTGTGTCCGTGTGTCTGTGTGTCCGTGTGTCCGTGTGTCCGTCTGTGTGAGGCCAAAAATTGTCCATCTGAATTTCTGTCTGTGTGTGTGTGAGGCCCAAAATTGTTGACAAAAATTTGTCAAACACACAAATCTTTGTACTCTTAACCATTTATGTAGA
>Ga0247843_1007760_pt1 | contig 12960 bp, 12 predicted proteins | sample LaCruzMarch2017__FD_192420 | JGI IMG/M metagenome (GOLD analysis project Ga0247843, IMG submission 192420) | Freshwater microbial communities from meromictic Lake La Cruz, Castile-La Mancha, Spain - LaCruzMarch2017_8m | ecosystem: Environmental > Aquatic > Freshwater > Lake | place: Spain...
CTATCAGAGGTGTTCTGTTGTAGCTCCTTTAACAACATTAATTGTTCTTTTTCTAAGATTAATTCCATACCATACTAACGAAATCATACTCCCACTTTATTGCAAACCTAATTTAGTTCAGTATAAATGCTATTTTTGTTGGATTAACTGATAAAAAAACATTTTAACCGTATGAAAAAAGTTGCTTACCTGATGACTGTTGTGTTGTCATCAGCTATATTGACAGAAGTTTTTGCGCAGGATTTCATTCCTGCTTACGACCGGTTTTCGGGCAAAGAAACCTCCTACATTATGCTCGAAGACGGGTCAAAAGTGGAAGGTACCCTCGAAGACCTCGATCGTAAAAAAGGGTTAATTGAAGAAGTCGTTATCAAAGACGCAAGCGGCAAAAAAATTACGCTGAAGCCCGAACAAATCAAAGCCATGTATTTGATGCCCAGTGGTTTTTCAAAACTTTCTACCAATATGGACGTAGGTACCAAAGTAAAAAAATGGGATGCCAAATACATTGACAGCGAAATCATTAAGAAAGGGTATGCTTATTTTGAAAAAGCCAAAGTAGTCATCAAAAAAGACCAGGAAATGCTATTGATGCAATTGCTCAACCCCGGTTTTAACAGCAAAATCAAAGTATTCCACGACCCCTTTGCTGCCGAAACCATGCGGGTAGGCTTTGGCGGTATGACCATGGCCGGTGGTGACGATAAGTCGTATTACGTACAGGTAGGTGACTTTCCTGCCAAAAAAATCAAGAAAAAGGACTACGATGACGAAATCAAAGTCCTGTACTCCAATTGTCCTACCTTAGTGAAGAAAATCGGTGAAAAAATCCGCTGGACCGAATTTTCGCAGCACGTGTATGAGTTTACTTTTGATTGTCAATAGTAAAACAACAAGATACTGACAGGTAAAATGCGAGGTAGCGGGCTACCTCGCATTTATTATTTTGGTTTGAATTTCTTGCTTCCCATTCTCTATTTCAGCCTTCAACTCCGCGTATTCGTCCGACAATTTCATGATAAGTTCGTGCACTTGCCCCCGTATTGTCTGTGCACTCCCCAAGGATTGGTTAATTTGCTTTTGCACCATCCAATCCGAAAATAAATTATCAAAAAATATATCTGCAAAACGGTCAAAAGAAGACACATTTAAGTCTATAAAATAGTTTTGTCCTAAATCAGACAGTTCTTTTTTCAATTGTTGAGCATGGTACTGCAAACTGCTCACTACAGCACGCGCATCATCTAATCGGCCATGTTTAGCCATACTTGCAATCATACCACCACCCATCAAGTCCCACTGACCCCAATTTTGGGCCTTCGTCAGGTGATGAATCAGCCTTAATAACAACTCTTGGTATTCTTTGGCTGCTTCAAGGGCCTCATGAACTTCCTGAAAGTGAGTTTGAACAGCTTGTAATTGGGTATAACGCAGTTTCAACTCAGGTGCGATTGCGTGATTGGCAATGAACATCATCGCTAACTTGTTTTCAAGTTTTATTTCCAACTCTTTGTCTGTCTCACCCAATTGCTCAAGACGGTGCTTTACTTGGCTCAATTCTTGGCGAAGTAATTCCAACGTACGCTTTGTTTCATCAAAGAGAAGTTGTGCTTTCAGTGCTTCCTGCCGTTCTTTTTCAAGTTGTTGTTCTTTACTGCCTAATATGGTATAAAACAGTCCCGTGAGCGATAGCGATTCGAGTTTACTCACATCAGCTTCTTCTTTTATAAGTTGTTGGCTTTGCTCCTCTTCCAGTGCTTTCTGTTGCGAGAGTTCGTTTTGCAATGCAGGCAAACGCTTCATAAGCCATTGCTTTTCTGAAACCTGTTTTTGGAGTTGTATTAATTCGTTGGTAAGATGTAAGTACTCTTTCATTGCTTTAATTTTTTCCCAAATAAATAGTGAATATCGGTTTAAGCTGTTAAAAATGGGGCAAACGGATTCCAACAGACAAGAACGGTATTTGTCAGGCATTTGCTCAGGGAAATAGTACTAAGTTTTATGGTAGTCTTAAATCTGCAACTATCAGAAAAATTATTACGCACTCATCCTTTCCATTATTCAGATTATTTTTACTTCAAATAAATCGTTAGAATCGGTTTACACCGCTAACTTTGGGGCCAATGGATTTCTCCAAACAAGAACCGTATTTATCCCAATCAAATGAAAGCATACATCGAACAAAACAAAGATAGATTTCTGAGTGAACTACTTGATTTACTCCGTATTCCATCCGTCAGTGCCGACCCTAAGTTCAAAAACGACATGCGCCGCTGCGCCGAAGCCGTCAAAGAAGCGATACTCAAAGCCGGGGCTGATTTAGCCGAAATCCACGAAACGCCCGGGCATCCTGTCGTGTACGGCGAAAAAATCATTGACCCTTCGTTACCAACCGTCTTGATTTACGGCCACTACGATGTGCAACCCGCCGACCCGTACGAGTTGTGGGATTCGCCTCCGTTTGAGCCGGTCATCAAAAACGAACGCATCTACGCACGGGGTTCCTGCGATGACAAAGGGCAGTTTTATATGCACGTCAAAGCCCTCGAAACGATGGTGGCTACCAACACGCTGACCTGCAACGTGAAAATCATGATTGAAGGCGAAGAAGAAGTAGGGTCGGATCATTTGGGTACGTTTGTCCACGAAAACAAAGAAAAGCTCAAAGCCGACGTCATCCTGATTTCAGATACCAGTATCATTGCCAACGATGTCCCTTCGATTGAAGTAGGTTTACGCGGATTGACCTATCTGGAAGTGGAAGTAACAGGAGCCAATCGCGACCTGCACTCAGGGGTGTACGGGGGAGCAGTAGCCAATCCTATCAACATTTTATGCGAAATGATTACGTCCTTGAAAGACGAGAATAATCACATCACCATTCCCAGTTTTTACGACAAGGTACAGGAACTCAGCACGGAAGAAAGAGCCTCTATCAACGAAGCACCGTTTGATTTGGAAGAATACAAACGCGATTTGGTCATTGATGAAATCGAAGGAGAAACGAGTTATACCACCATTGAACGTACCGGCATTCGCCCCACGTTGGATGTCAACGGGATTTGGGGTGGTTACATCGGCGAAGGTGCCAAAACGGTATTGCCTTCCAAAGCCTACGCCAAAATCAGTATGCGCTTGGTGCCCGACCAAAACAACGACGAAATTTTAGAATTATTTACCCAACATTTTCTTTCGATTGCGCCGCCTTCGGTCAAGGTAAAAGTGAAGCCTCACCACGGCGGATTGCCTTACGTTACGCCCGTTGATTCGTTAGAATACCAAGCGGCCGAGCTCGCCATGAAAGAAGCATGGGGCGGTAAGCAACCGGTTCCTACGCGCGGCGGAGGCAGCATTCCGATTGTTGCGTTGTTTGAACAGGAACTGGGATTAAAGTCTATTTTGATGGGTTTTGGCTTGGACATTGACGCGCTCCACTCACCCAACGAAAGCTACGGATTGTTTAACTTTTACAAAGGAATCGAAACTATACCGCTGTTTTTCAAGCACTATGCCCAATTAAAACAGGGGGAATAAAGAAGCAAACACTCGCTGATTGGAGTTGCAAAGCGCGGATTTTTTACTAAAAAAGCGCTACTTTGCAACTCCAATTCGTATATAAGAGGAAACCCACTGTAAAAATTAAACATTTTCCCCAAAAAAGACTATTCAACTATGAGCGAAACCAACACTCTATTCAAAGCGGGAGTCGTAACCGGCAATGGTGTCAGCGAAATTTTTCGTCATGCCAATGAAAACGACTACGCTCTTCCGGCGGTCAACGTAGTAGGTACCAACTCTGTAAACGCAGTATTGGAAACTGCGGCGAAAGTAAACTCGCCCGTTATCATTCAGTTCTCTAACGGCGGCGGTATTTTCTACGCCGGCAAAAGCCTTTCCAATGCCAACCAACAGGCCGCAATCGCAGGTTCTGTTTCGGGTGCCATGCACGTTCACCAAATGGCTGAATTGTACGGTGTCCCCGTTATTTTGCATACTGACCACTGTGCTAAAAAATTATTGCCTTGGATTGACGGTTTGCTGACTGCTGGTGAGAAATTTTATGAGCAGCACGGTAAGCCTTTGTACAGCTCACACATGTTGGATTTGTCGGAAGAGCCGATTGAAGAAAACATCGAAATCTGTGCGAAGTATTTTGAACGCATGGCCAAAATGGGCATGACCCTCGAAATTGAGTTGGGTGTAACGGGTGGTGAAGAAGATGGAGTGGATAACTCAGATGTAGATAGCTCAAAATTGTATACGCAACCCGCCGAAGTAGCCTATGCATACGAAGAGTTGAAGAAGATTTCGGATAATTTCACCATTGCCGCTGCCTTCGGAAACGTACACGGAGTTTATAAGCCGGGCAATGTGAAACTTTCTCCTATCATCCTGAAAAACTCACAGGATTATATTCAGGAGAAATACGGAACGGGTCCGCTTCCTGTCAATTTCGTATTCCACGGCGGCTCGGGCAGCAGCCGCGAAGAAATCCGCGAAGCCATTCAGTACGGTGCCATCAAAATGAACATTGATACCGACATGCAATGGTCAACTTGGGAAGGCATCCTGAAATATTACAAAGACAAAGAAGGGTATCTGCAATCTCAATTGGGCAGCCCGGAAGGCCCTGATTCTCCTAACAAAAAATACTACGACCCGCGCGTATGGTTACGCAAAGGCGAAGAAAATATGATAAAACGCCTCATGGTTGCTTTTGAAGACCTCAATTGTATCAATAGATTGGCGTAACCTTATGGCTTGATTTTTGCACTAAAAAAGCGGATGAAATTAATTTTTCTCCGCTTTTTTACTTTACCCCAAATTTCTTTTATTTTTAGTGCATGAACGACTCTGTACTGCAGTATTATTTGCCCCATCAGCTATCCCCCAAACGTCTTGACCGCTACTTAGCCTCGGGCTGGTTTCGGACGGTAAATATGTTGTTCAGAGCCAAAGTAACGTGTTTTGACAATGACATTTGCTCCCCCATAAATATTCGAATAAACTTAGACGAACACGAGCATTCAAAGCGCCTTCGCAAGTTACTGAATCGCAATGGGAAGCTTTTTCGGCACGAAATTCGCAAGGCAACCATCACCCGCGAAAAAGAGGAACTTTTCCATCAGCATCAACGCCGCTTCCGAAGTTTTTTAAGTAATTCTTTGGAAGAATTTTTGGTGCTTACCCCCCGTTTTGACACCTACGAAATCAACGTTTTTGACGAAGACCGACTGATTGCCGTCAGTTATTTTGATCAAGGACACAACAGTCTCATGAGTTTGCTGGGACTTTTTGACCCGGGCTACTCTTCATACAGTTTAGGTATCTATACCATGTTGTTGGAAATGGAATACGCCAAGTCTACCGAACGGCAATGGTACTATCCCGGCTACGTACACGAGCGTCCATCCATTTACGATTATAAACTACGTTTGGGCAAAACCGAGATCTATGACTGGCAAACCAAACGATGGCTGCGTCATATTGACCCCCATAAATTACCCAACTGGGCCGACCATATTAAGAATCGCACCTACGCCCTGGAGCACGCCTTGGAAGCGGTAGAAATCAGTTTTCAGCGCAAAGTATATCTGTTTTTTGGGTGGCATTATTTCAATTCGCTCTACGAGCAACTGTTCCACTGCCCGCTCATGCTCCTTTTATCCGATGGGCGCGTGATCGCGTACGATGTGGAACTTGACCAATACATCTGTGCAAAACTGGAAATCTACGTTCCGTTTCGAGATATTCAAATGACGTTAGCGCCCGATTTTGATGCCAATGCCCACCATACGGACGTGATGAGGGTGGTTGAGTTTTCGTACAAAACATCCAGCGCTACCGATATGATTAATTTTGTCTGGAAGACCACTTATCCACAACAGGAAATCAGTTGGTGGATAAAGTCTCGTTTGATGAATTAATACGACTTGGAAAGTTTGCTTCTGCCTCTCCTGAAACTTTCCAAGTCTTTTTCTACACGTCCAACCATTTTTTAAAAATTTCTGCTTTTTCACGGCTTACGTATATATCATCGTCGTCTCTGTCGCGCAGTTTGATTTTGAGCCGCCCGTTGAAATGCGACTCAATGCGCTCGATGGCCGATAATTGACTGAAATACTTGCGATTGAGTCGAAAAAAATATTTCGGATTCAACTTTTGTTCCAACTCATCCAGCGTATCATCGACAAAATACTTTTTTCGGTCGTTGGTCACTAAAAACACCACTTTGTCTTCGGCATACAGGTACGCTACATTTTCTACGTCCACGACATCAAACCGCGCTCCTGCTTTCAACAAAAAACGCGTTTTCCACTCGGTCTTTTGCCCCAACAACGTCTCCAGTACTTTCCCGATTTGGTCCTGAGAGGTCGCTTGCTGTTGACTTTTGAATTTATCCATGGCTGCTTCCAGCTCATCCTGCTCAATGGGTTTAAGCAAATAATCAACGCTGTTGACTTTGAAAGCACGGATAGCGTACTCGTCATAGGCGGTAGTAAAAATAATGGGTGCCTTCACCTCGACCTGTTGAAACAGTTCGAATGAGAGCCCATCGGCCAGTTGAATATCCATCAATATCAAATCAGGCTGCGGATGTTCATTGAACCACTTTACCGCACTTCGTACGCTTTCGAGTTTGGCCAAAATTTCGGCGGCAGGTTCAACCAATTTTACCAAGGATTCAAGGCGTTTTGCAGCCAGTGGCTCATCTTCGAGAATTAAAATTTTCATAATGGACGATAGTGTTCGGTTCAATTTTATTGTGGGTTATACAAACGGGATTCTGACTTCAAAAAAAGCAGGATTTTCTTCCACTTCCACTTTTTTAGAAGTTACCAAAGCGTAGCGGCTCTTCAGATTGCTCAACCCTATTCCCGTTGATTCTAAAAACTGCTTGTTTTTAGGCTGAAAACTGTTGCTGACAGCCACATATTCATTCTCCGAAAACACACTGATTTTCAATGGTTTTTCACTGGAACATTCGTTGTGTTTAATGGCATTTTCGACCAATGTCAACAGCCCTTGCGTAACAATCTGACGCGTCAGTTCTTCTTTCGGGACCGTAATTTCATAGTAAAGATTATCGCCGAAACGCATCTTGTGAATAAATAAATAAGCTTCTACAATTTTGAGTTCCGTTCCCAATTCCACGGTAACACGGTCGTTGTTTTGCAGGTTGTACCGAAATACTTTTGAAAGCCGTTCTACTAAATTGACCGCATTTTGAGGGTCTTCGGGAATGAGGGCACTCAAAATATTAAGCGAATTGAAGAGAAAATGCGGGTTCACCTGATTTTTGAGGGAATCGTATTCTGCTTTGAGTAAGGCTTGGTTCAATTGTTCCTGTAGCAATAACGATTTTTTCCACCGCTCGGTCATAATCTGAATCATGTAAACAGAAGTAAATGCAAAGGTCATAATCACGTACGTCATTGAGCTCATCAAATAAGCACGCGGCGGCATGTGTTCTTTGTTTAACAAGCCCATCAAGAACATGACACTGCAAGCCATTACGACGGCTACTGTCATCGTCATTAGGGCATACCTGCCCAGCGTTTTTTGTACACTCCAATCAGCGGCCCGTTGCATCAAACGCGGTATCAAATACCCTTGAATTAAGCTGATCAGATACGCAGACACTATGATTGCAAATGCCCACTTCCAATTGATAACTCCTTTTTTCAGATCCGTATTGATTAAAAGCATGACCAAAACACCCACACTCCACAATACGGTATCGGTACGACTGAATTTTACTTTCATTTCAACAAAATTTACAAGACAAATCCTTCTTCATTATTTATCAAAAATAACGTTTGTCGGCAAGTATCAATCAGGAAATCAGATGAAGTGTGAAATAGGAGGAGTCAGGAGACAGGAGTGAGGAGTGAGAACCATGCTTCCAGTACGGCGTGTAGAAATGTATACAAAAAATCAGGCGGTCAATAATAGACAGGAAACCTGCTTATTACTAACCGCCTTGGGCAAACTTAACCTATTTGGACAATTATTCTACAGTCACTTGGCGTTTAACTTCCACTTTTTTAGAGGAAAGATTCAATTGTTTTACGACACGGTTTTTACCCGATACGATTTCCAATTGGTAATTACCATCTGTCAAATCACTTACGTTAATTTTAGCGGCATAAGCCATTTCGCTTTTACCGATTGTTTCGGCAAAAAGTACTTGGCCTTCGTTATTTTTCAGGGTAAGATACACTTTTTGAGGGGCATTTTTCTTGATGGCTACTCGCAAATTGGCGTCGGCGGTTACAAATGCGCTGCTTTCAAAAGTAGCTTCCGGACGGTTGTTCGAAGTTTTATCTTCGGTAGGGTGAGCAAATGCCACAGTGGTGGTAAGCGCTAAAGCGCAGGCGATTGATTTGATGATGGTTTTCATGCTGATTGTTGTTTTAAAATTGGCTGTTGTTAAAAAAGAAAATTAATTTACTGTAATCGTTATTTGCTCAATTTCACACTGCGCAAAGTAGCTTCTTCTTTTTGAGACTTGATGCTTACCTGCCTCTGAATCTTGTCTTTTCCGGCAGCTACTTCCAATGTGTAGTTCCCTTCAGCAAGCTCACTTACGTCGAAACGAGCATCAAATTTTTCAGAATTTTTACTCATAACTTCTTCGTGAATCACGTTTTGTTTGGCATCACGCAACGTAATGATTGCTTTTTCGCCAGTGCCTTTACGAACGGCCATCTGAATTTTTGAATCTTTGGTGGTAAATACACCGATTTGTAATGGTTTTGCTTTTTTGTCTTCGGTAGGATCAGAAGCAAAAGCAACGGATGAACTAAGCGCTAAAGCGCAAACGAGGGTTGTTACAAGCGTTTTCATGGTTTTTTGTTTTGGCTGTGTTGCGGATTACCGCGTTGGTTGTTAAAAAAATTGGCTGTGAAAATTTACTGTTACTTGTTTTCTTTATGGCTGTTATCACTCTTTACTTTTCAATGGCTGTTGGTACTGCTTTACTTTGTTTCTTTATGGCTGTTGGTACTTTTTCAATGGCTGTTAAATCTTTTTGTCCTGATTGACGATACAAAGTTGCTTGTTTTATCTGGTACTATGCAATACAAAGTACACGAGTGGTACTTAAACCGGATGAATGGCTGAATACCTTACGAACTTGATGTGCGGGGAAAATCGGTATGACAAAAATTTGTTTCCATGGCTGTAAGAAAAATGTTTTTAAATGGCTGATAGTGATTACTCGTGCTTTACTAAAAGGTTACAATTTGTTTCCTGTATTATTTCTTTCAAAGGTCGTGCCATCGCAAAACAAAGGGATATCTATTTGATAATCAACCTATTTTAGTTTTGGCTTTTAGTTGAATTTGTCCGAAATCGAACAGTTGGTTTTACAATATCGGACAATTGGTCTATTTGAATACTACTGGAAAAACCTTTTATTTTCAAACGCAAATGAATGATGCAAATGTATAGCCGAACGTTGCATGGAGAAAGAAAAAAGTGTTAAATCATCCTTTTCAGGGGATGAAACGCACAAAAAATCTGTCAAGCCGTAAATAAACGAACTTTAAAAATGAGAGAATCGTTAATCTTTCCGTGGTTAAAGCAGCAACCACTACCTAATTATAAACCAAAATCGGCGGACTTTGAATCCGTTTAGATCGTACCAATGAGCAAACACGGACGCATTTTGGTCGCCATGAGCGGCGGCATTGATAGTTCTTTGGCAGCAGTACTGCTCCACGAACAAGGATACGAGGTCATCGGTATGACCATGAAAACCTGGGATTACGCCAGCAGCGGCGGTTCCAAAAAAGAAACGGGCTGCTGCTCGTTGGATTCCATCAACGACGCCCGCACCGTGGCCGTAGAATTGGGTTTCCCGCATTATATCTTAGACATCCGCAACGAGTTCGGCGATTATGTCATTGACCACTTTACAGGTGAATACTTGGAAGGGCGCACGCCCAACCCCTGCGTATTGTGCAACACCCACATCAAATGGGATGCCCTGCTGCGCCGGGCCGACCGTTTGGAGTGTGAATTCATCGCCACGGGTCATTACGCCAACGTCCGTCAGGAAAACGAGCGATTTATTGTCTCCAAAGGAATAGACACGTGGAAAGACCAAAGCTATGTATTGTGGGGCGTGTCGCAGGAAAGTTTGGCCCGTACGCAACTCCCACTCGGTCATTTACGCAAAACTGAAATTCGTGAAATGGCCAAAGAGCGCGGCTTTATGGATTTGGTCAACAAATCGGAAAGCTACGAAATCTGCTTTGTACCTGACAACGACTACCGAGGTTTCCTGAAACGCAGGATGCCCGAATTGGAAAGTCAGGTGATGGGCGGAAATTATATAATGCAGGATGGAACCAAAGTAGGCACCCACGAAGGCTATCCTTTTTATACCATTGGTCAACGCAAAGGCTTAGGCATTGCGCTGGGCTACCCTGTTTTTGTGACTGAAATTCGCAAAGAAACCAATGAAGTAGTATTGGGACGCGACAAAGACTTAGAACGCGACGGCATGGTTGTATCGAAATTGAATCTTCAAAAATACGCCCGCATCGAAGCTCCGCTTGAAACCGTCACAAAAGTGCGTTACAAACACGATGGTTCACCAGCTACTATTATTCAGGAAGCCGATGACCGTATCCAAGTGCTTTTCCACGAACCCGTCAGTGCGATTGCTCCAGGGCAGGCAGCCGTTTTTTACGAAGGCGACGATGTAGTGGGAGGTGGTTGGATCAGCAAAAGCTTCCGGCAGTAAAGATTTTTAAACCATATAAGACATATAAGTAAAATCCCTTATATGAACTTATATGCCTTATATGGTAAAATAAAAAAATCAATACCCGATCTGGCTCTCAATCCAGTCCAATCCACGCATATACAGGGCTTTGGCATAGTTGATTCGATTATCAAAATCGGCGTAATCGGTACGGCCGTTATGAAGGTATTTACGAATAAGGGTCGCGTTGATTTCAGCCGTTGGATTAGCTATCTCATCGTCGGTCTCTGTTCGAAATTGTGCAAAAGCGGGAAAATCATGCTCTAAACGAGTAAAAAATAGGTGTCCGTTGGAATTACGCACGGCACACAGCAACCCGCTTGCTTTGGAAGTGGCCGGAGCAAGACTTCCTTCCAAACCTCGCTTCAGCACCATCACACCATCAAATCCCGCCATAAGGGCCAATTCGGCCATTTTCATTTGGTACGTAATATGAAATACCGATGTGACCAAAATCCGCGCTCCGCAGGGATTCAGTACCTTTTCGAGCGTGGCAAAAAACGGTCGTTTGAGTGAAGTGCGTCGCCGTTCCACCCACCCATCCAAGGCAGGTGACAGCGATTTTTGGTCCAACACCCAACCAAACGTCGGATTCATTTCCAACAATTCGTGATTGTCAGCCAACAACCAACTTCCCATGTACAAATAAAGGTCGTGTGAATTGAGGCCATATTTAGGGCCCGACGAACGACTGAGCGCCGTTACAGCATTGTAATTTCGTTCCTGAAAAAAATAAGCCAGTAGCGGAGTAATCATGTATGAATGTTCAACTCCGTCAAAGGGTTCAGCCAACTGCACAATCGGCAATTTGGTTTTCACATGCCGCTGAAAGCCGGGGGTGTAGCTGCTTTTTACCGCTTCGTGCAAACCTTCGTATTCGTCATTGGTTTCATAACGCACCCGCAAAATACTTACTGCCATACCTTTGAAGGATTCGCACGATTCATTATTGAGCAGAAAATCGCCCAACTGATGCGCTTCAGATACTTGCAGAGAGTGACCATTCAACAACTTTACGCCAATTGGGAAAAGCTGCGGAGGCAAATCGGGACAAAGTTTGTTGAGAAAAAAGACAGGATTAGTAAAAGCGTGTTTACCTATATAGGATTCCAATTTCAACTCTGCGTCGGTCGGGCCTTTCATCATCAACGCCCCAAAAAATACCCCTTTCTGTAATTCATTGGCTGTTCCACTTTTTAACTCCTGCAAACACTCCTCTACCAACTCCAGAGAGAGCGGTTTGCTGCCGTGCTTGCCGATACCCACCTGACGAATTCCTTTCGCAAGTGCCGCATCTAAATTGTATTTTATAGCGAAATCAGGTGTATTCACAATTACTTAAAAATTACTTAGTTGTAAAACTAAAATTACACTATTTTACAATATCAATAAACAAAATAATACTTTTTTAAAGAAAATTTTATAGAAAATAAAGAATTTTTTGTTTTTTACCCAAAAAACAAAACTAAAATTTGGCACATTTGCATTTTCACCCTACTTTTAAGTACTATTTTTAAGCAATAGTAAATAACAAATTATATTTTGACAAAAAGCGAGAGTAAATGTATAAACTTTTTCGATAATCTACTTTTTAAGAACTATATTTTTTAATTAATGAATTTTAAGAAATTAGCAATTAAAAAAATACACTATATACGTTCTGGTATTTTTTGAAGAAATTATAAATAACCCACCAATTAACACAGGTTGCTCTTACGTGAATTTACAGCGGCGTTGGCGGACATTGTTGGTAAGAAAAAAAGAAAACCCTGCAGAATGGCGATTCTGTCGGGGCTAATCAGAAGTTTTAAATTAGGGATTAACTGAAAACGTTACAAAACTATAAAAAAATTGGTACTGGATTAGTGAGTTATGTTAAGTATCTTTGTTGAATGGCCATAGATTTTGAAAAATATAAAGGCTTACAATACTGTGACAATGCAAATTGTAAGTTTTACGAAAAAATAGGCACAGTCAACATATGCACCTTAAGTAAATCCCATAATCAAGTCTATTGTAATGGTTGCCATAACCGTTGGGTATTAAGTAAGGGTACTTTTTTTACCATCTTCACCGACCCAAAGACTTGGTTATTCAGGTTCTTTTAGAAATGTCGGAAGGGAAAGGTAATAGAGCCATAGAGCGAACCCACGGAGTGAGTCGAATTACTCAAAAAAAATGGA
>Ga0247843_1007761_pt1 | contig 12956 bp, 13 predicted proteins | sample LaCruzMarch2017__FD_192420 | JGI IMG/M metagenome (GOLD analysis project Ga0247843, IMG submission 192420) | Freshwater microbial communities from meromictic Lake La Cruz, Castile-La Mancha, Spain - LaCruzMarch2017_8m | ecosystem: Environmental > Aquatic > Freshwater > Lake | place: Spain...
GACACGACATTTTCTTGTGTCTGCGACATGACTGAAACATGTCGGCGACATGTCGCCGACACGACACAGAATGTCGCCGTTTGGGCAAAAAAACGACACGCCGACATCCGACATGTGGAGCTAAGGTGGCCAGAGCCGAAGACGAAGAAACAGCTGGGGCCTCAGATGTTGACGCCGCCTTTATGACAGGGACATGCACGAGATTATTTCGATGACGGTTACGTTGCATATTACTCAATCGATTGTAATAAGTGTCTTCCATGCTAATTTGAGATTCAATTTACACCTCAATCATACCCAGCTTTGATGCCTGAAACTTGAGAGCGTAGCCTTGGAGTCTTCATAATCATTCCATTCCTCCAGCTCGAGCTTCATGAACATTAGAGCAGAGCTACTTTTATCATTGTTCCATATCTCTGTAAAAGAGCAATTCCAGCCATTTGTGCAGGGTCGCTTGCTGGTATAACTATGTCCGAGAGATACCCCATCAATGAAACATGTAGCATAGAGCCGTTTATTTGCCATCTCGTACTTGCTTAAGAAGGCGCCCGTGAGCGTCACTCGACCTTAAACTCATCTCCACCGACTGCAATGCAGTAATCTTGTCCATCCCCCAAGTCCTCATAAGGGAGAGTGGTGCCATCGAGTAGCTTCATGACGATAGAAGCCCCGGCCCTGGACATTCTATTCGTGGTTCGTCCGATTTAAAAAACTTGATGACGGAGGATTGTAATAGCTAGCGTTCGGTGTAATTGATACTGCCAATAGCAATGACGATGAGATGGGGATGTTGTCTCTTCGCTACGAGCGTGGGGGCGTGAAGGTCATCGACGAGCGAGGCAATAGCCACTATGAGCATGCAGGACTCGAGGCTGCTCTGGGTAGATACGTAGGTGCTACATAGGTGAATACCTAATATATAATTACGTACTTTTGTAATTAGGGTAGCTACCATACATGGTGGGGAATCATCGACACTGCACAGCACGAAGGAGACTGATGAGGAAGAGAGTGGGATGCCACGGTCCGCCAAAAAAGTCGTCGCAAGACATGAGAGCATGTCAGTCCCATCCATATCCTCCTCCTCGGCGTCGTCGGCGCCATCGACACCATCGTCTCCTCCATCTACTCCTCCGGCGAAACGTCCAGGAATGTTCAGTCGATTCTTCCGGTTCTTCCTCTGCAAAAAACCAAAACCACCACCATTTTCACCCTCCTCGGCAATTGTTGATCGCAAAGACACGAAGGAAACTCGAAAGGAACGCAATCGTCGTATAAAATCGAATAAGGTGGCACTTACCATTCATGCATCTGTAGGAAAAAATCCATTCATTTCGTTCCAATTGGATATATGGACAAACATTGCTAGCTATCTACGCTGTGTCGATATAACCAATTTACGTCTTGCTTCATTGGGGATACCACGCGCCATTACGCTCAATCCTGCACTTACAAGTCGATTAAATCTCAACCTTGATAAATGTCCGTGGGAAAACTGGATTGGGAAGAAACGTATTGATTATGATCATCTCGCACGATTATGGTGTCGACGTGAGGGTACTATTGACTTTCCTCGTGACATAACAAACTCCGAATTGCAAATATTCATCTCGAAAGAATATTTAGTAGGTGCGAAGAGAATTAGTTTTAGACGATGTCAAAACCTTTCGGTCGATTGGTTAGAAATGTTACATGACTTGCGTCATCTCGAAACTGAGGTTGTATTGCCAACGAGTATAACCGATGAGGAAATGTCACTATATATACCATTCCTTCAGCATGTCACACGGTTGAATTGTGTGGGGTGTACAGATTTGACCGACGCTGGGTTCCGTCATCTAGGGAGGTTGAGGGATTTGAAAGAGCTGTACTTCTTACATTGCAAACATTTGACATCACTCACGTTTCTGGGTAACCTTGATCGATTACAAAAACTATCTATCGATGGTATGCTTACATCACCGAATCATAAGAGCAGACCAGTGGTTACAGACTCTGTACTTTCCATGATATCCGGGGAGATGTCCTCTCTCAGATCACTAGTAATTGCAACAAGAATGGACCTGTCGGGTATGGGCCTCGTATTGTTTTCGGATATGCGCAAACTGGAATCATTAGAATTGGAACGAGGGGCGGGCGAAAGTCTAACCGACAATGGACTCAAGGTCATATGTAGCCTTGTTCGACTGAAATCGCTACGCATAACCCATTGTGAGCATCTAACTGATCGGAGTCTGAATTACTTGCAGCACCTGCATCGGCTGGAGTCATTAGAATTGAGTTGTTGGGATAGATCCAACTTTACTGATGAGGGAGCGAGACAATTATCCAAGCTAAAACGTTTAAAGCAATTGAAGCTTGTGGGATGGGATAAATTGACCGACAAAGGCATGGGATATTTTACACTAATGAGTTCGTTGGAGGGTCTTAATCTACGTTTTGCAAACAAAATTTCGGATGACGGTGTCGATCAGTTGCATAATATGAAGAGTCTTAGAGAGTTGAAGTTGGCCGATTGCTCTGTCACGCAGCAGGCAAAGTATCGTCTGAAGCGAGAAACCGGGGCGAATGTGACGGTGTGGTAGAGCGAGGAAAATATAATAATATAAAAGACGAATCTGTGTGCTATTATTTAGACGCTATACGGATGTTCCTTGCAATGATACTCCTTGTGATAAGCTTAGAAATATCAACTTTGATGATTGGAGGATTATAACATAATAACGCCCGTTGCATTCAAAAAGACTATACCAGTTTCGACTTGCTTTACTTCAGACTGCGTGACGTACGTCGATTTGGGTTTGCCGAGCTCGCCGTTGCTAATAAATACTCTGACTTGAAGCCTAAAACTGTTATCGACAAAATTGCAGTTATCAAACAAATTCTGTTACAAAAATCAGTTGGAGAAGGGGTTTGTGGGGGAGGTTGAGTTCACATAATAATAGAGATTCAGATGGAATTAAATAGACATGTAATCGTACCGTTGTCATCGAGAGATTGTGCATGCCATAATGTTCCTCTCCAAAGTCTCTACGCATAAGGTCAATACCAGTTAATTCTGACATGGCTTGTCTGAGAAGGAGGGAGTCTGAGAGGAGGGTGATATGTCAAAGGGTGAGGAGAGGGAATAATCATCCTACTCACATATAAATCAAGTACATACATACCGCAATCACGGAACAACATGTTTAATTGAGAAATATTGTAAGGACCATCACAATGGTTTGCTTCTGGGTAATCCGAATATACTTTAGGGAGCAGTGTCGTCTCTAATGTGATCCATTCATTAGTAAGATCGGAGAATCGTTTAACATCGCTCAAAATTTCTAGCTCAGTATCCTCGGAAATTTCGACACGTGCTAAATCATTCCTCGATGGCACTTTCACCGCGGTGGTATCCTGAGCAAATTCTTCTTTGTAATGGAGGATGGGTAAATTGCGTGTAAACGTCTTATGATGATGGACTCGCGGCGCTGAGGAGACGAGGAACCCAATGCACACGTCGAGGAGGCAGCCAACCGCCACAATGTCTACGAGTGAAGGGAAGATCATGATCTGATATCCTCTCCCAGTTCCGAGCATGCGGGACTGCCAAAAGGACTCAAACGGGGCTACGCTTGAAACAAACCCAGAGGACAAGAGCTCCATGTGGAACCATTTAGTAGTCTCCTCGCCAATCCTATCCGAGGACGTGGTATCTTCCACTTGTCCCACCGATGGTTGCCAGCACGATGTGAATTGTGGTCGTTCGGTGGAGGTGGCAGAAAAGGAAACACGTAGCGACAAGGATACCACCAATAACAACATAACGACTAGCCTTTCATCGGATGGCCCGAGGATGCCATTTATTTCGGATGAAGAGTACGCATCGACTGTCCAGCGGTTGTCACAAGTGCCGCACACGGCGTATCAAGTAGATTATGCAGCAGTTAATTGTGGAATGGTTATCTCCGCGACTAAGCGTGTGATACGATTCAAGTTTGGATTTACCAACCAGCAGGCTCTCAGTAGCGGCAAAAAGGGAACCGAATGCCAAGGGAATGAGCACGAGGTCATTGTTACGTGGAGTCTAAATTCCGGCAAGCGTGCCGTCGCATTTGATAAGCATGAGGTGCTCTTCACTATTGATTCGAAGACAAAGTTCTCGCATTCATGGAGAGATGAGGAAGGTCATGCCTACTACTTGAATGCACACGCCGTGAACATAAGCCTTAGGACGGACACGCTTCTCATTCCGAATCCTGATTGGAAACAGTATGACCTGTTTGTCGATGGTGTTAGCTTCTTTCGCATGCCTAAATTACTCGAGGTTGGCATTGGCCTGAAGCTTCCCCGGGACAAGCTTCCAAGCGTGACGCCACATCCAGAGCAGCATGATGGTGATTCCGAGGAGGCGATGTCGGATTTGTCAGAACATTAGACTTGTGTGGCACGCTAGTAAGATTAGTAAGATAATGGAACAACAACAACGAGAGTCGGGCGGAGGTGGTTGTGAATTTATTTTAGAGCAGATGTGGTCATTGTCGTAGCTGTTAACATGATTGCTGAATTAGGAGTAATGAAAATTGGACAGCGTGTAAATTATACCTCGTCTTGAATTTCCTTCGTCATCATCGGCGTTGATTCTTGAACAATAGGGCCACATGTCTTCGCGATCGCGATCGCCTCTGTCAATGTTACTCGTCGTATCGCCTTCCCACCATTCATCAACCACGCCTTGTCACGATTTTTACTCCACCGTACTCCGCTGCCAACTCGGTTGTCATTTACATAGCGATAAATCTCGACGCGGCCATCAATTAATTGGTACTTTCCTCGACCATTCCTCTGACCATCACGGAACATGCCCTCGAAGCTACAAAGTGAACGTATTTCTTAAGTAAAAGTGGCAAAATAATTTAAAGATGGGAGCAAGTTGGTGGTACCACTTACCTATGACCGTTGTTATAATAGTAACGACCAAACCCAGTCATAGTATCCTCTTTCCAGTCTCCTACAAACATATCACCATTCGCAAAATAGCATCTGCCCTGTCCTTGTCGCTTCCCGTGACAATATTGGCCTGTGTAGTGATTGCCATTGCTGAACCTCCTTGAGCCCTGTCCATGAAATCTATTTTTCATCCATTGACCTTCGTATTCTGTGCCTGCGGTGTTTTAGTAGTGAGAGCATTATCCGGTGATATAAATAAGCCAGCAGATTATGCACGTCTTACTTACCATCATGAAAGCTTAGCGTTCCTCTCCCCTCAATAAACCCATCCGTGAACTGTCCTACGTACCTATCACCATTTGCCCATCTCAATTCACCATTACCACGCCGTTTACCGTAGTTATTATACTCTCCCTCATATGTACACGATGTGGCGTTGCTTGCTTCCTCAAATCCTATCGGCTGTGCTAGGACTAATGGTGCATTATGACTGCTAGCACAAGTTGCTCCTTGCCGTGAAGCATTGTCGCGTAATTCGTTCTGCATATATTCTGGTAATGCTGTAAATGTCTCTGGGTCGTATCCAGCGGGTATGTCAACACTAACGGCACCTACTTTACTTGCTGCTTTCTCAACGTTGTTTAGACGTTGTTGCTCTCTTTGCTTGATTTCATCCTTCAAAATCTCTATTCGTAATTCCTCCGGAAGACTTGCGAGCATTTCAGGATCATAGTTGGAAGCATTAAGTTCGTTGGTACCTTCGTCTATTTCTATATCCGTTAATGTTGAAGAAAGACAAGCCAATGTGGCTGAGACAGGTATGTTACTATTCGACTGTTTTTCCCTATTATTTGCATACTCTGTGATGACCTCCTCTCTAATGTCATCCGGAAGGGCTGCCAGAAATGAATCAGACAGATTGTGATTAGTTGACAAAGTAAAATTGGTTGCATCATGTTGTCTAGTCCGCATAGTAGAACTACGACGAGTATCTTTCGGTTGCGTTTTTAGAGTAGTAGGCTGATTGAGTACTTCTTGTCGTAGATTTTCCGGAAGTGATGCCAAAAAAGTGGGATCAATGCTACCCTCCTCATAAGTTGTTGATGATGATGAATCGCCACGACTTTGAGTACTATCAATCATCACATCTAGCAAATCAGTATCCTCCCGAGTGGGTAGAGCTTGTTCACTCTGAGGAAGAGATTTGGCAGGTGGCTTTCTATCATCCATATCATTCACATTTAACAATGAATTGTGATCGCCGTCGAGACGACAAAGATTCATATCTAGTAAGGGATAGTCTTCAAGTGACTCTTCATCTCTAGATATATTATCAAATTCATCATTCTTCCACAAATAGTCGGCTGATTTTGCAGAAGCTGCAAATAAACGCTCTGGTGATTGTTTCAATTCGCTAAATTGCGGAGGCATTTCAACAAAAGTAGGGTGTGGTGCAAACGATACAGGAGTTGCTTTAACAGTAGGGTAATGTGCCACTCCTTTACTTTTAGATTTGATACCGTCAACACATCTTAGACATTGACCACGCTCAACTATTCCCATGGTTAAAGGAGGGGCCAAAGTGCTGTTGCTGTTCTTTTTGCCACAGTGGGGGCACAGCCCATTTCGGAGACGTTGCTCCCGTGAGTTGATGTCGACATTCATTTCTCCCGTAAGTTGTGTCGACTTCAGGATATCCTAGAGCAGAATTCTCTTCGCTCGCAATTCGCATGGGGGGCGAATGTGATGATATGTAGTACGTAACTACTCCCATTCTCGCACGAGATACGAGATGAAGTCCTCCTCGATGAAGTTCATACTCTCGGCCGCCGTCATCGGCATTGCCATGGGGTTCGCCCCAAGAGCATTAACAACAATGCCTCAACCTGCATCGACGACGTCGTTGGCATTCTTCGGGACTAAGGCCATATCCAACAAGAAGTCATCAAAGTCATCGCCACTCGCCGACGAAGCTGTTGAGCTCTATACCGCGAAATTCATTAGAGGTAGTTCGAACGGGGGAAAGTTCTTCTTTAGTTCTTGGGGTATGCCAGGCTCCATGACAGATTCGTACCAAAAGCCCGCCGATCGTCTCATATTTGCGCGGAAAAACACCGAGTTAGTTGCTTCGTTTAACACATTGGCGTCACTGTACGGCGACGACGTTGCATTGCAAATGGTCAAGATCCAGCCAGGTGTACTTGCATTTAATAAAGATAACTTCCAACCGAGTTTAGAGGCATTTGGGACTAAATTTGGTATTGACGAGGCGAAGGGAATGATAATTCGCAATCCTGGATTACTAAGCGTCAAGCCAGCAAATGCAGAGTCGGCAGATAATCTTACTATGCAACTATCGTACGTTGTTGAATTTACTCGACCAATTGGATTGCTAGGGCCAGCCACAATTTTGGCTCTATTATCTGTCCCTGCCCTTGAGAGTGCAACTGGTGTTAGTCGGGGGGAATTGCTAAGCTCCCTGTTTTGATTGTTAGGGCGTGTCTCCGGTTCTCCTTATGCCATCAACAATAGCTGTTGATGTTATGTGTACAATAAAACAAACAATTAATGACTTTAAAATCGAGGAACCAGTTTTATCTTATCTTCCTTTTATTTGTTATTATCTTCCTTTTATTAAACCTGTGTCTTTCCGATATCGAGGTCTGCTTATAGACGGCGACCACGACGTCCACCCTTCCTCCTGGTACTGTCACTGGGGATAGGGGTAACATCCTCAATCCTGCCAATCTTCATCCCATTACGTGCCAAGGCCCTCAATGCACTCTGTGCACCTGGTCCAGGACTACGACTCTTATTCCCACCGGTACCACGAATCTTAACATGAAGTGCCGTTACACCCAGTTCCTTGCACCGTGCTGCCACATCCTGTGCTGCCAACATGGCAGCATACGGAGATGATTCATCACGATCAGCCTTCACTTTCATCCCCCCGGTAACACGGACAAGTGTTTCACGACCTGAGAGGTCGGTTACATGAACGAAGGTATCGTTGAAGGATGCAAAGAGATGTGCGACGGCAAATACGTCTTCACCTTCAACGAGGTTGGAAATTTGTGCGACAGGTGTAGGTGCTTCACTGTTTGATGTTATCGTCCAAGAAAGAAGGGAGGATTGAGAGATCAGTGAGCGTAGATATTTTAGACATACAGTAATGAATAGTACTCCTAGGTATCAACAACAAGCAACATCGACCGCAATGAACGCTGGGTCTGCGAAGAAAATCTATCCCATCACAGCGCAAAGACATACACATCACCGCGAACAAGAGACTTACGCCATGGTTGCTTTATTTTATCTCCGTCTCGCCGTTTCGGGGTCGTCGAGGAGTTGGTTGTGGGCCTTACCGCTTTACTGTGTCTATGACGGACAGACGCTTTCCACTTCACTTCACTATCACATCGTCTCTATCTACAACATCATCATCAACCATGTCCGAAACTCTCGTCCTACGTGGCACCCTCAAGGGCCATCGCGATTGGGTAACCTCCATCGCTACAACATCCGAGGATCCCAACCTCATCCTATCCGGTTCACGTGACAAGTCCGTCATGGTGTGGCGTCTTACGCACTCCTCCTCAGGTGAAGACAACTCGTACGGCTATGCCCAACGTGCCCTCCGTGGTCACAGTCACTTTGTGAGTGATGTTGTCATCTCAAGTGATGGACAATTCGCACTCTCTGGTAGTTGGGATGGTACACTCCGTCTTTGGGAGATCAACTCGGGACGTACCACACGTCGGTTCGTAGGTCACGCGAAGGATGTGTTGAGTGTGGCATTTAGCGTCGATAATCGTCAAATTGTTAGTGGATCACGTGATCAGACTATCAAGTTATGGAATACTCTTGGTGAATGCAAGTATACAATCGGAGCCGATTCGGATGGTCATTCGGAGTGGGTATCCTGTGTCCGCTTCTCCCCATCCCAAAGTGTCCCACTCATTGTAAGCTGTGGATGGGATCGTCTTGTCAAGGTTTGGGCACTTACGAATTGCAAACTTCGTAATGACCTAATTGGACATACTGGATACCTTAACACCGTCTGTGTATCCCCCGATGGCAGTCTATGTGCATCCGGCGGTAAGGACGGTACTGCCATGCTTTGGGATCTTAATGAGGGTAAGCGTTTGTACAGCCTTGATGCCGGTGAGATCATCCATTCGTTGGTCTTTAGTCCCAACAGGTACTGGCTGTGTGCTGCCACGGATGAATGTATCAAGATTTGGGATCTGGAATCGAAGATCATTGTTGATACGTTGGTGCCGGAGGAGTTTGTGACTGATGAGGAGGTTCCAGGCAGTAGGAAGCCACACTGTACCAGTTTGGCATGGAGTACCGATGGCTCGACACTCTTTGCGGGATACTCTGACAAGATCATCCGTGTTTATGTCGTCACCTCTAACTAATTATTAGAAAGAAGTCATCTTACTAAAATAAAATTCAAATCATTAAGCAGCGACGACGAGTCGTTGATACATTTAATCGGATGAATGTTGCTTCGTTTGACAATGAGCACGACTATCAGATGTCCCTACTCAAGAGCTTGAAGGACAGAGGATTGCCGCATAAGAGGAAACGAATGGAGATGCAGAGTGAATGCGAAGCTTTCCTGGCGCCTGCATTAGGGCCAGAAGCATCGAAGAATATGAGTCGATTGATGTACGACCCCGCCTACGATCTTCCTCGAGATTACGACTTTTCTGGTAATCCAAATTGGCAGATTTTTCTGGAGAGCAAGGAATACAGGCCGGATCTGCTGGATATAGACAAGTTTGAAGTTGATGATGACGACGACGACGACAATGACAAGCAAGAATAATCCCAAGAGTAAGCTCAAACTAAGCGATGAGAGGATTGGCTTGTTGGATGGGTTGGGATTTGCGTGGTAGCTTACCTAGATTCCGAGACATTTGTCCTCTCTCGTCCTCATGGTCCATCCTCGTCTATGTTTGGCATATTGTCGAAGTATTCGAGAAACATGTCATTTAAAATCTCTATAAAAATAAAAAAAATGTCCGGACCAGAAGACTCCCTTTGCTGCAATCTTTTTGTCGAGACCTCCGTGCCTTCCTCGCCACATAATCCCCTAAATGGAGGAAGACAACTCTTACGAACCTGACGTCTCTGGCAATTTAGAGCTCAGATATCGTGGATGGAGTGAAATCGAACCGAGGGTTTTGTCCTTCGCGGACTGCCTTCTGCGCCTCGACGTTTCATTCAATCAACTGAACACGCTAAACGAGATTGCAAACTTGCACAGTCTGCAAGAGCTGAATTGCGCTTGCAACAAGCTGAAGTCTCTCCCAGCAAGCCTTGCCTCGTTGAAATGGCTGCGTGTCATCAAGGCAAATGGTAATGCAATTTCTTCGATACCATTTGAAATTGGTCACTGCAAAGCACTTGAGTCGCTGAATCTTAGTGAAAATGTACTGACATCGATTCCACAGGAGTTGGCAGGATGTACTTGTCTGCATACATTACTACTTCAAAACAATGATCTATCATGTTTGCCACTATCTCTCGCTGGACTGACTGGCCAATTGCATCAAGTTGACGTATCGAACAACAATAAGGAGATGGCTATCACACTGCCTGCCAAGATCCATCGCGATGCTCAATCAATCCTATGGATCCTTAGTCTACAGCAGGAGAAGTATCTCAACATCGATAAGCTGGAGCAAGAGATGAAGGTGTTACAACACGAGAACGCTTTGGCTGAACGTGAACTATCACTGAACAAGGATCGAATTGCGATGCTTGAGAAAAGCAAAATGAATCTCGAAAAGGATATGGAATCCGCAAAGTATTTTATCATTGCAAGGACTTATTACAGGAACGGACGACGAAAGCTGAATCATTGGTGGCGTGAATGCAAGCGTGCATGTGCAAGTAAATATACGGAGATTCGTCCATCAAAAGATTCAGTAGAGTGTAATTAACAACGTTATTTACTTTTGATCATCAGTCTCGTTACCTTCCTCTCCTTCGGCAATCACCTCATCCTCCACACTTCCACTCGATTCCGCATCCGCATTGATTTCCATCAATTTTGGCGGCGGTAACTCGACAACCTTGAGGACTTCCTGTTGATATCCCCATCCTCCAACCTCCCCCTCCAACTCCCTTCGCAACCATGCATCCTTCACTCCTCGAAACATAAACTCACTCTCGTTGCGCACGTGTTTCCAGCTCGTGCTTTCGAGTTCAGACACACTCGCGACTCTAAGTTTGCCATTCTCTTCAATGATAGTATTCCCTTCCACGTTACGTCCATGCCGCTTGGCCTTGGACCGTGCTGCCACGCCCTTTCCACGTCGATTCGATCCGGGTGGATTAGACAAAGCGTGAGTGTTTATAAATTGTGCTGCAAATTTCCATCGAGGACGACGTGTCCCAGGAGTTTCATTATACCCTCGATTATTGTCGGGGTATGGTGAGGCGCCCTTTGGTATTTTTGGTACCTGCGTTTGAATCTTTTTGAGCTTTAAGAGGGCACTTTCAGACTTGCTAGCGGACTTTACTGAAGTCGGTGTATCCGCCGAACTCTCGGTCGCACCTCCATCCTCGTCGCTCCCTCCTTCCTCCTTTACCTCCGAATCGTACAAACCGTTAAGCTGTTCTTTAATCTTCATTAGCTTTCGTACTTCCTGATCAACTTTGACTTTACACGTACGATCATCGACATCTTCGACATAAATATGATTCGCAATACGTACCCTCGCCTCATCGAGTTCTCTCATCCTCGTCTGTTTCATGATGGCATCAACATCTGCCAATTCTGATGCTGTAACCATAATGTCTGATCCAGTATCCTCCCGTGATAGTCGACCAGTACTAACTATCGGATCTTCCACAAATTGGAGTGGATCCATCTCCCCGTAGCTTTGATATACGTCTCGTATGTACTCTCGCATCTTCTCATCCATACGTGCCTGCAATGCATGATTGACCTCAAAGTCTGGATCCTTCTTAAGTTGTTCCTCATTGTGCTGTAATTGAATAACACCAGCGGCACGTGAGGTTGTAACGTTGTACTTTTGGGCCACGACACGTACGACATATTCATGAGAGGTGTGTGCACTTAATACCCCCCAGTCAGAGTTTTTAACGTCCGCAGTCTGATTCTTCTTATTCCGACCGGCGATCGTCGTCATCATATCCACATATAGACCATACATTCCATCTTTATCATCCTGTCCCATCCAAGTTAATACCGCCATGGCATCCTTTAGTGTTAAAAAGCTTTCACTAAAATTGACACGAGGACGGTTGGCAAAGTCTTCTGCTGTTAATATCTCCGCACGTGGATTACGCCACGGTGGACGCCAGTACGATGCCCGACCATCACCGTCATGTGTATCAGATCCAAGTCGTATGCCCTGACGTTGATGATATCCTGGGGGTAATTCAGTTTCTAATTCACCAAGTTCGAGGTCTATGTCGGACTGGACGAAGGATTGGGGATGCTTTTTGGTAGCTGGTTCTGAAGCAGTGGAAGAAAGATGACGCCAACGACGATTGAACGCCGTCGACGATGAGGGTGCGGATATTTGTTTCGCAACGATGGCCCGTCCCCCCCTAGAGGTCAATAGTATCCGAGCGGCCATGACCAAGAACAATGAAAACTGCTTCGCTCGGGCTTTTGGAGGTGATGGTGGTACGTGTGAATGCCGGGGGGATGCCCCCCCGGACCCCCCCTCTGTTGGTGACGTCACGGGCCATTCCCCCTTTCTTTGTTTTCTTCAAGAACAGTTTTTGGCGAATGAGCGGGAAAATATTTTGGCGAGGGCGTTAAGAATTACAAGAAACCACATCAAACAAATGGCGGGCTTAGTTCCACTTGTATGCACGTGAGAGCGTGACAGACAATTCCCGAAATTCCTATTCCCGCCACGTTTAATTCCTATGTGCCCCTCAGTATAAAACAATGGCCCTAAAGGTTTGTTGCGGTCACTTAGCCTGCCAACGCTCAGGTCCTTCTCTCCCTCTTTTCACACATCGACCCA
>Ga0247843_1007762_pt1 | contig 12956 bp, 9 predicted proteins | sample LaCruzMarch2017__FD_192420 | JGI IMG/M metagenome (GOLD analysis project Ga0247843, IMG submission 192420) | Freshwater microbial communities from meromictic Lake La Cruz, Castile-La Mancha, Spain - LaCruzMarch2017_8m | ecosystem: Environmental > Aquatic > Freshwater > Lake | place: Spain...
GTGGGGTCATTTGCGTATGCCAAGTCTCCCTTGGCGGCGATTCAATTACTTTGGGTAAATTTGATTATGGATGCTCTTGCCTCCCTGGCTCTTGCGTCTGAACCACCGACGGATGATTTGCTTAAGCTTGACCCTGTGAACCGCTCCAAAAGCATAGTAACGTCACGTATGTGGGGTAACATGCTTGGACATGCAGTGTATCAACTTACTGTCATCTTCTTCCTGCTGTTCGAAGGACCACAGGTTTTTGGTTTAGAGCGTGGTGACTTGGTTGAAAAGACGGGAGCAAATTCCACTCATTACACATTCATCTTCAATTCGTTTGTTTGGATGCAGCTATTCAATGAATTCAATGCCAGGTCTTTGCATGGAGAGTTCAATGTTTTCAAGGGCGTTTTGAATAATGGGTTATTCTGTGGTATCCTCATTGTGACTGCAGCGCTTCAAGTAATAATGGTTGAATTTGGTGGTGATTCCATGCATGTTGCCGAGGGTGGTTTGAACAGCACACTCTGGGGTTACAGTATTGCGTTCGGCGCAGGATCGCTTCTTGTACAGCAGATCATCAATTTTCTGTACTCATTCGTCTACAAAAAATTTGACATGTGGAGAAGCAGGCGGCTGGAAGAACAACGCAAATTCTTCACTCGACATGGTAGTGGTGGCTTTCAGTCATAATACGCATGGTCATACAGCATAGATACGGAATGAATTATAATTAGATATTTATCAACACATCAAACTTTTTCTCTCAAAGTAATTTTACCGGATCTCAGGATGTATTCTGCGTCTGCACACTAGATAATACAAGCCCTCCAGCGATCCGTCCTCCCCCCCCCCAAATTAAAGCTCAATCACTATTATTTCCTTTCCACCCTTCATCTTCTTCTTACTTATTTTAAATAGACGTTTCCATTACACTACGTGCACTGGGGTACAAATTGCCTACAATACTTTGTCGTTTTAATACATTCAATTGTTCGACCCCATCCCTATATGCCAATTCCGCATTTTCTGCTTTATTATTATCATTACTTTGAATATTCGACCGATATCCCACCTTGATACGACGGATGGCATACAAACGAAAATTGTAATTATCCACCTTCTTTGCCTCGCGTAATAGTGAACGGTAGAGTGATAGAGAGGCAGTGCGTCCTACCACCATTATGAATATTGCGCTACGATTTTTTCTCTCTCTTCCACCTTCATGGTAGGTACCCGCCAAATTGCAGACGTGCTTGACTAGCCTCTCTGCATCAGTTGTCGTTTCCATTCCCTTCGCTTATCTTCGGTGAGTGCGCTGAAATGTTGTTGTTTTGATGTTGTTACTTTATCGTCCTGTTTGATTTGTTGCTTTGGAGATGCGAATGATGAGAACCTCTTTATCCTGAGGGTCCGAGACAATTATTTTGTCGTTGACGATCAAATAAGATCGAGCTTTTTAACACTGACGCGCACCACAACATCCATCATATATTGGATGAATATATATGATTCTTGCTGGAGATGAAACATTGTCTCAATCTTCTATCTCCTACTCATTGCAACCTTCTTTCTCCCACAAGTCATACGAATCAATGTCACTCTTCCGACGAACGACGCCACAACTATTGGCCATTGGTCCACTTGCCCGATTAATCGCTCAACTCATCGTACCGGCAATTGCTATAATTGCCAAGACACTCCCCGCGGCGTATGCAGCAGCATTACAAAATGCGAAAAAGTCCGGCGTGGCAGATGGTGCCACGGATGCGGCAAGTAAGGGTGCATCCTTCTTAGGCAGAGCGCGTATGAGCAAAGATGAGGCATTGCAGGTATTAAATTTAACCGAAAATGATATAAGCGATGATGTAGAGTCCGTACAAAGACAATATGACCGATACTTCGAGGCCAACAGTGTTGATAAGGGGGGCAGCTTTTACATACAAAGTAAAGTATATCGTGCTAAAGAATTATTAGATGACTATGTCAAAGAGAAGGAGAAAGAGGATGGTACTGGGAAATAAGTTGCTCATCCACCCCCCCCTCCCCCCCGCCCTGAGGGAGATTATTATCTTATAATACGACACAATGTGAGTTTTTCGACTATCGTCCGTCCCTGCCTCGGCATTGTTTTAGTCGCCCGCGGAGATAAGACAACAATAACAACACCAATATGTCAGTGACGAATTCTGGGCTGCTTGCCCAAAACAAATATCCCGATTTACTGTGAGGGAATTTCACAAATATACTTTTTAACTGCAATCCGAGACAATGTTAGTGTTGGAAATCACAGCGGCGCCCCCCGGACACTTTATCCCAGATAATTTTCTCACAATTATGATTTTTTTGTCCTCTCACTCACATGAATCAGGTCGAAAGATAAGATAAGCCGACATTAAATTGCGTTACGATGAGAGAATTGAGTCCCGACACGAGCATCGTCTATTAACAACTGTTGTGTCATTTCTAGTTTGTTATAATAATAGTTGCAATCATTTAAATCCATCTCTAAAAAAAATCTAACAAACTTTTGTACAATAAAATTATCCACAGTGTATTTGTACATCTCGTTATAAATCAATAGCTCTATCTGTGTTTAATCACACTTTTCCAGATCTAATATCTTACACGAATTTCATTCTATTCTTCTAACACACAAGCAGAATAAACATTGAGCTACTCCTCCTTCATTAACCTCTAAATGTTGCATTAGCATACACCAAACTACCAGCAATACTAAGATTAATACCCAAGAAACTCAACCACGAAAAGATATAATCTCCACCAATAAACATACCCAAATAACTAGTTAGTACATTCTTCAAGCATCCCACGACGGTCGTTGTTAATGCCGAATTCGTACTAGTACATAGGAAGATTGCCAAGTTTAATACCGATCCCATCGTGGCAGCGAATGTCAAATTGGCAATAAAGGCCGTATCACCCCATAGGGCAAAGTTACGCACACGATCAATCTCGCCGGGGACCAATAGTATAATAATCGATACCCCCAATGCGCTCAATAATGAATTTAAATATAATACAGTCATACTACTCTTCTTATAATCCTCGCTGGTACGTTTTAATATCACGCCATTCAATGCCGTGAATAGGTCATTGAAGAATATTACTATATATCCCAAGGCATTGAAGGATAAATCTCCCAATGCGGCCACGAATGCCCCCCCGATCATTAACCCAACGCTCAATTGTACCGTCATCGACGGTCGGATGTGTAACATGTACTTTTCCAATACCATCGTCATCAGTATCGATGCCCTGCGCAATAATACCATCATGGGCAAACTCAAATTTTGCGTGGCCGATAGGCCCGTTATTATGTTGAGTAAATAACACGTACTCAATGGCAATATCGTTCGTAATCCCCTCGTCGTTATTGGTAATAATGATACATATCCGAATATATTCGCAATCTGCAATGCCGCCGTCGTGAAGCCGAATTGGAATAATGCGATCGCCAATACCGATGGGAATTGGTACGTCGATAGTACGATCTTATTGGCGAATATTACCCAAATGGAGGAGATGGCGTAGAACAATGCAGTACCGATTCGCCTTGCCTTGGTGGGTGGGGAGGAGTGTGACGAGGTTGTTGTTGTTGTTGATGACGACTTGGATGGTGTGATAGTGGTTTCACTTTCTTGATCTATTATTTGCATCGGCAGCAACTTCTCAGTAATCATGGCCTCCTCGTCGCCATCATTGCCATTGTCATTTTCCAACGAGTGCTGTTCTCTACTGCGCATTATCATTATGTTGCCGTCGTTACTTCTGGGTGGACTCCTCGTTGGATTCTTACGACTGTGCATGGTCGACGAAGAGAGATATGGTGAATAGATTGTAGACCATATCAGCCACCCGCCGCGACGGATGAGATAGAGGCTTCGGCTCTTTGTTGAACAATGACAATGACGATTTTGTGAGTATGGGAGACGCTTAACTCAGCCAAGCTACAAACAATCAATATATGACGATGACGAGTCATGCTCCCGTTAAGATTGGCATGCCATTTCTATGGTCCATCATCATCATGCTCGTGTTTCCTGTAATCGTCAATGCACGACGATCATGGTTAACTCTCGACATTCCCGCATTGGATACCATACGCCGGTATTCGGACGATGATCCTCTCCACGTACCATCGTCAACATTGCTTATGGAAGATACGTCGTTGTTCATGTCGTACGATGGCGCAGCAGTATTTGGCAAGGAAAGTAAAAGTATTGACAATAACGAGAATGAAACGTCGTACGAGAATGTTGTTCTCAATGATTACGCAGCAGTCGCCGCAGTCAATTCTAGCATTCCCACTAATCATTTATACTCCACATCGTCTCCATCGCTATTTGCCACCACCACCACGAACGAAGAGGACGAAGAAACCACCTTCATTTGTCCACCCAATCAAATTCTGCATCATATACATCTCCTTGATACGGCTGGTAACGGATGGGGATCAACCAAGCTCGAAATAGTCGAGACATCATCATCATCGGCGTTGTACGACTCGTCAGAAGAAGAAGAGGGTAGTAGTGTCATAATATTCGTGGGTAGCTTAGATGCAAGCAATAGGAATGTTACAGAGTACGACACGTATAACAACGAACGACTGAGGAGTGTGTATGATGCAGCAACAACACACGGTCATAGAAACTTGGAAAGATCAAGTACTACTGGTACAATCCTAACAACGACTGGAGATAAACTGGAGTACAAATTAGTAAGTTCGTCGGCACGAGCATTTGCGGCGGGCACTCCTACGACCGATCATGACGAGAAGACGAATCATGCAAAGCGATTCGCCGACATGTCCGTTCACGTTGTGGGTACTACCAACAGTCCAACAACACCTACGATAAACTTTCCAACCATGACGCCTACGGAAGAAATTTCATTTGCAATTGACGAGGTGGAAGATGAAAATGAAAGGAATATTAACGGTCAATTCTCAATTAACGATTCTACTCCTCGGTACATTTGTCTTAAACCGAATGCATGTTACACTGCTAGAGTAGTATCCGAAGGTTCGTCCCTCGACGCTGTTCGATGGGAGGTAACACTTGTCCAGTCGCCAGACGGTGACGCGGAAGGCAATACGATCTTGGCCCAATTTGATGGAGCGAGCTCGCGAGCTAGCGAATGCAACTTTGGTCTGACGGATAGTTGCGATACAACATGTATTGTTAGTGAGTTATACCCAACCGATGCTCCGAGCGAATTAAAACCCAAGCAACGACCAACCTCCTTCGATCTTCGTAAGAAGAAGAAATCGTACTCTCCTGCGGAGACTGTGAACCAAGCTGAGGCAGATTCTGCATCTGCTAGCGTGAACCAGTATGTGCGTATCAGAAACATAATTGTTGCCAATTCACCAGTAAGTAAGATGGCACTTTCTGATAAGAATTCTATACAGTCTCGTGCACTTAGTTGGCTGTATGCCAGTGACCGAAATGACACGTCGGATCATCAACTAGTCCAACGATGGGCATTGGCATCATTCTACTATGCAACCAACGGTAATGCATGGTTGGACAATGAGGGATGGATGACAACTGATGATGAGTGTACATGGTTTGGTATAACCTGTATAGATGGTATTGTGCACAAACTTGAATTAGTACAAAATCACTTGACGGGATTAATGATACCCGAGATTGCAACATTAAGTAATCTATATGTACTCTCGTTGGGGAATGACTCTAACGCACAAGAGGAGGAAAAGAATGTCTTAATTATGCCACTACCATCATTCTTGGGTGATGTGACATCCCTCACATTTCTAAATCTAGCTGGTGTGGGGCTAACATCTACTATACCCGACGAGTTGTTTTCAGACTGGTCTAGAATGAACGCATTGTTCCTGAGTGACAATGATATTACTGGATATATACCCTCAAGTATTGAACACCTTAGCTCCATTGAGGTTTTATGGCTAGGTGGGAACAATATCGGTGGATCAATCCCATCTGAGATTGGACAATTACATTCCTTGAAAGATTTATCACTCGAGTCGAATTTTCGCGAAGACGTTACAGGCAAGCGAGGTCTAATAACAACAATCCCATCCGAGATTGGGCGGCTAACAAACTTGGAGTCTCTCAATCTAGCAGACAATGCTCTATCAGGACTCGTGCCAATGAATCTAGGTGGCTTGGTATCCCTAAGACGATTGAAACTAAAAGGGAACTACTTCGAAGGTCAGCTACCACCCAGCCTAGGACGATTGGAGTTGTTGGAAGAATTGGACATTTCCTTCAATTGGCTTTCTTCGACAATTCCTCCCGAATATGGAGATATGATCAGCCTCACGGTTTTATCACTCGCGTCTAATTACAACGACGATGATGGATACTTCACCCAAGGTATCATGGGCACGATTCCTACAGAACTTGGAATGCTGTCGAATCTCCAATTGATTGACCTTAGCAACAACTGCATCACTGGAACACTCGTCGCCGAGATTGGCAATTTGCAGCACCTTCAATCATTATTTATTCAGAATAACTTTCTACATGGGAGCATCCCGATTGAGTATTCAAATTGTGCATCAATGAGAGAGTTGGTCCTGCAAGACAATGATTTGAACAATACATTAGGCATGCCTGATGAAATTTGTCGACTACCAGAAATGACCTTGGCACGAGTTGATTGTGATATCGCATGTGATTGTTGTCTGGGTTCATGCTGACCGTCCAGTGCTCTCCGCTGGCACCGCCTGTGGCCAAAAGGGGAGGAGGGTGTGTGTCACGAATGGTGCTTCGAATAAACGATGCGGCTTCGAAGGATCTGTTAAGGGAGGAGTTTGTATCACTCCACACAAGTACAACGCCAAAAAGAGATGCAGCTTCGAAGGAATTTACGATGATTTGTATGCAGAAGAAAAGTTAGAGGCATAATGCAGAATCACTACATTTAAATCGACGTGGAGCTGATGTGATATGAATTCAACATTCACATATGATTATGATAAAGACTCGAACGTAATATATATAATCATAATGTAATTTCGACAACTTATTCCTCGTGTTGCTTTCGACACTATAAGCAAGGGAATAACATAGCAAGGGAGCAAAATCAATGCTAGAGTCATCACTTTCTTCTAGTTAAGGGAGGAGTGTGCAACACGCATGGCGCAATTATGAAGAGGAAGCGATGCAGCTTCGAGGGATGGACCAACGGAGCCATAAGGGGGGGGGAGTTTGTATCACCCATGGCGCAAAAGTGGAGGCGAAACGACTGTACCATGGAGCCAGAGGAAAGGAAGGGTTTGTGTTACACATGGCGCAAAGGTGACGTATAAACGATGAGACATAGTAATGTACCGGATGAAGTAAGCCTTCTCTTATTGAATTCGACACGAGAGATAAATCTTTCAAGGAGAGTTATGAAGACAGTGAGACCGCAACGATGATCAGCTTAAATCATAAATAAAAACTTACACATCTATCTTTACACATAAATTAATCTATTGCCAAACAACACAACGTTGCACAGATTTTACAGCATCAACTAGGCCGCCGGAAAAAGAGTTGACTGGGACTTCGACTGTCTGAATCAACTCCTCTTTTATCTCGGCAGAACTGTAGCCACAATCCAATTTGAATCCCCGACCATTCAGTACTTTTTGCAGCCACTGCTGCTTGCTAATTCCATGTAGCTGTTCGGTTATTGTATCACTAATATCTACAGCCGCAGCATGTAGCTGCTCGGTTATTGTATGACCAATATCTGCAGCCTCAGTACATCTATCAATGACGCAACGGTGGAGCACGCCACCAACATTGTAAGTGGAATTTCCAAGTGATGAAAAGTCAGATAATAACGTCTGAAACGTCAGCTCATCATCCTCGGTAACACCACTTGGATTAAACTGCCCAACTTTGTATTGCAAAGTCTGACCATAAACATCAATGTACCCTTGCTCAGCACGTGCATTTGAGAGTTTCGTTCGCTGAGCTGCGGCAATCTTAATACCTGCATTAATACCTGCATTAACAGTCTCCTTCTCCAATTCGTGGATCTTCTGTTGTAGCAACAATTCTCGTTGATGCTGTGTGTAGATTTCCATTTGTTGTTGATGTCTTATATCCTTCAATTCCTTAAGAATGAGCTTTATTGATTCATCTTTATAATCATCAATTACAAGACGCTTTTGCTGCTCCTCAATTTTCTCCAATTTATCAAGGATGCATTTTGAATCCTTCCTGGATGACTTGGATGAGTGCTCGGATTTCATTAACTCCATCATCTTGGCGTCATTGTTTGCTGTCCCTGTTGATGCTGCTGCTGCTGCTGCCAATGTAGGCTCAGGAAAGTCAGTGTAATCGAACTCTTTCTTTACTCGTGCCCGTTCATTTATGTCTGATACCAAACGAGGACACTGAATCACACTTTTGTTTGGTAAATTGTCGACACCTACCGCTTTGTGAACCTTTGTTTCTATAGATTCGATTGTTTCGATATATTTGTTTTCCTTGACGGCCTTGTCACTCTTGGTGCTAGTCGCACTCTCAACAATACCTTTCCCCTCTATGATCCAGCTCTTGCTTGGACTCTCGTTTGCCACCCAGACGACTGGCGAGGAAGACTTTGATCTCCTCGTTTTGTGCATGGTACTACTCTTGCCGATTCTCTTCGTCCGATGTGCCCTCCTTCGAGATCTCAACAAGACCTTACTGGTCTTTGGCACATCTGCTGTAGATGGCTGTGTACCAAGTTGTTCTTTCTTAGGATGGGTTTGTTGCAAACTTAGTCCAAGCGTAATTCCAACTCCAGGTAAATCGGTACCGAGAGGCGCGGCTAACGAAGCAACCTCTTTGTTGAACTCAGTCGACTTATTGTAATCGACCGATTCCACATTCTTAGTAGACCTTATAGTTGTCGTACTACTCACATTATTAATACTATCAATCCCAGTTTCATGTACCGTCCCGTCGTCGACCAATGTGTCCTCAACAGAAGGCAACTTTACATCACGCAACTCATTGATGCCATCGACTAGAAATGATGAGACAGATGAAGTAATCTCCTCAACGGAGAGCAACTGTACATTGCGCAACTCACTGATCCCATCGACTAGAAATGATGAGACAGATAAAGTAATCTCCTCTACATAGGGCAACTGTACATCGCGCAACTCATTGATGCCATCGACTAGAAATGATGAGACAGATGAAGTAATCTCCTCAACGGAGAGCAACTGTACATTGCGCAACTCTTCATCGATGCTACCGACGAGCGGGGAACTATCACATGTCTCCTCCTCGACGAAGACGGAGGGCAGCTGTACATTGCTCAACTCTTCATCGATGCCATCGACTAGGGGGTAACCATCATAAAACTTTGCATCACAAATCATCCCATCACTGGCCTTTTCGGCAACACCACTTGATACTAGTGGACTGCTCTCCTCCTCCTTTTCCTTCTCCTCCGGCTGGGATTCAGAATGAGGAGTTACAGTGATTGTACGACGAGGGACTTCACCAACTTTCATCAATAGAATCTCGCACACGATACAACTCGTTGATCCATCCTTATGGCACATCTCCGGATTACCACACTCTAGACACTGCCGATCAGACAACAATAGTCCACCTTTTCCCTGTTCCTGTGAGATCTTGATGCATATATCATTCGTAATAGAGCACGCTTTACATTCTACATCGGTCTCTGTGGTACTGCACTTGGGTGACAAACATTCGTCACAGTAGATGTTATCTGTAATCCCATTGTTGCCGTCATTGGTGTATTCACCCACACTGGGCGGGTCCGCCCTCGACCCGCCAACGGTGCGACGTGTTGACATCGATAGCGACGTAAGGTCGGTAATGGCCTCAATGCGTTGTTGTACAGCCTCGGAAATGGTCGCACGATGCTGGCCAATGGGGCAATAGGCACATTCTGCTACCTCATTTGATGACGACGTTGATATGACAAGTGCCATATTGCATACCGGACAATGATTACGCGTCAAGGTGTACCCCGCGAGTATTTTTGAACATAATATTTTCATTGCAACCGACTTGGATGACGAGGTATCCTTCCTCATCCCCCTTCCACTCGTCCTCGTGGACTTTGTTTCGGTACTATTATTGACAATCTCATTCTTGATTTTGGTACTACTACTAGTGGACATTGCTGAAGATTCTGGTTCATCATGCAAATAATCCAGGAAATGAGACTTATTACTACCATTAATGTCATTAAACTTCCCGGTGTTATTACTAATAATTGTCGTATCTTCACTAATTGAACGAAGAGGATGTAACCTATAATCACGGACATCCTCTCTAATATTCTGATTTGTCGTTCGAACAGACGACGACGACGACGACGTCGACGAAGCGCCTCGACTTATTTTCCTCCTCTCTGAACTTTCTCCAATCAATGACTCATTACGATCACCTTTCAATTGAATGTCCGACGTGCCAACAACAAATCTACTCAAATATTGAGAAGTATATACTGCCGCGGGAGGATGATATAGGATTGTATCACTGTCATCATCACGAGATGAGATTATCCCCCCTACTGCTCTTGGTAAATACTCATCCCGAGTATCATTCATAATCTTCGTCGGTGTTGGTGATGATATATCGTACCGAGGATACGATCGATACACCATTGGTGATGTCGTCGTCGATGTCATTATTCCCTTCGTAGGATTAGTTGGCGTATGCAAGTAGTTTTCACATGCCATCATCATCGACTTAGGAGGTTCGTACAAAGTGTCGGCGCCTTCTCCCTGGGGATCTTGACCACGTGTACGATAGGCGCGTAGGTAATAATCGTGCGTGGACATTATACTCATTAGTAGTAAGGTAACCGTGTGTGCAAGTAGTATTCACGGCAGAAGTTATACGTTCCGTGCCGGTTGTTTTAGAATGATGTTAGCGCACCACCCAGCCATATAATACCGGCTACCATCCATCCGATCATTGATCCAATGAGATAACTTGTTGGTTTGACTAACATCAATGTCATCATAATAATTATTTCTCCTGAACAATATTTGTTTGGATTTCCCTTGAATTGAAATGTTGTCCAAAGAAAAACCTGCAATATTTGTAGAGCAGACCTCTTGATTCGCAAGTATTCCTTGATAATAACACTGGTAGTTTCTACGTTCTGTTGATTCGAAGGAGAAACTTGATATAAACCTGGAGGGAGCAGCACAACACTCATACTCACACTCACGTCAATAGTGAGTAGATGACTACGATATCTATCACGGCAGCAATTACATTTCGCTAAAATTCAAATGATCGCCAACCGGATTGAGTCTTACAAAGAGTAACGCTATTGGGAAATGAAAAGAGCTTGAACGGACATTTTGATCATGGGCCATTCATTCACACGGAATACGGACTCCATACACACACACGGCAATGAATGAATTCCGTCGACCACTTCGTCGTCGACGACTATACGAGGCGCCTCTCACGACAGCGACGACGATGAAGACGTCGCCAATCATCGGAGGCACGACGACTGTGATAATGGGAGGAGGAGGAGGCAGAAGACGTCTCAGTGGGGATGATGGCGATGTCAATATACTCCTACTGGTGGGTGCAGTGGGAGCCGGCGTCTCCCTCCTCCTTCTGGTCATTGGTCTGTGTCGCGCTCGTTGGGTCCATCGTGCCACGGCCGGTAATGTCGGCGGAGAGGTGGAGGAGAGGAGGAGGAAGAAGACGACGACGACGACGAAGTGCACGAATAAAGACGTGGCGACATTCGAACCGGGGAAGAATAATCCGGGCAGTCGGCACGGTTGGTTCCGTCGTCCTTCCGGCATCAACGGCAATAAGACCGCCGCCTCCGGCTCGCCCCTTCGACCTCCGCCACCTCCGGCATTGCCCCCCACCAACATCAACTCCCGTCCCAATACGCCCGATCAGTATCACACCGATGACGACGAATCCAATGCCGACTTTGTATTGGCACGTGCGGCGCTACTCAGGAACGATAATGACGGCAACGATGCCAATAACGACGGTGGAGGGGAAAGTTTGGAAGACGGCGATGTGGAAAGTCTCGGCGGCGAAAGCTTTGGCTATACCGTCGATGGCGAATCGTCGCTGGCAGCGTCGCGTAATGCCGCCAAATACGTGGCTGCCGCTGCTGCTGCAATACCAGGAACGACAACGAACGAGGATTCGGCCATTGGTGCTGGAGGTATATCCAGCTTTACTAATGATAGAGGCATATTCCGATGGAATGAGAATGGGACGAAAATGGTGTACACGCCCACTACCGCCACATTACGCAAGACGGGCGGTGGCGTAGTAGTGGGAGTAGAACAGAATGGGTTCATATTCGACGAGCGTAAGAAGAAATGGGTGGTCAAGGAAAAAATCGTCGGCGGAAAAACTTCCAAGAATGTGAGCTTTCCATCGTCGACGGCACTTACTGCCTCGACGGAATCGGAACATATAATAAAACGTGTACGATCCAATGAATCCACGGCGGGCGGGTCGGTAATTTCGGGCATGACGGGCATGTCCGAATTTACCTATGATCATATCGGTCGTAGTAACAATACTACTACAACAACAACAACAACTACTACTACTACGAATGATAACGGTCGAAAAGTAATCACGACAAAGAAGAAGAAGGCAGCAAGTCCCAATACACCCGATGAGACGGAAGAGGGATTTGAAATCTCATCGTCGATGGGTATTACATTAACGCCACTCACGCCCGCGACGGTCTATGATGATACTAATGACAATGATACTATTGATGATATTGATCAACTACTACTGCGTGTGGGACCAACAACATTGTCTACTCCCACTCGCAACGAACATTCGAACGACAATAATAATGATGATTTAGATGATGATGATGGTAGTACATCCATGATGACTGGATTTACGGATATATATGAATCAAATACAGCACTATCCGGTTTGACGAATATCGTTACACCCGAACGTAATGGCGGT
>Ga0247843_1007764_pt1 | contig 12954 bp, 12 predicted proteins | sample LaCruzMarch2017__FD_192420 | JGI IMG/M metagenome (GOLD analysis project Ga0247843, IMG submission 192420) | Freshwater microbial communities from meromictic Lake La Cruz, Castile-La Mancha, Spain - LaCruzMarch2017_8m | ecosystem: Environmental > Aquatic > Freshwater > Lake | place: Spain...
ACTCTGTCGGCATCGGGGAACTCCTCTGCTATCCGATAACCCGTTGTTTCATAGGAATTATCTCAGATTCAGAGCCCCGATGCACCCCTCAGTGTGAGATTTCCGGGCTAGAGGGTGAGCGCGACCGTGGTTGCAGGCCCATCGCGACCACGACCAGCCTGGAGAGAAGGGCCAAACGTCCCAGGGCTCAGGCGCTACAATCCGCCCATCTCGCAGATCAGCTTCCACTCGGCATCTGTGACCTTCGACACCGACAGGCGCGACAGCCTCACCAGCTCCATGTTGGCGAGTTCCGGCGTTGCCTTGATCGTCGCCAGCGTCACCGGCTTCGGCAGCGGCTTCACCGGCAGCATGTCGACGCATTCCCACACGATCTTGCCCTTGTCGTTGGGCTCGGCCGTGGAATCGGGGTGCGCCAGCGCCACCACCTTCATGATGCCGACGATCTCCTTGCCGATATTGGAGTGGTAGAAGAACGCCTCGTCGCCGAGCTGCATCGCCTGCATGTTGTTGCGCGCGGTGTAGTTGCGCACGCCGTGCCACTCCTCCGGCGTCCCGCGGCCGACGACGTCGTCCCACGAGTTGACGTCGGGTTCGGATTTCATCAGCCAGTAGGCCATCGCCCGCCCTCTACTTCTTGGTGTTGTTGATCCCGAGGTGCCAGCGCTTGATGGTGACCGAATCGAACACGCCCTGCAGCACGAACGGGTCGCGGTCGAAATCGGCCCGGGCGGCGTCGTAGCTTTCGGCCTCGATCACCACGATCGAGCCGGTCATGTCGCCATTGTCGTCGAGGAAGGGGCCGGCGAGGATCAGGCGGTCGCCCAGCGTCTCGAGGTGCTTCAGGTGCTCCGGACGCACGGCCTGGCGCCTCGCGAGTCCATTGGGCTTGTCGTGGGCAATCAGGGCATAAAGCAAAGTCAGTCCTCCCGCTTGAGCGGCCTCGACATCAGGCCGGCGACGATTTCGTTGATGGTGACACGGCCCCCGAGCAGCAGGTTTACTGCATCGATGAGCGGGGCGTCGATACCGAGGCCGTCGGCCAGTTGCTTGGCCACCGGCGCAGTGGTGACGCCCTCGGCGAGGCCGATGCCGGCGATGCTGTCGCCACGGCCCAGTGCCATGCCGGTCTGGTAGTTGCGCGACTGGGTCGAGGTGCAGCTCAGCGTCAGGTCGCCGAGCCCGGCGAGACCGGTCAGCGTGTGGGCGCTGCCGCCCATCTTCACCACCAGCCGGGTCAGTTCGGCGAACGCGCGGGCGATCATGGCCGAGCGGGCCGAGGCCCCGAGTCCGGCGCCCTCTACTGCGCCACAACCCAGCGCGTAGACGTTCTTCAACGCCCCGGCCAGTTCGACGCCGAGCAGGTCGTCGGTGGCGTAGAGGCGGAAGGTCGGGCCGGCGAGGGCGGCGGCAACATCCGAGGTGGCTTCGGCATCGTTGCCGGCGAGGGTCACCGCTGTCGGCCGGCCCGCCGCAACGTCGACGGCAAAGCTCGGGCCGGAGAGGACGAAGGCATCGGCGTCGGGGACGATATCGTGGAGGATCTCGCTCTGCCGCTTCAGGCTGCCATGTTCGAGCCCCTTGGCGGTCAGCACCACCGGCTTGCCGCGCAGGGCTGGGGCATGCTGGGTGAGCGCCGCACGGCTTGCCTGCGCCGGGACGGCGAGGACGTAGATATCGGCGTCGGGCACGTCACTGGAGGCCCCGATCCTCGAAGACAACTGCTGGTCGCCGAGGTGGGCTGAGTTGGACCGCCGGGTGTTGATCTCGTCGATCACCTGCGGATCGCGCCCCACGATTGTCACTTCGCGTCCGGCGATGGCCGCAGCCTGCGCCAGGGCGGTGCCCCAGGCGCCGGCTCCGATCACGGCTACACGCTCAAGCCCCATGGTGGCTCAGCCCCATGTCGGCGCTGTCGAGCGGCCAGCGCGCCCTGGCGGAAAAATCGAGCGGATCGGCGGCGCCGAGCGACAGGCGTTCCGCCCCGGCCCAGGCGACCATCGCGCCATTGTCGGTACACAGCGGGATGGGCGGCACGACGAGGCGGGCGCCTGCCGCCTGCACCGCCTCGTTCAGCGCCGCGCCGATGGTCATGTTGGCCGCCACGCCACCCGCTACCACCAGCACCGGCGGATGCCCCGGCAGTTCGGCACGGTATCTCGCCAGCGCCGACTTCGCCCGTGTCGAAACGATCTCGGCCACGGTGCGCTGGAAGCTGGCGCAGATATCGGCGACGGTCTGGTCGTCGAGCGGCGCCTGCCCCTCGGCGGCGAGGCGCACTGCGGTCTTCAGCCCTGAAAACGAAAAATCGAGCCGGTTTTCCTTGAGCAGCGGCCGCGGGAACCTGAAGCGCTCCGAATCGCCGAGCCGCGCCAGCTTCTCCACCTGTGGCCCGCCCGGGTTGCCGAGGCCCAGCAGCTTTGCCACCTTGTCGAAGGCTTCGCCCAGCGCATCGTCGATGGTGGTGCCCCAGCGCTCGTAATCGCCGACGCCCCGCACCAGCACGAACTGGCTGTGCCCGCCGGAGACCAGCAGCATCAGGTAGGGAAACGCCACGCCATCGGTCAGCCGGGCGGTCAGCGCGTGTGCTTCGAGGTGGTTCACCGCCACCAGTGGTTTGTGCAGCGCCGCCGACAGCGCCTTGGCGGTGGTCAGCCCCACCAGCACGCCGCCGATCAGCCCCGGCCCGGCCGTCGCGGCGATCGCGTCGACCTCGCCGAGCTTCATCCCGGCCTCCGAGCAGGCCTGCGCAATGATGTGGTCGAGCCAGGTGACATGCGCCCGCGCCGCCAGTTCCGGCACGACGCCACCGAAGGCCGCGTGCTCATCGAGCTGGCTGCGCACCACGTTGGAAAGGATCGTCGCACGGCCATCCGCAGCGCGCTCGACGATCGAGGCGGCGGTTTCGTCGCAGCTGGTTTCGATCCCGAGAACTCTCATCAACCTTGTCCGACAAAGCGGGGAGGGGTAAGCCGACGCGGCTCTGGCCTATATAGGTACGGTTTGAAATGCAATCGGCCCCCTTTCTCACCATCGGCACCCGCGGCTCGCTGCTCGCGCTATGGCAGGCGCACGAAGTGCAGCGGCTGCTGGCGGAAGCGCATGGCGTGGCGGTTGACGATATCGCCATCCGCAGCTTCACCACGACGGGCGACAGGCTGACCGACCGGCCGCTGAGCGAGGCGGGCGGCAAGGGGCTGTTCTCGAAAGAAATCGAAGCGGCGCTGGCGGCTGGCGAAATCGACCTCGGGGTGCATTCGAGCAAGGACATGGCCTCGGTGCTGCCCGACGGGCTCGTCCTCGCCGCCTTTCTTGAGCGCGACGATATCCGCGACGCCTTCGTATCGCTGAAATATGCCTCGCTCGACGCACTTCCGCAGGGCGCGAGGCTCGGTTCGAGCTCCATCCGCCGCGCCGCGCAGATGCTGCGGGCGCGCCCGGACCTCGATATCGTGCCGTTCCGCGGCAATGTCGGCACGCGCCTGCAGAAGCTGGGCGATGGCGTCGCCGACGCCACGCTGCTTGCCGCGGCCGGGCTCAACCGTCTCGGGCAGGCCGACAAGATCACCGCCTATCTCGATCCGCGCACCTTCCTGCCCGCCCCGGCACAGGGCGCCATCTGCGTCGAAATTCGCGCCGACGATGCCCGCACCGCCGGACTCGTCGCGCCGCTCGACCACGCGCCCACGTCCACCACCATCGCTGCTGAACGATCGCTGCTGCGCACGCTCGACGGATCCTGTCGCACTCCCATCGGCGCGTTTACGGAACTGAACGATTTGTCGTGCAGTTTGACCGCGGAGATCCTGAGCCCCGACGGAAGCGAGTACTATCGCGACACGCTTTCGGGGCGTCCCGACGAGGCCCTGCAGATCGGCGCCGAACTCGGACGCCGGCTGCTGGCCGCCGCCGGTCCGGATTTCGCGCGTCAGTTCAAGGGGTAGTTCCATTTGCGTATGCTCGTGACCCGGCCAGAACCCGACGCGAGCGAAACCGCAGCCCGGCTCGGCGCTATCGGCATCGAGGGCATGGCCTGCCCGCTGCTGGTGCACCAGACGCTGCAGGGGAGCCTGCCCGAGGCCACCGGCTTCGCCGCCATCGCTGTCACCAGCGCCAATGCGCTGCGCGCCCTGCGCGAACGCGGCATGCTAGACCGCTACCTCAAGCTGCCGCTCTACGCCGTGGGCGGCCGCACCGCCGCTGCCGCCAAGGCGCTCGGCTTCAAGAATGTCACCCATGCCGAAGGCGGCTTCGCGGCGCTGGCCGAACTGCTCGCCCACACGCCGCTCAAGGGGCCGATCTTCTATCCCGCGGCGCGCGAACTGGCGGGCGACCTGGCCAAGTCGCTGGCCCCCTTCGGTCGCATGGTGATCACCGCCGAGGTCTACGCCATGACGGCCCTCGACACCCTGCCGCTCACCGCGGCGGGGGGCTTCGCCGAGAACTCGATCGGCGCGGTGCTGCTCTACTCGAGGCGGACCGCCGAGACCTTCGTGCGGCTCGCTGAGCCGCATATCGACCGGCTCGAGCGCCGCCAGCTCGGCATGCTCTGTCTAAGCGAGGCGGTTGCCGAGCCGCTGGTCGATGCCCATTTCATCCGGGTGAGTCTCGCCGAGCAGCCGAGCGAGCAGGCAATGATGGGGCTTGCCTTGTCGTTTTCGCGCGACCACAACGCATCATGAGCCAACCGAGGGGCTTTCGAGTGGAGTACGTGCCGCATGGCTGAGCGCAAGTCCGGCCCGGTCAGGACGCCGGTAATCGATCTCACCGCCAAGCCCGCAACACGTCCGCCCGTGCCGGCCGCCGATGAGGCGAGCCCCGGCGAGTCCGGATCGCCCATCGATTCCGCTGCCACCGAGAACGTCGGCAGCGATGCGGCAGGCGAGAGCACGCCCGAGGCGCCCCGTCCGCCGCGCCCGCTGGCGCGCCTCGCCATGCCGTGGAGCGCCATCAGCATCGCCGCCATCGGTGGCGCAATGCTGGGCACCCTGCTGACCTACGCCGCCGTCAATGTCGTTGCCCTGCCGGACAGCCGCCCGGCGATTGCCGATCCGGCAGCGCAGCTTGCAGCGCAGGATCAGGCCATCGCCGAACTCGCCGCCCGCCTCGCCATAGCCGAGGCCGCCACGCAGGCGACCGAGACGAGCGTCACGACGGCGTCCGAGGCGGCAGCCGCCGATCTCGAGGCGCTGCGCCAGCAGCTTGCTGCCGTCCCCGCGCCAGTGCCGGTCGATCTGGGGCCGCTCGAAGCGCAGGTGGCGAGCCTCGAAGACCGCATCGCCGCCATCGGCGCCGGAGCGTCTGGAGCCGATGCCACGGCGCTCGCCGACACCATTTCCCGGCTCGAAGCCGGGCTCGGCGAACTCCGCGCCGCGCTCGAGGCGCTGACGCAGCGCACGGTTACGGCCGAACAGTCCGTCGCAGCCCTCAGCGGCGAAGTGGCTGCCACCAAGTCCGCCGTCGCGGCGCAGACCAGCATGATCGGCTCGTCCGATATCGGTCCGGCCGTGCGTTTGCCGCTGATGGTTTCGGGGGTCGAAAGCGCCTTCGCCAACGGCCGGCCGTTCGATGCCGAGCTCACGGGCCTTATCACGCTGCTGCCCGACCTTGCCGTGCCCGAGGCGATCCGCACCGCCGCCCCGGCCGGTCTGCCGCGTCCAGATGCGGTCGCCATGGCGTTCACGGATGCTGTGCCAGTCATCCTCGCTGGCCGCCCCGCCGGCGGCAGCGGCGACCTGACGCAGGACGCCATCGAGTGGGCCAAGGGCATGCTGGCGCTTCGGCCGATGGAGGAAACCGAGGGTGACGCGCCCGAAGCCATCGTTTCGCGTCTCGAAGCGGCGATCGGCCGGCGCGATTTCGTCGGTGCTGCGGCGCTGCTCGCCCAGTTGCCCGAGCCGATGCAGGCCGCCGCCGGTGCGATCGCCAGCGATATCCGCACCCTCGCTGCCGCGGACGGCTTCATCGCCACGCTGCGGGCGCAAGCACTGGAGGCGCCCGCACTTGAAGCGCCCACGCTTGAGGAGCCTGCACTCGAGGCACCGACCGAGCCGGTGTCCGAGCCGCCTGTGCCCGAACAGCCCGTGGAGGCCACACCGTGATCCGGCTTGCCTACTGGCTGGTCATCAGCCTGCTCGTCACGGCCGGCATTGCCTGGCTGATCGGCCTGCCGGGCGTGCTCACCGTCGAGATGCTCGGCATGCGGATGCAGCCGCGGCTCGGCGTCGCGGCGCTCGCCGCCATCGTGGCGGTGTTCGTCATCCTCCTCGTCTGGGGCATCCTGCGCCGCGTCCTCGCTGCGCCGTTCTACCTCGCCCGCCGCTCGCGCGAGCGGCGCAAGGATATCGGCTTTACCGCGCTGTCGGATGGCTTCATCGCGCTGCAGGCCGGCGACGCGCTGCGGGCCCGCTCGCTCGCTCGCGAGGCGCGGGGCAACCTGCCGCGCAACGCCGCCGCGCAACTGCTCGAAGCCCGTGCCGACTTGGCGCTGGGCGACATGCATTCGGCGCGCGAGCACTACCGGGCGCTGATCTCCAACCGCAAGACGGCGCTGGCCGCGCTCTCCGGCCTCTACGACCAGGCCCGGCAGCAGGGCCGTGTCGACGCGGCCCTGACCTTCGCGCAGAAGGCGCTCGATATTTCCCCGCAGGCGCCGTGGGCGCGCGAAGCTGTGTTCGACGACACGACCCGCCAGGCCCGCTGGGACGAGGCGGCGCGCATGGTGACCGAAGAGCAGGCCGTCACCCGCGAAGAAAAGATGCGGAAGCGCCGCCGTCTCGCCGTGGTCGAGGCCGCCCGGGCCCAGCTCGCCGAGGGCAGGGAGCCGAACGCCGCCCTCGAACACGCGCTGTCCGCGCTGAAGCTGGTGCCTGATTTCGTCCCCGCCGCGCTGATCGCGGCGCGCATCTATGCCAACCGCGGCGAAGCCCGCCGTTCGATGAGCCTGCTGCGGCGCGTCTGGCGCGCCACCTCGCATCCCGATATCGGCACGCTCTACGCCAATGCGGTGCCAGGTGCCTCGGCGGTCGATCGGCTGAAGCGGGTCCGCGAGCTGATCGAACTGCCGCCCACCAACAAGGCTGGCGCGCTGGTGCTGGCGCGCGCCGCCATCGATGCCTTCGACTGGGTACTGGCGCGCCAGGCGCTCGCCAACTACTCCTCGGCCAATCCCTCGCAGGCGGTGTGCCTGATGATGGCCGAGATCGAGGAAGGCGATACCGGCGACAAGGGCAAGGCGCGCGACTGGGTCAACCGTGCCGTCCGCGCCCCACGTGAGCCGCTATGGACCGCCGACGGCATCACCGCCGAGGACTGGGAGCCGCTGTCGCCCGTCAGCGGCAAGCTCGACGCGTTCGAATGGCGCGTCCCGACCAGCGCCGTCGCCACCCGCACCAACGGCGCCATGACCCCCACCGCCTCCCGTCCGGCCGAGCCTGCGGCCGCCAGCGTTCCCGCCACGCTCGAGCCGGCGCGCACGCAGCCCGCTCCGCCAGCCCTGCCGATCGCTTGAAAATCGGGGGCGCGAGCACTCTTGCGTCAGCGGGCAGGCTCAAGTATTAGCTCGCCTCGACGCCGCATTAGCTCAGTCGGTAGAGCATCTCATTCGTAATGCTGGCTACGTTAGTGTTTTGGGACACAAAAATAAGTAAAATCAACAACTTAGCCGGTTGGTTGTAGCATATCAATTCCTATGCTACATTGCGTTCGCGCAACGCGAATGATCACGCCAGATGGCAAAGAAGCAGCTCCTTCCTACGGCCAAAAAGCCCACTGCAAAACGCAGTGTCGTGCCTATTCCGGCCACGAAAGAGAGCATCAAAGGCTACCCCGCAAAGCTAGTCATTTTCCAGGTGCCTGCGTCACCGTACTGGTGGGTGCGTTACTTCGATGGCAGGCCCATCAAGCGCAGCACGAAGACGACCGTTAAGCGCGACGCGATCACGTTCGCCAAGGATTTCTACGAGCAGCTCCTCGTCAACAAGCGTTTGGGCATCAGCACCAATCCGCGTCAAACCTCGTTCACGCTTTGCGCCGAACAGGTGCTGGAGGAGGATGCGCGGAAGGCGGCCAATAGCGAGCTGAGCGCCTCGTATGTCGCCAACCACAAGTCGCTCATAAGGGGCCACATATCAAAGTTTCTTGGCAGCTACGAGCTCGCCGATATCGACTACACGGTGCTCGACAAGTTCAAGGCCTACCTGTTCAGCAAGGGGCTGGCAGCGTCGTCGGTCAAAATGCACTTCGTGTTCGTCAAGAAGATCCTTGAACACGCCGTCAGAACGAAGGTCATCAAGGCAGCTCCGCTACAGCCAAAGATCAAGGGTGAGGACAATCCACGCGGCTTCTTCACGCTGCCCGAGTACGCGCTCCTGCGCCGTACCGCCAACCGTCTGATCGGCTCAAAGAGCGAACTGCGGCAGGTCATTAGGGACGAGGCTGGAGAGGATACCGGCACGACCAAAAAGCTGCGCAACATCCTTGTCACCGACGAGATAGCGCTGCTCATCCCGTTCATGATCTACACCTTCATTCGGCCAACGGACATCAAGAGCATCCAGCATCGGCATATTGAGGTTCGGCAAGGACCGCACGGCAAGGACTACTTGTTCATGCCGATCCCAGTCAGCAAGAAGCACGATAAGCCCATGACATCGATGCCGCGAGCAGCGACGTTCTACAAGCGCCTAAAGGCTCTGCGGCTGGTGCAGCTGGAAGGAACAGACAAGAGCATCGACGATGAGTACGTGTTCATGCCGACACAGACCAACCGGACGTACGCTTACCGTCAGCTGGTCAGACAGCTCGATGTGCTGCTGGACAGCGCGAATTTGCGAGTGAGCGCAGACGGCGACACGCGGACGATGTACTCCTTGCGCCACACGAGCCTAACTAATGTACCGGCTCAGGTATGGTGGTCCGATCAACCCGCTCGTGCTCGCTAGCAATGCGCGTACCAGCGTTGAGATGCTGGAGCGCTTTTACCTGTCGCAGATTGAGAGCAGTCAGTTCACTGCCGACCTGCATGCGCGCAAGCCTGTCACTCCGAAAAAGAAAGCGCACCTGCCATCGCGCAGTCGAACCTTGATTGTCACCGTACCGGAAAGGCCTGCGGGCGACGAACCTCATTCACCGCAGGGCTCGTCTATTCGGAGCACCGACAACCTACCATTCGACCTTACTGGCATTGCTGCTGGCAAGATGCCGGATGAAGCTTGAAGCGGGAACGCACCCAAAGCGGGCATGACAAACGCCAACTCGCCATGCTACACGGACCTGCCTACACAAGTGAAAATTGGGGGTAGGAATGGCGTCTACCTTGTTGTAAGAACGCCGCGTTTGCCGCATTAGCTCAGTTGGTAGAGCACATCATTCGTAATGATGGGGTCAGGTGTTCGAGTCACCTATGCGGCACCATTTTACACAACATAATCAGATAGTTAAATGCGAATCGTGTAGCATGCTTTCGCACGATCAGGATGCTATTCTAGCCCCAAGTCAGAACGCTTGTCGTTGACGCGCTTGCGCAGTGCCTCCGCAATCTGCTGGCAGCGCAGCGCGAGGAACAGGTCCTGATTGCCATTCCCAGCGTTTGGGGTTCTTGGGAAAGCACCGAACGCACCAATCGCCATCGAAAGCCCTACCAGCACCACTAGCCCGCCGATGAAGACGAACATACCGCCAGCGGCCAATGTGCCAACGCCGACGATGATGGCGACGAGACCAGCGACGATGAGCAATGCACGCTTGCCGCCTTCCTTCTCGCGTAGCTCGTCGATCTCGTTTTCAAACGAGGCGCTAAGACGCCGACGGCAATTGCTTCTTGATCATCCGCTACGGAAGCAAGCCGCTTGCACTGGCGGCTGGCAAGCACGCGATCGCAGTGGGCAGCAAGGACAAGCTGATCGGCGTCATTGATGCCGTGATTGCAGCTGCCAAAGCTGGTGAGCTTGATAACATGATCGCTGCCACGCAGAAGGTTGGTCAGCGCCCCCGAAAGAACGCCGCTTGAGATGCACAGACTGTGCGAGTTTGCTATCCTTCAGCCGGTGCTACTTCGCCAGATTCTGTCTAGCGATTTTCTCGCACCGATTGCGATACTTGTATTTAAGATCGCGCAAAACCGAAGAAGCGAGTAGCGCAATGAACCTGTTGGAACTCGCTGGCGGTTGGTGGTCATCAGCAGGCCTCGCAATGGACGTCGCCGGCTTCACAATTCTGGCAATTGACCTTCTGCCAGGCTATCGGGTGCACACTACAGAACGAGCGATAAAAGCACTGGGTCAGCGGATGTTGCCGCCGGAACGTGACTGGCCAGAAGATATTCGAAGCGTCATTAGCTCGGGATCTTTAGAGAATTGCGACGAACTGCAACGCAGCTACGCCTATGCTCGCGCATTGGCCACCTTACGTCTGTCCGAACGAGAGCAGCTAGAGATGCACGAAGCGATCAATTCGGTACTACGCACAATGGCGCCGCTCAAATCCCATATCCGTTCGATGACGAGGCTCTTTTACCCAGGCGAACGACAGGGTCCGTTAATCGCAGAGGATGCCATACTCGATCGCTACATTTTCACTCTCCGCGCATACAAGGATTTGCCGCTTTGGGCGTTTGATCGGCAACGTCCCTCCATAAGGATCGGTATACTGTTAGTTTTGTTGGGCTTTGCAGCCCAATTGATCGGGAACCTTCCGCTTTAGCGCACGATCTTCGCGGTCCGCGTTGTATGCTACATCAGTATGCTACAGATTGCTATCCATATGAAAAAGTGGCGTTAATTGTGCAGGCCACTTTATTCGTAATGAGGGGGTCGCTGGTTCGATTCCGGCATGCGGCACCATTCCCCCGTTTCAAGCCATTGCTAGAAGTGTCAGGATCAACCGGAGACGGCTGAAATCCTTGGGTTTTTTGCCTTTTGTAGTGTCATCCGGTATCAGGAAAAGTCACCCAAGGTCATGCTCGGTGACAGTACGTCTGACAGTACCGAGACGGAATGCTGGTCGCGTACTGTCAGGAGAATGCGGTAGAGAAGTCGAGAATCTTCCCGAGTGAGGTGTTCCCGACATACGCCTTCCCGGCGCGAAGCTCGACTTCAAGCTCCATGTGGCTGCCCATCGGCCGGGCATTTTCGGCGACGATCTTTGTCGGGATGGTGTAAAACTCGAGCGTTACCGGGTCCATCTGGACGGCTCCGACCAACGTCAGATCGTCGAAGGCGTTCGGCACCATGAACAGCGATCGAGCACCGTCAGCCTTCCGGGCGAGCGACACCTTGACCCGCTGCGGGCGTCGGGCGGCCACGACGACGATGTCCGTGTCATCGGCTCGGCTGTCGGTGGGAAGCGGGAAGCCGGGGGATAGGCCGTCAATCATCATGAGGCCGGCAACAACCATGGCAGCACCATCCACCGAAGCCTGGATGTCCTTGATCTCGGTGGTCTTCACTGGGGCAGCTACACCCATCGACAGCCAGATCTCATCGGTGCCGAGGATTTCTGCCAAGACACGCATCTTCTCGCGGCTCGGACGGTACGCGCCATCTAGCCAACGGCTGATGGTCTGCCGGCTGACGGTGACCCCGCGCCTCTCAAGCTCATCCACGAACCACTGCAACCTGCCGAAGTTCGGTGCTGGCACGGAGGGGTGATCGTTGCACACCTGCGTCAGACGGCGCCCGAAATCCTTGTCCCGGATCACCGACTGGGTTTTATCCTGGGTTTTGATCATCACTGCATCCCAAACGTATGCGCCGCGCGAATCACAGATAGTGAGCCGACTTCGGAACGTCAACAATATGTTGATGAAAATCGTCTAGGATGATTCAGGCGGCCGAAACTTACTTTTCGCCCGAGATGTGGAGCCGGAACTCCCGCATGATGGCCGCCTGAGTGGCGTCACGCTCAGCGAGACGGGGCAACAATATCTCATCATACGTGCCCTTGGCGAGAATGTGGTGGTTCCACACCCTATCGTGCCGCTGGCCGGGACGGATCAGGCGCTTGTTGAACTGCTGGTAGAGTTCGAGGTCTGACGGAAGACCGTACCAAACATTGATATTGCCGCCGAACTGGATGTTCTGGCCGTGCCCGACCGAGGCGGGGTGGGCGAGCATCAGTCCGATCTCGCCGTTGTTCCAGGCCCGCTTGGTCTCGCGAACGTCGCCTTGGCCGAAGATGACGGCTTTCGGGAAGCGCTTCAGTATGCGCTTGAGGTCGAACCTATAGCTGTATGCCACCAGGACGGGGGCGCCGTTGGCTTCGTCGACGATGGTTTCGAGCGCGTCGATCTTCTCGTCGTGAATCCAAACGTCGGCGCCGTCCTCTCGATACATCGAGCCGTTGGCGAACTGGAGGAGTTTGCCAACGAGGACGCCGCGGTTCACCGCCTCCACATCATAGTCTTCGGAGACCAGTGTCTCCTTGAAGCGAGCGTAGCGGTCCATGACCGCATGCCCCAAACTAACTTTCACAGGGTTCTCGACCACGTCGGGGTACTCGGCATAGTCATCCGGTGCCAGCGTAAACATGATGTCACTTAGGCGCTCGGTGATCTGCTTGAAGGCGTGTGGCTTGGGCTCGATCTCCCACCCCATGTAGTCGCTGTCGAACCAGCGCTGCTCAAACTTGAACTTGCTGGTGCCGAGACGCTCCCCGAGGTCCGCGATATAGGCGAGGCCCCACAGGTTCTGCAGCCCCTTCGGTGCAGGAGTGCCGGTCATCAGCACCGTCCGCTTGGCAAACTTCCTCGCCTTCGCCATGACACCGAAGCGGCTGAGTTCCTTCTTGGGGGTCCGCTTCTTCCCCGATCGGAACATACTCGCCTCGTCCACGATGATCGCGTCGTACGGCCAGCGCTTGCCGTTGCCAAAGAACTCCCACAGCCAGGGAAGCGCCTCGCGATTGATGATGTGGATCTCGGACCGCTCGGACGCTAGCCGACCGCGCTTCTCCTCC
>Ga0247843_1007766_pt1 | contig 12952 bp, 14 predicted proteins | sample LaCruzMarch2017__FD_192420 | JGI IMG/M metagenome (GOLD analysis project Ga0247843, IMG submission 192420) | Freshwater microbial communities from meromictic Lake La Cruz, Castile-La Mancha, Spain - LaCruzMarch2017_8m | ecosystem: Environmental > Aquatic > Freshwater > Lake | place: Spain...
ATACATTGCGGGGAGAGAGCTTGTGTGTATTACGGACACAGACAAAAACAACACACGAGAACAACAGGCAAAGAGAACGAGAGAGAGATGGTAAAAAAAGTACTCTGCTGCTTATGTTGTTTTCTTGCCATCCATGGGGGTAAGGTAAATAAACGCGTGCGAATGTGTTTTATATAGTCACACTTCTTCCCATCTCTCTCTCTCTCTCTCATGAAATACTGCGCAGCGCCATTTCGAGTAAGGTGTATCTTCCTAAAATAGTCAGATTCATTATATCAGTATTTTACTATTTCGATCATGTGGCGTTATTTGCAGCGAGTAATACAGGTTGTGTATCATATCTACACTTTCTATAAATCCACGTACCGAATGTGTCATCATCATTGACTAAAGTCCAGTCGGGTTGGTCAAGCGTTTGTCATGGTGTTTTTGTTTGTGTGGACGAAAGAAAAGCGGGAACGAAACGGCGAAGCCCCTATCGTCCAACTTTCAACAATCACTCAACACTATTTTGTTCTACATCTAGTGAGTTTTCTAACAATAAACCAACAATTTGGTCATGATGCAAGGAAAATCATAATGGTCAAAGGCGAGTGAAGTCTGTGAGTGCACAAGCTTTTTGTATGAATTGATGATGAGGGTACTGAAGGCGTGAGCAATACCCTAAACCAAGTTGTTGGATTTTAGTTATGGAAGGTGTTGGAGCTAAATGGCTAAGTCCGTAGAATTTTTGATTATGTTGAGGATGGTCTGCTTGAAATTGTTTCCATCGCTGATCTGCTTCGACGAAAATGCCGATGGGGGCTGGAAGGGTGGTTGCACGTTCGTACATAGCTTTTGCATTGGGTCTATTGGGCTTGAATTGTTTACGTGGGGGAATAGCGGGTGGAGGTGTACCGTAAAAATTCTGACGGGTCATGGGACCGACTCGTCCGTGTGCATCAATGGCTATTGGTGTGAGAATCATTTGATTGTGGAGAAGAGTACCCTATTGTCCAACTGTCAACAGACAACAACATATCTCGTCCTTGCTCGTTGGCTTCTGCTCATCTGTCATCCCCACTGCGCTGCTGCTAAATTAGCAGCAATTACTTGCTATCCTACTCATTATTGATGAGCCACAAAAATACCAGCAAGCGGACTTTACACAATATGATTTATTACTGGATATTACACTCAAACTCAAATTTATTCAATCAAACAACAGCATCATATATATATGTCTCTGACTTGATGACTGATGACAAAAAGTACTTTAGATGGTGTTATAGAAACATCTAAACACTAATCACACATACCACACAATGACATCATGCACTGTAGACTCAAATAAAAAGCACGATAAGTATACTATATACCATCACTACTCTTGACGCCCACATCCACCATGCAACTATTACCCACTGCAAGGCACTGAAGTATACTACATTAATTTCTTAATAATTGACAAATGCATGCTTTTCACAGCTCTATCTTTCTTACCAGAGTATACTACACACCCTATTGATACTCACTCTCAGAAGGTTAGGTAAAAGTTCAAAAGTGCTCAAGTGTATGATTACCAATGCCTTATGAAAGTGTCTCTTGCTTCCCTTCTCATCTCGGCACAAGAATTGTTGTAGGCTGGTGTCAAAGTTGAGCCAATAGATTCTCTACTGACACTACCACTTTCAATCAGGTTCTGCATGGCAATAAAATGCTTAATAGCTCGTTCAATGTTTCCAGAATTACCCTCCATACTGCCAAGGTTGCATCTTGCCCTACATTTGATGCGGAGTGCGGCTCTCCAAGACTCTAATTCATCTAGATTGGGGTTCTAACTCAGTACGTGATTTGAACATGCGCTCATCACTTTTGTTATACTATCTAGTAATCCTAGTCTCGGAGAGCCGCACTCCGCATCAAATGTAGAAGTTGATCAGCAAAACAAAGCAAAACAAAGCAAATCAAAAGAATCATTTTCAAAAAGAGCCCATGAGCCACACATATACAAGCTAGATAGTATAACAAAAGTGATGAGCGCATGTTCAAATCACGTACTGATACTGAGTTAGAACCCCAATCTAGATGAATTAGAGTCTCGGAGAGCCGCACTCCGCATCAAATGTAGAAGTTGATCAACAAAACAAAGCAAAGCAAAAGAATCATTTTCAAAAAGAGCCCATGAGCCACACATATACAAGGACTTGCGCAGAGCCTATCACTTTTGTTATACTATCTAGTAACCACTAGACCATAGACCATTTAGATGGTTACTAGATAGTATAACAATAGCTGCGACCTCATAGTGGAACTTGGCTTTATTTGAATCTCCCCCTTCAAGATATTTGCTACCCAAGGCGGAATGCGCTTGACTGGATCCACGTTCTGCTGCCCTTGCAAATAGTTCCATTGCCTTTGCCCGATCCTGTTGCAAACCCCCACTTCCATGGTAATAATCATTGGCCAGAACATAAATCGCATCAGCATCATCCGCCTCAACCCGCTTCATCAGTTGTTCAACTCTCTCATCATCTGATTTGCCCAATCTATCAGAGTGTCAAAACGGACAAGTTCCAGTGCTCCCAGATCGTACAACAAAAGAATACACGCACCCTCCACATATGCTCTTTCCACAACATTTGAAGTAGTGTTTCGTTTCCATTTTTGCCAACTCCTCATTTGCAAGCGCAAAGTCGTGAATTGGTACGGACGTTAAAGTCGCGGGTGGAAGTGAAGCGCAGCAAATCAAGTTTATCGGCATTGGTAGGAAGCAAATGGGTCCTTCGGCGGCGGGTCCTTGAACAGCGCCTCATCGTGTAGCTCGGCAGCACGTCGTTTGCACTCTTTCTTAAGCTTCGCCCAATGATTCTTTTGACACTTGACGTTGCAATACTTGACTAGCATACACAATTTGCATGCCTTAAGACTAACGCCTCCTGCAACGCCACGGACAGCGGACGTCATCTCGTTCAGACTGTGGCGGGAGAACCTAACCCTAACCCAACCCTAAAGAAAACACCTCACATCTCGCTCGCGTCGTCATCAAGATTCGGAAGCAATGCTCGCTCGTACGTTACCAGCCGTCCTTGCCATAGTCGGCTGCTTCAGCAGCAGCACTGCTGTTTCAGGCTTTGTTATCCCCACTGCATCGTCGGCTGCTGCTGCTCATAGTAGTGGTGGCGGTGTTGTCCGGGTCGTCAACGTCATTGGTGGAGGGCATGGTCGTCGGATTCTTGCCGCATCCTCGTGGGATAATGACAATGATAGTACCAACGGCTACTTTGATCCATTAGATCTTGCCTCCTCCTCCAATGATGATGGTCAAATCAGATCGACATCATCATCGTCATCGTCATTGGCAATTGTCACAGCTCTGCCATTCCTACTCTCGCTCTCCACACCACTAATTGCCAATGCCAACGATTCACCCGATTGGGGCATCTTCGAAGGCCGTACCGGATCATTATTACATCCCGTGGCCATGATTAGTATGGCGGCCTTCTCTGCCTCGACGGCATTATTGGGCTTTCAATGGAAGAGGCAACGTACGATTGGAGATGAAATATCAACTTTGAAGAAGACGTTGCCGACCTTGCGTAATGGTGCCACGAGTGTCAAGGAGGCATTGACCATGGTACCTACCACCACTTCCACGGTCGAGGGTGGCGAGGCCGTGGATGCAGCCTACATAAGTGCGTTAAAGGGTGGATTAGAAATTGAAAATAAGATTACGGAATTAACGAATGAACGTAAGGAGTTGGCTTCTGCCGGACCACGAGACAAACACTTTAATCAAGGTGCATTATTACTATTTGTTGGTACTGCTTTTGCCATTGAGGTAAGTTTAGTACTACCTGCATGATGTGTTGTTGTCGTTGTATGGAACATATTGATCGGGGGGGAAGGTAGGATCGGGAGGGACTTTTCAACACATTTATGGATTTTAGTATTTACTCTCTCTCTCTCCTAAAAGATAAATTTTATTCCACAACTCACTTTTCCTTTCTCATATGATACACATAGGGACCACTGAACACATATGCACGTGCTGGCAAATTATTCCCCGGTCCACATTTATACGCTGGTGCGGGATTAGTAATATTATGGAGTTTGGCAGCCAGTATGGTCCCAGCAATGCAAAAGGGGAATGATACTGCACGGACAGTCCATATTGGTGCGAACTTGGCTGGGATGGGATTATTCGTTTGGCAAGTCACGACGGGTCTACCTATATTATTCAAGGTTGTAGAATTGACAAAGTGGCCATAAAAGTACATACAAAAAAAATAACGAATTATTTGATTTCTGCAGAGGAAGGGAGGGAAAGGGGGGAGGAATGAAGATGGAGGTATGGGAACTTGGCGGTGTATGACAATATGTGACAACACTTGATATGACACTTGAGAGCTGTTGTTAGGATAATTGATAAAAGGCCATAATTTTAGATCAAGTCACCAAATTGTTCTTACTGCAAACAAAATTCCAAAAGTGAAGAACAATAGCCCAAATGCAGGCTTAAAGAATGCCCGCCCTTTTACACCAACTTCAAGCAGACATTCCTTTGGATTATTGGGCATGTAGGATACGGTAACATTCGTGTCTTGGGGGTAACGGTTTACAATTTCTTGTGCATGTGAAGGGTTGCTGGTACCATAGTCTCCATATGAAATACGCTTGCCGCTGAAAGTGGTATTATTCACATTAAATTCATACACTACCTCAGCATGATAAAACAGGTCCCCCTCACTATCACGTTTTTCAACTACTGAAGACGATAGGACTTTGCCTGGACTAGTGGGCCAAGCCACAGTGGCCTTTGCTCGGATGAGATCACGTATGCAAGGTAGGCAATGAATGCACCAATTACAGCAAAGAGAATTGGTATAATAAGAAAGAATAATGTGTAGTCCACCATTGTTTTTCGTTTTATCTACTCCGCTTGACACAGAATATTGATGAGGGTCGGACTGCGTCCGGCAACACTGTTTGGCTTAGGTAGGTACGTACATTTCGGGAGAAACGAATTTTTAATTTTTTTCGACAGGATCTTGACAGGTAATTTGCTGTCGAATTGGGGGGACGTCTTTGCCATTGTGAAGCCATTCAACAACTTGGAAAGACTGAGTCTGGCATGCAACCGCATCAATGATTTCATTTCCAGCTCATTTGATTGTCCATCAATGACAAGTTTGACATATTTGAATCTGAACAGTACCAACATTGCATCATTCAAGACTGTGCATCTCATTGGGAAGGGTTGATTGGATCATCACGGTATGACAACGATATTGTTTCATCGGGAAAGAAGATTGTATGATGAGCGAATTAATTCATCATCACAAGCAAACGAATGTAAGCAAATGGCAATGCAACAGTATTGCAAACAAGTCAGTGGCTGGACCTAGGTTTGTTGCGACTTGAGGCACGATGGAATGGAAGGATACAAAGACTACTAATGATAGAAAGCTGTGAGTGGAGCAAAAAACTCTGCAGGCTTAGTACGGTCCCGTGCAAAGCTGTTGATTGGATTTTTGAAAAATGTTTATTCTACATTTAAGCATTCACTTAAATTGTATTCTCTCTCTCTTAAATTCTGAATTAATGACAAATAAGACAATGTTCCACCTTGATGAGGCTAAGGTGGGAGATTATTGGATGGTATTGTGATAAAGGCTAATCTAGTGAATTACCTATATATGTATAGATGTATTCAAATATGACTTCATCATTCAAACTAGTTTGCACGTTTCTTCTTTTTGGCACACATATCATTTCTCTTATCATTTTCATCGCGCTTTTTCTGCATCGCCGCAAGTGCCGACTTGCCATCTTCGGTGAGCTCCTCTGACATATAGCTCTTGAGCAGATATGCTTCGAAAGCACCTTTGCCTTTAATCGGATCATCTATCCCGTTGGTAAAGGTATATGTAACACACCTTCTACCCCTATTATTATGATAGCTACAAGATTCCGTCCACTCGTGTCCTTGCTTCAACTTGCCGTTTGCAAGTTGAAGCAGTAAGGCATTCTTCTTCTCATGTCCCATGACCATATTGGCAAATGGATACCGGCATCACCCTTCATGCACCTCTTTGTATGAGCATCCTTCGCAGTCCCCTCAGCCATGGCTCCTCGCTCGCTGCCACCACTCTTCTCGCACTTCTTCCTATGTTCATCCTTGGCAGTCCCGACCATGCGTCCTCGCTCGCTGCCACCTTTTTCCACGCATAACTGATAGTGTTCATCAATCCTCTTTTTGCTCCAAAAATCGTCATGTTTAAAGCTCAGGTTGCAAAGTTGACCACGCTCCAGCAATTTCTTGTGAGAAATAAGGTCACGCATGTGTCTAAGCGACCGAACATCAGGCGATGCATCCAAACCAAATCACCATCGTATGTTTGAAGAACTCGTGCGGCAGCATTATCAAATGCTACGGCAGACTCAGATCGTGTGCCGTAATAATTGCAAATCATAGTTACAGACGTATCAATTCCAGGACCACCTGGCTTTCGAAACTCACGATTACGATCCTGCTGGAACTGGACAAGCTCTTGCGAGGACACCCAACCAACGTCAGTTACTTCCGAGCCCAAAGGAGTACATGTCAAGCCCAAAGGAATACCTGCCAAGTCCAAAGGAGCACCTGCATGAACAGCGATACACTGCTTGGATTCATCGCAATTGACGATACCTGCAAGGAGAGTATTGTGGATAGCTTGAAACGCCGTCTGGCCTTGTCGGGCAATGAGCAGGATGTCATGGCAGTCCTTGGGTTTAACCTTTACTGCAGCACATCCACCGCCACTCCACTCCCTGTACCTATCCTTCATGGTTGGAATCTTAGGCGATGTAGTCAATAGAAAATAATGAGGTCCAAGCAATGTAACAAGTACATGGCATGATCTCGCATTGCGCTTAGGGGTAGCATTTCTTGCCCCAGGATCACAGTGTGGTTGCTGCTCTACAATTTCCTGAAACGCAACGTGTGTAATCCCGTACTCCTCCATGGTTATCTGTAGAAATTGATGTACCAACGGGGCATTCACTTCAAGGTCAGGCTCGTCTAAAATTCCAACGCTGTTTCGTGTAAAGTCACGAAGGATTCGAAACTTGTCATCATCCAGAGCTCCTTTGTCTACACGAGAATTACCTTTGCGTGCTTTGAGTAATACCTCCCTCATCGTGTAGAGAATTTCTCTCTTCCACTCAGCCGTACTCATGAGCATAGTCAAAGCTGGCAGGGTGCCTCCTCCCGGGTGCGTTTCGGTAAATTTCAGGCCAGTAAAAAAAGAGGTATTTCATGTCCCGTACGCCTCGACTATTCTCTAACACGATGAGCGCGGCGGCATCATCATCATTACCGCCACCGCCCGCCAATCCCTTCATCATCAGCGACGGCAATGCCATTGACGACGTGAATAATGCTCAAGCGGGATTCGAAATGGTCCCCGGGGGAAAATATAAGGACAATGTAGATGACAATGACAATGACGATGATATACTAGATGACAGCAATGACGACAATGACTCGGATGACGATGACGATGATGACGATAGCTTCGACGATGACGATAGCTTCGAGGACGAGCAGCAACAAATCCGGACCGAACGCACACGGCGTTACCGTTTTCCAATGACGGCGGTTCGCGACGACGGATCGCGACGACGAAAACGGATGCGTCACCTCGATCACATCGAGGGGAGCGGCGACGATTATCACATTTCCAATACGCCATTGCCCAAGGCGGTATATCAATATATACACGCCCCCAGTGATCCGCGTGCGGTCCAATTATTCCGATTGGAGAATGTGGCCATACCGGCATGTTACTTGCTCGTTGGACTGTTACAGGGATTGTCCGGGCCGTTCACGAACGTATATCCGTTGGATTTAGGTGCCACCGAGGCCCAACAGGCGACGATATCCGGTATCAAAAGTTTGCCCGCATCGTTTAAATTAATATTTGGTTTTATTAGCGATAATATACCATTATGTGGCTATCGACGTAAAAGTTACATGTTGCTTGGTTGGGGGATTACTAGTTTGAGTATGTTTACCTTAGTGAGCTTTGCAGATTTAAGTATTGATGCTGTGGTACAATATAATAAAGATTCGACATTTGCAACACATGCAACAACTTCTGTAGCGGAAGGAGGAGGAGGAGAAGGGGGGGTGGTGATGGTGGAAGATGGTATATCTTCAAGTGTTGGTGAACCACCCTCCATAGTCTTTTTATCCATCTGTTTACTACTCTTTGGGACAGGATATTGGTTTGCCGATGTCATGGGGGATAGTATAGTGGCCGAAAAAGCCAAATTAGAATCGAGTGCACATCGTGGGCAACTCCAATCGACATGCTACGCATGTCGATTCTTTGGTCTAATGATCGCCGCACCATGTGGGACGGTAATATACAGTTCACTTGGTCCACGTGCACTTGTGGGATTAATGGCTATATTACCAGCATGTATTGTACCATTAGTATTTGCATTAGGGGAAAGTAAGAATGTACATATCAAATCCACAAAGGAGCAATGTTGTGAGATATGGGAGACCGTGTGTTCTCGAGCCGTATGGCAACCCATGGGATTTGTATATCTATATAATGTATTACAAGTTGGGAACGCGGCATGGAAACAATTTCTCAAAACGGTTCTACACTTTACATCGAATCAATTAAATACATTACTTGTTGTGGCATATGTTTTGCTATGGTTGGGGATTATGGTATATAAAAAGTACTTCATTAATTGGAGTTGGAGATCAATATATATCGCTACTACAGCACTCAACGGTGTATTCAGTTCATTACAGATATTACTAATTAAGGGTAAGACATTTGGTCTAAGTCCATTTCTATTTGCATTGGGAGATGATGCATTCGCAGATTTTATTGCAGGCATACAATTCTTACCAACCACAATTATGATGGTACATTTATGTCCCGTGGGGAGTGAGGGTGCAAGTTATGCCATGTTTACAACGGTTAGTAATTCAGCTGGGAATTTGGCTGGTGCATTTAGTACCTTGTTATTAAGTGTTTGGGATGTAAGTAAGGAGTCTATGGAAATGGGACAATTACAGGGGATGATTAACTTAACATGGCTAACTACTGCAATACAAATGAGTGGATTACTATTTGTTGGACTACTACCACGAACGAAGGAGGATTTGGCCAATTTACATGCCGATCCCATGTCAGGGAGTAAGGTTGGTGGATTCCTCTTCCTTCTTGTGACATTCTCAAGTATATTGTACTCGTTGGTTGTTGGTATATTGAATATTGTGAAACCTGGCTGGGCCGGAGAAAGTTGATGGACAGGGAAGAGTGTGCTACTGTGATGCGTAAAATAATGGCACGACCATACAAAACGCTACACTAATCGTATAGATTATATGAATTACCTTATTTTACATGTCGTACTCGCCGAACTTTGAGGAATATCCACTACTCATACAGCTGGCAATGAGTCCAGACCTGACAGAAGATTAGGAACCGAATTGAACCGCTGTTTGGCCCTGGGGCGGAAACGATCACGTCTTTTTCCAATAAAGATCTTGGCGTTCAAATTAACAGTAGAAGTGGTGGTACTTAATTCGGTTGCGGATCTTGTTAGATTATTTGTGCTGTCCTGACTATCATTTGTCAGCATGGTGCGATGAGATGACAAGGAAGTGTTTATATTCATCTTTTCATTGTAGCACAATGGCATTTGATGAATACATAATGAACTGCTACCAATGTCGGAAGAAGGCGAGGTTAAACTTTGGTAGCAATGGAAGTATTGCAATGGGAGGTATTGACGGAGGCAGCAGAACAATTAACAGACGTTGTATTCTTGTCAGAGTTACGATTATGACGTGAATGAGTAGAATTTCTTCCACTACTCCAATCATCTTGATTCATGGTTCCATCACATGCACTGTCGTTAACCGTAGTATGATCACCATGCTCTGGTCTTGAAAGAGAAGAAGAAGTAGTATCAGCAGTAGTTGCGGTAGCAGTTGATTTTATCGCACTACTGCTGACTAATCGTAAACAACGTACCCAACAATCCATATTCAGTATCTTATGACTGTCACTCTTCATATCAAGTGAAACTATGAGACTATCTCCATCCTTCACTTGTCGTTCAACTATTGATGCATATGTCCATTCCCCGGATGTACGTTTAACAAACAGAGGTGAGCCTAATGGTAACTTAGACAAATGATGCGATGCATCCTCCGCTGATGTAAATGGTACAGCATGATGTTCTACTCGTAATGTTTGACCTACTTGATATTGGTCATCGATTATATCAGTAACACATGCAGCACTAGCACTACTTGACTTAGCGGCATCAGCGTACATGGCTTGCCTATTCCTAACTTCGCGAGGGAGTGGGAGTAGCTTTTTCAGAGGGAGGGAGCTCAAGAAGTGTACACTCTTCCTTGTGACTTGTACCGGCTTCTTGATGTTGCATCTATGAAGTGTAGAAGAAGATGAGTAGACTGAAGATGTCGAATCATCATCTGCTGCAGTCGGAGGGACCGGTTTCCATTGCCAGGTCGGAATCGCAGGTTCTTTCTTTTTCGAACCTTTCAGCGACTCGTTTGCAACCAATACTTGACTTTTTGCTGGAATTGTATGTCGACGACGCTGGTATGATTTCGACACCTTTCCTTTCCTCAGCAACGTGTGGCTTTCAATGACTTGTCCTTGTTGTTCCTTAATGATACGATTCTTGGTGGAACCATTCCTACATTGAATGGGCCGAAGTCCCATGACTTGTCCGTGTTGTTCCGTGATACTAAGATTCTTGGTGGAACCATTCCTAATTCCTACTACCTTTAGTAGTGTTGAGCTCAGCTGTCGTGCCGACTTTTTTTTCACTTGAGATACGGATTCCGATGGGGGAATGATGGGAACAGTTTGCCTCCTTCGAGGAGTGTATCTGTTGTCGTTGTTGGCTAAGGCGCCAGTATTACGAAGCGATTTGATCTGTTGTTGCCGAAGTTGTGCATCTTCCGTTCTACACTTTGATTCAATGACAATTTTTATCATGCTCCTTGTTAGATTATCATGCTTTGCCATGCTGTTGTATGGCCGATGTAGCGGCAGATTCGAAGATTGCGTGAATTGCATTTGTGACATCGCTTTCGGTTGTTGCGAGGATAGTACTTGTTTGGCAGTGCTAAGTGCAGAGAGCTAGCAATGATGACTACACTACCAGAAAAAGAAGAAGAAGACACAGGAGTGCACAGGATTCCAGGGCTGGTGTGGCGGGGTCATAAACCCGCAATGTTTAGGGATAATACTTTAGGATTTCTTCGTCATAACCCTAACTTGTGTCCCTAACTTGTGTCTATTTTCCCAGTTTGTGAGGTATCAAGTTTCTAGGTATGTACAGAGCAAAAGCGCACACGATAGATTACTGGAATAAAGAAGAATATCATACAGTCAAGATACGGCTGCTTGATGATGGGGTTATAACCCTAAACATCCCACATGTTTGAGATTCAATATGCAGTATCTGCTTGGCATAGCGGTAACTGAATACTGAATGTAGAGTATTTGACCTCCTTGTGATTGATTAGATCACATAGTATACACAGTTCTCATACAATACAACTTAAGAAATTAGGTAAACAATTAATACTCTACCTAGACATTTTTCACCTTGGAACGAGTCTTTTTGCCGAGGAACTTTCAATGTACTCTTTTATATCAATGATTTCTAACATTTCAGTTGTGTTTTATGAAAATCAACCCCAAAAGCAAGGTCACAACACGCCCCAGTTTTATTTATTCCAACCAGCCACGCTTGGGTCACGTGTAGCGACACTCTCTGTCCCAAAGTATGAGCTGTTAAAATTATCACCATCGTACCGGTTGTTGTCGTGGTCATCCTCATCTTCTTCGTCTTCATCTCCTTCGAAAAGTACATCTTTTGACATGTCAAAATCACCGTATCGATTACCATCAACATACATGGTCGGATCTCTCTTTGCCTTCAAGGGCGGGTCTTCATGGTAAGTATAACTAGCTGTGCCAAATCGATCATTTACCACCAAGGAATCATTATGAGCTTGATTATCAATATACATCGTTGGTTCACGTCCTTGCGTAATCATTAGAGCACCCGATGATGTTGGATCGGGCTTATCTTCTTGACCAGGAATGTAGAATGTTGGATCGCGTCCAACCCTGCTTTGCTTGGTCCGAGTGGTGCGTCTTGAGCCAGAAGTAGTAGTGGCATATGACAAAGATGACGATTCAGGTAGTGCACGAGTTGCAGCTCGACTTCCATTTTCAATAGCAAGCATCAAATTTCTGTCATCACGGCGTGATGAAGATGCCCCTGCTCTACTGCCACGCGCATCCCTTCCTCCTCCATTTTCAAGAGCAAGGACAGTATTTCTCGTTTGACGTGACACTCGACTACGATTGTCATAACGCCCATCCTCAATGGCAAGGATTGTCCGTCTGGTACGACTGGATGATGATGCTCCACCCTCCTTACTAAGACCGTCAAAATATTCATTATCAAATCTGTTGTCAAGTCGAGGTTCTTTTTCTCGAAATAGATTATCAAAGCAGTTGGTGATACCAAAACATGCAACTCCAATGGCATATCCAATACAGAATACTAACACGAGGATAAACAGTACGATGAGCGAGATTGCCCAGGGGGCAAGACCTGAATTAACATCATCGACGCTTTCAGCGAACATGCCAATTGTTACAAACTCGTTTTTTCGGAGTATCCCATCACGTGAAGAGTCGAATACTAGAATAACTTTCTCAACTGTCTTGTCGGAAATTTCGATCTGATAAAAGTTATAAAATGAAAACAAGAAGAGAAAGACCATGAGATATAAATACACAAGTACTGTTTATTGTCTGAGACAGGAAGAATATATATGCACACACACACACACACACACACACACACACACACACACACATGTATATACTCCTATTAA
>Ga0247843_1007770_pt1 | contig 12948 bp, 14 predicted proteins | sample LaCruzMarch2017__FD_192420 | JGI IMG/M metagenome (GOLD analysis project Ga0247843, IMG submission 192420) | Freshwater microbial communities from meromictic Lake La Cruz, Castile-La Mancha, Spain - LaCruzMarch2017_8m | ecosystem: Environmental > Aquatic > Freshwater > Lake | place: Spain...
ATATATCTAAAAAAATCCCATTTGAATACACCAAAAAATACCCTAAATTCGTTCAGCGCAAACAATCTAATCGGATTTAACGCAGCACCCATCAATCCATGGATAAAAACATAGACAATTCTGGTTTTGGAACCTCTGTAAATCAGAAGTTTGCCCGATTTATAAATAAAGATGGCACCCACAATGTCATTCACCAGGACAGACCATTGAGCGAAACCAACAGTTTATACAGCAAGCTCATCAATATGGCTTGGTGGAGGTTTTTATTTTTGATTTTTACTTTTTACTTTTCCATTAATTTGGTGTTTGCACTCATTTATTATTGGTTTTGCATTCCGAACTTACTGGGTTTAATAAAAGGATCAAACTGGCAGAATTTTCAAGAAGCCTATTTTTTTAGTGCACAAACCTTAACAACTGTAGGTTATGGAAGGATTAGTCCTGTTGGATTTTTCACCAATACAGTCTCTGCTACAGAAGCACTCATTGGCATTTTAACATTGGCAATAAATACTGGTTTGCTCTATGGAAGGTTTGTAAAACCAAAAGCACACATCAAATTCAGTCACAATGCAATCATCGCCCCATTTAAAGATGGAAAAGCCCTTATGTTGAGATTGGCACCTATAAAAAATCCTTCTTTGAGTCAAATGATGGTTAGAGTAACTGGCAGTTTAATGTTGGAGGACGAAAAGGGAAAACACATCAATAAGTTCTTTAATCTACCCTTGCAAATTGAGACCTTAGACACGTTTGTAACCATTTGGACCGTCGTTCATCCAATCGATAATGAGAGTCCACTTTGGGAAATGAATTACGAGCAAATGGCAAAAACGGAATTAGAGATTTTGGTTTTTGTAAGAGCCTACGATGAAGATTTCTCCAGTACAGTGGTCAAAAGAACAAGTTATTCTTTCGATGAAATCATATATGGTGCAAAATTCAAACCCGCTTATTACGAAGATCCCAACGGCAAAGGCTCCATAGTAGAACACCAAAAAATAAATCAGTTCGACAGGATTGAGTTTTAAAAGCGCATGTTTAATGCAAATGATTTGCGTTTTAAGTAACTGACGATTCAATTTTGCTTTAATTTCGTTATTATTGTGTAAATCATTCTCCCATATCAGGGATATAATATATGACCAACCTTCATTTCAATGGTAAAATCGGATTAATAGATGGAATATTTCATGTATCTCTATCACTCATTGAATTCATTGAAGATGATGTAACTATTATATATTCTCCTGCAATCAACTTGTCTGGATATGGTTACAACTCGCAAGAAGCAAAAGAATCTTTTAAAATTGCGCTTTACGAATTTTTCAGATACACAAACGATAAGAAAACGTTTAACGAAGTGTTACAGGATTTGGGTTGGTCAATTACCGGCGCTATTCCAAATCAAATACTTCAAGCACCCACAGACACTGAACTCATTTCTAAAAATTCATTATACAAAGAAATTATTAATTCTAAAAAATACAAAGTATATAATGAAGACGTGGAATTTGCCTGCTAATAACTACTTCGCAAATGAGTTCAAAGCATTTACGAAATGTACCAATAAAGTTATTTAAACAATTTTTGAAAGAAATGGGATGTACCTGTACAAGAACAAATGGCGGGCATGAACATTGGACTCGTGATGATTTAAATAGGCCAATCACCATTCAAACCCATATTGATCCAATACCTGAATTTATAATTAAAAATGCCCTTATGCAACTTGGTTTATCGAAAAAAGACTTTACCGATTGGATTTAGACCACTAAAATTTAAACTTGTATCCTACGAAGAACCCAATGGTAAAGGCTCTATTGTAGAACACCAAAAAATAAATCAGTTCGACAGGGTGAACATTTAAATAAGCTATTTGAATTTTCTATCAATCAATTCGGCTGCAAAGTATGATAATTTCAAAAACGTTTTGACGAATTAGAAGGCGTAAATATTTTCCATCGAGAAAAACAAAATAAAGGCATTGGGCAAACGAACCCATTATCTCATCTTTTCAAATTTAAGTCTTTTGCCCTGGCTGTTTTCATTAAATTGACCATAATCATACACTAAATTTCCATTTACAAATGTTTTTGCAATTTTACTTTTGAAACTTTGACTTTCAAACGGAGTCCAATTGCATTTGTAGATTGTATTTGCCGGTGTTACCTTCCAAGTATTATGTAAATCTATTAATACTAAATCGGCATAATAACCCTCCCGAATGTAGCCACGCTCTTTCATTCTGTATATTTCTGCAACATTGTGGCTCATTTTTTCTATTATTTTTTCTATACTAATTTTGCCTTGATGGACAAATTCAAGCATTTCAGCTTATGCATGTTGAACCAAAAGTGCGTCAGGTAAGGACAATAAGGAGCCCAATGTGGAATTATGGAAAATTGAAACGGATGTTTCGTTTTGTGTAATGTGACTTTGGGAAATTCAATTGCGAAATTCAAATTTTGTGTATTAGTTTCGGGGTTAATTTGATGTTACATGTCATTTGGGCTTTGTTGACCAACCCTGTTATTATTTGCATAACTTTTTTTATTTTATGGATTTTAACAATTCAAAAGAAAAAAAGAGTTGAATACCGTTTAGCTGGCAGACTTGCAAACCAGCACACTATTAATAATTTATTGGTTAATAGTGTATCAATAACCGATACAGAAAGACAAATATCATATTTAAAATTTGTAGCAAAATTTGTAAAATATGGATTTACCAGCCAAGATAAGTCAACAATTTCATTGGCTCTTGAAATTGAACAAATAGTTGAACTAATAAAAGCCCATGAAATTAGCAATGAATGCAAAATCAATTATGAAATTGAAATTAGCCCCGAGGATATGAACCTTCCTATAATTCCATTTTCGATAATAACAATTGTAGAAAATGCACTTTGCTATGGTGATTTGGATAATCCCGGAAGTAAATTGAAATTATCTATAAGCTTAATGAAGAATAATTTATTTTCTATTAAGTTTTCGGGATATAAAATGCCAAACAAGATCAATTTATTAAAGCCCCAAAAAGGACATGGGTTATTTATACTCAAGGAAAGGCTAAAATTTATGCATTATGATAAAAACACCAGTAATGTGTCAGAAAACGATTATATGTCTTTAAGCCCAGACGGAATGTCATTAATAATGGTTTTACCACAATGAGGGTTCTTTTGATAGAAGACGAGTTGACTCAATTGAAAAAGTTGAGAACTTTTTTTGAAGAAACCTTCCCCGATTACCATGTAGAAATGGCAACGAATATTGAAGATGCAAGGATTAAAATTATTGAATCCAATTTTGACATAGGCGTATTTGATATTTTGTTGAAGGGTAAATCTATTTTTGATTTACTTGAAGGCGCCAACTTTGCAAACCGAGAAATTATTTTTCTTACGGGTAATAATGAGTTCGCATTGAAAGCATTTGAATGTTATGCTGTAGATTACATACTAAAACCTTACGAAACAAATCGATTGTTCTCAAGTATAAAAATTGCAAGTAATCGGCTTTTAAAAAGGAATTCTAGTAACGAAGACAACAGATATTCGTTCTTAGCCAAAGCGGTAAAGGAAACTTCTATTGAGTTTATAGGACTACCCAATCTCAATGGAATCAAATTGGTTCCAATTAACCAAATTGTGGCGGTTGAAGCTGCACGCAGTTATTCAACATTTCATTTACTGGACAAAAAATCAATTACTATTTCGAAAAATTTGGGTTGGGCTGAGATCAATTTGAAGCCATTAGGTTTTTTTCGTGTACATCGTTCATGGCTGGTTAATAAATCACATATTTCAGATTTCATTAAACAGAATGGATATTCCTTAAAAATGACCACAGGCCTTCTAATTGGGATCACCGACAAGGCGCGAAGTCGTGTATTTGAATGGATAAAGGGTTTTACAATTTCAGATTAGGACATTGTAATGGCCATTTAGGAAAGTATTTACCCGCTTTGGGGGATTTACATTTACATGACCATTTCGTGTTTGTAGTTTTGAATCATGAAGAAAATATTATTCTCAATTGCCGTGTGCTTCATTGCATTCAATCTAAACTCTTGTAAAAAGGAAACAGTGGTAGAGACACCTACAATTATTGGTAACTGGAAATTGGAAAAGATAAAAGTGGTGTTTTACTCTTTTGGCGTTCAATATTATGATACCACAATAAATGCGGCTTCTTTTGGAGAATCTAAATATTTAAACTTCAAAGAGGACAAAACTTTTGAAGACAAAACGGTCAATATAAATACAGGAAGCGTTGAAACCACTACAGGAAATTATAATCTTTCTGGTACGAATTTGACATTGAATTACAAAGATTTGAGTACCTGGGATTTTGAAAATGTTTCTTTTGACGCGAAACGTTTGATTACGGTTGAATATGATCCAAATAAATCGGATCCAGATAGATCGGTGTACACTTATGAGTGGATTCGTCAATAATTATACCAATAAATATGAAAAAAATACTTTTAAACTTAATCATTTGTTTTGTCGGTTCGTTTACCTTAAATGCACAAAACAAATTAACAATGAATGAAAAAAACACAAGCAAATTGGAAGTGGAAAACCAATTTGTCTCAACATATCATTCTAAAATGAATGCTTTTGGAATTGTTTCAAATCACCTCAGTTCAAAGAAAAATTTAAAAATTACCCGTTATAACGGAATATCTGGAAATGCTGGAACACACCTAAAGAATGCGGGACGAATGCTCTATTGGGGTTCCGCTGCTACTGCCATTGGCTCAGTTGTGTCATTATTCGGCGAACCAGTTTCGGGAACAATATTATCCCTCGGTGGAACCATTACTATATTCTTAGGATATCGACAAATAGAGAAAGCCGGCATACAAATGCAACAATCTGGAAGTTACTAATTTTTATTTTTCTTTTATATCTTGAAGTTGTCTCATAACCGAGGCAACTTTTTTTTATTTAATAAACCCTATATATTCATTGCACTTTTTAAACATCAACAAAGGTCTACTCAAATAATTTTAATTTAAAAGTATTCATCCTAAAAATCGAGCAAATTCCTGAAGTAAACCTGTAAAGCATATAATTCATTTATTAAAAACACTTTATCGAAATAAATAAGATGTTTAGGTATTTTTTTGATGTTTATGAATTTCTTAACTCTTCACTATTTTTTGGAAAGGACTCAACATCGCTCATTAATAAAAAGTCAATATTAATCAAGTAAGATTCTAACTAATCCAGCCGATAAATATTTATGATAAATTCACCATATTAAATCAAAATTGCGACCAAACATCCCCCAAAAACGTTAAAAAAAGAATCTTAAATACTCAAAGTGTGCTCAAAAGCTTGTTTTTGGTAGTTTCTTAAATATGGATGTTTACAACCGCTAAGAACGCAAGAGAAGTTTCTGAATTCCTCTATTGGAAATTGATTTTAGATGTGGAAACAGAACTACTAATTTTTACCTATTAGTGCGGATTTCATTGTAAGGTTAAATTTATCCGAATTGTCTCTAAACCTAGCATAAAAATGATGCATAGAGAGCACATGTGGTAAACTAATGCATGATAAAATGATGAAAAATAATCCAATATAATCCTGCCTTTCCATTAAAATAAAAATGGCAAAAATCAAGGCTCCACCGATACTAAAAGGAAGAGATTTTATCCAGAGTTTTAATGAACTGAGGTTTAATTCGCTCCTCAGGTGATTCCAACCATGCAAACTATGTTGCATTACAAAATAAATCCCAAATGAAACCACCAATGGTAAGAAGGCCCCAAGAATGATGTAAAGTAAAGTCGAAAACATTGGTTTTGATTTGAAAATTAGAGCATAAATCAATGAACTTATCCCAAATAGTACTTGCAAAATTATCAATTGACTCCCTGTTAACGCAGAACCAATTAAATCTACATTTAAACCATTGATTTGCTTTAAAACGTCGATTGTTTCATTAAAGTGGTACAGTAAAATTGAACACAAAACCATTATCCCCCATAACATGCTGTGTATACCCTGTTTATAATTCCATTCTTTAAAATCAGCCTGCCCAAAATGCCAAGCAGAAAACAAAATGAAAACAAGTAAAGCCAATTCAGGCAATACCAACCACAATAAACCCAACAAACTTCCTTTTAACAGATAAACAATGATGAACTTTACAAAATGTTCTTTAGATGGAAGTATATTGGTCGCTAAATGATCTAAGGCACCATGAGAGAGTCCAACGCTTAAAAAATAAATGCCCAATATTGCCCAAGGAATTCCATCTAATTTTAGGGCAAATAAAATTAAAAACGCAATAGTTGAAAAAGCCGCTAAGTAGGTGGGTGAAAGATTCCTAAAACGATGAAATAATTCTTTGAATGCTGCATTTAAAAAAAGCAATATGGGTAATTTAGAGAATATTTTTAATTCTTGATTTATGGATGAATTTTCACTTAAAAATGTAAATACTTTATAGATGGGTATTTTATTGAATAAATTTCTAAATATCTTCTCTCCATTTTGAGGTGTTTCATCTAAAATCTTAAGCAACAAATTATCGTAAAATTTAAAACGTGGTCGTTTTTGTTTCCTGCTATGTGATTCATTGTTAATCAAAGCTTGTACTTGTATTTCGGCATCTATGATCATATTGTGAAAAGCATACCCAGTAGTTGGTTTAATCATGTTGGCTTTTGCTCCGGTTACAACCCAATTATCACCATAATTGTCATTTTTAATTTCAACAGAAGACATTGGAATCACTCCTTTTTCCTTGTCTATCAACTGGTAAGAAAATTCATATTTAGACAAATAATCTGTCAAAATTTCATTCGCTTCGGATTCTGTAATTTTTTCCTTTCCAAAACGTGTTACCTCAAACAATGCGGTATTATTGGTAAATGGAAGTACATACATAAACTGGCAATAGTTATTCTGAGGGATGTTGAAATCCATCATTACCATAGAAGAAGTATCAAATTCCGCTCCTTGAGTTTTAATTTCCCACCCATAAAAAGACTGCAATAAGTGGCTTTCATAATTTTTGGCAATTTTGAATTGCGGAGGTCTACTGTCAAAAACTTTATTGGCACTTATGGTTGTATTTCCTAGAGCTATCTCAAAGCCATCTGAACCATTTTTAGGATTACCAGAATAATTCAATGGGTAATATACAAATCCCAATTCACGATGTAAATCTTTTACTTTATTGTATAAATCAATGCCTCTAATATGATAATAATAATTGGGTGCAATATTCTGAATTTCTCTATCTGCTACCTTAATATTTTGCCATTTAGAAGCAACTAAATCGTTCAAATTTAGTTTTAGCAGCTCTTCTTCTGTTGACCAAAAACAGAAGTTTCGGTCGTTTACCAATTTATCATTGGGCTCAATGATGGCTATTTTTTTATCTATTAATAAATTGTATTGGTGCATTTTCAAAAGCAATAAGCTATTTGCAGCACCCATACCTATAAAAAGGTAATCGAAGGATTTAATAACATTTTCGCCCATACTCTATTGTTAAACCCAGAATATGCGTTAGGCATCATGACGGAGTCCTAATGAATTATGTGGGTTAAAACTCTTCTAAAAAAAAGAAGCCATCTATATAAAATTACATAGATGGCTTCGAATATAAAGGTAAAATTAATCTTCTGATTTTCTACTTAAAGCGTAAATAACCAAACCAAAACCGATTTTGTTAACTGCATCGGCAATGTTATAAACTATATCCATAGCGTGAGAAGCTGCTGCTGGATCTGAAACCAATTGAATTCCAAATAAACCACCAGGAGTTCCTAAGATGTATCCAAGTGGATAAATAGCCCAACCTACCAATACAAACCAACCAAGAACTCTTGTTGCCTTTGCAACTTGAGTACCAGCAGTTTTTGAAAGTTGTGCAACTTCACCAAACCAAACTAGGTAAACAATATAGAAATAAGCTGCTCCAGAAATTACTCCCCAAAGTACACTATTGCCTCTGTCTATTGTTTCTCCAAAATAACCTGTAACCAACATTACCAATGAGGCAAAAATTAGTTTCCACAATAATCCGATTTTAGCTCCTGCTTTTTTGGTGATAAGATAAAACTCAACACACATCAAAGGCACTGTTAAAATCCAATCTACATACCTGAAAAATGTTGGCGAATCGCCAGTTGCTAGATTGTAGCCTCTCATGTAATAATAATGAACTGCTGCAATAAAAGTAATCAACCCTGATACTAAAACAGACGTACGCCATTTTGGAGACGTATTGTTTAGTTCAAAGAAGAAAAATACAGATGCGGCCATCATGGCCATGGTTCCGATGAAGAACGTGAATGCGACGTAATTGTCGCTTGCAATTTTTAAATGTTCCATTTTTTGTTTTTTTTGGTTTACCTACACTTAAGGCTTTTCGGTTTCGCCATGTTTTTTAACTGATTTCATCTTCAGCACTTATTCGACAAATCTATATACTTTGTATTAAAATACAAAGCTTTTCACTTTTTGTTTTTGAATTATTTCTAAGAATACAAACCAAAAAAATGATAGAAAATACGACTAAAGCGCAATAAAATCAGCTGTAGGCATTATACAAAAGAGAGAAAAAACAGTATATTATGCCTCCTTTTTGTTTATTCTTTACACACAGAAGTTCTACAAAATGGCAATTTAATTCCCCAATAATTAAAAAGTGCGCTTTTCTTATACGAACAAGCTGAAACAATTCAACCCTTTTAAATTAAATTGTACCGTATTTCACCAAAATGGCCATTTGACCAGCATGATAAGCAGTGTGCGATACAATTCTGCCAAAAGCCTCTGCTTTGGTTTTTGTACCAAATTCTTTTGTTTCCACATTGCTTTCCCAATCGGTATCGATTTGATTTTCTATGGTAGCTTTTAGCGTTTCATAAGAGTACTGAAGATAGGTAAGCAGCGGTTGCAATTCTATCCATTCACCGGTATCTCGTTTTTCAATGACGGTTCTCGCACTCACTTTTAAATCGGTATTGCCAAATACATTTTTTGCAAATAGCAATTCTACATCTGCGATATGCCTCATCAAAAATCCAACGGAATTGGGAGAATCGCCCAATTTTTTCTTTAGGTCTTCGGCGGTTACCGTTTTTAACAATGGAGAAAGACGGGTGTGGGACTCCATCCACAATTCTAGGAGTAGGGTTGTTTTTGATTTCATGCTAAAAAGTGAATTAAGAATTACAATAAAACAGACATCCCATTTTTGAAGTAGTTTCGCATTACGGTATTGCTCCAAATTTAAATAACTGCTTTATCCTTTAATGGAAATGTCTTTCCCAAATATACACTTATTAATGCTAAGTTTCCCTAAACACAGGCAATTACATCTTGCTAGGAACAAAGAAGTAATTACCTTGAAGAAATGTACGTTTTATTGGTTAAAATTCACATGAGAAATCCACGTAAATTGCCAATAATACTGATGGAACCAACTGTTGGTTCCTGTATTCCATATTATGTATAGCGGACCTGTTTCTATTTTGTGCTGGTCGTTTATTTTCCAACCAACTGCGGCATAGGCCCAGTTTTCCCCATATACCGCACTTGCTCCTTTAAAAGTATTAAAAAACGCTTCTTCGTATGCTGTGAAATAGGTTTTATCGCCAAGAGGCAGTTCCACACCCAACAAATACCTCAATCTGTGAGTATAAGGTGTTTCCTTTGTGACACGATTCTGCACAAATCGATTGTCCAAACGAACCCTGTGCTTCAAATCAAGGTTCTGTAACTTGTGTTTGTAAGTTGCTTGAATGTGTATTCTATTTTCATTCACAAAGTTCTCGTTCAGTGCGTTCTCTCTTTGATACACATAACTTCCGGTAACTGAAAATTTCGGACTGAATTTATACGTCAAAGCCTGCTCGGCATAGAACAACAACAGCGCGTCATCGTTGCCAAAATCTGGTTTTTTCAAATTTACCAGTGGCAAAGCCCCAAAGTAATAAAAACTGTATTCGAGCTTTTTTGAAATTTCTCCGGAATGGTCTATGGTTGGAAAAATACCTGCCACCTGTTTCGTTTGGGCATTTACGCGCAAAGAAACTGCAAGAAACAAAAGTAATAATACCGTTGGCTTTTTCATTTGATGTAAAATCATTTGGTCAAAAAGGCAAATCTAAGTGCTACTGAACGGTCTAATATTAATTCAGTATTAACCTTTTTGGTGGACTAGGATTCAGAAATTGAAAGACAATTTATTTCAATTATCATTTCAAACTACCCTAAATAAAGGGTAACCTATGAGATTTTTCAATTCCAACTACGGAATTATTTAGAAGCTATTTGATTTATTGTATCATCATCTTAGAGATTGACACGATACACATCCCCCAAAAAAACCAACGAAAAAATGTGGTATTTCGACGCAATATGCCGGTTTCAATGTGTAGAAATCGCAAAAAAAGGCAAGTATTTCCTTAGAATTACTTCGCGAAATTCCAGGCCAATCCTAGCCTAGACCTTAAATTTCCACCTACAAAATCCGAATTTACATACGGAGAAAGCTCAAAAACGACTTGAAAATTCGTGGCATTCTTTAATGGTTTTATACGAGCCCCAAAATCAATAAAACTGCCACTTACAATGGGCAAATCGGAGAAAGCATACAGCGGATTAAAGGCAATACCCAAGCCGGCATAATAATTTACAGATTCAGTGCGCTTGAAGTTCCATTTTGGCGATAATTCCATATTCAGATTGCTGACGAAGGAATTGGTTTCTAATTTATAATCCAACCACAGCATTTTTTCGGTATTTGTACTCACCGCTAAAACCGACTGAAAGGGAAAATATCCGACTGCAACCTGAGAATACCCATTTTGGAGCAATGCGAATAGAGCAAGGGCAATAATTTTAATTTTCATAGTGTTTCTAATAATTTGCAGTAAGCAGGTTTGGGTTTGTAATTTTCATCATACAACAATGGATAATCTTTTCTGTTGAAATACGACGGTATCCATGAATCTCTGTCGCTCACACCCCAAAAAGTAATGCCATACTGGTATTTGGTGGGAATTTGTTTATAGTTCAGTACAATTTTCCCCAGATAATCTGCTTGTTTTTGAAACAGGGAAATGTCTGCTTCGATGTCTTTACCCAGCAAATTCACTGAAATATCCAATTCAGACAAATGAAGCTTATAATGGTTGTCTGTGACACATTTAAAAGATTCTGCCAACTGTGCCGGCTCCGGAAATGAAATTCCTACATGCATTTGCAAACCAATGCCATCTACCTTCACTCCTCTTCGACGAAGGTTATTTAAATAATTCAATGCACTTTTTCTTTTTGAGGGATTTGATTCCAAATTGTAATCAGAATAAAACAATATGGCCTCAGGATCCGCTTCATGTGCATATCGAAATGCTTTTTCGATGTATTGGTTGCCTAATTTTTGCCTCCAAATGCTGTTTCTTAGCGTTCCATCCTCATTAAAGGCCTCATTCACCACATCACAGGCCTTTACTCTGCCCTTAAAATGTTTTACTATGGTTTGGATGTGTTCTTTGAACAGATTTTCCCAATCTTGTTCGCTACCCTGAAAATCGATAATCCATTGTAGCAATTGAGAATGCCAGATTAAAGTATGTCCATGAATTCGTTTATTGTTGGCAACACAGAAGTCGGCAAGTGCATCGGCTTCAGTCCAGTTAAAAAAACCTTCTGCTGGATGCAAATTATCTGCTTTGAATATATTCTCTGCCGTGAAGCTGTTAAATTGTTTTTCGGCAATGGATTTATACACTGGATTATTGTTAAATTCATCGACATTAATGGCTACTCCTATTGGAAAATCAGCCTGTTGATACAAAGAACTACTGTCGCTGCAAGTCGACTGCTCTGTAGTGTTGCAGCCGAAATAGCCAACAAACACAAAAACAATGGTCATTATTTTTAACAAAACATCCCTAAACAGTGCAAATTGTTTGTTCAAATCAGACAAAGTTAATTGAATTTTTGCAATGTGAAATGGTGATTTCCTATCCAAATAATAGAAACAATCTCACATCCTCCAAAACAAAAGAAGGACTATATTTGTGACTGAATAAAATCGAACGAAAATCTTTTGCAAAAATCAATAAATTCAAGTGTTGAGTACACGATTATAACGTGTAATGCGTCTAATCAGTATAGATGGACAAACCAAACGAATTTTGAACTGAAAATTCACCAACAACCAATTGGTTCACAATGTTTTGACCATAAATTCGTTATTTATACACTAAGATAGACATACATAAAAATGCCGAACACACTGCTAATACTCCTTTTTTCAAAGCGTAACAATATAATTTTTAACGCTTTGACATTCGTATTTGCGGTATTTTTTACTCAAACCATTTTCGCTCAAATACCTAAAAACGGGTTGGTGGCCTACTACCCTTTCACGGGTAATGCGAACGATTCCTCCGGAAACGGCTACCACGGCACAACCAGCAATGTCACACTGGTAAAAGATAGATTTGGCCGCAACAACTGCGCCTATTCTTTTTCAGGTAACACCAATTCCAACATCGAAATTCCATCAACGGGTTTAAAAAACAACAATTACTCTTACAGTGTTTGGATAAAAATAAATAGCCTTGGTACAAATGGTTCAAATTCGGCCGTATTTGAGGTGGCACAAGGAGGCAATGCTACAGGTCAAGTTATTTCTGTAGCCAACAATTATTTAGGCACCTCTAAAGGAATTACTGGCGGGGGTTACAATAAAACGACAACTCCTTCCGGTTGGGTTGTGTCAACCAAAACAATCCCCAGCACTAGCCCTTGGTACCATGTGGTGTTTGCCAGAGGCAATGATTTTCAATATTTATACATCGATGGAGTGTTAAACGACAGTTTCAAAACCTCCACTCCATTGCAACCAGAATATGGGAACCCAGTCAAAGCATTTTTTGGAATCCGTTGCAACTCTA
>Ga0247843_1007771_pt1 | contig 12946 bp, 5 predicted proteins | sample LaCruzMarch2017__FD_192420 | JGI IMG/M metagenome (GOLD analysis project Ga0247843, IMG submission 192420) | Freshwater microbial communities from meromictic Lake La Cruz, Castile-La Mancha, Spain - LaCruzMarch2017_8m | ecosystem: Environmental > Aquatic > Freshwater > Lake | place: Spain...
CTTTATCTTCGAGTCATTTGTCGTTGAAGGAGGGACAAAAGTCGCTATTAAGAGCACATAGCTCCCATCACCGCCAGTCTTTGTTACCAAGGTCGGCTCGGAAACAAAATGCCAGCCAAACTCGAGGGCGTCATCATACTCGTCACACTGCACGCGGGAAACACTGAGCATTGAGCGATACTTCTATGGGCCCATACGGATGAGCGGAAGCCACTTTGCGAGCACCGCGCAGCGAGGTAAAACTGCTACCATTCCGCGGCGGTGTCGCGTCCACACGAGCGAGCATTTAGCGGTGTTGGGAAATATTAAGCGATAATACGCGAGCGAAAAAAGGGGGAGGCAGAGCATCAAACTTGCTGGAACAGCTCAAACGCTATTTTTGTGTGGGGATTCTTTTTGGTCGACACCCAGAGTCCGTGTTCAAACCATCTCTCTCAGAATACCACCTCACGTGCGAGAGTGGTATCTAATCCTCGCGTCCCACTACAACACGATGAGATTGTCAATTGGTTTATCCCTCGCGTCGGTAGCGTCGGCATGGACTGCGTTTCCTCATCTCAGCGGAGGAGTTAGATCATCATCATCGCGACGACAGCAGGTTCGCCTGCACGCGTCGCCCTCGTCGTCTTTGGCAGAACAATTGTCAAGTCTGAGCTACGTCAAATCATTCGATTTGACCGCTCCTTTGTCCGCGACTGCACCCGCAGCAGCAACAACGACGATATCCTCCCCGTCGGAAGTCGGAGGGCTGGGAACTTTAGGTCAGTCATTGCTCGAGGCAGCGACATCTGCTGCATCAACGTTAGCGGATGCCACCGTCGAAGCGTTACGAAATTCCGAGGTTTGGTGGACTCGGTTAGTCTCGCGTCTTAATCACGACTCCTCCGCTGATATATTTGCAGTGGATAGTCCCTTATTTAACGCCCTTCGGTCAAATGGTCTCGTGCAATATTTCAATACACACTTCGTGGATACCAACGGTCTAGCGAGCTTCACGCCTGCAATGATACTTGTCACATCCCTAACAACCTACGTCATTGTAAATGCTCTATTAAACATTGGACGTCCAGCACCACCAACGACTCCGTATCCAAGCAACAAGTATGATCCGTCGACAGCACGTCGATATTATGACGACAAGTTATTGCTAGTGTTGAGTCGTGCAATACAAATCGGCGGACTAAGTTCCACGTTCCTATTCGGGATAGCGCTCGACCATCTATTGGGAAATATAGCGAGCAATGCACAATTGCGCGCGAATGAATTAAGTACCCTCCTGGCCAAACTCGGACCATCGTTCATCAAAATCGGACAAAGCTTATCGATACGTGCCGATCTACTAAGTCCGGAATATGTAACGGGATTAAAATCGCTACAGGATCAATGTCCGCCGTTTTCCACGACCGAGGCCGTGCGCATAATCGAAAGCGAATTGCGATGTAATGTCGATGACGTATTTATGGACTTTCCGAAAGTACCGATCGCCGCGGCCAGTTTAGGACAGGTCTATCGAGTGGTAACACGCGACAAAGTAGTAGTTGGCATTGGTAATGGCGGCAATGGTGGACGAGAGGAGGAAGAAAACAATGTCGTTGTTGCCATCAAGGTCCAACGTCCGAACATTGTCGATCAAATTGCATTAGACATGTATATAATACGCGAAACGATCGCGCCATTCCTAAAACGTACATTTAACTTGAATACGGATATCGTCGGCGTGATTGATGCATGGGGGACGGGATTCGTGGCGGAATTGGATTATATCCAAGAGGCGGTCAATGCCAAATCGTTCTCGGATAGCATAAGCCGCACTCCATTGGCCGGGGTCGTATTCGCGCCGCCGGTCGTGGATGAATTAACCACGCGCAATGTATTAACGACACAATGGATCGTGGGCGAGCGGTTAGACGAGAGCACGCGCGATGATGTCAGTGCATTGTGTAGTATTGCCATGAATAGCTACTTGACAATGATGTTGGAAACTGGTTTATTACACTGTGATCCCCATCCTGGCAATTTGTTACGTACGAATGATGGAAGGTTGTGTATTCTGGACTGGGGCATGGTCACCCGGCTTGATTCGGAATTACAAATTACACTAATTGAACATATGGCACACTTGACAAGTGCCGACTATGACGAAATACCCAAGGACTTATTACTATTGGGATTTATACCCGAGAGTTATAAAGATTTAATTAAAGATAGTGGCGTCGTAGAGACGCTTGCTGAGATTTATGGTGCATGGACGAATGGCGGTGGTGCGGCATCCGTGAATGTGAATAAGGTCATTGCCGACTTACAAGATTTGACTTCCGAAAAGGGCAATTTGTTTCAAATCCCACCGTACTTTGCATACATTGCCAAATCTTTTTCGGTATTAGAGGGCATTGGTCTCAGTAATGATCCGAAGTATTCCATAATTAATGAATGTTTACCATACGTATCCAAGAGACTGTTAACCGACAAGTCAGAACGGACGGGAGGGGCATTATCCACCTTTATCTTTGGTCCAGAAAAGTCCAATGATGATCGTATAATCGATTATAATCGTGTGGAACAGTTGGTTACTGGCTTTGGTCAGTATACCACATCCGCATCCTCATCATCATCAAGCGGGGGTGAGAATAATAATAATAATGTAACAAGCAGAGCTGAAATTATCGACAATGTGGCAACACAGGTATTGGACTTACTAATAACCGAGGAGGAAACACCACTACAGAGAATATTCATCGAACAACTTGCCAAGATTATAACATCCTCGACACGATCGGCATGGTCAAGTTTACGTGTGCGGAGCGGTGTACTCCCATCCGGACGGACGGTATTGGGATCACTTGTTGATCCGTTGGGGGTATTTAAATATAGTCCCATTGTACGTGTTGATGAATTGGATGAACGTACTGTGGAGACGACACGTAATCTAATCCAGTTACTACTTACCCAAACCGGTGGTGGTGGTGGTGGTGGGTTTAGCATGAACTCTGAGTCGTCATCGTCGTTAATGACGAATGATCTATCAAGTGGTGAGATATCTGAAATTACTTCTAGTATTGCATCCAAGCTATTTACTCGACGTAATGGTCTAGTAAAGACTAGCAATCGTCTTGTCATGCAATTGTTGCAGCTTACGGCTGATAGATTAGAGAAGGATGGTGGTACGGGGGGGAGAGATATTGTTGTTATTCCAACAACGATGAAGAATGATGCTGACACCGCACTAACAAGTAGTAGTCGCCAAACTATTATCAACAGGGGTGATGATAATGATGATGATGATGATGATGATGACAAGAAGAGGTCGAGTAATCGATTGGCGAGTGCACGGCGTATCCTTGCTTCTGTCGAATAAATAATCAGAGAAGATGATAACAAGTACGTAGCCGCAAAGAATAATTTACATCAAGCTTCTAACTCTGCACCTTGAGTTTGTACATTGATAGTCTCATTTTCGTACTCGTTTGATTTTTTTTGCCCGTCTTATGTCAATGCAGGTAATTTCATAGGACAAAGTAAATCCTCGTCTTGGCAAGCATCGTCCCCATAAGAAATCAGTTCATTGCAAATAGAGATAGGAACACATTATTTACTCAAAGCACACATGAGTAATTAGATTTATACTTCTATTTCTAACACGAGTGCCTCTTACACTACAGATTCTAAAGAGAAGAACTTTAAACTTTTTTTAATTGACAAGAAATCATTCTTCTCGCTTCTTGAACATACTTACACTGCCCTACTAAAATGATTTGATTTTGTTACACCAAGCTGTGAATTTCATCACCAATACTAATATCGTCACTTGAACTTGTTGCATCATCATCATCACTATTTGTGAAAGAGATGGAGGCGGGTGGTAGAGGAAGACGTAACGTCGATCCCTCGACAGTACAGACTTTCTTAGACCACATATTATTATCAATGTTAGTACTCCAAGATAACAAGTCAATTGGATCAAAGGCATCAATGACATCGCTTCTCTGTAACGAGGCCAATAGTGCCACGTACGCAAGACGTGACGATGGCTGTAGTGCCATTTCATAATCGAGCATTGCCGCTTCGATATGATCGTTTGCCAACTTAACGAGCGTGGTTATGGCAGTAGCGTCGGTGTTGTTCGGTAGCAGTCCGACCATGGCATGAACGAATTCATGTGCCGTCGGTCCATTGAGTCTCCACGATAGCGAATGTAGTATCTCCAATTCCATTACTTCTATTTCCTCTTTCTCGTACATTCCATTGCATATATTGGTAGACACGGCATCGGCCCCGATGTGCAGTCCCCCGCGCAACTTCATGGCGACGAAGAGGCACGTAACGACCGCTAGTTGATATTCATCACGACAGCCCAGCGCCCTCTTCGCGACACTGTTGTCGTCGGACAAGGATGTGGCCATGAACCGATCGAGGTAGGACATGGCGATACATACCACGACATTGTCGAGGGAGCTCAATTCGGCAATCTTATAGCACCAGTTGCACATGACCCGACGATCGGCAGGCGTAACAACGACGTTCTCCTTGGACGATGCCGAAGAAAGGTAGTCGACATCGTCGATACAATAGTCGGACTCTTGATCTTGCAATAGCCGCAGCGGATTATCATCATCGTTCCTCCAGGATTCGAATAAGGATTGGTACGATGAAGAGGAGGAAGAGGATGAAGAAACGGAGCAATCGGCATCATCGTTGTCCGGCGCTGCCAGCTCGTGGATCTCCAAGATGAAAGGATGTAGCAGCATGGTGAGGAGGTTGTGGGTCGAGTGTTGTGAGTGCCTCATTTGCTGCCTTTCTTTCTCACGTTGTCAAAAAAAGCCGGACCCACAACATAATACAAATCGGTTGGTCTTTGGGGGAACAAAATGAAACTTTTAACTTTTTGTGCTTTGTCCACTTAGGAGTAGATAAAGGAAGGGTAGAGAGCTTATATAAACTTTTTGAAGATTCAACAACCTTCTATAAAAATGCATTGCGATTCCAAAAACCTTCATATTTACGTGTCGTACGTGGGTTAATATGTAGTCAAGCCCCAAAACGAGGTTCTTCGATTCGGCGCCCCTTGGTGGTTGGCCTTTGGACCTTGGCTGGCTCATCGCGCATAGGCAACCAAAACAAGTGCAAGCAAGAATCGGTAAAAGATGAGCAAGTATTGATTCATACCGAACCTTTCCACTGTCGCAAACAACCAACGATGAGCAGCAGCAGCAGCAGCAATGACGACGACCGCCCCATGATCGCACTGACCTCTGGCGCATCGTCAGCAGCCCCCTCGTCGTACCTGAGCATTGATGATGATGATGTCGATGGTGGGTTTGTTCCTCGTCCGTCACTCGTGCCGGACGACATCGACGACGAGGACGACGACGCCAACAGCACGGCGCCATCGCTCGCCGACGACGATGCGACCGCGAGGTCGAATCGCGGCGCCAGGTCCGCGAAAAGCGGCAAAAGCGGCGGTCACGTGCCGGGCGAGGGGGGGAACAGGGTCGTGCAGCTCTCGGCCAAGACGAGTAAGATCATGTCGGCGTACGAGGAATATTTGAGCGAGATAGGTCGAGAATTCCCGATCGCATCGGACGAGGAAAATGGCGGCGGCGTGCGGGACGGCATCGACGCCGGGGATGACGCGTGGGCCGCCAAGAACATCGCCGCGGAACGCGACCGACTGCGACGACGGTACGAAAGCGAGGGGAAGGATTCCGAAATTCACTATGGTGGTAATGATGATGCAAATCTAGTCCGTGGATGGAATTACGACAATGATGGACTGCACCATGCTGCTACTACTGTTAATACGGGAGGATATTCGTTCTCGCCGACCGAAACGTCCGGAACTAGACGCCTAACGACATTGGCAACCACTCCTCCCAATTTGTCATACATGGATGATGACGACGGGATACACGTCGTTGGGACGAATCGTAATCGTCGTGGTGGTCTGAATTTTAAATATACACATCCATTCTTGCATGAGAATAACAAGCGTTGGAAACGTGGCATGGGCATGATACTTGTACTTGTTGCTATAATTGCTATTAGTTTAGGAGTAAAATCGAGGAATAAAGAAGAACAATTGTCGAAACTCGAGGGTGAAATGGCCAATGCCGAGAGTAATACCGAGAACGGCACACCCCATAGTAATAATGCAAATGACTACATGACAAACGCATTCGAACCCAAACTATATAATAGAAGTACAGGATGGGAGGGCACTACCTACATTGAAGCATTAGTCTATTGTGGCAATATCCAAGACCCTGCGAATGAATATCTAATTTGTCCGTATGGGGCAATCTGTCCTAACGGGCCCGACACGGAACCAATTACGGGCTTTCCGACGATTGCCTACGACATGCCCAATATCGACGATGTACGATACGTCCCATTATTAGACCAGCCCAATTCTTGGGTACAAATCGGTCGTAAGAATTCGTGTATTAAGTATTACGATATGCATGGCACGAATCCCACGTGGGGTGTCAATATACGCGAAAATGAGGTAGAAACGCGCGAATTAATCTGTTGTAAGGCCGAGCACTTTCTTCCACAAGATGTGGCAGGATTGGTGGTAATGGATTATGAATTATTAATGTCGACGAAAACGGTAGATATGTATAATCCGATATTATATAATAATACGTTTGGACAGTGGGAGGGTAAGTCGCACGAGGCGGCACGTACATTTTGTGGTGGAATTGAGCATGAAGATGAAGAAGGAGAATATGAACTATGTCCCTATGAGGCCATTTGTCCATTGGGGGTTGATACTACTGAACCCTATGGATCATCTAATATTAATCGTGAACAAGAATACGTTTGGTATCCCATATCATCGGGAGGTGGTAATGACAATGATTTTGTTCAGGTATCGTTAGTTGATCCATGTCATAAGTATTCCGAATTCCCGACAGAAAGACCTGATTGGCCCATGGGTGATACTAGTTCTATCGTGTGTTGCAGTACCAAGAAGTTGGATGCAGTGCAGCAGGACGAGGCTGGGGATATTAATGATGCATCATCATCAACATCAGCAGCAGAGGTAGCAGAGGCCGTGCCGGACAAGACAATGGTTGAATCACAGGCATATGTTACAATGGCAATGACATTCCTACCCAAGTGGTATAATCGTGAAACTGGTTGGACGGGTACAACCTATAATGAGGCATTATCATTTTGTTCCACAACATCCTCCGCCTATGGTCTATGCCCGTACGGGGGTATATGTCCATTAGGGCATGATACTGAACCATTGGGCGGGGTACGTAATACTGAACCCTATGGATCGTGGGTCCCATTTGCGGATAAGGTTAATATTTGGGTCCAAACTAGTGATAATCCAAACTTCGGAGGAGTTTGTGATGGACGAGTGATCATGACAAATGAATTTCCAGTTTTTGGACAATCGAATGATGAGGAGGTGACACGTCATATTGCATGCTGTCTCAACCAGCCAACAACGAGTAGTGAGACTACTGACACGACGGATGTAGTCACGGAAGAAGCAGTTTCAAGTGAAGCAACTAATGACGCGACGGAACCAGTACCTACCTTTGAAACGACGGATGACGCAGACCCAGAATTGACTCCACATGATTTATTGACAGAATTAGCCTATCAAAAGTATCAACCATTATGGCATGATCGAAGTTCTGGTTGGATTGGTCAAACTTATGCAGAGGCTGCTGAATATTGTATTGCCATGGATAAGTACGAATTATGTCCCTATGATGCAATTTGTCCAAATGGTCTGAATCAATTTAGCAGCAGCAGTGGAGGACAACAGACGAATATGCAATGGTTAGCTATATCACCATCATCCTCATCAAACCCTAGTGAATGGGTTGGTCTGCCAACTTGTATGATATATAGTGCCACAGAGTTGGAAATGATGGATGAGGATATTGAGGATTCAACGCGTAATATTGCATGCTGTCTAATCCAGGGCACACCAACATTGTCAACGAATGACGCTGCCGCGACAATTATTGCAGCTCACGACGACGACGACGACGATGAAATTGATAGTAATTCAACATCCGCGGTGGTCCCAATTGCAGGTAAGTATGAATGGACTGAGGAAGACATGTCAAAAATGTACGAAGATAGTATGGAATACTTTCACCCGCTATGGTTTGACCGTACGAGTAATTGGCATGGACAAACCTACTTAGAGGCAACCAAGTTCTGTTTAGACTTTTCAAAGAGAATTCCTTGTCCATACGAAGCGCTATGTCCAATGGGAATCAATTCTCGCCCTTTAGCTGGGTTTAAAGATGAAATTAATGGTACGTGGGCACCCATTGGTGGTAGTGATGTTGATAATGCATGGGTCCAGTTGGGTCACGAGAACAGCTGTGTTGAGTGGTCGCATGCCAATCCAGGCCCACCGTCTTGGGGAGAAACGGGAGTGGGTAATGAGGAAATCACACGACATATTGCATGCTGCAATGCACCCCCCATGTCAACGTTATCGACGTCATTTCCATCATCAACGCCCACGAGCACACCTTCAACGGCATTACCAACAGCAACTCCCACTATCGCACCTTCAACGGCATTACCAACAGCAACTCCCACTTTCGCACCGACAACGTTAGCACCAACCGGTCTTCTATTAACAGAGCAAGAACAAGCTGCGAAGGAGGTTTATGATGCTAAGTGGTATGGACGGGATGATGGATATCTTGGTACGACACACACGGACGCTATCACTTTCTGTAAACAGATACCCCGGATGAAACTTTGTCCATTAATGGCATATTGTCCCAGTGGACCAACGAATATGGAAGATGGACGGCCATTATACTTGCAACAACCTGCATATGACGGTGAGCAATGGGCACCAATTGCATCAACTAGTGATGATGATGCATATGTCTTGGTGGGTAGAATTGATAACGACCCGACATCGACTTGTCATACATTTGCGCATTATTATGTCGGTGAACAACCGTTCTGGGGCTTGGATGGTTCACAGACAGAGCTAAAGGAGCATATTCTTTGCTGTAAGGATCCTAGCTACAACGACGTGTCGACGACGGGAGGGAGCACCCCAGTTGCCAGTACTGCTGTTGCGTCAATTCCAGTTGTTACTACTCCAGAATGGCTGAGTATAAATGATGGCTGGTTTGGTGGGTCTTACAGTGATGCTAATGCATTTTGTCAGCACAATGGCAAACAGCTATGTCCCTACAATGGTGAGGAAGTGTGTTGGCTTTTTTACAATCATAAACTTTTATTCTGTATTCAAATATCTATCGGACTTAATCCATACTCACTTGACTTTTCTCATTTCATAATCAATTTAGCCTATTGCCCAGCCGGACCAGGCCAGGCAGTGGCTAGTGGTCATACTGATGAAAGTGCCACGGGTGTGCCCGAGGGTGTACAGTGGGCTCCATTTATGTCTGACTTACCCGAAGATGAGAATGAATGGGTTATGGTAGGTCAGAAGGATGGTAATGATGCAACGACCTGCTATACCCATGATGAGCTAGAGGGCAACTTTCCCGATTGGGGGTTGACATCTGATGTGCCCGAAGTGAAGAAGTATATCATGTGTTGCGTTGTTTAAAAGCAATGCATGTTTTATACAGATGATGTCATAGTTTTATTATTTGAGGATGTAGGCTGAAAAGAAAAGAGTGTGGTAAAGAATGTAAGAGCAAGTATTAGATGTAATAGGGAATGAAGAAGGTAAAGATACCCAGCAAGACACACACACACACAGTCGTGAATTTATTGCAATGAGTAAAAATAACATCCCTCAAGTCAAATACCTTTGGTCAAATAGATTGATTGCATCTTTTTTCCCTCATGTGTTTTTCACTACGGCCCCCCTTACCAGTATTTCAGCTTCCTACTCCACACCTGCATGAAAATGAACAAAAACAATAAAGTATACTGCTTTATCTACACATCTACAAATGAATATCATCATGTCGAGATTATTTTTCTTGTCGATTTCCACCGACTGCAACAATAGAACCAAAAGAGCATAATGAAGTCAGACATCAAAATTTGTCAGCACTTTTATGACCTGTTTGAGTGCCAAATCACCTCCTTGGTGGTACAGTGATGAGGACCAAGTACTTGCTTGCTAGTGGAAGCAACTTCAATAACACTCATCCCCACTGTTTGCATTCTGGAGGCAAAAGCATAGTTTGTACCTGCAAGAATTGTTAAATGATCCTCTTCCCCCAGTTCAGCGATACGCAATTCATACAGTTCTCGGGATGACTCTAACAACTCCTCATTGTTATTGATACCCTCATACTTTAATTTTGCAAAAGCTACGTTGGCCTTTACAGTGGCAATACCATCAGCACAGCCGATTGCTTCGTTCACCTCTAGACATTTTTCAAAATGAGTCAACGCCCTCATAGTTATCTGAGTACAAATCAAAACACTGTCACGACTGTAGAGGGTACAGACCACTTCAGACTGGATCTAACATCAGTCTTATATATAAAGAAGGTATCTGATCACTTTCTACTGTGGTCAAAAGTCATATGGTAGCATCCCCATACCAATACTCACCCCTCTCAGTACTGTGGAGCCACAGTAAATGAAATAGTTGATTTTTTTAACTGGTTAGTCTTTGCTGTCAATCTTCGGAAATTAGCTTTAATTAGCACCTTCCGATGATGTTTGCAAACGATTGCTGGAACCCTCAAGGACGGGTACATACGGAATGTACCCTTACCTAGATTGTACATATTTCTCCAAAAGAACCCTCGCCTCCAGCAACTCACTTTTTTGATTTTCTCCTCTCTCACATGGCGGTGCCACCTGTTACAAAGCCAATGGTCGTATCACTGCCGGACTGACTACGCATTCCTCATCAACGCATCTATGAAAATTTACCATGCGCTTGGTTTGGGTGAAATCCAATGGACTGCGCGATGGAAAATGGACCATGCCTCAACTTTTATGCCCTCATTTCACCAAAATGAAGAATGAAGTGCAACACCGGCGATCCGACGACGCACATTGTTAGTAAAGATATTAATAAGTAATAAAAATAATCCAGCTCGGTTAAGCATAATATTTAATTTAAAACTACTTATTAACTATTAACTAGCTGAATCCCAAGTACATCTCCTACGACGTCCACTCCCAGACCCTGCACCTAATGATGATAACGGCGCCCGTATTGAGGCAACCACCACCGCCACCACCAAACCGACATCGCAGCCGCATCCACTCTCTCTCATATATGTTGGTGGGAGAGGGCTACTACTACCTCGTGATCGCACAAGATATTGGCCATTGGACATACGGAGAGGCGGTTTTTTTTTATTTTGGACGTCCTTCTAGGTCAGCGATAAAAAGACGCTTATTGAAGGGTGACGCCTCAGATTCAAATTCAGACTATGTGTATCATATATATCGATGAAATCGGAAATCGGAAGCGCTTGATTGGGTACGATGATATCATATCTAATAGACGATTGGTTATAGTGATTAATCATTTACAAGCCGATCGGGGCTTCGCCGCGCAGGTGGTTGGATTCATTTGAGGTCCTAGTTTTCAAGATGTGTGAGAGTGGATATTTTTCATACAACGGCTCCGGGATTATGGTGTAGAAGAATAAATCCCTCCGCAAGCTAAAGATGTCATGTAATCACTAGTTTAATTTGGTGTGATTGCAGGCTTTCTTTCCGTACGTGATTGCGGGCTATTTGTTGGATTGGTGTGATTGCAGGCTATCTTTTCGTAGTTATTTTCTACATAAATGGTTAAGAGTACGAAGGTTTGACAAATTTTTGTGGACAATTTTGGGCCTCACACACACACACACAGAAATTCAGATGGACAATTTTGGGCCTCAGACAGACAGACAGACAGACAGACACACTCTTAATCTTTATCCCTATTGACAAGCCGAGATCGGGGCTAACGCCACTCATCACTGTTGATGGGGTCAGTAAAAGACTTATAACAATGAAGACAGTGGATGAAATTGATGGGGTCAGTAAAAGACATATAACAATGAAGACAGTGGATGAAAAACAATAAAGCTCCGGTATCTTGTGACAGTTGATTAGATTAGATACCTCCGCAAGCCAAATGAGATTACTATCTACATAAGAAAAATAATGCAATGTGGTCAAACATAATCACCTACTGAGCAAAAATTAAGCAATCAACTGGAAATTGTTTTGGTCTGTGTAAATGTGCACGTACGTAGGACTTCATTTACACAGACAGACAGACGACAGACAACTTAATCTTATCATAGTAGGGAAAGTGCCCCAAAGACAGACAAATATAAACTCCTAGGCAGCGCCTTTGGGGTTTGGGGGAACTGTGTTGTACGTTTGTGGTCAAACACCAACCCACAAAGAGGCGAAGCTCCTATCGGCTTCGTTCCTGTTCCAGGTGTTGGGATAGATGCCGAGCGGAATATTATGCGCTTGCGCTTCTTCCGTGGCGGCGGACCACCACCAATGTCCGAGTCGACAACAACTTACGATGGAAAAGTCGACGTCAAAGGCGACGACGGAGATCCTCCTCCTCCCGTAGTGATGACGAATGACGGCGTCGTTGGCGAAGTTGGCGATGAGAACGATAACCTCGAAGAATCTCGGCAACGGCAGCGTCGGAACGACCTGCCACCACAGCGGAAGCCTTCCTCATCGGCCACGATCGGCGGGGGCTCGCTTCGTAATTTGTTAGAATCGCTACGATTCGACGACGACGACGACGACGATGATGCTGCCGCACAGCAGCAGCAAGGGAGCATGAGACGACAGTTTAAATCCTCTGGCGTGCAAAGTTTTAGGGCTCCGCCTGGTAGCGAATTATTCAATTCTGACGATGATGACAATGATGATGATGATGATGAATGCAATAATAATGAGTCAGCTCGCTGGGGGGAGACGGGAATGAAATATCGAACAACCGATGATGATGATGATGATGATGATGATGACGACT
>Ga0247843_1007773_pt1 | contig 12944 bp, 11 predicted proteins | sample LaCruzMarch2017__FD_192420 | JGI IMG/M metagenome (GOLD analysis project Ga0247843, IMG submission 192420) | Freshwater microbial communities from meromictic Lake La Cruz, Castile-La Mancha, Spain - LaCruzMarch2017_8m | ecosystem: Environmental > Aquatic > Freshwater > Lake | place: Spain...
AGCAGCAATTCAGGCTGGCGAAGATGCAGTAGCAGCAGCAGATCTAGCAACAGCTGCAGCTGAACAAGCTGGCGAAGATGCGGTAGCAGCAGCAGCTAAAGCAGAAGCAGCAGCGGTAGCAGCAGCAGATGCAGCAGCTGAGAACGCAGCAGAGGCAGTAGATGCAGCACGCGATGCAGAGGCAGCAGCTAAGGCAGCAGAAGAGGCAGCAGAGCTTGCAGAGTCAGCAGCAATTCAGGCTGGCGAAGATGCAGTAGCAGCAGCAGATCTAGCAACAGCTGCAGCTCTAGAGGCAATCGATGCAGGCATGAACGCATACGATGCAGCAACAGGTGCAACTGAGGCAGCAGAGCTTGCAGAGTCAGCAGCAATTCAGGCTGGCGAAGATGCAGTAGCAGCTATCGCAGAGGCAGCAGAGGCAGCAGCTCAGGCTGCAGATCTAGCAGCTGAAGCAACTGCAGAGGCAATCGATGCAGCAACAGCAGCAGGCGATGCAGCATCAGCTGCAGGTGAAGCAGCAGATGCAGCAATTGCTGCAGCTCAAGACGCAGCAGATGCAGCTAACGCAGCAACTGCAGCAGCTCAAGAGGCTTCAGATGCAGTTGCAGCTCTATCAACACAGGTAACAGCGATGATGTCTGATATGAAGAAGCAGATCACAGCGCTTACTAACCTAGTAATCCGTATCCAGAAGAAGGTAAAGGCGTAAGCCCCAAGCTCTTCTGAACGAGGTGTAATGCCGGGGCCCGGTTCTTAACCGAATCGGGCTCCGGCCCACACAATGTTTTAAAGGCCGGTTAGTGCGAAGGTGCTAGCCGGCCTTTAAACGTTAATGAGATGACCAGTCATGTTTATTCCCTCTATTCGTAGATTTCTAACTATTCATGTTCAGACAAGGCTCTAACAAATTCCTATACCTTCCCTGAAACTTAGCCAAGAGCTAACTCCCTTCAATATCTTCGACGAGATAGAGAGGGGCTATTAATGTTGTTTGAAACTTTTGCACTTCAGACCATTGATCATCTTCCAATACGAATAAAGACTCGAGCTACGTACCTTTCGATGTTGCGTCTGCATGTTTTCCCATCGCTGGCACATCGCGATATTGCAGCGATCAAAAGAATTGAAATAAATGCAGCGATACAAGGGCTGCCTCCACAGACCGCTGCGATGTCTCTTGAGCTGCTGCCGCTGCTGCTGCAGCGATTGCTGTAGCTGCTGCTGCTGTAGCTGCTGCTGCATCAACTGCTGTGTAGTTGCCAGCACCTGCAACGATTGTTGCTGTGATTCCTGAAGCTGATGAACCATCTGAGATTACATCAAATGATGTTTGAACCACTTGTTGCAAGTGTTGTCAGTGTCATGTTCTTGAAACCATTGCTCAAGTAACCAGCACCTGACATTGAAATATTGACCTCTGCGTCAACTACGTTGCCGAAGATATCTGTTGTTGTAACTGTGAAAGCAGCCTTGCCGTTTGCGTTTGTACCAGGTGTAAGTGATACAAGCTGTGCGTTAGCAGATGCTGACAGAGTTCCTGTAAGTGTGAAGGTCTGTGTTAGACCACCAGATACAACAGTGATTACGCCAGTTCCGACCTGAGTTGGAGTTGCGTAGAACGCTGTTGCGCCTGTGCTTGTTAGCGCTGCAGTCTGTGCTGTAGTGATAACTGTACCTGCAGATGGGCTTGTAAGTGACAAGCGGATTCCGTTTGTTGCAGTAACAGAGTATGCAATTGATCCAGGGCTTGTTGTCTGAGGACGAATACCTACCCAGTTATCTGCAGCTGCTACACCTGCTCCAGTGCGATTGCCTGGTGCTAGAGGAACTGTACGAGATCCAACGCCATCAGTTGCTACTGAGCCAGATGCACCATCGTTATCTGACAGTACCAAAGTTGCTGCAATACCTGTTGCAGTCAAGTTTGTGACATGAGATACCGCTGATGAAAAACCGGCACCAGTCTTAACTGCTGCGAAAGTAGTTGTAACTATTGTTGTTGCAGCAAGCGGTGTCAATGACACTGTAAATGCACCGGTTGCAGTTGATGCAGTTACTGCTGTTAGGGCAGTTCCTGCAGTTGAACCAACAGCTGTTGCACCTGTTGCTGTAACAGTTGCTCCACCTAAGCCGTTACCGAACTGATCAGTAATAGTACCTGTGTAGGTAAGTGTTGAACCAGAAACAGTTAAGTTGGTAGTAGTAGGTGATGTCAGCCTTACCACATAAACAGGAGTTGCGTATGTGAACATAGCATTAACCTGACCAGCAACGTCGTTTGAAGAATCTGCGGTGTTGAGATCAAGAGTAACAACCTGTGCAGCTGGAGAAGTTGTCACAACAACGATAGAAGCTGTTCCAGTCGCTGAAGCGATCGCAGTCAAGTTGGTACCTGATGCGTAAGCAGCGTTGCCAGCTACAGAGACGGTACCGTTGTGTGTAACGTCATATGTAAATGCAGTGCTTGGTGTTAGACCCGCAACATTGAATGTTACTGAGGTCTGGCTTGGATCTACTGTGTATGCATTCATACCAGCAGTTGTAGATGTTGCTGCAATATTTCCAGTAGCTGCAACAGCTAATGTTGTTGAAGTAGCCACTGACGCTACTGCAGTTCCAAATGTTGAAACAGCGGTAGTCGTTACAGCCAAAGTTTGAGGAGCAAGTGTTCCAAGTGTTCCACGTGGAGTTGCTGTCAATACCGATGCTGACGATGCTGTTGAAGAGTTCACAAAGTCAAGCGTTGCTACACCATCAAATAATGAAGTAGTAGCGCCATCGCCATCAGTAATCATGATTCCACTTGCTGCAAAAGCTCCAGCGGTGGCGGCAGCAGTTGTCTGTGTCAATGCAAATGTATCAACTGTTGATGGCTGAGTGATGTTACCTGCAGCATCACGCAAGGTGATCGTTGTTGCAATCGTGCCACCTGCAATAGTTGCAGTCACATCACTTGTGAATGTGTATGAAGCAACTGCGCCAGTTGTTGTGAAGTCAAATGAAATAGTGTCATCCACTGCTCCACCTGCAACACGGATCGAGCCAATGTAACGACCTGAGACTGATGCAGAGATCGCTAGTTTGGCTGTTGAGCCGGCAGCTCCGGCAGCCACAGTTACGTGAGTACCAGATACGGACTTAGAGACAATTCCAAGGCTGGCTGCACCATCAATACCCGCTGTTCCATGGACGACCGGTGCACCGATGTCACCAATAGCTTTGATTGTGACAACAGCTGCTGCTGATGGAGCGGTAGTAAGTGTTACGACCGCAGTTTCAGATCCAGCGTAGGTAGAGCCGGTTGGGACGGTCCAAGAAATCTGACCATTTGGTGTTGCATCTCCGGCGCTCACGCGAATTGGCGAGACTGATCCGATGGCGGCTGTCGCGCTTGAAGGCGCAGCAGACAACAAACCAAAGCCCAACGCTGATACTGCTACAAGCGCGATGCGCTTGCGTAGTGTCTTTGTAGACATTTGTTTCCTTTCGATTAGTCAAGATCAGGAATTTCCTGATCTTGGCTTTGGGGGATCAAGTGCCTTCTCATATGTCATGAGAGGGCACTATCGAGAGATCTCGGCTAAAGGGCGATCGGGTTAGTACCCTTGGCTTCATGCATAAAGATTTGAACTGGATGTTGGAGAAATTGATTACCGGGGCATTGGTTTTAGTGACCTTGTTGATTTCCCCAAATGTGACCTTGGATGTGGTCAACCCGATGAAGATCTTGGCTTTGACATCAATAGCATTTACGGGAATGGCCATTCTGCTGGCCAATCGAAATGCGCTCTCCCTAAAAAGTTACAAAATCCCTATAGTTCTAATCTCAGGATTCATTTTGTGGCTGTTTATTGTCTTTGTATTTAGCAGTGGCGAAAAAACACAGCAGCTCTTTGGGGCCAGTGGGCGGAATACAGGCCTAATCACTTATGTTTCCTTGGCCTTTATATTCATTATTTCCATGATGTCATCTAGGAAAGAGTTTCTTCCAAAGTTCTTACTTTCAGTTCTTGTGGTGGGTTCTGCCTCTTTGCTTTACGGCATCATCCAATCCGTAGATGCCGATCCATTCCCGTGGCAAGAAATTTACTCACCGGTCTTGGGATTTTTAGGAAATCCAAATTTCCAGTCCTCGCTACTTGGAGTACTAGGTGTTATTGTCTTTACGCAGTTACTGTCACCATTAGTGGGAATCAAATTAAAGCTTGGGTATCTTTCATATTTAGCCTTAACAACATTTGTAATTTATAGAACAGATTCGCAGCAAGGATTTCTTGTTTTGCTCATCGGATCAGCAACTTCCTTAGGTATTTACATAGGAAACAGAAACAAGATCCTAGGCTTCGCATACCTCGCTATGGGTTCTCTTGGATTCTTTGCAATTCTCATGGGAATACTGAACAAAGGCATATTGGCCTCAGTGCTCTATAAGGACTCAGTTACTTATCGCGGAGATTATTGGCGAGCTGGCTGGAACATGACTCTTGAGAATCCAATAATTGGAGTTGGGCTGGATAGTTATGGCGATTGGTACCGCCGCAGTCGAACCTTGGAAGCAACGCTACGTAGAGGTCCGGAAGTAACCAGTAATGCAGCACATAATGTTTATTTAGATATTTCATCTTATGGCGGATTCCCGTTGCTATTTTTGTATGCAGGATTAATGGGCTTAGTTGTTGTGTCTGCATTGAAGGTACTAAAGCGTGAAAAGAGCTTTAATCCTGGCTTCGTTGGCCTAGTTGCTGCCTGGGTTGCTTTTCAAGCCCAGTCAATTATTAGTATCAATCAAATTGGACTAGCAATATGGGGATGGGTGATTTCTGGGCTGATAATCGGCTATGAGATAAACACCCGTGACGAAGCGACTATCGGTGAGAAGAGTAAAAAAGTAGTTTCGGGTCTAAAGGGAAAGACTGCTTCACCCACAACCATGTATATGTGTATAGGTCTATTAGTTGGAGTTCTAATCGGAGCACCTACATTCTTATCTTCTGCAAAACACAACTCAGCTCTAAAGCAGGGTGATCCAGCTGTAATTGAGCGAACCGCTTATATATGGCCTTATGAGCCATTTAGAATGATTCAAGTTTCTTCCACATTAAACTCAAATAAACTTGAGTCCGAGGGTCTGAAGGTTGCACTCGATGCAGTTGAGAGGTTCCCGGACAACTATGCGGTTTGGGTGAATTTAAACTCGATGAATAGCGCCTCAGAGAAACAAAAAGCCGAAGCTTTACTGCAAATGAAGAGGCTAGATCCGTTGAATCCGAATCTGAAGTAATTAGGTACTCTCATCCCATGCGCGTTGCAATTATCGGTCAAGGTTATGTCGGTCTGACTATTGCTGTAAGTGCCGCAGCGGCAGGTCACTCTGTTTGTGGCTTTGATGTAAATATCGATTTAGTTGAGAAGTTAAGCAAGGGCCAGTCCCATATCGAAGGTATTTCGCAATCACAACTGAACTCATTGATAAAGAGTGGCAGTTATTCAGCCACCAGCAATCCCTTAGCTATGGATGGTTGCGAGGTGATTGTTATTGCCGTGCCGACACCTTTGGATGGTGATAGAAACCCTGATGTATCCTATGTTCATGCGGCTGTGGATCTAATCAATCAACATGTAAAGAGCCCAGCTCTAATCATTAATGAATCAACTAGCTATCCAGGCACTTTACGTAAGGAGATAGCCTCTCGGATAACCGGTGTAGGCCATCTCTTTGCTTCATCACCAGAGCGTGTGGATCCTGGTAATGCGCATTGGGGAACCAAGAACACTCCACGATTAATCGGTGGATTAACCCCCGAAGCAATTTCAAAAGCACGAGAGTTTTACTCAAGTTTCTGTGATTCAATTATTGAAGTTTCTTCACCAGAAGTTGCAGAGGCTGCAAAGATCTTTGAAAACACCTTTCGCCAAGTCAACATCGCTTTAGTCAATGAGTTCGCACAGATTTCAGATGCATTAGGGATATCAAGTCGCGAGGTAATTGAAGCTGCTGCAACAAAGCCTTATGGATTTATGCCCTTCACACCTGGTCCTGGAGTAGGTGGGCATTGCATTCCAGTTGATCCGAGTTATTTAGCACATGTTGCAAACCAAGTCGGTGTGCCTGCAACGTTTATCAAACGTGCCAATGAGGTTAATCTTGGAATGCCTGCGTATGTTGTTAAGCGAGTTGTTGCTGGTACCGGTGGATCGATTGCAGGTAAATCTGTCATTGTTGTTGGTGTTTCGTACAAATCAAATATTGCTGATGTTCGAGAAACTCCGGCTGCTGCTGTAGTTGATCTCCTACGTGAACAAGGTGCAACAGTCGTTTGGCATGATGATCTAGTCGGTACTTGGCGGGGAGAAAACTCTGTGCCACTTGCATCACATGAGATAGCTGTTGTAGTCACCAAACATGACCAGGTTAGCGTTGAAGCGATCAAAGCCTCTACATATGTATTTGACTGCACTGGCACCGTGCCCGGTGCGGATGGAATCTAAACCGCTGCAATATCGCGAATTATTTGCTGTAAATCCTTAATCGGAGCCCAGTTAATCGCTGATTTGATCTTTGAAATATCAGGTACCCGGCGCTGAATATCCTCAAAACCAGCAGGATAGGCATCTGAATACGGGGTGTAGGTGATTATCGATTGAGATTGTGTAATTGCTAAAACCTGATCTGCCAATTGTTTAATTGTTACCTCCCCAGTTCCACCCACGTTGTAGACCTCGCCGATAGTTGAATCTGCGGCTGCCATGGTTGCAATTGCTTGTACTGCATCGGCCACATGGCAAAAAACTCGAGATTGAGTGCCATCGCCATAAATGGTTATAGGTTGATTGTTCATTGCTGCATGTACAAAACGAGGTACAACCATTCCGTAGCGTCCAGTTTGTCGAGGGCCTACAGTGTTAAATAGACGAACAGTTGTCACAGCTAAATTCTTTTCTTGGTGCAATGCAAATGCCATTGCTTCCTCGATTGCTTTTGCATCGCTATACGTCCACCTGATTTTTTGTGGAGATCCCACAACACGATCATCGCCTTCAGATAAAGGTTGCTTCGGATTTTTTCCATAAATTTCAGATGTACTTGCAATGATGATTCGCTTATTGAATCTCGCTGCTGCATGAAGAACAACTTCGCTACCGGTGATGTTAGTACTCATGGATTCAAGTGGTGATTCTAAAATTGTATTAACGCCAAGAGCTGCAGCCATATGAAGAACTAAGTCCGCTTCCTTTGTTAGGGATTCAACTAACTCAATATTTCTAATGTCGCCATCAACTGTGGTGATTTTGCCTTCAAGGTGGGCGATATTGGTTATTGATCCGGTAGAGAAGTTATCTAGAATTGTGATTGTATGGCCAGCGGCGAGGTAATAATCGGCCAAGTGGGATCCAATGAATCCAGCCCCACCTGTTATGAATACGCGCATAGGTAAACCTTATTTCACAATCGATTTGTAAAGCTCGATGTGGGCGTTAATCATGCGGTCTACTGAGAATAATGCCTGTGCTCTAACTGCAGCAGCCTTTCCCATCTCGCTTCGTGTGTGAGCATCCAAGATCAATGACTCAATCGCCGATGCTATAGATCCAGCGTTCTTATTGGTGATGATGCCCGTCTCGTGATTGAGGATGACCTCTGAAACAGCACCCACATCTGTGGCTACTACAGGCTTGCCAGCCAGCTGCGCTTCAATCAAGGCCACGGGCATACCTTCATTTTCGCTGGTTGAAAGAATGATGTCAGATGCTCCAAACACATCGCCCGCCTCTGCCCATCCAACAACCTGCACATTCGCAGGTGCTGCAGCCCTTACCTGATCCAAAAGGTCGCCACCACCTGCAATAACAAATCGGGTATCCGGCATTGCATCAGCAACTTCTAACGCCCGCATTGGATTTTTCACACCCGTGACTCGAGCGATCCAACCCACGATTAGCTTCCCATCATCTTCAAGATTGAGGTTATTCAGCGCTTGTTGCTTTGGTGTTACGCCAACTGCAACAACTCCTGGAGGGATATTCACATATTGAGTGCGGTATCCGATCTTCTGTTCCAGTAATTCATCTGCAACACGACGTCCAACTGTTACAAGCTTTACTGATCTCTTAGCCAAGACTCTTTCAATCTCGATAATCACCTTTGATTTAAAGCCAGAGAACTCTGGATCATCAAGCAGGTGGCCGTGGAATGTATGAACAACTGGGATATGTTGCTTCTTCATGCGCAGGATGTAGCCAGCTTTGAAGGTATGGGTGTGAATCAAATCGGGCTTTACTTCGGCGATTATCTTCTCTAGCTGCTTGCGAGCTAGGTGATCCTTGATTGGGTTGATAGAACGTCCCATCGATCGGATACGCATTAAATCAATGGAATGAGCTGTTTCATCCTCAACCTCTGCCCCTTGCACAAAACCTGTTGCTACAAAGGTTTCAACTCCATACTTAGGCAACTCATTGGCTAATTGCGTTATGTATCGCGCAGTCCCACCAACGTTAAGTCGTGCAATAACATGCAGTACGCGCATGATTAATGTGCTTCGTAGGCGGCAACAACCTCTTCTGGGTTGCCAATCATTTTGACGCGGCCATTCTCTAACCAAATTGCACGAGTAGCTAATTCTTTGACTGAAGCCATGTCATGAGAGACAAGCACTACGGCAGCTCCACTTGTAATCAGATCATGCATACGCGCCTTTGATTTAGCTTGGAAATCGGAGTCTCCAACTGAAAGGACCTCGTCGACTAGAAGAACCTCTGACTTTTCATCAGTAGCGGTCGCAAAAGCTAGGCGGGCCACCATTCCTGAAGAAAAAGTACGAAGCGGAAAATTCATGTGGTCAGAGACGCCAGCCCATTCGCCAATTGCAGGAGTGCGTTCTCTAACGCTTTTCACATCCCTACCCATTAATGCTGAGTAAAACAGGACATTTTCAGCGCCAGTCATTTCAGGGTGAAAGCCAGCACCAAGTTCAATCATTGGCGCAACCTTGCCATCGACCTTTGAACTTCCCTTAGCTGGAGGAAGCACGCCTGCTAAGACTTTAAGCAGGGTTGATTTTCCAGCTCCATTGCGTCCGAGGATTGCAACTACTTCACCTTTATCTACCGAGAAAGTAACTTCCTCTAGGGCAACGTAATCAACTACACGTGCTTTACCTTTAATTGCATCACGAAACAATTCTTTTAGTGAGCTTGATTTGTTCATCAGGACTCGGTAGGTCACATTGAGGTTTTTAACTTCGATGACAGCCATTACAACATCGCCACCGTTCTTGGCCAGTACTTCTTAAACACATATGTTCCAAGAAGAAGAGCAAAGATGCTCCAACAGCTCATATAAATCCAGCTAAACAGCGTTGGGGTTGCGTTGTTTGAGAATGCCCACCGGAAGATATCTAGATAACTAGTTAGCGGATTCCAATGAATAACATTTTGCATCGTTTCATTCATGATTCCAACAGGATAAAAAATCGGTGTTATGTACATCAGAATCAACAGAAGTACATTGACAATGTTTCGAGTGTCATCAAAGCGAATGAACATAATTGAAAGCGCTAATCCCAGGCCAGCGGTCAGTAGCGCTAAAGCGACGCCAACAACAAGAACCAAGGGAAGGGTTAATGCAAGGGGTTGGCCAGAGACATAACAGACCAAAGCCAAGGGAAACAAGCCAATAAAGAAGTTTGCAAGACCTGCAAGTGCGGATGAGATTGCAAAAATTTGCGGAGGAACGTAGATCTTTGTGAGCACTCCACCATTGCTAGCAATTGATTCGGCAGCTTGCATCAAACTTTGATTAAAAAAGGTGTTGAGCAAAATTCCCGCCATTAAATAAGGTGCAAACTGTTGGCCACTGGGAAGTTTTGAAGCAAAGACAAATGAGAATACGTACCAAAGGACCAAGCTGGTAAGAACTGGGTTGAGCAAGGTCCAACCGATGCCGATGACACTGCGCTTGTATCGAAGGGTTAATTCACGTCCTACTAAAAGGCGAATCAACTGGGCATATTTCATGATGGGCCAAGGGTATCGTTGGTTTAAGAGGTAATCCCCGCTGCCATTCACCTGGCTCACAGATTTATGCGGTGTAATTGAGGCATGACCCAGTCGACGCGGATTTATAGGCACTCAGCCGCAGGAACTGACTGGGCGGCGCTGATGTTGGGCGCGGGGTTGGGGCTGACCTTGGCCTTGCAGGCGACGACTCTGCGTAGCGGAGATTTCAAGGATTTCTATTCGGTGGTTGTGACGATTAGCCGCTTGGCGGCGTTGGTGGGAACGTATCTGTCGATCGTTGGAATTTTCTTGGTGGCACGTATTCCGATTGTGGAGCGCGGGGTTGGCCATGATCGATTGGTGACCTGGCATCGCAAGCTTGGGCCATGGTCTTTGTATTTGATTGGCGCACATGTCTTTTTCATTGTGTTGGGTTTTGCGGGGCAGGATCAGATCCCTTTGTATAAAGAGATGTGGCAGTTTTTAACTTTGTATGACTGGATGTGGTTTGCGTTAGCTGGATTTGTTTTGATGGTGATGGCGGGGGTTACTTCATATAATAAGGCGCGCGCCAAGATGAGTTACGAGACCTGGTGGTTGGTTCACATTCTGACCTATGCCGCGGTTGCCGCATCATTTATGCATCAGATAGTTAATGGTTCGATGTTTATTGATCATCCATTAAACAAGGCGTATTGGATTGGGTTGTATGTCGCGATGGCTTTGGCGATTGGGTATTGGAGATTTTGGGTTCCAATCTGGAGATCGTTAAAGGTTAATTTGCAGGTTCAAAAAGTTGTTGTTGAAGGACCGGGGGTTATCTCGGTGATTATGCGCGGGCGAAACTTAGATCAGTTGGCTGCGCAGGGTGGGCAGTTTTTTGGGTGGAGGTTTTTAACTAAGGGGCATGCGCTGATGTCGCATCCATATTCATTGTCAGCTGCTCCAACAAAAAATCATCTGCGCATTACCGTTAAGGATTTGGGTGATCATTCGAGATCATTGGCATTTTTAAAGTCGGGGACGCGAGTGTTTGTGGAGGGACCATATGGGGCCTTTACTGCGGGGCGTTCGACCTCGCCGCATGTTGTGTTGGTGGGTGGTGGAGTTGGGATAACGCCGGTGCGTGCATTGATGGATGAGTTCAATGGTGGAGCTCAGATTGATGTGATCTTTAGGGCCTCGCGGGAAGAGGATCTAGTTCTTAAAGCAGAGATGGATTATTTGGCCCAGAACAGTGGTGGGTCGATGCGGATTCATTACTTGGTGGGGTCGCGCAAGAACCATCCGATGGATGCCAGGTCGTTGAAGGCGCTTGTGCCGACGATTGCCGATAGCGATATTTATATCTGCGGGCCAGAGCCTTTGGTTAGTGCGGTGCGCAGGGCGGCAGAAGATCTGGGTGTGCCGAAGAATCGTTTCCACGACGAGGCATTCGCGTTTCATAAGGAGTAGTTGGCAGGCAAATACTCTGCGGTGGAGTTGCGGTGGTTCACAGAAATCATTCAGGTTGATGGGTTTATATGAGGCCGTTGAACCATTCGAGGGGTTAAACATAAGCACGACAGTGCGAGAAGCGAGGGTATGAGATGAAGCGGGCGCTATTGATCGCGGGAGGCACTGTGGGGGGCCTCAGCGCGGTGTTAGCGATTACTCCGCCTCAATTGGGAGCTACTAGTGCGATTAATTTCGCTGGTGCTACCGATGCGGGCGATAGTTCTGGGACAGCTGCGGTAGCACCCGCTTCATCATCATCATCCACCGTTGCGACTAAAAAACCAGCGGTTGCTGGGACAAAGAGTGCGAAGCCTGTTGCTACTAGGGCGACAACTGGCAGTAATTCAACATCTGGCGGTAACACGGCAACACAGGCGCCGGGGGCGACAGAGACAACCGCTCCAGCAACACAAGCGCCAGCAGCACCTGCTGCGGTTAATGGCACATTTACTGGACCATCGGTTTTTGTGAAGTACGGAAATGTTCAAGTGAAAATTACCGTTGTAGATGGTCGGATTACAGATGCGGTTGCGGTGAAAGCTCCAACTGGTCGTAATGATCGTTACACAAACATGGCTGTTCCAGTTTTGAAGAAGCAAACATTGGCAGCGCAGAGTGCAAATATTCAAGGTGCATCTGGTGCTTCCTATACAAGTTATGGATGGTTTACATCGTTGCAGGGAGCGCTTTCGCAAGCAGGGTTGTAAGAATGTGCGTGGCAGATAGGGTTGAGTTATGAATCATCTGCGGCGACAGTTTCCTGTGTGGGGAACGATTGTGGATGTGGATTGTTTTAGCGAAGTTGTCGGTGGTGCGGATTTAGATCGTGCTATGGAATCAGTAATTGAGTTTTGTGAAAATGTAGATCGTGATTTTTCAACCTATAAAGATGGATCGTGGGTAACGCGGTTGCGTCGTGGTGCTGTTGCGATTGAGGATTGTCCGGATGATGTGCGTGAGGTATGGGATTTATGCACGCAGGCCAAATGGTTAAGTGATGGGGCCTTTGATCCGTGGGCGGTTGATGGAGGTTTTGATCCATCGGGCTTGGTAAAGGGCTGGGCTGCCGATAAGGCATCAAGTATTTTGGTTGCGGCAGGCGTGCAGCACTGTCAGGTTAATGCTGCAGGGGATCTGTCTTTGCGTGGTGGATGGTTCGATTCGCAGGCTGGGGTTGTAAAGCCTTGGTCGATTGGTGTTGTAAATCCCGATGAGCGTTCTGAGATCGTCAAGGTTTTTGAGATTACCGATGGAGCGATTGCAACATCGGGCACATATGAGCGGGGTGCGCATATTCATGATCCGCACAATGGCTTGATCGCGATCGGGGCGAAGTCAGCCACAGTTGTGGGCGCTGAGGGTTGGCTGTGTGATGCGATGGCTACTGCGGTTATGGTCGCGGGGCAGGATTGTGCGAAATGGTTTGGCCAACCAGAGCTTGCCGGCTA
>Ga0247843_1007774_pt1 | contig 12944 bp, 10 predicted proteins | sample LaCruzMarch2017__FD_192420 | JGI IMG/M metagenome (GOLD analysis project Ga0247843, IMG submission 192420) | Freshwater microbial communities from meromictic Lake La Cruz, Castile-La Mancha, Spain - LaCruzMarch2017_8m | ecosystem: Environmental > Aquatic > Freshwater > Lake | place: Spain...
TTGTTTGGTCATATTGTTTAGTCAAATTAAGTGATTTTTTAACTAAACTCTTGGTCCAGGATTCAGGGAGTATTATACTGACCCAGCACCAGAAGTATATGATAAGTTCATAAGTAATCTAAAAATATTGTCTTGGTTGTATTATATCGGAATAATACTGACCATAACAGGACTGACACATATATTAACTAGAATAAAAGTAATCACTTAATGTAAAAATATGGACAGAATAAAGCCCGCTGATTTTTACTTACAATAACTAGATCACATTTCGCCATATTAAACCGCTATTTTTGTTTAAAAGCTATGTTTAAGCAAATAGGTGTCAGATAAATGAATAGCATCAAAGAACTCTATTGAAAATTACAAGAATGACACTTCTCAACACTGACAATACAATGTTTTTCACCTTTTATTCAATTCATTTACAAATAATTGCGTATATTTGGTAAAGGAGTTTTATAACAAGTACAACACTTACAAGAATCTGGCGGTTCAGTTCTTCGAATCAATCCCGAAAGCTTCCGCAATGTTAATAAGCACCAACTTGGCCAAGCCTTGAACGATATCAGCAAGCGCAAAAGACAACAATAACAGCTGACCGTTAGACATCAAAAATAAATCTATAAATAACGACCAACGGGCAGACTTTTTGCCAACACTACATACTACCATTTTGTATTGTAATATTTTTTCTATAGTAGAAAAAATGCTGAAACTCATTTGGCCGCATAAAAATGGCATATTTGCTATTATCCACCTCACAAAGCCAACACTTATCCCATTGCGAAAAAGCTATTTTTTGCCAACGCCTCGCCAATTCTGCCATTTTCAACAGCATTTCATCTTTTATGAAAATAAATTCAGTAAGAAGATTTTACAATTCTATTTTCAGCAACCTAAATAATTATAAATACATAAACCAAAATGACAGAAGACAAAAATTTTAATCGCAAAATTGCAAAGGCAGTCTTTATCGCTTTGTTAATTTTATCGGGATTCGCGTTGATTGTTTTTCATCTAAATTATTTTCTATTACTATTTGCTGGAATTTTCTTAGCCGTTGTGTTAAATTCTTCTTCAAATTGGATAAGCAAAAAATTAAAGATGAAATATGGCCTATCATTAATCCTTGTGATCTTGATTATTTTGGGTGTGCTAACCGGGATGATTTTATTTATAGGACCATCTATCGCAGAAAAAGTGAATGAGATGTCAGAAACCCTCCCCAAATCGCTTTTGATTCTCAAAGAGAAAATTGTGCACACGGAAATGGGCCAAAAGATATTTGATGAAGTGCCTTATAAACGTGAGGATCTAATAGGCAACAAAGGTGAAGCGTTCTCAAAAATCACCAAATTCTTTTCATCTACACTCGGTGTATTTACTGATATAGTCATCATCCTTTTCACCGGAATTTTTCTAGCTGCTGACCCCGAAATTTACAAAAAAGGGTTTATCAGTCTTTTCCCCTATACTTCCGACAAAGGCTTGGCGAAGTATTACATAGAACGCATGATATATTAAGCATGTGGATGATTACCAAATTAATATCAATGCTTTTAATAGGAATTTCTTCAGGTATCGGACTTCATCTTATTGGCATTCCGGTGCCTTATGGACTAGCATTAATGGCGGGCTTATTTTCATTCATACCAAATATTGGACCCTACCTTGGGCTTATTCCTGCAGTATTGATTGCATTTATGGGAGGTGCTGATAAAGCATTGTATGTAATCATTCTGTATAACTCAATACAATTTGTTGAAAGCTATTTGATAACCCCGTTTATTGAAAGAAAAATGGTTTCTTTGCCCGCGGCGCTTAGTCTTGTATGGTTGGTACTGTTCGGAATTTTCGCAGGTATTTTAGGACTAATCCTAGCTACTCCCCTTCTTGTAGCTATGATTGTAATCATTGACGAATTGTACGTGAAAGATTATCTGGAAAAGAAAAACGAAATTATTCTTGAATAATGTGTTAAGAAACAATTTGTTTAAAATACAAATCGATAAAAACCCGACTTTAAAAAATATTAGACCCTACAGATACTTCTTCCAAAATTAAAACAATCCTTTTCGGGTTCTTTATCCGAATCTTAATTACCCCATCATTCCTTCACGGTCCAGACTTCTAAAGTGAATTGCTTCTGCAATGTGTTCAATTTGAATCTGTTCGCTTTCTGCTAAATCGGCAATGGTTCGGCTCAACTTTAATATTTTGTCGTGGGCACGGGCACTCAAATTCAATTTTTGCATGGCTGTTTTCAGCAAAATCTGACCTGCTTGCGGGATTTCGCAGTATACGTGTAATTTATTGCTCGGCAATAAAGCATTACAATAAATACCCTTTTCGGATTGGTATCGATTTTCTTGCAATTTTCTTGCTTTAATGACTCTATTTCGAATTACTTCACTCGATTCTCCACCAAAATTACGCGATGTCAGTTCATCATGACTGACTGGCATAACCTCCATGTGTATGTCGATTCTATCTAAAAGTGGACCGCTAATTTTACTTAAATACCGCGCTACAGACCCTGGGGCACAGGAACAAGTTTTTGTAGGGTGATTATAATAACCGCAAGGACATGGATTCATACTGGAAACCAACATAAAAGAAGCTGGATATTCAACCGACCACCTCGATCTTGAAATGGTAACTTTTCTCTCCTCTAATGGCTGTCTCAATACTTCGAGAACTGAACGTTTAAACTCAGGCAGTTCATCTAAAAATAAAACTCCATTGTGCGACAAAGAAATTTCTCCTGGTTGAGGCGTATTTCCACCGCCAACTAAGGCTACGTCAGAAATAGTATGGTGTGGTGATCTAAATGGCCTTACCGCCATTAATGATGCGTTTTGAGCCAACTTACCTGCCACTGAATGAATCTTTGTTGTTTCTAAAGCTTCGTACAAGGTTAGTGGGGGCATAATAGTGGGCAATCTTCGCGCCAACATTGTCTTTCCAGACCCTGGTGGTCCAAACAATAGTATGTTGTGTCCGCCAGCAGCTGCAATTTCCATAGCTCGTTTAATATTTTCTTGTCCTTGAACATCCCTAAAATCAACGTCATAATCATTCATGGCCAATTCAAAATCTCCCCTTGGATCTACTACAGTTCTTTCAAGTTGAATTCTATTGTCTAAAAATGCAGCAACCTCTTTTAAACTTTCTACGCCATAAACTTCTATATCTTTTACAATGGCCGCTTCACGTGCATTGGCTTTTGGTAAAATAAATCCTTTAAACTTTTCTTTCATGGCTTGCATGGCAATAGGAAGAGCGCCTTTTATTGGCAAAACCTTTCCGTCTAAGCCCAACTCGCCCATGATTATATACTTCTTTAAATTCTCCTGTTCTATTTGAAAGCTGGCAGCCAACATTGCCACCGCAATAGGCAAATCATACGAGCTGCCTTCCTTCCGAATATCTGCAGGTGCCAAATTGATAACCACCTTTTGCCGAAGCGGATCATAACCAGAATTCCGGATGGCGGCATCACAACGAAATAAACTTTCCTTAACCGCAATATCCGGTAGACCTATAATAAATGTCGCGAATTCAGGAGTAGTTGTTGCGTTGGCTTCAACCGTAATTGTAGTTGCACTTACTCCGTTTAAAGCAGATGCAAATCCTTTAACAACCATGTTTATAAAATTAGCTGCCCCTTTAATACTTGAAGACCAATATTATTGATTTCCAACAGATTTTCATCCCTCATATTCTGCCAAAATTCAATAGAATATTTTCCTTTGGGCAATTTTTGATTCAACAAAAAAGGCTCTCTAAAGGAAATCAAATTCGAAACCCCTTGTCCCCTCCATTTACCAATATCATCAGACAAAATGAGTTGAACTTGATCCTTTTTCACGTAATTATTTGGCCCTTTTAAGGTATATAAAATCCAAATATTACTGTATTTATAGGCTGAGGTAATCCTTAAACTCGAAAACAACGAATAAACATGTTGATCTTCAACTATTTCAAATTCAAATTTCTTGCCCTCTTTCCAATTCCAAGCTTTGGCATTAACCTTTTCAAAGTCCTCGTAAACAATATTCTCAGAAGGTTTACAACCAAAAAATAAAATAACTGTAAGTGCAATTAATAAATTTCGTTTCATATTTTTAATTTTTTTATGAGTTGATCTTTCTCATCGAATAAAATTCTAACCTCAGTATGAATTTCAAACAATTTTAAATCATTTTTAATTAGAACATCCATACATTCAGTATCCCCCAAGCGTTGAAGGTCTTTTCTTGTTAAAATAATGGATTTAGTTTTGTGAAATTCGCAACTTTCTATCCATTTATTTATTTCATTTTCCGTAAATGGATGATGATCAGGGTACTTGAAATGAAATGAAATTTTGGTATCATTTAGAGACTCCAATATTCCGTTTGTTGAAGCTATTCCAGTAACAAGAATAGCTTTTGTTTCGCAAAAATCATTTTCATAAAAAATACTTTTGGGGGATGTTATTTCATAAGTACTGAAAAAAACCGATTGCTTACGATCAACATACCTCGCAGATAATTCTTGTTTCTCTTTGAGTTCCAAATTTTGCGGACATTTGGTGTAAACAACCATATCTGCAACCTGATCTGTGAACCTAAATTCCCTTAATTTCCCAAATGGAAGAGAGAATAATTGTTTAAAATACGGATTATTATAATCACATAATAAAATCTGACGATTCGCTTTTAATCTCAAATGCTGAAATCCATCATCAAGTAATACACAATTTATATTCGGTTTAAGCTCACTAATTTTTTGGATTCCTTTCAACCTATTTTCACAAACAAAAACAGAAGCAGAAACATCATTCTTTTTAATTTCTAAAGGTTCATCACCCACCTGTTGCCAATTCATATTTTCGGAAACTTCCAAAAATCCTCTTGTTTTTCTTCCATATCCACGCGATAAAACAGCAAGATTGTATTGATTTGATAGTTCCGATTGCAAAAACTGAATAAATGGCGTTTTACCGGTTCCACCAACAGTTAAATTGCCAACTAGAATAGAAGGAATTATTCCTTCACTTCTTAAATTGAGAGAATTATAAATCCATCGCTTACAAAAAACGAAAATTGCATATCCCCAGAGCACCAAGGATAATGCAAAAATCAATATGAGAATAATTTTACTCAATCCAATTCAAAACTTTGTCCTTTAAACGGGGTAAGAACTTCAATATTTCTAACATCAGCTGCCAACTTTTTCATTTGATCTAATTCACCATGTACCAAATAAATTTGCTTCAAGCTACCCTTATTTGAAGCCTGAAAATAATTCAATAATTGGTTATGATCTGGATGCGCACTGAAAACATCTGTTCTTAAAATTTTGGCTTTAACCGCTCTTTGCCGTCTTTCAATTTCAACAAAATCTTGGCCTTTTAAAAGTCTATCTCCAAGAGTGCCTTCAGCACAAAACCCAGCAATTAGTATAGTGTTGGCTTCATGACTTACATTATTTCTAACATGCATTTGTATTCTGCCACCTTCTACCATTCCAGCAGCGGAAACGATAACGCAGGGTTCAGTTGAAACACTTAAATACTCACTTTCTTTTTCATTTTCAACCGTATTTAACAATGGAAAACTAAATAAGGAACCGTGTTTATGTTGAAATTGTTTGGCCTCATCATTCAAATAAGACAAATTAAATTGATAAATTTTAGTCGAACGAATGGCCAGTGGACTATCTGTATAAATTTTAATATTCGGCAGTTTACCCTCTTGAAACAATTGATTTAATGTAAACAATATTGCCTGTGTTCTTCCAACACTAAATGCAGGAATTACTAATTTTCCCTTTTTATTTACACAGGTTTCAATTACTTCTTCCAACAAAACTTCCTCCGCTTTTCTAGAATCAGTAATGTGTTGTCTGCCACCATAAGTGCTTTCTGAAACCAAATAATCTATATTCGAAAAAGGTTCAGGGTCTGGCACCAATTTAGAGTTAAAATTACCCAAATCACCCGTAAATCCAATGCGTTTTACTGTTCCCTTTTCCTTAACTTCCAAACAAACACTTACCGCTCCAAGTATATGTCCAGCTGGTTTAAAAAACAATTGCAATTCATCATTAAAATGAAACAACTCGCCTATTTCAAGGACAGTAGTCAAATCAATCATCTCATTTATATGCTTCTTTGTATATAAAGGTTGAGGTAAGTTTGAACTACTCTTTTTGTTCTTCTTCCTATAATATTGTTTTCTTCTTTTTCTGATTTCCATCATCTGAATATTCAAACTATCTTGTAAGAGATAATCGCTTAATTCCAATGTAGGTGGTGAACAAACTATTAAACCTGAAAATCCTTGTTTTATTAAATTCGGTATATTTCCTGAATGATCTATATGTGAATGTGTAAGAATAAGCAAGTCTAATTCAGAAGGATCAAAAGGAAATTTGGCGTTGTTTTGTTCAAAATCTTTTTTATTCTCATAGTCTAATCCACAGTCTATTAATATTTTTGTGCCACCCTCTAATTCCACTAAATGCATGCTTCCTGTTACTTGTTGGGCAGCACCCCAAAAGGTTAACTTCATACTACGAAATTACAACCAATACAGTGATATATAATAATGATTAAAAAAGTATGGGACAATCCTTAGACAATGTCCCATACTGTTGACGTTTTTCTTTATTATTCTACAAAAATTTTCTCATTATAAATAGAATCACCCTGTTGTATGCGTACAAAATAAATTCCTGTAGTCAACATGATTCTCTCCCCTACTTTTTGATTGTTTATCTTTTTAATTAATGCCCCAGCAGAATTATAAATTTCAATGTTTAGGTTTTCTTCAAGGATAACCACTTCATTTGACTCAACCAAAATAATCCTAGGTGCAATATTGCCATCTCTTAAAGGATCATTTATCTTTTGACCAGGTTTTTCAATTTGATCAACATCCTTAGCCATATTATAACAAGCTTCAGAATAAAATACTTTATCTAAATTTCCTTTTACCGCAATTTTACCTGTCAAACTAGAATATCTATAAAGTTCAATGTAATCATTGCTCAACGAATCTGCTGTGTAGGTTTTTCGAAATACGGGTTTCCATAAGTTTGAACCAATATCTAATTTTGAAGTGTTAAAATCCCAATAGGGTTTCGTTTCAATTAATCTAAAGTGACCATAAATAAAAGGTTTAACCTGTTCGCTTCGCATTCTATAAAAATAATTCTGTCCATTTAGTAATACCTCGGCATTTTTCAATAGTATCGCACTTTGTGCTGGACTTTCGAATAAATTATAGCCACAAGACACATACTTATTCAAAATCTTGCTTTTGATTTTTTCGGTATTTGAAATATTCACAATACACTTTTCAGCCATTATGTCCATTTCGTCTTTCTTAAAATGGTTGCACTTCAATAACACTTCGGTTTGATAGGATGAAAGCACAATTCCATTGTTCTCAGATTTGCAATCGCTCATTAAAAGCTGGCCAATTCCTTCATTGCTGTTTGAAACGTTAATACCGGTATTGTTATTGGTAAGTTTCAATCCAACCAATAAAGCTTCATGCCAAATTTCGGTTAAATTAACTCCAATTTTATTCTCATGTAATGTGCAGTTCCTAAGATCTGTTAGACCTTTATTCACTGAAAATCCAACATTGCAGTTATCCCAAGTCAAACCCTTCAACGCAATAACCGTCTCGCGATTCTGTGAATTGTAAACCAATCCAGTATCTAATTTTACAAATTTACATCCCTCCAAAACCAAGCCATTTCCATAATACCGCACAGTACCACAATAATTTGATGTCCACTCTACTTTATCGAATTGTGAGTTTTTAATTTCTACTTTACCCGTCAAATTCAATGAACTTGCTGGTGCGAAAATGATGTTTGATTTGTTGATTTTAAATTCTTTAAAAGTTGACACTCCCTTGGAATCATAAAAATAAACATCTCCTTCAATTTGCAAGTTTCTGTGTCCCGTTGTTCCATTTCCTTCTATTACAAAAGAATGTCCATTTCCCAATCCAACAATGGCCGCTTCTCCATATCCATTTTTTACATTGGAGAATTTTACCAAACCTATGGTTTGACTGTTTGACTTCGGATTAAATACCGCGGCTTCCTCCAATACCAAGTTTCCTTTGATATGCAACAAACTGTTTTGTCCATTTAAATACAGATTTCCTTTACCTTTTAAAATTATTTCTCCACCTTCTTCAATGACCAATTGCGCACCATCATCAACAACTAAATTACCACCTTCTTCAACAATCAATTGAGAACCTCTGCCAATATTTAATTTATTCAAACCTTGGGTAATTTTAAGGGTGGCGTCTTTTTTTATGACAACAGTACTGCCATTTGTTACATTAAAAATGGTGGCTTGGTCTTTTTGACCTATGGAAAATTTACCATTCTTTTCTATCACAATATTGTCTTCCCCACAACCTTTGGTGAAAAATACCCTCTCATTCGCTAAAATTGATTCGCTCTTTTCAGATTTTGTAAGAGTAGGGAAATCATATAATCCATTCAATTCAAAATGCGCACCGCTGTTCACTTTAATACCAGGCACAAATCTCAATTTAGGTGAACGGAAATTATAATCAGAAATCACATTTAAACCCGAAAAAACTTCGAGACTGTTTAATTGGGTGATTAACCACTCTATGTTTCCACCTTTACTGGTGTCTAGTTTAATGTGTGATTGATTTGCTTTTGGAGTATACATTCTATGAAAAGGGCTTTTTAAATCTCCTGAAATGGTATACCCTTGTAAAATAGGAGTCAATGTAAATTGTTCATTCGGCAAGGTGTATAAATTAAATTGTTTAGACGTTATGCTCAATGCGCTAAATGCTGGTACAAATGCAGTTTTGTCGAAATACACGTTTGCATCTAGAAAAAAACTTTTGTCGAGTGCCTTTACAAAGTCAAATTTTTCAATATACGAACCTGCAACATGATCCCACTTAAGATTTAATAAATGGCTTTTCAATTCCATTACCCTATAAATTTCACCAACCAACACGTTTTTCTTTTTGCTGTAATGAACGGCATACAAATCAACCAACTCTTTATACATAACACCGGTTGTAATGTACCAAGGAATTTTAACGTTCACCAACAAATCCCCTGGTTTCATATCTCTACCCAAAGAGCTCATCACTTCATTATCTCCACCATTGCTTCCATTTGCAATACCAAACAACCACGGTTTTTGCGGAAAGTTTCCGTACAATGAGTCTTCACGAACCCATAAATTGCGATAGGATGAGCAGTTAATATCAGATTCCTCATGTACAACAAGGAGTTGACGGGTTGCTGGTCTCCTTAAAACACGATGGAATTTGTCTTTTAAATCATCGCTATTGTCTCTTAAGCGAGAAATTAACTTTTGCAAGCCTAGTGGAATATTGGCACCCATGTGTGGCGAATCAAAAGTGGTTAGCGACAAAACGCAATTGGGTAGTTTTCGCAATTCCATAAAGCGCAAAGCTCTTTTCGCCACAACACCGCCCATGCTTACTCCTAAAACATGCATTTCCATGCCACACATTCTCTGTTGAATTTCCTGAATTACTCCAATTACCACTTCAGCGTTAAGATTCATGTCCTCAGCGCCATCAAAAAAATCGATGTACACAATGTCGTATCCGTTTCTTCTAAACTTTTCTATTACTTCAGGGGAATTTTTAATGGCTTCCCAATTTTCCCATTTTTGTTCAGGAACATTCCACGATTTTCCATTCAATAGGTCGATATAACCGTTTTCACCATATTTCCCATCTTTCCATCCATTCGGATAACCCTTGTAACCAAAATCTATGCCTTCTACCATTATTAGAGGCTTCATTAAGCATTTTCTTACTTTTCCACTACCATCGTAACCAAAATGTGAAATATACTTGGCCTTCAGTGTAATTCCATTTACTGCATGCTCAAATTCATTGACTTGGAAAGTAGAATCGGCATAATAGATAAATTTAGGTTTTGCGGGTGTATTCTTTCTAAAAATAAATTTGGTCAGCATTCTGTACTTTTTGCTAGACTCTTGAAACCAAGGGTTGTTCATTAATTTTACTCTTAGATCATTAGGTAAAACATCCTTCATAAAATGAAATAACATTGAGCTGCCCGATACGCGTGGAAGTAAAAACGGAACATTCCAGCGTGCTTCTATCACCTCATCTCCAATCGCTAAATAAAATACATCATTGTCTGATTTTGGGAAATTGGTAAAAACCAAATCCTTGTCGATAATTCCGTATTCCATATCTGTCCTTAAATACTCTACAGGCAATACAATTGTAAAACAATAACCCTTTTGATGCAATGGGCCATTATAACCATTCACATCAAAATAAAAAGTACTATCGGTATCTTTAACTTTTAATCTGTTTGCAGCGATTAATTCATCGCTAATTTTAAAATACTCATAGTCGATTATACCGATGGGAAGAATATTTTGCCCAATGTATTCCATCTCCTTTGCATTCCAGATACTGTCTTTTAAATGCAGTAAATCTAAATTATTACCATACTCGGCAGCCATAACCTGCCTAAGTGCCTCTCTTCCTCCGGTATAACTTGTAGTATCGCTATACAACTCTCCATTGAGTTTATAAATTTCCCTTGAAACAATTGAGCTTTCAATCAATCTGCCATTTGCTGGTTGAATTGAACTGTACTTTGGTTGCAACGCCTCAAATAAAGTTTGGGATTTCAAATCCGATATTTGAGTAAAAAATAACCACAAAAAAAGTGAGTACTTTAATAAGTAGAATTGTTTAAAAAGCCAATTTTTCATTTTTTGAGACAATAAATTGGATTTAAAAACAAAAGAGATACGGTACCAAATAATTCCTATTTGCCCCGCATTTAAGCTTTGTTTTTGTGTGTAACTGTGTATCATAAATTTTTGAATTTATTACAGTTACAAAATTCTCGCCGCGCAAGTAATAAACCTTGGCGGAAATCACAACTTGCGGAAAGTACTTACATTATTTTTTGCATTTTTTAAATTCTTTTGGGTGCAACCTACCAATTTGATGTATTAATACCAAATCCTAATATGGAGGTTCTTATGATTGAAAACTTTACAAAAATCCTTAATGAAAAGACAAAACGGATGGGTATCCGTACTGCTGCCACTATGGCCGACTTACTTAACATCTCAGAAGATGCTGCTTACAGAAGAATTAGAAACCCCTATGCGCTGCGCGCCGACGAAATGATAATTCTTGCCAAAGAATTTAACATTGACTTAAACCAGTTTTCAAACAGCAACACCAATATGTTGTCTGTTGAATACAAAGCCTTGAATTTCGAAACGTACACGTCAGACAATTTTTACACTGAACTAGAACAACGTTTAGACCACTGTAAATTCCATGCAAACTCACAAATTACCTATGGAGCAAAAGAAATTCCCTTCTTTTACTATATGTGGTTTCCTGCGTTGGCTGCTTTCAAAAATTTTGTTTGGAATAGAGAATTTCTCAAAAGTCCAAAACTCAACAACGTATCATTTACCGTAGGAGATCAATACGAAAGCAAACACATTAAATTGGCTGAAAAATACCTAAACATCGTATCTCACGAAATTTGGGGTTACGAAACCTTGTACTCTACACTATATCAAATTCACCATTACAGAGAATGTGGTCTATTCGAAAACGACGGTATTTTCCAAAAAGTATTGAGAGAATACGACCAATTGATAGATTTAATTTTCCAACAAGCCGAGTGTGGTAGAAAGTTGAATCCATATCTTCCAAACCTTAAAGGAGCAAGATACAAACTCTATTTTACACCCATGATTACTACCGACAACAGCATGATTTTTCATAGCATAAAAGAAAAGATTGCTATAATTTGTTCCCAAATGAGCGGTGTAGTTATTAGCGATTCACCGCATTGGGTATATTCTACCGAAAATTGGCTAAATACGTGCAAAGAAAATGGTACTTTAATAAGTCAAACCGGCAATGGCGCAAGAAATAAATTTCTAATTCAAGACTACAAATCCAAAAAAACCATGCTTGGTTTGTAAAATTTAGATTGTTACTTTTAATAAGCCCTCTGCTCTACCAATACAGGTTGCAGGGGGTTTTTTGTATATAAAACCTCTAGTAATTGCTTTTGAAGCGCATTTACCATCGATACAAAAACATCCTTACTGTTGCGTGTTTTAGCAATGGCGTAACAACCATGCAATTGACCAATGAGTAAATAAGCCATTGAACGTGAATCCACGTTCGATTTAAATTGCTCATTCGATTTTCCCAACAACAATGCCTTTTGCAATATTTTTACCTGTATTTCTAATACTTCATCCAATTTCAAACGAAAATTGTGATCTACACCACTCATTTCCAACATCAAATTGTACAAAACATCCCCCCTCGAAACTTTGGTGTCCGTTACATTCGTCTTTTCAGACTCTATTAAATGATACAAATTCGATGCAATAACCGATTCGTTTTCTAACAATGACGCCCATTTAGATTCATACATGGGTTTGATTATTTCCTCAATAATGGCATAACCCAACTCCAGTTTTGTTGGAAAGTAATGATAAAATGCTCCTTTAGAAATATTAAGACCAATAATTTCTTTATCCGTTCTTAAAGCCTCAAATCCACCTTTTTCAATTGCTTGAAAGCATTTTTCCAAAATGTTTTGTCTCGTAGAATTCTTCATTGGCGACAAATATACCAAGAAGTATGTATTAATGTGTATAATTTTGTGGAATAAATAAATCTATCTTAGATATATTCGAAACAAAAATTGTTAATTGTTGTATTTCAATGTTTTATCAATTATATTTTTTTGCTAAATTGTTGACAACAATGTTGATTACCGGAAAAATTATCCGAAAACAATCCTTAAACCCCAATTTATTGCCCAATTTTTGATTTTCGAATTCGCCTTACCCGCAAATACAATAC
>Ga0247843_1007775_pt1 | contig 12943 bp, 10 predicted proteins | sample LaCruzMarch2017__FD_192420 | JGI IMG/M metagenome (GOLD analysis project Ga0247843, IMG submission 192420) | Freshwater microbial communities from meromictic Lake La Cruz, Castile-La Mancha, Spain - LaCruzMarch2017_8m | ecosystem: Environmental > Aquatic > Freshwater > Lake | place: Spain...
TAGACTCAGCGTCTCGGCGGGAAGCCAAAAGAGGGCAATCCACGAACCGGAAGGGAGAAATGAGTCGCGCTTCTCGTAATAAGCAAAAAATAGTAAAAGAAATCTAAACGTCACTACCGTTAAGTATTTTTTGTCACTAATGGGACAAACACTGTCTTTATTGGGACAAACAAACTGTCCGGGCCTTCGGACGGTGTGTCCAAAACGACTCCTCGAGCTACTATTTGGAAATGAAAAGAATAGTATTACTGACGTTGTTCTAACTTCAACTCATCGCTCCTTCGTGTCTTCTTTGGGTTCAACGACAAAATAGAAATAGTCGTGTTGATCATCAAAGCATCGTCGTCGGAGTTCGTCATCACACTAATAATATTGCGAGTAGGAGCGACGATCAGACGACACAGCATATTATACAACAATCAATCGGTGAGAGCTGATACCGCAATGAGATCAACTCGGTGAGGACTGGGAGTGAGATGAGACGCTGCACTACGCAACAAACAACTTGGCGAGGGCTATTGATATCACAAGGAGGAGTGAAGATGAAGATATTTGATGTGGGATTGACACGACGTGACTTGGAGTTTAAAATTTAACAATTTCTCGGAACTCGTCGAAACCACAGTTGGTCACGACCCCTCGAACTTCGTGGCAGAGGAAGAAGGAGTCCGATGGCGGTCGCATCATCAGATCCAGATTTTCTGTCATTGGTAGAAACAACTCGATTGTTTCAGCCAGCTGCACCAGCATCAATCAGCGTGAGGGATCAAGAGCGACAGCAACAAGAAAATGCATTGTACTGGAATGAAACTATTACACTACGTTTGGTACCACCACCAGCTGAAAGTAATAACGATGACATTACTAGCACGGTACTTACCATACCACGATTTCGTCTAACTGAAAACTTCTTACATGATGTCGTGAATCGAGGGGGGTCAAAGAAGAAGACAATAGTTGTCTCACACCTCTGTGAACAAAAGACCAAGACAATTATAACGACGAAGGATATACAGACAAAGTGTTTACAATCTCCCGTCGTCTATGATGTAATTGTACACTTTGCCGGAGGTGTGGAACGTGGTGGGGTGTTGTCATCAACATCATCTAGTAATAATGTCGGTAATGATGAATATGACTCGTATTACAAAGGAGATGTGATATTTCGTATTACTAATGTACCGCCACTCAGTAAGAATGGTCTATTCGCTGTATCATCTGTCGATATTCAGCGATGGATTGTAAATGGTGCCATCGATGGTGTTGAATCTGTTCAGATCCTTTCGACCGATGTAGTTGAATTAGAGGACTGTCTGAAAAATCTAGATATCGATATCAACAATGTGTTTGTGAAACCAATTTATAACGAATTAGGGAGAGCAATCGTCGGTCAACAATTGACAGACGCAAGAATGGCTAGAAAACAAGCGTTGCGGGACGAAAAGAAGCAAACAGAGCGTCGTTTAGTAGAGGTGGAACAAAAGCTGGCGTTGGAACGTGAGAATCATTACGGAGCCTGGCTGTTACTAGTTACTCAGTGTGATGAATGTGATTCCACATCGACTAGCAAGCTGTCATTCACTGTAAAGCTCGAAGGGAAGAAACGAGATTTCTATTCAGATCTCATTAGCAATAAGACTGATTGGTGCTCTTCTTTGCCGTTGTACGCCACTATGGAGAAGCCGATGGACCATAAATCCCTGAAACAGCAAAAATCATCGAACAACACTATCAATTCGACAAAAGAAGTGATGACAGCAATCGACAAGGCGGAGTTGGCCGAGCATGAAGTGGACGTAAGCACAGTCTCAATCATTATGCTTCCAGATGGATTCGGTGTGCATGAGGTTTTCATTACTACGAATAGTGGATCAGGAAATAGTAATGCTGAGGATGGTTTGACTACACGGAGTCATCATCGTCTATTTCATGGTACCTTTCACGAAGGTTCGTATCATGACGGGACAATGCATACCGATTGTGGTGTGTACACTGGAACCTTCCAGTTTAATCAGCCATATGGAAGTGGTAGGATGAAGTATAAAGATGGTTCTGTCCTCGTAGGAGACTTTGTGGTATTTCCCTCGACTCCATCATCATCATCTACGCCGGAGCTTTTACTCTCGAACCCATATCTTTGTGGATTACCACATGGAGAGAATGTAACAATACAATTTAAGGATGGTATTACATCGTATGTAGGTGAGATGCAGCAAGGCCGTATTTCCGGTAGTGGCACTTATAGATATTATCCTAGTGAAGACGACAATGACAACGCCGAAAAAGAAGTTGACAATATCAACAACAAGAAGATGCGTGATCCAAATTCACTTGTTGTAATCAAGGGACAATTTACTAATGGAATGCTTCAATCAGTCAACGAGAACAATTTATTACTCCGACAGAGTTTCATGTTTGGTGGAAAGCGTCTGTGGGGTCCTCCTGAGTGTTTGACAGATGACAAAAACGCAGCGCCACTTTGATTGAATTTTACGTTGTTCCACCAACACACAGCCCTAACCTTCCTTTATCCATTACACATTACACCAACCACGTTTGTATTATTCGTGAATATATTGGGTAGGGATCTTTCGATGCTCCTCCTTTCAAGTATCGCCCCTCATCACATCACCCCTCACCACCTCAACACATTGCTCAACATTTTTCTCTCATTATCCTAGTCGTCCTCTATCCATTGCACAATCATTAAACGATCAATGTTGTATCAATGGATTCATATATATATATTTCGTTTATTTAGGTTGCCATTGTGATTCTGTACTGCATTTTCTCTTTTTTTTCAATTTGTACTAATCGACTCGGGGGTTCATCATCGGATGTGTAAGATATGGGACACAAAAATAACTTTATTCGATAGAGTAGTAGTAGTAGTAGTAGTAGTATGTGTGTTGTTTATAGTAATGGACACACACCAGATCCAATGCCAAGTACAACCCAATTTACATCATGTGCAGTGGCATGTTGTGCATTATAAGATCCCTCTGTGCTTGCATTTTTGAATTGAGGCACAAAATTGAAAATTACCCTCTTCCTTGATTGCTTTGTGGTTATTTGATGATGCTTTTACTATTTGGACGCGGGACCCGATTGAAACGAAGAAGAGGAGGAGAACAGATGATACAGCCAAGATCGAGAAGGATGAAAGAATACAATTACTGCAAGGGTGGGACTAGATTGACTTTTACTACTGCCAAGTGGACGCCGCTGTTTGATTTGGTCGTGGATCCGACATTGTGTGTACGAAGATAAGCCAATAGGGGTATTAATTGCACCAGAGCAGGATCATTTGCCTCCACCCGCTTCCTCGTCGGAATTGCAAAAGGGGCACTTGTCAATCACTGCTAGAGTTGGCTAAGCTAAAGCCTCCTCGACGTATGCCGCCGCTAATGACTGCGCATGTTAAGTACATGTGACGGTGGTGCTGCATCCCTACTGCACGGTCTCTGGAGGTATGGCAAACAAGGCGTGATGAATCAATGCAACCACAAAAGAGATTGATGACGACCATATTAATAATAATTGTCAACGTAGGCTTCAATCTTTCGTTACTTATTTAAATATTTAACGAGAAGCCTATTTCATTACTCGGCAAACAACTTAATCAAATCTGTAACAACATAGGAAGGCAGTGTGTATATATCGATATCGCCGTTCAATCTCTCCCATACACATCATCGTAACATCCATTAGGTTCAGGATGATTCCAAATCTTCAATATTAACCACCAATCCTTTCACATGACTAAAAACCCCTAAAGATAATATAACATCCAACCCTCTCCTCACAATCACCACCCGTCATTAACATTATCCCTCACGCGGCACTTACACAAAGGTGCCGGGCGCCGCAATCTTCTTTGCGGCCTTGGCCATCACGGGTGCCTTGGACGACTTACTTGCAATGGGCAAAGAAGTCGGAGAGCATGCTAATCCACTGAATTCTAAATGACGAGAGAAAAAGTAAATGGATATGTCATTAGACAGGTGTATACACAATTAAAAGAGAAAAAGATATTCATTGCTCACCGGTAATGTTAGCGTTCTGGCATGCATTGACACCATTACTAGAGGAGGTTGTTACGAGAGAAAGTAATGAGGAGGAGCACAAGCAAATGCATATTCGTATATTGTGAATGTAAATCGAAAGATGATACTCACCACTGACAGCTCCCAAGTGATCCTCCAAAGCTGTCGTTGCAGGCGTACGAGCCGTTGCTGAACAGATGGAACAAGTGAGGAGACAAGCAATAAAACGTTATGATACTGTTCGAAAGAATATTGACTACTCACCAGCTACGAGATCCTACAGGACCTAACTGGCGACCCTCCTCATTGCACTGCTCCTCATCCTCATAGCACGATTTGGTTCCAAAGCAGCTATCATTTCCTACAATAATGGTATTAAGGCAAGAATCATCAGTACGGCACGCATCGTCTCCGATGCAGCTGAATTTGCCAACTTCGCTATCAAGCATGTATTCACACGCTCTTTCACCAATGCAGCTACCCCCATGCACGGTTGTGCGTTCCGCTTCATAGCAGGTTTCGTAACCACGCAGCTACGATTGTGAATGATCATATCCTTGACCTCATAACAGGCTTGTTCATCCTGACAACTCTTCATACCAAAGGTTGAACGTTCCGCTTCTTCGCACGATTTACGATTTAGAACCGTTGCAGCCTTCGATGGCAATGGTCATATACTTGACCTCAGAACAGGCATAATGTCCACGACACGCGCGGTAAGCAATGGTCATATTAACTGCTTCATAGCATGCCCGATAATAATCGTTGCAGCTGTCTTTGCCGATCTTCGTATCCTCGGCTTCATAACAGGCTTCATAGCCTACACAGGAGTCTTCAGCAACTGTTGTCGTGCCAGCCAGGCCTTTGCAGGAACGTGTCCTGATGCAACTGCCACATGCGATCTAAGTGATCGTAACACCTTTGCAAGCATCGGCTCCTATACACTTGACCCCAGGACTACCGTCAAGATACACACAACGAGTACCATCATCTTGGCCTTGAAGGATCAAAACGCCAGCATCGGCCTTTTCGTTCTTCTTATCAACCATGTCTTTGGCAATCTCTTCAAGCAAACGCCCCTCCTGACGCTGTGCCTTCTTTAGCGTGCGGCTCAACGCGTGGATCTTGTTGTTGCTGTCCTCCATCTCAGCCATCATCGACAGAATTTCCGTAACAGACTGCGCGTCCAAGGACGCGTTGTTGTAGAGAAGATATAGCATCATTGCGGCGCTAGAGACTTGCATGTTGGCGACGAGAAGAAGAGGGAGCGTGCTGGTTGCTGGTAAATGTATATAAATGAATGAAAGCATTAAAGGAGAATGTGAGTAGGTAGAATACATGATAAGATATGAATGATCATCATTAGGAAAGGAAACGAGAGGGAATATTGCCTAATGATCGTTGCTTATGGTCGATTTTGTTGTGAAACCCAGCACGCGGTGATCAGATAGGGACTGTAAAAGATGCCGAAGACATCGATGATGATTGCGACGACCAAAATGATGCAGCATGGAAAATGGTAAATCGACAAACACAGCTTCGGCCATTAATGTTGTCTTCGTGCACACGTCAACTTACTCCTCGGAAATAGGAATTATGGCAAGATCCAAGTTGTTCAGGAGAGAATTTGGCACCACGTCTGTCACATCTGTGTCACAACGATGGAACAACGATGGTACGATGCGAACCCGAGATCTATTTGAGGGCACATAGGAAGCCTAAAGCGTGGTCGGAGGAGCGTCCTCGTGCCTTCGCTGACTGTCACATTATTCACCCTATTATTTAGTTCTGTCACAGCGACAATGGTGCGAATTCCGGTTTGTTGGTTCCCTCTTTGGCTTCCCGCCTGCTGTTGATTCCAGCCCTATTGTCACTCTGTGTCAACTATGGAACAACGAGTACGATGCAAACCCGAGATCCTTTTTAGATACGAGCTCAAGTTCGCGGAGTAAATAGGATGTCAACTGAATGCTTATCATATCTACCTACTTCCTAGCATACTATCATCTACTACATCCTACCCCATCGCAGGAATGAGCAGAAGCCAAATTTCACACCGACTACCTCCTATTCCATTCGCACTCAACATGCGGCAGAAACTACGAATCCCAATACTTCCTTAAGAATGCAAATGTCAATGCAACAAAGTTTATGATATCTACGGTGACCATCCCTTCAATTGTCCTAAGAATCATAAAGGTCGCCCACACAATATGATTACTAACAAATTGCACTTTACTGACTACCGCAAACATCATTTTGCCTACAACGAACCTTGACAAAATATTTAATCTACACCTCCCTGCCGACCCTACTGCATGTCCCTTCGATGTATCCTACAAACCAAACATTGACTGCCATCCATCGAATGTCTTTTCAATGATCGGTTACGATAACACAATTACCAATGCCACTCCTCCGCCCCCCTCCAACCATGTTCCCCCATCGTCTATAGATTGTATCACAAATTACACTGCCAACGCAGATCTCTCTCTACAAGACCAAGAACGGAATAAACTTAACAGATCAAATAACCGCTGAAAAACCCCTCCGATTTCAGGCGATGATGTAATAGGTAATCTTCTCCACAATCAAATGATTCTCACACCAATAGCCATTGATGCACACGGACGAGTCGGTCCCATGACCAGTACGAATTTCTACGGTACACCTCCGCCTGCTATACCTCCACGTAAACAATTCAAGCCCAATAGATCAAATGCAAAAGCTATGTATGATCGTGCAACCACCCTTCCAGCCCCTATCGGCATTTTTATTGAAGCAGATCAGCGATGGAAACAATTGCAGGCAGACTATCCTCAACATAATCAAAAATTCTACGGGCTTAGCCATTACGCTCCAACACCTTCCATAACTACAATCCAACAACTCGGTTTAGGAAATACTCACGCATTCAGTACCCTCATCATCAATTCCTTCAAAAAGCTTGTCCACTCACAGACATCACCTGCCTTTGACCATTATGATTTTCTCTTGCCTCGTGACCAAATTGTTGGTTTATTGTTAGATAATTCACTAGATGTAGAAATGTAAAATAGACACGTAAAGTACACTGCTGTGAATTTGCCGGCTCCAAAGTAAAAGAGGCCAAGAGAGAAGCTCGAACGTTTTACATTGTCCTATGGCGAAGTATCCCGTACTAATTCTTATATTGAAGATAGTATTGGTGATACTGACTATGACTATCAGTGCTCTGGATATTCTACCTCTACTCAATTATTGTGGTTTAGTTTACGTCTACATCTAAATTGAGAATATCATCTATCTGATCACGGGGTAAGAGAAAATTGAAGATATCGAATCCGGACATGTCGTCAGATATCTTTAAAGTTTTGGGTTGCTTTCAAGAGTGAGGAGCTGTAAGCGTGTGCGATACCAATACCAATTTGTTGGATAGTAGTAATAGATGGTGTTGGAGCCATATATAAGCGACCAAAGAATCGTCGTATAGTTGATTGCGGGTATGTTTCCAATTGAAGTCTGCTTCTAAAAGTATTCCACTGGGTGCTGGGATAGATGTTGCTCGTTCGTACATTGCCTTGGCATTAGGTCTGTTAATCTTAAATTGTTTTACGGGGTGGGATTGGTGGAGGTATAGTTCCATATAAAGTATATTGGAACATTGGTCCTAGTCGTCCGTTTGCGTCCATTGCTATTGGGATGAGGAGTCTATTACTACGGAGTAAGTCTCCAATCACGGCTTTGCCTGATACAGGTGGGTCGGCTCTCGTGTTGTTGGTTCTGTTGAGTTGTTTCCTCTCGAAGTCCTGAAGAAAGATGTCTGCATTGGCAGTTAAAGTTGTAATATAGTCTTCTGAGTTGGAGAGGTTTTGATTGGAAGGGAGTGGTTTTGTGGCGTTGGCAATTGTGATATCGAAGCCAATTGTATTATATTCGTGCGAATGATGATTAGGGTTGTTAGGGTTGAATGAGATGTCGTAAGGACGTGACAATGGGTCTGATGTAAGATAGAGTCTTGGTTCTGTCTCCATGGCAGTATTGATTCGAGTAATATATTTGCTGCGACTAAAGCTGGACCGATGGCTCTTGCTATTTGGTGTGCTATTTGGTTATGTGCACTGCCCTTGTGTGTCCGAGAACAACAGAATGCGTGATCTCCTTTGGCGTCGTGAGTTTTTCCACAGGTGCATGGAAAATCATGTGGAAAAACGTCAAGTCGAAGCTTCCGACGTAACATTAGTTGACATTCGGTTCCGTTGAGACAATGGCTGTTAATTAAGGAATCCATCGAAGGGGTTCGCAACAAAGGGTATTTGTACTCATTTTTTATGGTACTTTGTACTCATCCACAGTCACTCTTCTCACAAAAATGTTACTCCCACAACACAGAATTCAGAATTCGTACACAAAGTAATTTTTTGGCGGGAGGTAACATTAGTCTCCGCAACCAACACGAAAGGAATCGTCTATCGTCCTGAGATCATGACTACACATGACAAATAGGGTAGCCACACTCTCGTAAGACATGTGAGAGAGGGTGTGAGGTGCAAGTTTGGTGGTTTTTGCCTCGATACAGCTGCTATTATCATGGTTTGGTACAGAAACTGTCAAAAGAGGCAAAAAAAAAGAGGTTGGTCGTTCCCGCCACGAAAATGCGCGATTGTGTTGGAGATGATGTTGTGTGTCGACTGCACACGCCGAGACAATGGACCAACGACTTAGCACCGTACGACGTGACGTTCAGCGTATAACCGCCGAGGCACGCTTGGCCTTGTTATCATCATCAAGTAGCAATGCCGCTATCCTTGGCGTGACTCCTCCTGGTAACAAAAACAACAACGACAACGACAATGACAATGACAACGACAATGATGACACACGTGCGCAAGCGGGCATGGACCTAGGATTAAGGCTATTTGGTACATCCCAACGTTACACGGAAGAAATGGGAAAGGAATTCGACAATAGAGCCAGAACATTGGAAGACGAAATTGCTTCTATTCGTTTAGGGTTGAAGGACGCCCTCCCTTCCAAGACGATACCAAGGACAAATGTCGTGTCTAGGGGGAAGAATCGTGACGACATTGGTGATGACATGACAACAACGGCCCCCCGCGTAGAATTGTCCATGGAGGAAGAAGTGGAACGACTACAAACACGTATATCAATATTACAAAAATGTGCACAAGCAAGTAAATACCTTGACGAGGTTGATAAACTATCCCTCCGTTCTACCAACTTTGCATATACTACCGTTACGTCAATGTCAACTAATAAAGGTTTCAATATCGATTCGCCATCGAGCATATGTAGTGCTGCCGATTTTATCCATTTTGCTAGTGTAACTTTCGACAATGACAATGACAACAATAATGATGATGAGAAGATACGGTCATCCCCAATGGTCCATGCTGCACGGTTGGTACTTGACGTGGAAGTAATTTTAAATGACATTGTCGTGGACATGTCGACATCATCGGTAGGACCACTACAACACTCTACTTCTGCCTCACGGAAAGATGAGGAAGGAGATGGATGGGGCTTTGACGATGATGGTGATGTTCTTGACAACAGCAATGACGAACTCGGAAGTAGTAACTACGATGATGTGGCAAAGATGTTAAACGAACTGCGTCAACGTTCTCGTCGGTATCGGATGGAATTACGATATCGTGCCAATGCCATGATTGAACAATGTATCGTAATTGATAATTCGGATGGTATTGATAGAGGATTGTCGTCGTCGTCGTCGTCGTCGGGGGGCACCACACTGTCAGTGTGTGGGAGTATAGACGATGCTACCACCGGTAACTTTACTTCGCCATTGTTGGATGCATACCTTGTATTGGAATTATTTTCGGATAAGAACTATCCAACATTTGGTGAAACTCTCGATGGGGCTATGCAACGATTATCACGAAAGTTACTTGATGTGATACTTGTATCATTAACCAATCTGGAGGCAAACCAAGAGAAGGAAAGTGAGGACATGAGAGGTGGTGGTTTGGTCGGAGGATACTACAAATTTACACAACAGTCAGTACAAAATGCACGTTCATCTACGAATAGTAATCACAATAAGTATGATCCGGTGTCTATTAAAGGTCCGGCCATTCGATTGGCATGGACCTTGGTCCGTCCATTGGTAGGAGACGACTCCTCCTCCTTCGATGAACACACGGCTGAATTGGAGGGCAACTTGGAGAGTTTACTCGGGACGGATATCAACCAATCAATGATTGCTACGTCTGATGTAATTTACGAAAGAGCATTGCGTGCTTTCGCTTTGGAGGTGTCACAATCGGGTGCATCATTCCTCGCCGCGCTCAATTTTGTAACCACCATTATTACATTCATTCATCACCACGCATTGTTGTCTCGTCCTGACCTTGCAAGCATGCTCGGAAAGCATCTATTTGGGACATATCCCATTGTATCGAATGACTCAATCTTATCCAGTGGTTCTGTGATGTTGAACGTTGGCGTACTGCTAGGAGCCGCCGCACATGACATTGAGAATGGAGACACCATGCCGCTAATGACTGCGCTTGTTAAGTACATGCGACGATGCTGCATCCCTACTGCACGGTCTCCGGAGGTATGGCAAACGCTACAGAAGATGGAATGTCGTATAGTCGTTGAAGTGATGGCATTTGAGGAAAAGCTTGTTGGTATGAATATGTTGAATGATTCGTCTAAATCATCTACAATAGACGAATACGACACTTCGCCAATTTTTAACATGCAACAACCCAAGATTCTCTCGCCATTGTCCGAGCTTGTTGTTTCGTTACGACAAGCCTATACCGAGGGTCAACGGTCGCAAGTATTAATCCGTGGTCGGTCAATATTACTCGAAACGGACTATCACAATACCGTCCAAGTCGGAATTGACGTACCAGAACCATCCGATCCAGGCACGTTAGCCTACATTGATGACGACCCCTTGAAGACATTTGCATTTCATAAGTGTTCTATTTCAATTACTGCACAACGGATTATGGAATTATGTCGTTCAACACTGGATGATGCCACAACTCCCATCGTTGTTGGTGGATCTGACCTTGGTGTTGATGATACATTCTCCCCGATGCTATATCGAGCATCACGTGAATTGTTAGATCTATTCCGTGCAATCATACCCACTGTCCATGCCAGAGAGGTGGGTAGTATCCCCCGTATAGCGGCAGTATTACATAATGATTGTGTTTACTTGGCACATGAATCAGGTTTGCTCGGTGCTGAGTATAAGATCAAGTTCCGTAATCTCAACTTGGACAATGATGATAGTAGCAATAGTAGTAGTAGTAGTAGTAGTAGTAGTAGTAATACACCAAAAGGCAAGACTCGATTACTCGGTGAGATATGTTCCTTCTTGGATATGATCCCACCCTTTCGTGACTTGGCAACCAAGTGTATGGGTTCCATGATTGAGAAACAAAAATGTCAACTATATGAACTTGTTGCTCCACGTCTGCTTAGCTTCCAGGAGGCCCTAACGTCGAATGAATCTGTGATCGAATGGGATGATGCTGATACTGCACTTAGGGCCGCACTGTTCCATATGCGACATTTATCACAATCGTGGAAACTAGTACTCGCACGTAATGTGTACTGCATGGCCGTGGGCAACTTAGTCGATATGATACTAATACTATTCTTAGATCCAGTGTTGAAGTCAGATGCCATTACTGAGGCGGCATCGCGATTTATCCACTCATTATTCTTTGATGCCGTGCGAGGTGTTGCCGATTTCTTCGCAATTGAATCATCGGAAGGCTCAACAACGAAGCAGACCAACAGTAGTAATGAAACGTTAAGTGGTAATGATAATAATAATAATATGCAAGAACGTAGTATCCAACTGACGAAGAAATATTCAACACTGCTTGACAAGACACGCGCCGTGGGAAATTTCATGGCCATGCGACTCGATGAAATCCAACGTGGCTTAGAAGAGGGTAAATTTAGTAGTGTGAATGCACGAGAACTTTCGCACCTAATTACTGCCGCCTTCGATGATAGTAAGAAGCGCACAATCCTTTTGAATGATTTGGCATCCAGATGAAATAAGGACAATCTATGTTTATGAATAATGTTTGTCCATTGTTTCGGAAATAAGATATTTAGCATTTATCCAGAGTTAAACAATAATAACGATTGTATATAAAATGTCTACAACAAACTCTTCATTTTGAGTTATTTTTCATTGTTGTTGGTTGCAAATTCGTCACCAAAAGGATCAACGATATCATGCCGTACGATACACACACACAACTTTTTTTCTCTCCACCCCCTCTTTTCCACAAGGTTTTACTACTATTAATATTAACTTGCCAGCATTGGCCATTGACAAAATACCGGGTCCGGTATGTTTGAAAGTAAAATTCTCGTCTTCAAATTTATGTCCAATATATTTTAGCAAAGTCTCTCCACCTCGGATCATAGAGGGTATAATCCGACGAAAGGTACTTCCTTTATGTATGATAATGATATATATATCCCGTTTGTGTTGCTGTCGACAATTCGCGTCGCCCTCTCAAAGTAGTCGGCAAAACTGTTCTCGCGGCACGGTCGAGCCATATACAAGCCAATGACAATCGCCCCCCGCGTTGTGTGTCTATCTTCTTGAAGAGTGTGACGGCGCCATAATCCCAGCGAACCAGAGTTAACTAATACCTTAAGGTTAAAAAGAGGGTTAAATTCACTACTTAAGGTTAAACAGAGGGTTAAATTCATACCCTTAGGGCTCTGGGCCACCACCATTGCGAAGGAGAGAGGCGTTCCGACACGCGATGTTGTTTTCGTTCGCGCTATTCGCGGCGGCAGCGGGGGTCGTCGCCACCGTCGTCCCCGCCCTCGCGGCTTCGAGCGGCTCGCCGCGCATAATCAACGGCACCGAGGTCCCCGTAAAT
>Ga0247843_1007776_pt1 | contig 12942 bp, 18 predicted proteins | sample LaCruzMarch2017__FD_192420 | JGI IMG/M metagenome (GOLD analysis project Ga0247843, IMG submission 192420) | Freshwater microbial communities from meromictic Lake La Cruz, Castile-La Mancha, Spain - LaCruzMarch2017_8m | ecosystem: Environmental > Aquatic > Freshwater > Lake | place: Spain...
TTTCATGATGTTCCCTAAAGCCATTGGTTTTTTTGGGGGTTTGCGAACTACCACGGCTACTGTGCAGATCTACAAAAGGATCTTACCCTTCTAGATCTGCACGACGGGTGCGTAAGCTGGTGTCAATCCCGCGAGCTTTTTGATAATTAGATAAAGCTCCAGCATTGCAAATATGCTCGGTAACCCCGCATTGCCACTGTTGAGCGCTGGCTATTTTACCACCTATTTTACCACCGACTCCTAACATTTCAGGAGCATGAATACCTATTTTTAATTCAGCAACTTTTTTACCACCTTTTGATTGTATGCCAGGAGCATGACAACCTGTCTTTAATTCAACAGCTTTTTTACCACCTTTTGATGCCATGCCGGGGGCATGACAACCTGTCTTTAATTCAGCAAGTTTTTTACCACCTTTTTTACCATTCGCTGTCTTTTGCTCTGCAGATTGGCCATGGACACCCACACCCAATTCAGCAGTTTTTTTACCCTGCCGACTGGAAAATTGTGACTTCAACTGTTGAAACAGTTCCAAATATTCTGGATAGTATGTCTCTAGATTGTACAAATCTTTGCTATTTGCAGAATGATAAAAACACTTGTAATCCAATTCCACCGATTGCAGTAACCCTTGCACAGTATGATCCGCTGACCACAGCAACACGGTTTCTTCACCACCTAAACACTCCGGCAAAGGAAAGTGAGCCGCTTCCCATTTTTGATTGGCGGGTAACGGCTCCCATCGGTATTTGGATAAGCAGGATTGTACCCACTCTTCCTGAGTTAGCATACTTTCTCTAATCTACCTATAGTGTAGCTATTTACTAGCCTGAATAAACCACCCACTGCCAGGACCTTCTACCGTCCAACGTGATGTCAATAAACTAGCAGAGTATTTCTGCCGCTTGCCGTCGGTGCTAGGATAAGTTCCCGAAGCGTGATCAATTTCCCCCCAGGGATCATTTACAATGTAGTTTGTGCCTTCCTTGCCAATTACAATTAGCCAGTGACCTCCGCCAGATGGGGCACTAGGTACACCATGGTGCAAAATGCCGATAGGTACAGGAATACCCTGACCAAGAAGACTGTCAAGAGTTGAGAGCGATCCGTTTGTCTTGAAGGAGGCATTGATTCCGAAGTGTTTAAGGGTCTGAATTTGTACAGATGCATCGGTGCTATCACCTCTCTTGAATACTTCCTCTACATACTTATCATCACCTTTGGCGCCAGGTAATGTGCCTGGTTTGAGATATTCACACAGCATCGCACAGCTACTACTGAAGCAAGTACGGCTGGCATCTCTGTAGTTATCGCGTTGGCTGAAGTAGACAACGTCTAGAACTCCGCCGCCTGGAGGGGTCGGTGGTTTCGTACGATAAATTTTCACCCAATTTGCTTCATCAGTCAGAAGATTCGGATCAAGTTTCTGGATGGCGGCATACAAATCGTCGTAGGCTGCTTTGTGTTTAGGGTTACTTGTGTCTGCGTATTGCGCAAAGTCGAAGAATTTTTTTGAGTCAAATGATGCCATTCTTTTTAAATGCAGTGTTTACTTTTTCCGTTAGTTGAACCAGAAGAGAGAGCGTCTCTAGATAGAGATCCTCGAGCTCAGATCTGGATATTTCCGTGATGTGCCTTTTTATGTGCTCAAGACGTAGTTGTTTTTCGTACGTAAGGTGTTCCTCTGTCATAGACTAAAGATCGCAAAGATTCAAGTAAGATTTCAGCAGATTCTTTTTCTGCAACAGTCAGGGATTGATCATCAACAAAAGCTAGGAGCAGATCCATGTCTTTGTTGGGCAATTCCCTTAAAGCATCCATTACTTCTGGTGATCCCAGCATAACTTTCACTTCATCGTAATCGTATATAAATTCTCTCTCTCGCCAGCCTTCAGGGTGATGATCATAGCTTGCGTGCATTTCTGCCCATGATAGTTCACAAAGAATTGCTTTTTCTGGTGTTAGTCCCATCTTCTCCAATGCTTCTACATATAAAACTCCTTCTTCAAGCATCTCTCGAAGAGTGTATCGATACTCATTTATCCACCGAGGTAGTCTCACCATACGCGAGTGATCTCTCAATGCGTGTTGAATGTACCCTCGCGCAGTGTTCCAAGCATAGGTGCTAAATTTCACTCCTTTATCGGAAGAATAGCGAGTAGCAGCTACGCAAAGAGCGAAGTAAGCTACTGATTCTAGATCCTCTTTTGTGAACATCCCTATGTGACCGCCTGTCAGACATTTCGCACTATAGGCGAGTCTCCCGGCAATCCATGCGTGTTCGGTAACTAGATTTTGCTGTTGCCGAGATAATGGGGGATACTTCTTGAGGCGTCTTTTTGACATTTTAAGCGTGGCAGGCTTCGCATTCTTGGATTTCAGTGATTTCATGTGTGATTTTGTTCATGTATTCTGTATAACCACCGATATGGCGACCGCCGATCCACAATTGGGGCACTGTTTGAAAATTTTCGTTCCAAATGCCCGTAGTCATGGCCTCTTCCTTCCGCATCTCTTTATACTGAATTCCGTCCTGTTTGAGTCTGTCTTTCAACAGCACACAGAAAGGGCAGTCATCCCGAGTCACTATGATTGCATCGGAATCATTACTTTTAGTGAGCATAGAACTCGACTTCAAGTAGTACAAAGACTTGAGTCCCATCTTCCAAGCCGAAAGATGGAGTTTGAAAAGATATTCAGGGCTAGCTTCTGGGTCTACAAACAGATTGAGTGATTGACCTTGACAGACATAAATTTGCCTATCTGCAGCTTGTTTGATTAGTTCGCACTGATCTATTTCGCGAGCAGTAAGAAATACTTGCTTCTCTTCATCTGTCAAGCAATCAAGGTGCTGAACGCTGCCTTTTTCCTCTAAGATAACATTCCAGATCTCATCTGAAATACCGCGAGCGCAAAATAGTTCTTCAAGAGTTGGGTTCTTGCGAACAAATGTGCCCTTGGCTTGTTTCGCCACGAAATAATTGCTATCTATCGGCTCAATTCCTTGACTGAAAGCTCCTGAAATTACTGAGTTAGTACGAGTAGGAGCGATCGCTACGAGATGCGTATGACGCATACCGCTACCAACACACCATTCGGGTTCTCCGAATCTTTCCGCAAGTTCTCGAGAAGCAACCTCAGCTTCTTCTCGCATCCACTTATGCGTCTCAATATTGAGATCCCTGGCTCCAGAGGATTTGAATGGCAGACCCCTTTTTTGGTAAAGTGTATGCAGACCCATGGTCCCTAAACCAAGAGCGCGAGATTTCTCAGCAAATCTACATGCCCTCCCGAGTCCCACTCTATGTGTAGCTTTTTTGATGAACTCAGAAACCACTGCTTCGAGTAAATGCACTGCTATCTGAGGGACAGAGCGACCTGAAGCAGACTTCCAGTCTTTGTATTCGTCGTACCTGCTCAGATTCAAAGAGCTGAGAACACAAACGAAACTGTGGCCCTCATCAGTGTGGAGGAATATTTCGGAGCAAAGATTGCTAGTTTTTACAGTGAGCCCACGATCTTTGTAGCACTGCGGATTCTGCTCGTTTGCATTATCAATGTATATCAGATATGGTGAACCAGAGAGTAATCGCGTCTTGATAACTTCACCGAAAAGATCCTGTTTTTTCTTATCTCCTGCAATCATAGACTCAATCCAGTCATTCGTGACTGTGAGAGCAACGTTGCTGTCAATAAATTTACGCGGATCCCCTTTGCTATGGTCTTTTGCTCTGAGTATCTCAGGGACATCTGTGTGATCTATCGGCAAATAAATTGCAAACGAACCCCTACGAACTCCTCCTTGTGACACCACTCTCGCAGCTAAATCATATTGCTGACACCATGGCACCACTCCGGTGGATTTTCCACCGCCTGAAATAGGAGCGCCAGCTGGACGGACATCACCCATATAAACTCCTACGCCACCACCGTTCTTGCTCAACTGAGCAACTTCTTTCAAATGGCTGTAGATTGAGGATATGCTATCTGACAAGTGTACAGAATAGCAAGAGATGGGTAAAGCCCTTGTTGTGCCAAAATTAGCCGCAACTGGCGAAGCGAGCCCTATCCACCCATTCCAAAGACACTCGAACAGGTCTGATTCAAGAGATGGATCCTCGTTTATTTGTGAAGCTGCCTTTGAAACCCTTTCAAACATAGTTCGAGGAGTTTCTCCAGGCATCAAATAACCTGAGGAGAGAGTTTGCATTCCTTCAGGTGTTAGCCACTCAGGAGCCACTGAAGAGTGGTCGGTCATACTAAGACTAAATCCAAATTGAGTAAGTTAACGGATTGAAAATCCTGCGTGGGTTTTGAGATATAATTTGCACCATCCTTTGATTGCGCAAAGAAATCAGTAGATGTGGCACCAGCCATGAGCGGGTGGAACCACGATTTAATGCGATTAGCGCCGACTTTATCGTAAAGAAATTCACGATCAATCCCGAGGGACTCAAGACGATCATTGGCGCGATAGAGAATATATTGCTTCAAATCAAATGCTGTGATATTAACAAGAGAGCGATTTTCAAAGATCTTGTCAATAAACGCATACTCGTTCTGCACCACCTGCTGAAAACCTTCAAATATAGCATTCACCTCCTCTTCGGTAAGAGGTTCCTCTTTGACTAGATCAAGGAAGAGTTCAATACCGCCATCGCTATGCTGCTGCTCATCGAGTGCACTCCAGGAGATTATCTGCGAGATACCTTTATACTTTCCAGATAGGTTGAGAGAAAGCAAAGCAGCAAAGCTAGAGAAAAGGCTAACACCCTCTCCAGCACCACTAAATATAGCCAGAGCGATTTTATCGCTTTTATCATTGAGGAAGTAGTCAATCTTTTGCCGAGCAATGGGATCACCTAAAAATGCCTCAAATTCATCGATTCCGAGAGTGTCGGAAAGAAGATTGTAGGATTCTGCATGAACTACTTCCGAGAAGGAGAACGCACGAGCCATAGCAGCGACTTCGTGTTTTGGAAAGATGATTGGGATTTTAGCCCAATAATCTGAGACGTAGCACTCAAGCTGTGTGAAACCTCGTAATACGCCCCCTATAATTTCACGCTCGTCCTCACTGGCATTTTGCCAATCACGAACATCGGATTCAAAGGAAACTTCCTGTGGTCTCCAAACCGAGGCCACCGCTTTTTGATAGATTTCAAAGTACTTTGGAAACTCAAATTTCCCATCAATCTTGTACGGGAGCCGATAGTTCCGGATGCTGGTCATTTTTACTCTTCTTTAGATTTTTTCTCAGTTCCCGTTGGTTTAGGTATTCGGTGCGGATGGGAAGATGCAATTCTTCAGACCACCAATCGGGAGGAGTGGTATAACGCCAAACAGCGTAGCCTTTACCCTCGTTTACATATTGTCGATATGAACCTACACGATCATCTGGATTTTTGTAGCGATCCGGCATTGCCAGAGCGAATGGTGTGTGATGTTTGAAATGATTTGACGGGAGACCATGCTTTTCTTCGTATAGCGTAGCTATTTGGTAAAGCCCAACAAGAACACCGTGGTTACGGGCGTAGCGTTCGGTATAGGCCGCACAAAGTCCGAATGCGTGGAGCAAAAGCCACGCTACGTTCGCAGGATCTTCGTACTGCCAGCGAGTGCAGGGATGGTTTGCAAATCCTTTAGTGCCGTAGAAGCTGCCGTCAGGTTTATTAATAAGCGCATTATGCTGTTTGAAAGCCCAAGGCGTAAGCATCTGCAGCGATTCGACCGGCATTTTCACAACAAGTTTGTCGGGCAAATTTCGAGCAGCTATAATCGGGTCTTCGTCAACGGCAAAGATGTTCATAGACAGTGGTTTTTGACAGTTACATTATACACAGGTTACCAGAAAGTAAACCTTAAGATTTAGGCTTAAAGAAACCTTTGCCATAAATCGCCTCTCCTTTTTTAACCGCTTCCTGACGTGCATCCACAAAGTCCTGAAAGTCCGGTGGGTTTCCTCCATTTTCTTCCATTCTTGTGAAGAGGGATATAAGCGACGTGGAGTTGGTGACGTCATGACTCTCGTCGCCCAGGAAACCACCGCTTATAATACCATGGGGGCTACCGTCCTTTGATAGGGCACAGATAGCATATTTGGATCCCCTAATTAGGGTTGGTTCGAAAAGATAGAAGAGGTTTTTCATTTTTCAGGGGAGATGGCAGTGATGTCTTTGTAAAGGGGGTTGTCTGAGTATAGGCGAAGGGCGCCCATTTGAGGAGGTAGTTCTACTATTTTAACCCCTTGCTTCTCAAGTAGCTTTCTGGTACCAACAGGAATGTCATTACCTTTGTAGTAACGAACTTCCTGAATGTCGGACGATCTGAGTCCGCCGTGAATTTGCGTTTCGACGTAAACCGGTCGGGTCGAGGCAACGTCCAGGCCAGGAACAAAAGTACGCATTCTATCTGAACTGGTCCCTCCTCCAGAATTAAAATCAACTTTCGTAGATTCCACAGCACCTGATCTAGCAGGGTTAGCTGGATCCCTGACAGGACTCGCCATAATCCCCCTCGGGGCATTGAAGTCAAGAGAATCGCCGATAGTGAAGGTAGCACGATCCTTAACTGACGGATTCATCACCACTTGGATCCCACCATAGTTTGCCATTTGACGATCTTCACCACCCTGAAGCGATTTGGCTCTATCGGGATGCTCCAAAGCAGCATAAACTGGCCTTTGGCTAGCCTCAGTTAGTTTGGAGATTCCCATTGTTTTTTCCTCTCCGCTGCTTCTGCCTTCTAGATAGCCGCTCTTCCCTTTCTTGATACCCCCGGTGCCTTGCTGAAAGCCATTCTTTGCCTCACCTTCTTTGACGAACTTTGAGAACCCAGCGGGGTTGAAAGCCATCACAACATCAGAGCCATTTAGGAAATCCTTGAGATCCTGGCTTGCTCCCCCTCTAGGTACTCTTGAAGGTACAGAAGGATCAACTTGCCCCCCGCCGTCAGCCTTTGCTTTGGCAATAGCTGCTGGCTCACCATAGTACGCAGCTGCGCGCCGTGGCCCTAAGACATTGAGTCTTTCGTCGTCTATCTTAGTAGCCTCCGCCAGTCTTTTCTTTAAGGGGTGGTTGTCAGGTAAAGACCACGCGTTGAAACCCTCCTTCTCTCCGGCAGCTTCCACCTCTCTTCGAATGTCTCTAGCCTTCAACTCTAACCTTTTCATTGCAGCAGATTCCTTCAAGAAACGCTCTCTATCAACAGCATAGTAAGCTTGGCGGATTGTGGTGATGGATTCCTGAGCCTTGGCCACCTTCTCTAAAACTGGCCTAGTGCGCGGATCTTTCCAATCAACGCCTTCTTCAGTTAGCTTTTTCCTTCCCCTTTCAGCAACTTCTATAGCGGTGAGGGATTTGTCAAAAGCTTCTTTTAGCTTCTTATCTGTTATTGCGCCATTGGAACTAATTTTAACAACAACTTCAGGATCTACTGGACGAGCAGTCTTTGGCGCCGCAGTTGTAACAGGCTTGGGGATACCGCCGCTGCTTCGCTTGTCGAGTTCCTGGTTCAGACGGTCTCGCTGGTAGCCAAGGAGTTTAGGATTCTTTATAAGAGATTTAAGCTGTTCATCGCTAAGCGAGCCAATCTTCTTTTGTGTGAGGCGGCTCGCCTTTTCTGCAGGAGCAGCTGTAACTTCTCTAGCTCCTACCTTATCACCTTTGCGGCATGTGCCACCGGTTCCGTAGTGAGATCCATCTGCTCTTTGACAACGGGCAAAATCAAAATACCCCTCGCCTGCAGTTTGTTTAAAGACCTCATCTAAATAGCCCATTATTTGTCAATCTCTTAAATTCCAACCAATGCTAAACATAGCGTTTTCCTCCTGTTGTGCTCGTTCTTTCGCTCTAGCAATTTCTTGTTTAGCCCCGTAAGTCGCTAGTTCTTTGATTCGTGCATGCTCTTCCTTTGGAGCTTTCGCCAAAGCTTCTTTTAAATCAGCCCTATGTTTATTTCTTTCCGTTGCTACTGCTTGTGCGATTCTTTCTTTACTTTCCCCACCTTGCTCACTCATTCTTGCCTTGGCTAACCGGGTAATGCCTTCATGGTCCCCCCTATTAATCATCCCTTGGATATTTTTGTCTCTAGAGTTGTATCTTAATCGGTTAATTTCACCCACAAAATTGTTAACAGTATTTTCTTTGTTGGGACGGTCTGCACCTGTTCCCTGTTTATTTGCCATTTTTTCTGCCATACCCCCAACTACTGCGTTTTTGGCTTCTATCTCTTTGTTTCTTTTTGTTCTCTCTTCGGAAGATTTTTTATTTCTTTCGGAAATAGATTTTTCTTCCTGAGCTGTCCGGGGTCTAGCTGCGACAGGAGTTATACCTCCCGTTCTTGCTACCTCGCGTGTCACTCGGTCGGTTCCGCTTAGCCTACGGGATGATACTTCCGGAGCGTCTTTATCTTTCGCACTCATTTTTCTCAGACCTGCCTGGAATTGTTCGCGGGTCATGGTTTTGCCCGACTCGATTTGCCTTGCCCGGTTCGCAGCGTACTTCATTTTCTCGTTAAGATCTGCCAGTTCCTTTTTCGTGTGCGGACCGCGATTCTTGATCTCATCCGAGATACTATTTATTTCTTTTTTCGCGTCTGCGAGGTTCTTTGTTTTCTGTTCAGCAGCTTGCTTCGCTTGACGTGAACGTTCTTGTTCGCGGAGTCCTGCCACGGGGTCTTTCGGATTACCCTTAACACCCTTCTCTTTAGCTGTACCTTCAGTACCCTTACGGCATTTGCCGCCAGTGCCATAGGCAGACCCATCGGGGCGAATACAAGTAGTGAAGTCGTAGAATTCCCCTTCCGAAAAGTCAGAAAACATGCTTTCCGACATGGCTTCTTGGAATAACTCAAGACTCTTTTGATTAAAGGACCCTAACATTGCTTAACTGCATTTATATATATATATTATACCCTATTACTCGATCTCTACGCTACGGAGAACTTTCCAAGCTGTAAGTACAATAGTAGTGCTCATAGCACCAAGCTCTACGAATTTGTCCATCCAATTTCTGAATTTATCCTCGAAAGAAAGTTGCGGTCGATCAAAAGCTGGCGTCAAATTTGTCAACCACCTCCAGAGGGGAATATGAACATCTTCAGGAACCAACGGATTGTGCCAAGCACTTATCTTGTCTGGTTTCTCATAAACAAGTATATTATTTTCAAATAGTCTCTGATTGCTGTAGTTTATTTCGCCAGTGTAATCGACATCTCGATCTGCTATGTTGTCCGATGACCATACTATGGCATCAACAATAAGTCTTTCATTCGGGGACGGTTTGAAAGTAAGTTCTAATTCTGTATCGCCATTGTCTGGAGCAAATGGCACAGGAATACTCAAAATGCAAACTTCTAAGACTTTGGGAAATAAGGGACTCTTTGTTGTAAATTCTTTGCAGTACAGGGGTCTCCCTACGAACAAACTTGTGCGAGTTTTTATGACATAGAAGGTTGAGATTGCCGCTACGATAGACCCACCCACGGCGATAGCAATAATTTGCTTTCGGTTAAGGCGCATTAGCGTAAAGAAAAACTATTTGATTTTTACCCTTGGCCACGATAACGCTTTTTACGGCCATTGCGTGAACTAGAGGCGAGGTTCGTATGAATACTATTTCCTTGCCTTGTCTTCTTGGGTTTCGACTCGATCATTTTCTGCCCTGTCGCTGAAAGCTTCTGTTTTGCCATTTTTTACGTGATCCGTTAAGGTTTTTACAAATTCTTGAGTGAAAAACTCAGCGTGTTCCGCACTCTGATTCCAAAATGCTATCCACTCTCCGATGGGTGAATCGTCAGGACCAGAAAGAGTGTAACCATCTACCCAGTCCTCAACAACCATATCGCCAAAGGCATCGGGGTGCGGCCACCACATGGTTAGAGTCATTTGAGATGACACAATGGGATTCATTTCTATTATACAATGAAGATGTTTAAGGTAAACCTAAATCCGCGTGGATAATTTGCCATTTTCCACACCGAGACGCAAGCGTTTCTTTATCAAAGAAGAAGACATCAAATATAGCGTCATCAGCGATCAATACTTCGAAATTTTCATCCGTCTCAGCGAAAAGGAAAGCTGGCGGACCAGCTTCCCCCCCATGTGCAGGATATACTTTTATTTTACAGATTCTGTTTTTCACATATGTTCTCGAGTTTGGATTTCAGATCGTATTGACTCTGCTCTCCGATGGTATGGCCTAAGTATTTTTTGTTGTGTGTAACCATGTAAACTGGTAGATCCAGTGTGTAGTCTGGATTAACTGCATACCTTTCCAAATATTGACCTAATGCCATGTAAAAGACTTTATCTCCTTCAGCATCAAGAACATCTTCCAGCACCACAGCAGTCAATTTAGTATTCAAATCGGCTGCTATTTTTTCGTCATATTGAGACATCTGCTCACAGATCGGGCACCCGTGGTCATAAACCTTAGTAATTTCAATCATACATACATCTCCAATTCCGGATATAGGTTTTTAGCCCTTGCTGTGAATTTAACGACATAGCTATGCACCGCCTGTTTGCTTAGCCCATAAATCTCGCCGATCTCGACATTTTTCATTTCTCGCATCCCGTACAAACCAAACTTTTGACACAATATTTTAGCACGTTTGGTATCAACGCCTTTGCAGATCTTGTCGAACATCTCAGTGATTTTTTCAATTGGGATCTCCATTGCTGGTTCATAGATTTGACTGGGGTCTTCCAAGATGGATCTGTTTTTCAATGACTCATACGATGCTGTGTATTTGGGATGTTTGTTGTCCTTTCTGGCTAGCCCTTGAACAGCGTCACGAACGGTGGGAAACAACAAGGTCATAAATTGATAACCTTTTTCAGGTCGGAATCTATTGACTGCTTTGAAAATAGCAATCCTCCCTTCTTGTAACATGTCGTCGTAACTGTGAGAGAAAGACATCCAAGAGTACTTTCTGGCCATCTTGTGCACGAGAGGTTCATACTGTTGTATGATCTTTTTCAAAGCACGCTGATCACCACCCTTCGCTTTTTTAACAAGCTGAAGCAGCTGAGAGTCTTCCATTTTGATTCTATAGAGAAAAGTTTGCTGATTTTTCTCAGTAAGATGTTTTACAAAGAGTTACGTCTTTGTCAATTTTGTTGTTTTATTGAAACTGAAAATGCTGTTTTGTTTAGTTCTTCCTTGTTGTTTTACTTACCTTGTTAGGGGAAGTTGAAAGACCCGATCATATGCTTGAATTCTCGACTAAAGAATACAGATCGCATAAAAAAGAAAAGATTGGAGGGAACAAGCCCACGAATTTAGTATACTTTGGTTTTTCAATAGTAGTGCGAAACAACCTTTTTTAACCCGTTTTATAACTCTGACATGAGTATTTCAAGCTGTTTTAATCTTCCACCCCAGGTTTGTCCACCTATTTCCCCACGACGTGGATTGATGCAAAATCGTTCTTCGCCTATTTGATTACAGCAAAGACCCGCTAGATCAAGCTCGTCGCCTACTTTTCCGGTAGACCAATAGAACTGATTATTTACCCAATGTCCGCCGCAGGTACCACAGGTTTTCATTTCCAAAGTAAATCCTCACAAGAGTAATATTTCACTGAGATTTGGAGATCTTGCAAAATTCTCTGACCGATCTGGAAATTTTCTTTCCATCTGGAAGGTGAACCAGCAGGATCAGGACAGACAACCTCTGCAACACCCGCTTGTACGAGCGCAGAGGCGCATTGGCTACAAGGAGGGAAGGTTACATACGCTGTACAGCCCTGAGTGTTGGCACCGTTTTTGGCAGCGTTAAACAGAGAATTTTTTTCAGCGTGGATAACCACAGCTAACTTGTATTCTCTGTCTTCGTACAGAGGTAAGGAGTCGGATAATCCCGCAGGAAAGCCATTATAGCCTGTAGCGAGAATGCGACGGTCCTTGACGAGAACGCAACCGACAGTCGTCCCTGGATCTTTCGACCAAGTTCTGACCTCTTCAGCGATGCGAAGAAATCTCAGATCCCATTTAGAAAGCATTAGTTTGAAATTCGAGTACCTCCATCTCGAAGAAACCCGATAGGGCTTCTCCGAAATGGTTGGCAACATCCCGCTTGTTTTCAAATATTACCCCATAGTGATCGCTGACATCTCTGAATCCACCCCAATGACTATGCAATTCTTTCATACCGAATTCAACTTGTATGAAACTAAGGATCATAGCCAAATCCTTGCTTGTTTTCGCTACTTGAAAAACTTCGGTCAAACTACAATCTGTGGCTTTCATGGTTGTTATTACGATAGGATTGATAAGAACTAGCGATTATCGCCAGATCCGGAAAGAGCATTGCGTTGCGCACGTGAAGCGAGCTTGTCCAGGTTGATCTGCATAATTTCTGCGAGTGTGTAATCCAGCTCATAGGCAAGGACTGCAACATACCAGCAAACATCTGACAGTTCCTTGGCTACATTATCGCGGTCAACATCAGTGAGAATTCCGTCTCCGTCGCGAATAATTTTTTTAACTTTCTCGGCTACTTCCCCGGCTTCGCCTACAAGACCCAAGGTGGGATAGACGAAATTCTGTCCTTGATTAGGATAGATTGCGGTAGTGAGAGCAGCGGTTTGATAATCGTTGGCTTGCATGTTTGTTGTTGTTAGTTGGATTCTTGATCGAGAGTGAAAAGGAGATTTTCTGTCTCCATTGCAGACCAGGAAAGTTGTGCTCGCGCAATAATTATGCGCATAATTCCAGCTTCCAATCTTGCGATATGCGCAAAACGGAAAGCCAAGTGGCTCAGAATTTCCACGTCTTCGTCAAATGATTCTGCAGATACTGAGGGCAGTATGGCGAACATTGAGAGAAGATCATCCTCTCTCTCAAAGAGAAAAGAGACCCCCGTGGTCCCAAAATAGTCAATGGGATGGTACCAGGCGCTGATGATTTCCTGAGTTGCAAAATTCGCTACAAGTTTG
>Ga0247843_1007779_pt1 | contig 12934 bp, 14 predicted proteins | sample LaCruzMarch2017__FD_192420 | JGI IMG/M metagenome (GOLD analysis project Ga0247843, IMG submission 192420) | Freshwater microbial communities from meromictic Lake La Cruz, Castile-La Mancha, Spain - LaCruzMarch2017_8m | ecosystem: Environmental > Aquatic > Freshwater > Lake | place: Spain...
TGAAGTCCTTGTCCATCCCCGCCATGATCTTCAGCAGCGTCGACTTGCCCGAGCCGTTGACGCCTACGACGCCGATCTTGGCGTCCGGGAAGAACGACAACCAGATGTTTTCGAACACCTTCTTGCCGCCCGGATAGGCCTTGGTGAGCCCCTGCATGGAAAAGATGTACTGCGCGGGTTGAGCCGCCATGGGATGCCTGCCGTGGTGAGGAGATGAGATTTGGCGCTGATGTAGCGCGCCCCGGGCCAAGGAGGAAGAGTGGGTGGGAGGGGCGCGGCGGGGCGCAGCGCCCGGCCATCAACACTTTCTCAACCGAAAAGTCATTCTGACTCAAAGGTTTGTTTAGTGTTCGGCGCGATGGTGATCTGCCTCAAAATGGTACAGCCCCGTATGTCGAACACCGCCGACGCCGCCCTCGCCCCATCTGGGGAAAGCCTCGACATCGTCATGCGCGACACCATGCGCAGCGCCAGGCGCGGCTTCCTGTTCCGCTTCATCCCCGGAATCCTGACCGCCGTTCTCTCCATGTACTGGCTGGGCTGGCAGTATCCGCTCTTCATCATCGCCGCGCTGGCGGCGCACGAACTGATCGTATTCCCGTTCGCGTACCGGAAATTCGTGCGGCCCCACATTGAGACCAAGCCACTGCTGGCCACGGGCGTCGTTTCGCTTCTGCTTGCCATCGGCGGCATGATCTACGGTCTCGGCTGGATCCCGCTGATGTTCGAAGGCACAGTCACGGGCGTCTACATCGCGGCGGCGTGGCTGTGGGGCACCATCGTCCACAATCTCACGTACTTCTCGCGCACGCGTTCGGCGTTCCTCGCCACCTGCGCCCCGCAGGTGCTTGGCGTCGTCATCGCTCCCTTCGTCATGAACGTGGGCCTCATCGCGCCATGGCTGATGCTCTATCTCACGCTGCAGACGCTCGTCACCGTACTGCTGGCTGCGCGCGACCGTCAGGCGCTCGCCGACCTTGCGCGCGAGGACCGCACCGCCCGCCGGGTTGCGGAAGCCGCCAACGTGCAGAAATCGCAGTTCCTTACCACGATGAGCCATGAACTGCGCACGCCGCTTAACGCCATCATCGGCTATGCGGAAATCCTCGAGGAGGATCTTGAAGAAGCGCCCGAAGAAGCGAACGCCGACGACGCCCGCCGCATCCGTCGCGCCGCACGCCACCTGCTGGTGCTGATCAACGAAGTGCTCGATCTCTCGAAGATCGAAGCGGGGCGCCTCGAACTCATCTACGAACCCGTCGATATCGCAGCGCTCCTGCGCGAAGTCGAAGAAACCGTTCGCCCGATCGGCGCCGGCAACGGCAACACGGTCGTGCTCGATATTGTTGGCCGCATTCCCACGCTCGAAACGGATGCGGCGCGGCTGAAGCAGTGTCTGCTCAATCTCGCCACCAACGCCTGCAAGTTCACCAAGAGCGGTCGCGTCACCATCCGCGCGGCCATCGAAAATCGCGGCGGGGCGTCGGTGCTCGAAGTCGCCGTCGTCGACACCGGCATCGGCATTTCGCAAGAAGACCAAGAGCGCCTCTTCCAGCCCTTCGTACAGGTCGATGGCGCGGAAACCCGCATGCAGGACGGCACCGGCCTCGGCCTCGTCATCACCCGCAAACTGGCGCAGGCGATGGGCGGCGACGTCTCGCTTGTCTCGACGCAGGGCCTGGGCTCCACCTTCACGCTGACGATCGCGGCGCAGCCCTTCGTCGAGGCGCCCCCGCAGAGCGCGCCCGCTGGGCCTGTGGTGCTGGTGATCGAAGACGATCCGACTGCGCGCGATCTCACAGTCCGGGCGCTGTCGCGCCTTTCCTTCAACGTGGGCGTTGCAACGACCGCCGCCGAGGGCCTGGCGATGATCGAGGCGTGCGCGCCCGATCTCGTCATTCTCGACATCCACCTCCCCGACATGAGCGGCTGGGATGTGCTCGCCCGCCTCAAGACCGGCGATGCGACGTCAGAGCTGCCCGTGCTGGTAGTGACGATCGACGACGACCGGACTCGAGCGCTCGATCTCGGCGCCTGCGAACACATGCAAAAGCCTGTAGACCGCGATCGTCTCACCGCGGCCGCCGTGCGCTACGCTCTGCCGCGTCCTGCCTGCATCGCCAAGCCGACGCTCTTCGCCGGGACAAGGCGCGTGGAAATCCGAAAGGCGAGCTAAGTCGGCGTTCGGCGGCGCGGCATGCGCGCGAACGTCTCTCAACCACAGCGCGCCGAGCGGTCCGCCGGAACCACTCTCGTTTGCGCCGGTTCATGCGGGGCCCCCTCGCCCCCCCGGAAGAAACGTCATGGTCATCGCGAAGCAAACCGAAACCCGCAAGAAGCCGCCCGCCAAGGTCGCTGCGAAAAAGCGCGTCGGACGCAGGTCCCCCGATCCGATTGCGCTTCTGGAAGCCGACCATCGCGACGTTGAAAAGATGTTCAAGGCATTTGAGTCCGCGCGTCGCGAGGAGCGCAAGGCCGTACTCGCGGCCAAGGTGTGCAAGGCCCTGCGCGTGCACACCGAGATCGAAGAAGAAATCTTCTATCCCGCCTTCCTTGAGGCGACAGGCGAAGAAGACATGAATGACGAAGCGGTTATCGCGCACGATGTCGCCAGGAAGCTCATCGCGGAAATCGAGGAAATGTCGCCTGGCGAGGATTTCTACGACGCCAAGATGAAGGTGCTCAGTGAGATCATTGCGCACCACGTCGAAGAAGAAGAGGAAAGAGGCGGCATGTTCGCCCGGATGCGCAAGAGCAGCATCGATCTTGACGTGCTTGGCGGCGAGATGGCGGCGCGCAAGAAGGAACTCATGCAGGAACACTGAGCCGCGTCAGCGGCGGACGTCCTCCAGATAGGCCCGATAGAGACGATGCGCGTGCGCGGTGATCTCCGGCGCGTAGCGCACGCGCAGGTCTTTGGCATCTGGTTCATCAAAGGCGTGGGTGGCGCCGTCGAGCCATTCGATCTCGATGGGTGTCGGCGCCGGCATCTGCGACAGCGTACGCCGCAGGCCATCGGTCCCGACAATGGCGTCGTCTGAGCCGAGCAAGACCAAGGGCCGCGCATCGAACCGCAAGCCCTTGCGACGCGCCACACAGCCATACCCGCAGTAGGGGTAAGCAAGGAACGCACCGACGACGCCTGCGAGCGGTTCGTCCGGCAGTCCGTCCAGCTTGGTCGCGTTCGCCATCTCGACGCCCGGTTGCAGAGCGAGCGCATCGAGCACGCTCCACCCGCCATGGCTCCAACCGGCGGCGACCATGTGCGCGCCATCCGCCCAGGACTGGCGTCTGGCCCATTCGAGCGCGGCAAAGAGATCGCCCGCGCGCTCGCGCCCCCAAAGCCGTGTGCCCGTGCACACGCGCGCATAGGCGCCAAGTCGCGAGATGCCGCGATGGGCGTAGCTGTCGAGAACGATCGCAGCCCAACCCGCCTTGCGCGCTTCGAGCGCCCACGTCGCCTGAAAGGCTTTCTTGCCGCCACATCCGTGCATCTGCACGACGACCGGAAACGGCCCCGGCCCGTCCGGTTTCACGATGTCGGCGTGGGACATCATCGCCGCAATGCGGTCGTCCAGCGCCTCACGCGCCATCGCGGGCCCCGCGTTCACACCTATGGCGCCGATCAGCGCCGCCGTCAGGACCCATATCCGCATACCCGCGTCTCCGCCATCGCGCCGCCCCTTACGCCGGTGTAGAACCAAGGCATGATTTCGCTCGACCCACGCCTGCAATCGTACCTTGACAAGCTGCGGGAAAAACCCGGTTTCGACTGGCGCGGCTCCGTGGAAGAGGCGCGGCGCATGTTCTGGAAGCAGGCGCACGCTCTGGAGGCGGACGCGCCGGTGATGCTGGAGACGCGCGCAGTGACGGCCTCCGGCGCGGAAGGTCCGCTCGATGCGCGCCTCTACGTCCCCTACGCCGTGGGAGCCGATTTCGGCCCGGGCATTATCTACTTTCACGGCGGCGGCTTCACGGTCGGCGATCTCGACAGCCACGAGATGCTGTGTCGCCGCCTGGCCGATTCCGCGCGCGTGCGGGTGCTGTCGGTGGCGTATCGCCTGGCGCCGGAACACAAGTTTCCCGCAGCGCCCGAGGACGCCTACGCCGCGACGCAATGGGCGGCGGCGCACGCCGGCGAAATCGGCTTGATCGCGGATCGCATCATGGTCGCAGGCGACAGCGCAGGCGGGTGCCTTTCGGCGGTCGTGGCGCAGGAGACCAAGAAGCGCGGCGGCGCGCCGTTGCGCGCGCAGATGCTCATCTATCCGTGCACGCAGTTCCTGCAGCTCACGCCCTCGCAAATCCGGCTCAAGGAGGGCTATTTCCTCACGCAGGCCGCACAGGACTTCTTCCGGGACAAGTACTTGCGCACCCGAGAGGACGCGCTCGACACGCGCTGCTCGCCGATCCTTGAAAACGATCTTGGCGGTCTGGCGCCCGCCTATCTCGTCACCGCCGGTTTCGATCCCCTGCTCGACGAAGGCGTGGCGTACGGGGAAAAGCTTGTCGCGTGCGGGGTATCGGTCACCCATCGGAATTATCCCGCGCAGGTCCACGGCTTCTTCAACATGACAGCAATTTCGCCGAGCGCGCGCGATGCCATCGCGGAGGCAGGAAAGTGGGCTGGCGAGGCTTTGCACCGGTAGCGCCCGATCTCCTCCTTTCCTCACGCGCACGACGTGATTGTCTACAGTCTCAAGAGCGCTTGCGCGTCGAAGACCAGGTGAGCGCGAGCGCGCCCGTACACAGCACGCTCGCGATCACATAAGGCATCGCGAGGCCATAGTGGTGCAGCAACGGCCCCGCGAGCAAAGGCCCGATGACCCGCCCCAGCGATGACGCCGATTGCTGGAATCCGAGGACAGCGCCACGCTCATCGTCTGCGGCCTGCTGGCTGACAAGCGACTGCGCGCTCGGCCCGATCAGCCCTGCACCGACGCCAAGCATGGTCACTGCCAGCACCGCGAGCGCCGGCGCCTCTGCAAAGGCGATGATGAGAAAGCCCGCCGCGTAAAGCGCGTAGCCTGCGTTCAACAAGCGCGCTTCACCGAAGCGCTTGGCCAGCGGCCCCGCCCCCATCCCCTGCAGCAACGCCGCCACAAGACCCAGCGCGGCGAGATTAACGCCGATCTCCGGCGGTCCCCAGCCAAGCTTTTCATCGGCCCACAGTCCAAACGACGTTTCGAGCATGGCCTGCGCCGTAACGCCGAGCAGCGTTGCGCTGACAAGCTGCACAAGCGCCGCGCGCGAGAAGAGGGCGCGAAATTGTCCGGGTTTGCGCGCGGGCAGATCGTTGGGTCGCGTTTCCTTGAGCAGGAAGAATGAGGCCCCCGCCGATGCTGCAGCCAGCGCGAAAGCCACGTAGCACACGCGCGCAAAGTCGCCCGCGTCCGGGGCCTGCCCCGCGATGAGGCCGCCGATGGCGGGACCGATGATGAAGCCAAGACCAAAACCCGCGCCGACGACGCCCATCGCGCGCGCGCGCGTTTCCGGAGTCGAGATGTCGGTTGCGGACGCAAACGCAGCGCCGATGTTTCCCGCTGCGAGTCCTGCCGCGAAACGTACCAAGCCGAACGCGAAAATGGTCTCCACGCGCGCGAGCACGAGGTAGGACACAGCCGTGAGTGCGAGCGTTGCGATGAGCACGGGCCGTCGCCCATAGCGATCCGACAACCGCCCCCACAGCGGCGCCGCCACGAGCTGCCCCAGCGAGTACGCGCCCATGGCGATCGTGATCTGCCCTGCATCGGCGCCCATGTAGAGCCCGAAGAATGGCGTGATCGGCACCAGCACCCCGAAGCCCGTCATCGACACAAAGACGACGAGGAACAGCGCGAGCAACGCGCCGCCGGTCTTCTGCACGGGAGTGTCGGGGGCCGAAGTCATGGCCGGCGTTCATGCGCTGCGCCGGATGCGGAGGCAATGCGGCGATCTGGCGGGATCAGCCGCGCCCGCCGACCATGGCCCGCGCGCCGGCCTCTCCCAACGCTTTCGCGTAGAAATGCCCCTGCGCAAAGTCGCAGCCGAGACTCGCGAGGAGGTCGCGCTGCGCCTCCGTTTCAACGCCCTCGGCGATGGTTTCAAGCCCCAGGTCATGCGCCAGAGCGATCATGGCGGAGACGATCTTGTAATGCGCGCCACGTTCCACGATCGGGCCGATGATGGTCTGGTCGAACTTGAGTGCGTCCGCCGGCAGGCGCGTGAGCCAGGTGAACGACGAGAACCCCGAACCAAATCGTCGAAGAGGATTTTGACGCCTGCTATACGCAGGCGCGCCAGCTGGCGCCCGACAAGGGCGGGATTGTGCAGCACCTGCTGTTCGGTGACTTCGATCTTGATGCAGGTCGCCGGTATGCCTGCGCCTTCGATTACGCCCAGCACTTCGTCGACGAACTCCGCGCGTTCGAGATCGCGGCCTGCGACGTTCACCGAGAAGAAGACGCCATCAACACGCTCCGCGCGCCAGCGAGCCATCGTCGCGCACGCCGCGCGCATGATGCGCTGGGAAATGCGACCCACGAGATCGCGCGCCATCGCCTCTTCCATGAAGACGGCGGGCTCGATCAGCACTTCCGGCGCACGCCGCCAGCGCGCGAGCGACTCAAAGCCCGCGATCGCGCCGTCGCTGAGATGGGCGACGGGCTGGAAGGCAGGCTCGAACGCATCGGTGGCGAGCGCGTTCTCGATATCGCGGAAAAGGGCTTCGCGGTTGGACATGGGATCGTCATGGCGCCATTTGTGGGAGACAGCCAGACTTAGTGAATGGGATCGCCCTTCACGAGTCCGAACAAGACATGATCGCGCCAGTCGCCGTTGATCTTGAGATAGGCGCGCGCGAAGCCCTCTTCAGTGAAACCGACTTTCGCCAGCAGCGCGCGCGAAGGCGCGTTGTCCGGCTGACACGCCGCCTCCACGCGATGCAGGCCCAAATCGTCGAACGCATGATGCGTCAGCGCGCGTACGCCCGCGCTCGTGAACCCCTGCCGCTGATAAGGCGCGCCGACCCAGTAGCCGAGCGAACACGAGAGCGCGACGCCGCGCTGCACGCGGCTGAGCGTGGCGCCGCCGACGAGCACGCTGTCTTCGCTGCGGAATATGTAGAAGGCGTAGGCGCGGCCGTCGCGCGCGTCTTCGGCGTAGCGGCGCAGCTTGTAGCGGAAACTGCCGCGCGAGATGTCGTCGTCGGGCCAGGTGGGCTCCCAGGGCGTAAGGAAAGCGCGGCTCGCCTCGCGTAGTTCCGACCACTCCTGATAATCGCGCGCTTCCGGGGCACGCAGGAAGACCCCCTTGCCTTCGATGCGGCGCAGTCCTTCGTCAGGTTTCAGAAAAGCCATCAGACCATCTTCGCGGTGAACGCGCGCGCCGCCGCAAGGCCCGCCTTCGGACCGACCACCGTGGCCGCAAACGGTCCCGCGAGCGCAGCTTGCGCCACAGCTCGTACGTCATCGCCGTTCACCGCGTCGATGCGCGCGCGCAGCTCGGCGAATGACACGAGGCGGTTGCGCAGGAACACCTGCGCCGCACGGCTCTCGGCGCGCGCCAGCGGCGCCTCCGCCCCCATCAGCATCTGCGCCGACACGACGGCCTTCGCCCGCGCCATTTCTGCGTCGGTTGGGCCCTTGTCGGCAAGCGCGTGCAGCGCCTCGGCGACGCACGCGGCGACTTCCTTGCCCTTCTTCGCTTCGCAGCCCGCATAGACGCCCATGCGGCCAGCATCGTCATATGCATCCATGAAAGAGTGGATCGCATAGACGAGCCCGCGCTTCTCGCGCACTTCCTGGAAAAGGCGCGAGGCCATGCCGCCGCCGAATATTTCCGAGAGAATCCACGCCGCCGTCGCTTCATCGGCGCCCGCCTCAGGGCCGGTGGTGGAAAAGACGAGATGCGCCTGTTCGAGCTTGCGGCTTTCGCCGCTCTCGCCGCACACGGGCGCCGCGGCATCGGCGTTCGGAGCCGTGGATTGCGCGAGCGCGCCGAAGCGGCGCGATGCGCTATTGATAACGGCGTCTCGATCATAGCCCCCGGCGATGCAGACGACGACGTTGTCGGGCGTGGTGTAGCGATCGCGAAAGGCGCGCAGGTCATCGACGCTTACGGCGCCGACCGTTTCTTCCAGACCAAGAATGGGCCGGCCCAGCGGCTGCCGGGGGAACACCGTCTGCTGATGCAGTTCGAACACGCGGTCGTCAGGTTGGTCGAACGCTTCGCCGCGCTCCTGTGCGACGACGCCTTTTTCTTTTTCGAGATCTTCCCCATCCCAGTGCGGATCGAGGATCATGTCGGCGACCAAGTCGAGCGCAAACGGCGCGTGCTCGCGCACCACGCGCGCGGTGTAGGAGGTGCGCTCATAGCCCGTACTCGCGTTCAGATAGCCGCCCACATTCTCGATGGCTTCGGCGAAGGCCTGCGCATCGCGTCCGCCGGCGCCCTTGAAAGCCATGTGCTCGAAAAGATGCGCGATGCCGTTCTGCTCCGGCGCTTCCTGCCGCGCCCCCACGCGCACCCACACGCCGAGCGCCGTCGTCTCCAACCCCGGCATTGGATCGAGCGCGATGCGCACGCCGTTCGGCAGCGTGACGAGTTCGGGTTCGGTCACCGCCATGCGCGCGTCCTTTCGCGGACATAGCGCCTCACCGCTTCAGCATCATTCGGCAGTGCGTCCGCGCGCTCGGGGCGATCGTAAAGCGTCGCGCAATGCGCGGGCAGCGACGGCGTTACGCTGGTGGCGGCTTCGACGGTATCGGGGAATTTCGCTGGGTGCGCAGTAGCGAGCAGCACGACCGGACCTTCCGGCGCCCAGCCTTCAGCGCCTTTTGTCGCGGCCGCCGCAGCTATGGCGCTGTGGGGACATAGAAGTTCGCCCGTGCTGGCATGCTCCGCCTTCATCGCCGCGCGCGTTTCATCGTCGTTGATCGCGATGGCGGAGAATGTTTCGCGCATGGATTCGAGCGCGGCGGCCGGCACGTCGAAACCGCCGGACTGCGCGAAGGCCGCATAGAGCGCGCGCGTGCGGTCCCCATCACGGCCCGTGCATTCGAACACGAGGCGTTCAAAATTGCTGGCGACCTGGATGTCCATCGCCGGCGAGATAGTGGCCTTGGACTGCGCCGCGCGTGCGTAACGGCCCGTCGCGATCGTGCGCGCAAGGATATCGTTCGTGTTGGTGGCGAGCAGGATGCGCCCGATCGGCGCGCCCATGTTTTTCGCGACATAGCCCGCAAACGCATCGCCAAAATTGCCGGTCGGCACGACGAAGTTCACCGGGCCGTCGCCGCCGAGCGCATAGGAGGCGGTGATGAAATACCCCGCCTGCGCGACGATGCGCGCCCACGAGATCGAGTTCACGCCCGACAAACATGCGCCGTCCGCGAAGGCCTTGTCCGCGAACAGCGCCTTCAGGATCGCCTGGCAATCGTCGAAATCGCCGTCGATGAGGATCGGGTGGACGTTGGCCGCGCCCGACGCGGTCATGAAGCGCCGCTGTACTTCCGACACGCGGCCCTTCGGCAGCATCACGAAGAGATCGACCGCCTCCAACCCTTTCAGCGCTTCGACCGCAGCGCCGCCGGTATCGCCTGACGTCGCGCATACCACGGTGAGCTTTGCGCCGCTGCGTGCAAGCGCTTCGCGGTAGAGCGCGCCGATCAGCTGCATCGCCACGTCCTTGAACGCGAGCGAGGGGCCGTGAAACAGCTCCATGATCCAAGTGCGGCCATCGAGCTGTTTCAGCGGCGCAACCGCTGGATGCACGAAGCGCGACTGCGGTCCGTAGGCTTCGCTTGCGAGCGCTGCTGCGCCCGCGAAACTCAGATCATCTTCGGCAAAGAGGTAGAGCGCTTCCGCCGCCGCGCCCGCATGCCCCATGGCGCCGCGATTTTCGCGCAGGTACGGGCGCAAACTCGGCCAGCTTTCGGGAACATAGAGCCCGCCGTCCGGCGCCAAGCCGCGCAGGATCGCATCGAGGAACGAGACCGCCGGGGCCTCGCCGCGTGTGGAGACGTAACGCATCTGGCCTTTCAGCGTGTGACGACGAGGCGGCCCGCCCGCGCGTGGAAGGCCAAGTAAACGCCCACGAGCGCCCCCGCCAACCCCCACCATGTCAAGGCGTAGCCGAGGTGACGCTCCGGCGGCAGCGGATCGAGGGCGGCAGCGCCCGCGAAGGGATTGGGCTCGGCCTGCCCTGTCGCGCCCAGATACGCCATGGCGACATAGTAAGGTTCGACGCGCTCCAGCCCTGCGCGTGCGCCCATGGCCGCAAGGTCAATCTGGTACCAGACATGCGCGGCGGGATCGTTGCGCGCGGCGAACGCGCTCTGTTTGCGCGGCTTTACGGGAATACCGGTGACGGCGCGAGCGCCGCTCAGCGCCAGCGGCGGCGGCAGCGCGCGCCAGTCCGGGGTCGCTGCACCCGGGACGTAGCCTGAGTCCACGAACACGGCGGCATCGCCGTAGCGGATCGGGTGAAACACCCGCCACCCCGGCTGACCGTCACGCGCGGCGTATACGAGCTGCGGCGCGCCCTCGATCACCGTGAACGGCGCGAGCGCAACATCATCGACGACCGCATCCGCGAGGAAACGCTTCTCCTGAAGGCGGCTCCACTGCCAGCCGCCGAGAAGGAGGAGAAAGATGAACGCCGCCAACGAGAACGCGGTCATAACCGGCAGAGGCTTCAGACGGATGCGCATCAGCCGCCCTTCCCCTCGCGGGGAGGGTCGACGGCCAAGCCGTAGGGGTGTCGGGCGTACAGAATGAAGCACGCCGTTGCACATGTCTTTGGGTGTCGAGCGTCGTCACGGACGCCCCCCACCCCGGACGCGTGCCGCGTGCGACCCTTCCTGCAAGGGGCAGGGTAAGCAAGACGCAGCCTCATCACTTCTCAAGCCGCCCTTCGCGCGCGCCGTGGGTCCACTGGAGCGTGAACAGCACGCCCTTGAACACCGGCAGGAGCGCGAAGGTGAGCGCGAGCGTGCAGACGGCTCCCGCGAACCCGACGGCCCACAGCGGCCATTGCAGCGCAAACTGCAGCACGAAGATCAGCGGCACGACGAGCGCGCCGACGACCAAGATCACGAAGACCGTGGGGCCATCGCCGCTGTCGGCCATCGTGAAGTCGGCGCCGCACGCGCCGCAACGATCCCCGATCTTGAGGTACTTTGCGTAAAGTTCGCCCTTTCCGCACTTCGGACAGCGTCCGAGGACGCCCGCGCGTATGGCAGCGCCGACGTCGGCGGTCACGACATCAGCCTTCCATCGCCAGCTTCGGCGTCACGTATACGAACGCGAAGAGAAAGAGCCACACCACATCGACGAAGTGCCAGTACCAGGCGGCCGCCTCGAAACCGAAGTGCTTCTGCGGCGTGAAATGCCCGACGAGCAGGCGGATCAGGCAGACCGCGAGGAAGATCGTGCCGATGATGACGTGCGCCCCATGGAACCCCGTCGCCATGAAGAACGTCGAGCCGTAGAGATTGGCCGTCGTTGTGTCGCCCATATTGCCGAACTCGAAGCCGGCTTCGGCATACTCGACGACGAACTGCACATAAGTGAACAGGCACCCCAGCGCGACCGTGAGGAAGAGACCCCACATGGCGCCCTTGCGGTCGCCGGTCTGCATCGCATGATGAGCCCACGTAACGGTGGTGCCGGAGAGCAGCAGAATGAGCGTGTTGATCAGCGGCAGATGGAAGGGGTCGAACGTCTCGACGTTCGGAGGCGGCCAGTGCGCCCACGCCTTCATCACTTCCGGATCGCCCGCGATTTCCCACGTCGCGCGCGCATCGTGGAATATGGACATCTCGAAATAGGCCCAGAACCAGGCCACGAAGAACATCACTTCCGACGCGATGAAGAGGATCATCCCGTAGCGCAGGTGAATGTCGACGACGGGCGTATGGAAGCCTTGCTGGCCTTCCTTGATCACGTCGCCCCACCATCCCGCCATGGTTGCGAGCACGCCTGCGAGGCCCACGTAGAAGATGAGCGGGTTCTTGACCGCAAGGAGGCCGTCGCCGAGCCCCTTCATCCAGACGACAGCGCCGATGGCCATTACGAAAAGCGACAGCGACCCCAAGACCGGCCAGGGGCTCGGGTTCACAAGGTGGTAGTCGTGCTTGACGTCGCCGTGGGATGCCATGGTCTCAGGTCCGTGATGTTTGGCGTGGTTTAGCTCGCGTCGCGGGGCGCGCCAAGCACAATGGGGCGCGACGGATTGGCGGGATATGTCACGCCCTCCTCGCCCGTTGGGCGGGGAGGGAGAAGCGATCAGCCGTCAGCCTGCTGGTAATACGTGTAGCTCAGCGTGATGGTGTGGGTGTCGCGGGTGTCGCGGTTTTTCACGATGTCTGGATCGACGAAGTAGATCACAGGCAGATCGAGCGTCTGGCCCGGCTGGAAGATCATGTCCTCGAAACAGAAGCACTGCAGCTTCTGGAAGTAGATGCCCGTCGTGTGCGGGGTTACGTTGTAGCTCGCTATGGCCATCACCGGCCGGTCGGAGACATTCCTGACGGTGAAGTGGGCGATGCTCGTCTCGCCGATGCGGAGCTTCTGGCTGGTCTGGAGCGTCTTGAACTCGAGCGGCGTGCCGGGCGGGACGTTCACGTCGAAGCGCATTTCGATGGACTGGTCGAGCACGTCGCTTGGCGCCTTGGTGGCCGTTTGCGTGGTGCCGCCGAAGCCGGTAATCTTGCAGAACGCATCGTAGAGCGGCGCCGCGTTCAGCGCGATGGTCAGCATGCAGGCGACCACGGCCACGCAGATCGCGACCCAGCGGGTGTTGCGGTTCAAAGTCATGTCATCCTCCGCCCGCGAGAAGGCCGTCACGCAGCTTGGTGACTGTCACGAGAAAAACGAGCAGCACGAAGGCGCCGATGGCGAGCGCAAGCATGAGGTTGCGCCGCTTCTGCGCCTTGAGCGCTTCGGGGAGCGC
>Ga0247843_1007781_pt1 | contig 12932 bp, 9 predicted proteins | sample LaCruzMarch2017__FD_192420 | JGI IMG/M metagenome (GOLD analysis project Ga0247843, IMG submission 192420) | Freshwater microbial communities from meromictic Lake La Cruz, Castile-La Mancha, Spain - LaCruzMarch2017_8m | ecosystem: Environmental > Aquatic > Freshwater > Lake | place: Spain...
ATAAGCAACAGGTTCGCGATGTGTTCGATAAATGTGTTCCTGAGTTTATGAAGTCTGCTCTCAACGTATGTAACAGGGAAAGTCTGGCTCAGGGCGAGGTTGAAAAAATATATATTAAATATTATATATGACAACTCCTCGTGGAAAAGCACGTGAAGAAAAGAGAGGTGAATATATATTTGCTTATAGATTTGAAAAATGGTTGGATGATAATAATATACAACGTCCATTCAAATTGATGTTCGAGGATTCAAATGGAAATCGTTCCGGAGTGATAAACGACGTGTATAAAATGCGAGTATTAACCGATAGATCTAAACCCAAAAACCCTGGCAATGCTCATTCTCCTCTCAAAAAAAAAGAGCTCGAAGGAACCGGGGAATCTACTTCTAAATCCGACTTGGCATTGGTCGATTCACAAGGTAATGATATTGCTTGGATTTCTCATAAATATCACAAGGATGCAGACGAGAAAGTCAAGGATTCGCATGCTCAATATATGCATGTAGGAACTAATAAAAAACTAAAATATGAGGATGCATACGAAGATGTACAAGTATTCAAAAGAAAGATGCTCGAATGGTCAATACAAACCGGCGACGATCCGACGCAGTTATGCTGGCCAATTAGGAATGATAAAATAGCGTTATATATGTGGGACAATGTCAAAAGTAAAAATTTGATTGGAATTGCAATTTTTGGTGTGAGATATGGAGATGCTAAATACGGACGTCAAAACTGCAATGTGATATTATATGGAGATCCCGTGGCCCGTATGGAAAATGGCATCGTGCTATTGAGTTCTCATAAAGAATCGATAGTAAATGGTTTCATTCCCGATAAATTTAATGACGACAAACAAACCGTGATATTTATGACGATGAATGATGCTGCCTCCAAAACCACCGTTATTAAGAATGGTAAAACATATGCAATTGATGGAGTTGGAATCTGGATTGTATACAAAGGGAAAAAATCTACAGAAGCCATACAAATTGATGATATGACGAAATTATCCAGAGTGGTGTCAAAAGATACGTGTAGAGGAAAGAGAGTGTCTAAAAATAAAAAAGAAGATCAAATTAAAGGCGCTCGAACAAATAAAAAAGAAGATCAAATTAAAGGCACTCGAACAAATATAAAACATGACGGCTATGATGTTTACTTTGATGACAAATTAGAAAATCCGTACGCGGCATTTTATTATATAGATAATCTCAAAAAAATAAAAAAAATTGATTATTCGACGATAAAAAACAATCCTACGTATTTGAAGGTATTACAACAATATAATAAAAATAAAATTCCTTCAGGAAAAATGATAAATCCGAAAACTGGAAGATTTGTCAAAGGAAATCCCGTTAAATCATTGCCAATAACTGCATTTTTAAAACCCTTCAGATCATCACCATCCAGATCGTCTACCAATACATCGCCGTTAATATCAGCAATATCTCCTCGTCAACTCCAAGGATTGTATTCGCGACCATCGATGAAAACCGCAAGATCATCAACTCCCGCAAGATCATCAACTCCCGCAAGATCATCAACTCCCGCAAGATCATCAACTCCCGCAAGATCACCAACTCCCGCAAGATCACCAACTCCCACGAGATCGCCAACTCCCACAAGATCGCCAACTCCCGTCAAGTCGATGGCAAATATAAACACCGGGTTTTATCACATTTCAAAACTAGACACTCGCGAGATAAAGTCCAAAATACATTACATACCTCTCAAGAAAAAGTTTTATTACATTTTATCGGATGGTCGTAAAAAATTGATATTAAACACCGACATACATAAGTATATTCCTGAAAATAGACTAAAAAACTTTATTTGACATGTCATTTGACCCTGGATATGAAATCTGTATAAACACTGGAAATGAAGACGATTTTTAATTAAAATGACCAGAATTAACCTTGTTCCCGTGGGTGAACTCGCTAACCAACACGCCATGGCGGAGTGGAGAGAGATCAAAATGATACCCAGATCTCTGGCACGTTCGCTGAAGACTCAATCTATAGAAAAGATACTCAATAAGATACCGAAGGAGTTCTGTCTAAACACAGGTTAGTTGATACTTTTCCATACACGTTTGTATGCTGTTTTTGATTTTTCAGTTTTGCATTTCTTGATTATAAAACATTAATTATATGTTAAATTATTGTGTTATGCAGGTCATGTATTGTTTTTTTACGACAAGGGTGGATATCTGAGGAAAAGATACGAGCAACTCACAGAGGAGCTCATCGCCAGAGAATACAACATCAACCGAGATGCCAAGTTCGACCCCGATGACGTGATGTATTCTCCGGATTGGAATGGAGACTACAAACCGGATGAGCGGGCACTTGCTATCATCAGAGAGCGCATCGCAGAAAAGATCGCACTTCGACCTGATTTTTATAAATGGCCAACAAAGAATTAATATCTGTAATAACATATGGCACAGAAAACCGTAAAAATCGTACTGAAAAACGAAGGATCTTTGGAAAAATATGGCTACCATGTTAAAGATACTCGCGATACTCGTCGCGCAGCACTCAGGAAAGCAATGGCAGATCGTAAAAGCAGGGATGGTCTGAACAAACTCATTGGACGTATAAATGTCTTGAGTATATATTTCAAAAAGAGCAACCCGCTGTACGCGGCTCGCGCCAATGAAGACGAAAGTTTTATTAGGAAATATCGGGAGAAGAAATTCCCACTGAAGAAAAAGTAGATGTATCAAAGTGTGTTTTGTCGATACGGAAGATATCATATCGTCAAATCATTGATAACTACTAGAGACGTAAAATAATGTCATAATTTAGTATGACTAGATGCGTTATTTGTCAGAAGAAGGTCGGAGTCCTAGGATTCGCGTGCAAGTGTGAAGGAACTTTTTGCGAAAAACATCGATTGATGGAATCGCATCAGTGCCCGACTCTATTGGTGAAATCTAACGTGGTTTTAATCAAGATTGTGGCTGATAAATTGACCAATCGCGTGTAATATATTGTCACCGTAAAGTATTTAAACAAAGTATCTATTCGTGTTTTATAAAATGTTATCAGACGAAGAATACAATCGTGATATTTATATGTCCAATATGCTTAATGTAATTTTCGATTTCGATCTGGATAATTCTAAAACTCCTTTGAAATACTACTGTCATAAAACTGGAGACTTATTCACGTTTCCAAGACATACCATTGATGTATTTGGAGATAAAAGAAATGATAAAGATGAACTATTGTCAACTGGCCAAGCTCATTACAACGTGTCCTGTATAGTGGATGCTGATGGCGTGTGTCACAAAATATATACACATCGTGCTATGTGTTCGACGTTTAATGGAAAGCCAATTGACGAGTTTACCGCTGATCATATCAACAGAGATCCCAAGAACAATTGTCTTTGGAATTTGCGTTGGTTATCACGCGGAGATCAGAATCGTAATCAATCCATTCACAAGTCTCGTATAGATAGCTGTCCCATTATTGGAACGCATATAAGCTCGGGAGAAATTGTGAGTTTTGAATCTACTGTAGACGCCAAAACTAGAGATTTTGACACGGGGAACATATCCAAATGTCTGAACAACAAACAGAAAACTCATAAGAATTACATATGGTCATGCCCCCCAAGTCTACCAGACCTTCCTAACGAAGAGTGGAAATTACTAAGAGAGAGTAAACCATACAAAATATGGATTGGAAATATGAATCGCCTTACCATAGAATTTTGCCATGGCTATAAGAAAAAAATATTTTCATACGAATTATCAACTAGCAAAGGATACCCGAGAATTGACGATGGTGGTAGATCAATAAAGTTTCACAATGCTGTTTGGAAACTATTTAGAGGTCCCATTACAGATGGTATGATAGTCAACCATATTGACAACGACCCGTTAAACAATTCACTGGATAATCTCGAACTAACTGATCATTCTGGTAATGTGTTCGCTGCTCACGACACTGGTTGTTTTGACGGCACCAAGACACAACGACAGGCGGTAATTATAGACGGAACTGAATATACATCCTCCATGGATGCTGCTAGAAAACTGAATCCGATGATTACCGATAGGAAAGAGATTGATAAGATATCGAGTAAATATCGCAAACGTGTCAAGAGTTCTAATTATCCTACATATACGTTTGTGTAATAACTTAAAAAAAATAAACTTATATGATAAGTAAAGCTTACCATGCCAGGCGGAATTGCGCAGCTCGTAAGTTACGGTGCTCAGGATGTATATCTCACCGGAAATCCCCAGATCACGTTTTTTAAGTCCGTGTACAGGAGATACACGAACTTTGCGCTCGAGAGCATTCAACAGCAATTCGACGGGATCGCGGACTTCGGCAAATTCCCGACGGTCACGATTTCTCGTAATGGTGATCTTTGCGGCCCCGTGTGGATTGAGGTCACTCTGCCGAGCCTTCAAGGGTACAACATCACCCCTACCCCACCAATTTCCCTGGGGTCTACGACGCTCACCAACACTACCAACGTGGCTGCACTGAGTAACGTATTCACGGATGCCTCCGGTAACTACTGGCAGTCCAACAATGCCGGTGTGTATTCCAACCTTATTGCGGCATATAGCAATGTGGATGGATCTTATTACACTTCTAGTGCCAACGTTTCTGACATTGGGAATACGTCTAAGTATGTCGCCAACATTATCACATGGCCCTACATGAACTTTGTCGGGAACGGATTAGTGAGTAATGCTATTTCCAACGTGAGCATCCCAACTTCTAACTTGCGCTATGTCAATGGAGTGGGTCTGGCACTGTTTAACTCTATCGAGCTCCAGCTTGGTGGTCAGCGGATAGACAAGCACTACTCCAACTGGTGGGACGTGTGGACTGAGCTGACGGAAACCTCTGAGAAATTAGCGGGATACAACAAGATGGTCGGGCGTTACGATCCTACATATTACAAGAACAACTGGGACCTCAGCATGGCTGCCGGAGGAACCTACTACGTCCCGATGAAATTCTGTTACAACAGGAACCCTGGGCTGTATATGCCTCTGGTCGCCCTTCCATATCACGAACTGAAAATGAACTTTGACATCAACACGTATTTGAATTGTGTGAAGTGCAATTACCCCATCACCAGTCTGACTTCTCAGAACGGCGCGACACCCCTCGCGATAACCAACATGAAGCTATACTGCGACTACGTGTTCCTAGATGCGCCCGAACGCATTAGGATGTCAGAGATCCAACACGAATACCTGGTTACTCAGTTGCAGTGGCAGGGGTCTGAGCCCGTTACTTCCCCGACCGCCCCATCTGGTTCTCAGAACCGTAAATTTACTCTAAACTTCAACCACCCCGTAAGGGAACTTGTTTTCGTTTACCAAGCTGCCAGCACGTATGACTCCGACCCCGTTGACGGTAATAACATTTTCGACTACGAGATTCCTCTACCCGTCGGCAATGGAACTGAGGTGTTCGAAGAGGTAAAACTCATTATCAACGGTAGTGATCGCTTCTCTGCACGCCCAGGTGCCTATTTCCGTCTAGTGCAACCCTACGAACATCACGTTCGCGTGCCAAGCAAGTCAATATATGTATACTCGTTTGCGTTGGAAGACGCCGACTCCAAGCAGCCTAACGGGTCTGCCAACTTCACTCGGTACGATTCGGCGCAACTACAGGTCGTGTTGAATGCCAGCTTGCCAAGTGGACGCGTTCAGATTTACGCCCCCAATTTCAACGTTCTTCGCATAGCGAGTGGTATGGGGGGTCTTGCTTTCGCCAGCTAAACACTTTTCCAGGTGCGATCATAAGCAGACTAGATTTGACGATATGATCTGTTTAGCTTTCGCTTCATAATCATAACAAAGCATTGTTCGTTAATTAGTTTGTCGATACGAAAACATCTCCATATCGACAAATATGTAAGACAAAATTAAGATTTTACTTGGCGATCAACGTGGCTGTAAACCCAGTATCTAATCCGCCGATGATAGTCTGAGTATTGCCCATAGTCTGAGCGATGGAAACTGTGATGGAATCGGTGTTGGATAACTGCACGATGTAAGACCCTGATGTGATGTAGTTATGCGACGCGCCTGATGAGTATATTTGCGTCAGAGTCTTGTGTCTAGATCCATTTTTGAGCAAATGAACCTGCATTTCACCAGATCCCGCGGTAGGTCCCCATGCACATGACCCATTTACCTGATAATATCCAGCAACCCCTGGCGTGTATGCTCTAGTAGCCAAGCTGAACCCGCCGCTAGTGTCATACACGACGTTAGAGTATAATGGAGTCGTGTTACCAGTGGTGCTTATCGTCTGAGTTGCCAAGTTTCCAAAGTACACCGAAAACGCCGGACCGTTGGGAATGCCCGTCAGCAACGCTCCGTTACCACGGAAGTAATTTGCCGACACGTTCCCGGTGACGTTTACTTGCCCAGATACGATGACGTTTCCAGGGGCCGTCACGTTACCTATGATGTCGATGTTTCCCGTGGACGGCAGACCGGTATTCCACCCACTACCAAGCTGGACGATGTTCAAGAACGTTCCTACGTCGGACCGTATTTGTTCGCCAGAACCTGCTGTCATACCCACTGCAGTTCTCAGACGATAATCCGTGGTCGTCGAAGGAGTTACTATGATATCAAGAACAGGAGCGGGAGTATTGGAAGATGTGAGAGACGGTGGCAACGTTTCCGACGATGGGCCAATTTGAACACCAGTGGTGCTGTTGACTAGTCTAAATGCGTAGAAGTAGTTGGACGCCGCTTGCCATCCTAATTGCGCAGTAATGCGGTATGTGACTCCGCCCTCCAGAGTAAACACCCCCGTGGTAGAGTTATACGTGATACCGTCACTCTCGCGAACCGAATTCATAATGACGTTGATGTTGGACCAGTTTCCAGACGAGATGGTTTGATTTGTAGCCCGCACTGCCGCCAAGTATCTAGCAGGAGGAGCAATGCCTTCTAGGAACGCGCCGTTTCCGACGAAATATTCGGCCGACACATTCCCGGTAGCGATAACGTTGCCCAGAATATCCGCAGAAATTGTGGTCGGAAGTGTAGTCGAAACGCCTTCCAAAAGTGCACCATTACCGAGGAAATACTCTGCAGATACGTTTCCGGTGGCGGTGACATTGCCGAGAACATCCGCAGTGACGGTGGTCGGGAGCGTAGCAGTTACACCGGTCAGCAGCGCGCCGTTACCCAGGAAGTATGAAGCTGTCGCATTGCCACTTAGAGAGAGATTCGTCGTGACACGGTTGTTTAAGTATTCCAATGCTTCAGACAGCGAGTTTCCTCCCGGAACTGTTCCAACATTTGCAGACAATTCTATGTAGTCGTCGGAGTAATCGCCATAAGCCGCTAAAACATCATTAGTGCGTCCGAATACAGTATTCACCGGGAAATTTGCGCCTTCGAAATTCAACCAATTTAGGTCGACATTGGATGGTGATGCGGTTAGCAGATACGAGTTTCCGTCATCCGATTGTCTGACGAGAGAACCTATGGGTAGATCACCCCCGCCTAGAGCAAGACGAGCTGCCGTATCTGCGACATAACCCTGTGGTACAGTGAGATATCCGTCGAGATATTGTTGCTGTATATAACCTGTAGAGTCTAACGTTGCGACACCTGACATGTTCGCACCGTTACCTACGATGTAAGCAGCCTCCACGTTTCCAGTGGCGGTGACATTACCAAAGACGTCGGCGGTGATCTCAGACGGGATAGTGGAAGGGACATCGGTCAGCAATGCGCCATTGCCGATGAAATACTCGGCAGACACGTTACCGGTAGCAGTGACATCGGTCAATAATGCGATATTCGCGATGACATAATCCGCAGACACGTTACCGGTAGCAGTGACGTCGGTCAATAATGCGATATTCGCGATGACATAATCCGCAGACACGTTACCAGTGGCAGTAACGTCGGCCAACAATGCACTGTTGCCAAGGAAGTACTCAGCAGACACGTTACCAGTGGCAGTGACATCGGTCAATAATGCGATATTTCCGATGATATAATCCGCAGACACATTCCCGGTGGCAGTGACGTTACCGAGGACATCGGCGGTAATCTCCGAGGGAAGAACATATGTTTCGATGCCGCTCAACAGGGCACCGTTACCTAGGAAATACTCCGCAGACACGTTCCCGGTGGCAGTGACGTTACCGAGGACATCCGCGGTAATCTCGGAGGGCAGTACGTATTGTTCGATGCCTGTCAGTAGGGCACCGTTACCTAGGAAATACTCCGCGGACACGTTACCAGTGGCAGTGACGTTACCGAGGACATCGGCGGTGATCTCAGAAGGCAGCACGTATTGTTCGATGCCTGTCAGTAGGGCACCGTTACCTAGGAAATACTCCGCGGACACGTTACCAGTGGCAGTGACGTTACCGAGGACATCGGCGGTGATCTCAGAAGGCAGCACGTATTGCTCGATGCCGGTCAACAAAGCACCGTTACCTAGGAAATACTCCGCGGACACGTTACCAGTGGCAGTGACGTTACCGAGGACATCGGCGGTGATCTCTGAGGGCAGTACATATTGCTCGATGCCGGAAAGCAGAGCACCGTTACCGAGGAAGTACTCAGCGGACACATTACCGGTGGCGGTGACGTTACCTAGGACATCGGCGGTGATCTCTGAGGGCAGTACATATTGCTCGATGCCGGAAAGCAGAGCACCGTTACCGAGGAAGTACTCAGCGGACACATTCCCAGTGGCAGTCACGTTACCGAGAACATCGGCGGTGATTTCAGAGGGCAGCACATATTGCTCGATGCCGGAAAGCAGAGCACCGTTACCGAGGAAGTACTCGGCGGACACGTTACCGGTGGCAGTCACATTACCGAGGACATCCGCAGTGATCTCGGAGGGAAGCACATATTGCTCAATGCCGGTCAACAGAGCACCGTTACCGAGGAAGTACTCAGCGGACACATTTCCGGTGGCAGTGACGTTACCGAGGACATCGGCGGTGATCTCAGAGGGCAGGATATATTGCTCAATGCCGGAAAGCAGAGCACCGTTACCGAGGAAGTACTCGGCGGATACGTTCCCGGTGGCAGTGACGTTACCGAGGACATCGGCGGTAATCTCTGAGGGCAGCACATATTGTTCGATGCCGGACAACAGGGCGCCATTACCTAAGAAATACTCGGCGGATACATTTCCGGATGCAGTCACGTTACCAGTGATATCCACTGCCAAGGACGTGATATCTCCATTTCCTACTATGCTGGTGCCTCCGATGGTATTTACATCCACCCCAGAGAGTAACAGAACGTTTCCAGTGCGGCCAAATACACTCATAACCGGGAAGTTTGCCCCGGTGAATTCCAACCAGTTTGCATCTACACTAGCGGGCGTGTCCAGCAGTAGATATTCTTGATCGATATCAGTCTGTTTCACGATAGTACCAACCTGGGCAGGTAGAGCCAGACGAACCTCTACGTTCGCAACATTGCCCATGGGCTTCAATGTATAACCATCGAGAACCAAGTTGAACCCGTTACCAATGAAGTAATCAGCAGTCACGTTCCCGGTGGCGGTGACGTTACCAAGGACATCCGCTGCGATTTGAGATGGCAGAACGTATTGTTCGATGCCAGTCAACAACGCACCGTTACCTAGGAAATACTCAGCGGACACATTACCGGTGGCAGTGACGTTACCGAGGACATCAGCGGCGATTTCGGAGGGCAGAACGTATTGTTCAATACCGCTCAGTAGGGCACCATTACCAAGGAAATACTCCGCGGATACATTTCCAGTTGCGGTGACGTTACCGAGGACATCGGCGGTGATCTCAGAGGGAAGAACGTATTGCTCAATGCCGGAAAGCAGAGCGCCATTACCGAGGAAATATTCAGCGGACACGTTACCGGTTGCGGTGACGTTACCGAGGACATCGGCGGTGATCTCAGAGGGCAGCACATATTGCTCGATTCCCGTCAACAGAGCGCCATTACCGAGGAAATACTCAGCGGACACATTGCCCGTGGCAGTGACGTTACCGAGGACATCGGCGGTGATCTCAGAGGGCAGCACATATTGTTCGATTCCCGTAATGTACGCACCATTGCCGAAGAAGAACTCGTTAGAAGTGATGTTTCCGGACACCACCTGACCGGAGTTCACATTTCCTATGTATGCCTCCGCTGTGATTAGTTTTCCTGTGATAACGTTGCCGTCTACATTCACATTGTTTGAAACATCTACGTTTCCAGATACGAGAATATTGGTGATTTCTAAATTTCCAGAAATATCAGTCAATACACCGGTCAACAGAGCACCATTACCGAGGAAATACTCAGCGGACACGTTACCGGTTGCGGTGACGTTACCGAGGACATCGGCGGTGATCTCAGAGGGCAGCACATATTGCTCGATTCCCGTCAACAGAGCGCCATTACCGAGGAAATACTCGGCGGATACATTTCCAGTAGCCGTCACGTTACCGAGGACATCTGCAGTTATCTCGGATGGCAGCACGTATTGTTCGATGCCGGTCAACAGAGCACCATTACCGAGGAAATACTCAGCGGACACGTTTCCTGTGGCGGTGACGTTACCGAGGACATCTGCGGTGATTTCAGATGGCAACACGTATTGCTCAATGCCGGAAAGCAGAGCACCGTTACCGAGGAAATACTCCGCTGATACATTTCCGGTGGCAGTGACGTTACCGAGGACATCGGCGGTGATTTCAGATGGCAACACGTATTGCTCGATGCCGGAAAGCAGAGCACCGTTGCCGATGAAATACTCTGCTGATACATTTCCGGTGGCGGTGACATTGCCGAGGACATCGGCAGTGATTTCAGAGGGCAGCACATATTGTTCGATATCGGTCAGCAGTGCACCATTACCTAAGAAATACTCCGCGGACACGTTTCCTGTGGCGGTAACGTTACCAGTGATATCAACTGCCAAGGATGTGATGTCTCCATTTCCTACGATACTCGCACCACCTATCGTGTTCACATCTACGCCGGAGAGTAACAGAACGTTCCCGGTGCGGCCAAAAACGCTCATAACCGGGAAGTTTGCTCCGGTGAATTCCAACCAGTTTGCGTCTACGCTGGCAGGTGTATCGAGCAGCAGATATTCCTGGTCGATATCGGTTTGTTTCACGATCGTACCAACCTGTGCGGGTAACGCCAAACGAACTTCTACATTTGCAACATTGCCCATGGGCTTCAACGTATAACCATCGAGTATCAGGTTGTATCCGTTACCGATGAAGTAATCAGCAGTCACGTTTCCAGTGGCGGTGACGTTACCAAGGACATCCGCTGCGATTTGAGATGGCAGAACGTATTGTTCGATGCCGGTCAGCAAGGCGCCATTACCGAGGAAATACTCGGCAGCCACGTTTCCAGTCGCGGTGACGTTACCGAGGACATCCGCAGTGATCTCGGATGGCAACACATATTGCTCAATGCCGGACAACAGGGCACCATTACCAAGGAAATACTCTGCGGATACATTACCGGTGGCGGTGACGTTACCGAGGACATCTGCGGTGATTTCAGATGGCAACACGTATTGTTCAATACCGGTCAGCAACGCACCGTTACCGAGGAAATATTCCGCGGATACATTCCCGGTGACATTAACGTTTGCTGCGTTAACCGTGGTTACGTTTGCGTATACTCCGGATAGATTACCTATGATGTCAGTCGGCAGAGGCGTCTGGCCTACTCCTGTAATGACAGAAGTATTGCCTAACACGTATGCATTTCCATTTGACTGAATTATAACTGCTCCTTTAACTGTGACATTTCCTCTTACTTCGTTTGTAAATAACGTTGTTTTTAGAAACGTGGGGGGTAGTTGGGACATGGGGTTGTTCGCGATACCTTATCGGAATATTTTTTTTCAATATTGTATATTTTCGTTTGATCCAGGTTCTACAACGTCGTCGTTCTTACAAAACGGTATTGGAACTCTATTCAGCACAGATGTTTCTTCCGTAAAGTATTGACCGCGTTCGTGTTTGTGATTCATATATAAACCAAATGATTTTTTAAGGACGTTTTATTTTACTTTATGAAAATTCGCGGCTGGAACCACACTGATGTGTTCAAAGGTGTTTTGACCGGGAGATATTTCTTGTTTTTATTTCGCCTTTGGGGACCATAACTGCGTTGCCGTGGCCTGATTTCCGGATAATCGGGTATTTCGGGTTTTTTTTCATCGCCACCATATATTTTTGAGGGTCCCTTGTTTCCTTTATTTTTTTTATCTGCAACCTCTAAAAAAACAAGAAATATAAGAAATTCACGTCAATCGGCTACGGTAGCGTAGTTTTTGATGGGAAATATTTGCTGGCACTTTTCAAAAACCCGCAAAACACGTCAAAAATACCAGCAAAACGACCCTTTTTAACACATCAGTGTGGTTCCAAACGCGATTTAGGATAAACTTTAGGATAAATTTTAGGATAAACTTTAGGAGGATAAACTTTAGGATAAACTTTAGGATAAACTTTAGGATAAACTTTAGGATAAACTTTAGGAGGATAAACTTTAGGATAAACTTTAGGATAAACTTTAGGATAAATTTTAGGATAAACTTTAGGAGGATAAACTTTAGGATAAACTTTAGGATAAACTTTAGGATAAACTTTAGGATAAACTTTAGGAGGATAAACTTTAGGATAAACTTTAGGATAAACTTTAGGATAAACTTTAGGATAAACTTTAGGAGGATAAACTTTAGGATAAACTTTAGGATAAACTTTAGGATAAACTTTAGGATAAATTTTAGATGAAACGGTGAACATTTGTAAATAGAATTTAATTCAAAAGTCTGTGTAAGAACTTCGAAAGAAATGTTTTTGAAAATAATTGGATATGATGACATGATATGACTAACTGGCATACGCTAATCCACCCATGCCGCTCATGATGCGCA
>Ga0247843_1007785_pt1 | contig 12916 bp, 10 predicted proteins | sample LaCruzMarch2017__FD_192420 | JGI IMG/M metagenome (GOLD analysis project Ga0247843, IMG submission 192420) | Freshwater microbial communities from meromictic Lake La Cruz, Castile-La Mancha, Spain - LaCruzMarch2017_8m | ecosystem: Environmental > Aquatic > Freshwater > Lake | place: Spain...
TGAATACATCGAAGAGTTTTATAACAGAGTAAGGCGTCACAAGCATCTTGCTCAATTAAGCCCAATGGCGTTCGAACAGCGTCAAATTGCGTTATGAAAAGTGTCTACGATATTGGGGGAATGCCATGCAGGGTTTATTCGTTCCCGTTTAAAAACGTCACAAAAACTGGTAGTAACAAGATTGACGATAGAGCAGGACATGATTGCACATTGCTACAGTGCAAAATAGATTTCCCAATGGGCAAAGGAGGCAATGATGAATGAGCAGAATATAGTAGAGTTAAATGAAGTAAATAAAGTAAATGCAGTACATGAAGGGCAGGGTAGTGAAGGTAGTGATGAAGTAGCAGTGAAAGAAGAAATCGCTGCTCCAGCGAAGATGGAAGAAAGTACTCATCAAAGCAGCGTACAAAGCGAAACGCATCCAAGCACCAAGCGCAAGGCCCATGGTCAAACGGGACCTAAGAGCATAGCGGGAAAAAATCGCTCACGTTGGAATGCACTCAAAGATGGCGCAACTGCTAAAAATACGGTATTGCCTTTTGAGGATGGGCAGCTTTATCAAAAACATATTCGCGAAGTTGAAAAAGCGCTGGTACCAGCAAACTATGTGGAGGCGCAAATGGTACGTGAATATGCTGAAGGCTTGTGGCGTATTATTCGTCACGAAAAGCGCGGCGCCTATGAGCGTGAAAATATTTTAAATTCGCTTACGCCGCAAATGGTTGCCAAAATGTTGGGTCTGCAAAATCGCTATGTAGATGATGCTCCAGACTATTTAGTTGATCTCAAGCACCGCATACCGAAAAAGGCACAAGAGATTGCACGTAAAGTGTTAGATCAATATCAACATCTGCAAAAAAATGCGAAGGGTATTGCTAACTTTAATATGGTCTTTAAGCAATATGAAGTGTTGTTTCGCACCTTAGATCAATGGGCTATGGATGAAGATTCCCGCATGACCCCGATTATTGGCAGCACGAATGTGGGTCTAAATCTAGCCAGGCAACAAAATCCTCAAAAATTACTAGAACTGTTAGAGGTCTTTCAAAAGCAAATGTTTTTCGTCGCCTATTTTGAAGAGTACAAGCCGGCGATTCGGGTGTGGATGGAGTCTTGGTTTTTCTTACAAAAAACAGAAATGCGGCGTTTGGAAAACCTCGATCAGTTGCTCTTTAAAGAGCGCACCCAGACCTACAACATGCTCGAGAAATTAATTCGGTTTCGCAAAAGCAATTCCTATTTATCTACGGTTCCAGCCAATTTAAGCTTGATGGAGGAGCAAAGGGCCGCTTAGTGGCAAAAAAAGTAAACAATTGCAAAACGAAATGCCTAATTTTGGAATGAGATCAATTACTTAGTCAATTTTGAGTAGTGCTGTTTTATCCCTTTTTTCACATCTGAGAAAAAAAGAAGCTCTTTAACAATGGTAGTGCCGTAGTGATGCTTTATAGGACCCCGCAGATGCCTATTTGTGGCAACTGCGGGGTTTCTAGGCTTTACCAAGCTATATCCTTTTTATATAAAAACGCTGTCTGTTAATCAGGATAGTGATTACTTATAATGGATTATTCAGTAAATATTAACCGGTTATAGAGTCCAATAGGATCGTCAGTCTGATCTAAAAAGTACATTAGCTCGTAAATATAAAATCTCCTGGCCGTGGTTCATTGAAGTAATCCCGGTTAGCATAATCTGATTGCCAGAAAATTCAATCATGACGCTATTGCTATTGGGGCCACGTGTAATGTGTAAATCATTAAAGCCTAAGCGGTTAACGCATTGAATCTCAATCTGATCTTGCCCCACTTCAAAGTCAGTAATTTAGCGGATTACGATGCTTGCTATTTTATAAAAGCATGTAATATGAGCCATGATAATTGGAATAAAAAAACCATTACAAACCTTGTAAGACCGCTCATAAAAATGAATTTATGCTCAATTTACGCTGGTAAATATTGACGTGCAAAACGTTCAAAATCAAATTATTGCCTTAACTTTTCTAGCGAACGCTGGAAGGCATTTGGAGGTCTTAGAGGCTGCCAAAGAACTGGTTGAAAGCGCAGGGGAGAATATTACTATTCTCAACTCCATAGGAGCAAAGTTACTTGATTATGGATACGTCAGTAGTGCTGAGGACTGTTTTAAAAAAGCGCTTTTAATCGATCCAAAAAATTACGAGGCTCAACTTAATCTAGCGAACTGTAAACATGCTGTAGGCAATCATTCGGATTGCCTTAGGATTCAATCGCAGTTGTTAACGGAATATCCCAATAATCCCGCGCTAAGACGAAATTACTTGCTTACGCAGGAATATGATCCGCAGACCTTAGACGGGGAGCGATACAGTAGCGCGAATGATTGGGGGCGGTGGGTAAGCTCCTTGGTCGGGCATCGCGAGCGTCCCACTTTAAAGCCTGCAAATGGGCGACCATTAAAAATAGGCTATGTCTCCAGTGATTTTTGTCAGCATACCGTTGGCTTATTTATTAAAGATGTATTGGGAGCGCATGACCGCACTTTAGTTGAGATATATACCTATCACTCCAGCGCTGGATTTGATTGGGTGACTAAAAAAGTTCAGGAAAATAGTCATTTTCGAAATGTGAGTCGGCTGGATGACTTGCAACTAGCGTCTCAAATTGAAAAGGATGGCATTGATATTCTGATCGATTTATCAGGCCACACTAAAGGATCACGATTAACGGCCTTTGCCCTAAGACCGGCCCCGGTATTGATTTCTTGGCTTGGGTATTTTGCCACCACCGGGCTGCCATGCATGGACGCCGTATTGTTGGATGCAGGGCATGTCACACCCGATACTCAACTGAATTTTTCTGAACATATTCTGCTAATTAACCCATGCCGGTTTTATTATGAGCCCGTTTCCTGGGCCGTAGATCAGCCCATCTCACCCCTACCAGCGCTGCACAATGGCTATGTCACCTTTGCATCGTTTAATAACACGTCAAAACTGAATGACTCTGTATACGATGTTTGGTCAAAAATTCTACTAAAGGTAAAAAATTCACGATTACTACTGAAGTGGCGTACATTTGTTGACCCAGAAGTAGTCCGTTTTGTGAAGGGTAAATTTTCATCACGAGGGGTTGATCCCAATACTATTCAATTGGAATGCGCATCGTTTCATGCTGATCTTTTTAAGGAATACGCCAAAGTGGATATTGCACTAGACCCGTTTCCGTTTACAGGTGGGTTGACGAGTTGTGAGGCCCTGTGGATGGGATTACCGATCGTTACCTTGCCTCAATCAAGAGTCATTAGTCGGCAAACTAGCACTTTAATGAACACGATTGGCTATCTCGAAACGATTGCAGAAAATGAGGCAGACTATGTTGCCAAAGCAATTGATCTAGCAGCTGACTTGGAAAAGTTAAGCCTAACAAGGTCAAGTATGCGACAAAAAATGCAGGCATCCAGTTTGATGGACTTAAACGGATTTACTAAAAATCTAGAAAATACCTTGCTTGACTATTACAGGCACATTGAAATGAATGGAAGTAATCCAAACAGCATTTAGGGCCGTTTCATGAAAATAAAAAGATTATTTAAACCGAATTGAAAATGGTGATGATCTTTTAAAATAAGGTGTTTGGATAAAACTTTGCTTAATGAACTTGGATCAAATCCATGATGCTCATCCAAAGCTTGACCATCGATTAATTTACAGATTTGCAGTACATCCAAAATCTTATCCACGAACGGATGCGGTACCGTAACAATCAGTAGACCTTGATCCGTCAACATCTCAGCAATTTTCTTGGATGAATTTTCAAGCGCTTCTTCAGTAAAGTGCTCAAAAACGGCTAATGCGAAAATGGCATCGTACTTTTCCTGTTGCAATTGATTGCTGACGACATCCGGAAAGTATCCCTTTAAAAGGGTTGAATTCTTTAAGGTGGTTGCAGTATCTAAAGCTGGATCGCAGCCATCAAGCCTATTTGCTCTCCTGGATAACTTTTTGAGAAGATGGGCATCATCGCAGCCAATATCAAAAAATGATCCTGCATTATTTGGAATCACTTTTAGGGCAACATTGACCCGCCATGCCCTAATTATTTTATCGATTGCTTTCAAATGAATTCCAATTTTTTTAAGATTGCTCGGGGCTGCGCCGAGTGGGCAGGGCCAAGAACCCCATCATGAGTGAAGAGAGAAATACAATGCCGCCAACGCTGATTAATAGCGTGGATAAGCTGACAGAACGCAGTAACATGCCGTACTCGAGGCCACCAAAACCCTTATTACCCCACGCGGTCAGCAAATCAACGCCTAAATACAGGCCAATTCCTGTACAAACTACCCCAATTACTCCGCCAATTTCTAAGAGAGGGGTACTTCTCAATTCTTTCAGTAAGCGGTGCTCTTGTAGGAGTCCTTCCCGCATTCCAAACATGCGCGCCGTCACCCCAAGTAATAGCGCCGTCAAGGCAATGGTAATTGCTGCCTGCATGTAAAAGAGGGTGTGGATATCTAAAAATAATCCAAAGATTTGCACTGGCCCCGCTAGTATCAACGAATACAAAACGCTGCTCACTGCCAGCAAGAAAAGACCGGGTATAAAAAATAACCACCTAGGACTAAAGAGCAACATAAATCGCAAGTGCCTCCAACCATCCCGCCAAGGACGTAAATGCGGAGGCCTTGAGCGACCATCTTTTGAAAGGATGGTTGGCACTTCAGCAATTTTCATTTGAAATAAATTTGCTTTGATAACCATTTCAGAGGCAAATTCCATGCCGGTTGTTCTTAGATCCATCCGTAGAAAAGCAGATTTGCTAAATCCGCGCAATCCGCAATGAAAATCGTTTGCTGGACACTGATAAAGGACGCGGCCAACCCAAGTCAGAATTGGATTACCAATATAACGATTCTTCCACGGCATCGCTCCAGGAGAAATTCCGCCCAGGAATCGATTGCCCATCACCAAGTCATACCCCTCGTCCAACTTCGAAATGAAAAGATCAAGATTACTAAAGTCGTATGAGTCATCGGAATCACCCATGATGATGAACTCACCATTGGCCTCTAGAGCGCCAAAATACAGGGCCGAGCCATAGCCCTTGATGGGGACATTAACAACCCTTGCCCCGCATTTGCTTGCAATTGCTTGAGAGCCATCCGTACTTCCATTATCCGCAATTACCACTTCTCCGAGCGTACCGGTTCTTGCTAGCCAGCCCTTAGCCTTATTGATGCAAATTTCTAGGGTTTCAGCCTCATTTAAGCAAGGCATTAGGATGGTTAATTTCATGTTTAAAGAGAGTATATAGAATTAAGTAGGAATATCGTTTCTAGAATGATGGATTGTGCATAGAAATGCCCCCAGACTAACGATTGATGCAGCAGTTAATAACGGGAAAGCGGGCAAGAGATATAAGTTATCGCTAACTGTAAGCGTTGGAAAAGAGGTGGCATCAATGACCGAAATTAAGAATACTCTTGAAAAATAGAGGATCCATAAAGTAAAAGCAAAAATAGCTAGGAAAGAAAACGAGGCGCGTCGACGGATCAGTTGTGTGCAAATGCCAATCATTCCTGCGATTCCTAATAATGTTAAAGGCATTGATATTTGGGAGTACAGCTGCAATAGCATTTGCTTCGCTTGAAGGGAAGCGATAGTGGATCGTGAAAATTGCTGATTTACAGGATCTGACGCTATGATTTTCTTGGAGCCGATTAGCTCCATCATTTTTTTGAGATCGGCAGGCGTTCCATTGCTGGGATCGCCAATGAGGGGATGCCCTTCTTTATACAGCGTTACCCGGATTGCGCGCAGCATGGTATTTGGCAGGGCCATTAAAGATTCATCGCTTAATTTTGGTGAGTATGGAATTAAATTATTGGCGCAGACTAAGTTACCTGCTTTGCAGGCGTCTGCTATTTCTGAAGTAATTCGATAATAGTAATTATTTGCTGTGGTTGCCGAAGCATAATAGCCCAAACTATTAACGCCATCCCTGAGTGCCCACATGAACCATCCGTTTGCATAGTCTCCGCAGGTACTTGGATAAATACTACAGCCATGCGTCGTCCATCCCTTTCCTGTTACTTCAAAATATTCCCGCAACTCAGCAAAGCTGGGACTCATTTGATAAATTAACTCTCTTTTTTTATAGGGGGCAGATAAAAAAGATTCCTCGGGTCCAATCACCACATTGTTTATGGAGTTTAATGAATTTACAAATGCACTGTTTTGAGTATCTGCAAGTTGAAAAGAGCCGTACCTCGATAAGTTAATGGATGCAATAGTTAGTACTGGAATTAATGCACAGCATAAATACAATGCAAGATTTCTTAGAAAGACTTTTAGTTCTACGTAATCCTTGAGTCGAATGTAAAAACCGTAGAACACGATAATCAATACAGCGGGTATGACCCATGCACCTTCTTCTCTGGTTGTCCAAAAAAGACCAGCGCAGATCCCAGAGCTCAAGACTAAATATTTATTTTTGGGTTGAATGGTTTGACTGCATAAGTATGAAATACCGCAAAAGCTGAGTAATAAAAGTGCTGGATAAATGTTTTCTCTGACAATGCGCAAAGGAAAAATTGCTGGCTGAAATAAAAGGAATGCGAAAAGAGAAAGTGCTAATAGGTATGGCGCTCCTGTCTTTCTAAAAAAATTCGCCATCAAAAAACATGCGAGCAAATACAAGAAAGATAGTGATAGTTGAATTGGGGCGTGCAGTAGTTTATTGATGGCTAGAAAGAGGGGGTAGGTTGCCCCTTTAATCAACGTCATTTGGCTGTACGGACCCAGCCATCTCCCATTTAAAATATGATCCGCATTTTGCATAAACCAAGCATCATCATGAATTGCAGCTGTATTGATGGATATCGGAAGATTAAATGCAATAAATAAATATAAAATAGAAAAAAATAGATAAGGTAAAGAACTATAAATTCTCTCGTAATTTGAGAATGCTTTATTCATTTATTCTGTAGTTAGGATGTTTCATATCCATTTGGATTTTTTTGTTGCCACCTCCAGGCATCCTCACACATCCTGTCGATGCTATGAATGGCTTTCCAGCCCAAAATCTCAAATGCCTTGGATGGGTCTGCGTAGTACTGGGATAAGTCGCCCGGACGACGCGCTTTAAATTCATAGGGAATAGTGATTCCAGATGCCTTTTCAAAAGCGGCAATCACTTCTAAAACGCTATACGGTTTACCAGTACCAAAATTGAGAGTGAGCTCTACGGCATTTTTTTGAATGAACTCGAATGCCAGGAGATGGCCCCTCGCTAAATCATCCACATGAATGTAGTCTCGGTAGCCCGTTCCATCCGGAGTTGGATAGTCATTGCCGTAGATTGAGAGTGCGGGCTGTTTTCCAACGGCTACCTGAGATATAAATGGCATTAAATTATTCGGAGTGCCTAAGGGATTTTCACCGATGCTGCCGCTTTCATGCGCCCCTACTGGATTGAAGTACCTTAATATTGCAACACTAAACTCGGGATTTGATTTTTTGAGATCCCGCAATACATCCTCCACCATCTTCTTAGTTCGACCATAGACATTCACTGGAGCGAGGGGAGTGTTTTCGCTGTATTGTGGAAAGCTGGGGTTGCCATACACTGTTGCGGAGGATGAAAACACCATTTTTTTGACATTAGATTTAATCATCTCCTCTAGGAGAGTGATGCTACCCAATACATTGTTATCGTAGTATTTCAAGGGATTTAATTCCGATTCACCGACTGCTTTAACTCCAGCAAAATGAATCACGCATGAAAAATCATGACTTGAAAAAATAGTTTTTATTTCATTTCGATCGCGAATATCGGCTTTAATGCATTCGAAATCGCTGCCGGTAATCTTTTTAATGCGGTGGATTACTTCTGCCGTGCTGTTGGAGAAATTATCCAAAACCACAACCGAGTGGTTTGCTTTAAGCAGTTGGACTACAGTATGTGACCCGATGTATCCAGCGCCACCAGTGACTAGTATTTTTTGTGACATTACTTATCTTTAGATGGCATTAAATGAGCGTTTGCGATTATGTGGCGATGCTGGATCGGTAGCGGTAGATTTAAAATCAATTGGGTTTTTATTACGTAAATTCAAGACTTTGCAACCTTCTGCATTATAAATTTAATATATAGATTCTTAAGCGTTTTTGATTATGTAATTTGATTGAGTGAGGTTAAAATCACGAATGCCCCAAGAAATTAACTCAACCAACCTATATCCCTATAGTGCGCTAGTTTTGGTTGAATCGACCTTTGCCAATGGAATGAGATCAATTGGTACGGGCGCTTTGGTTGGGCGCAATGATGTATTGACAGCAGCGCACGTGATTTTTAGCCCGGAATTAGGAGGCTATGCTACTTCCATTCGGGTTACTCCCGGCGCTGATTACAACGGTATGTTGCAACGCACTGAAAGTGCGCCCTTCGGGACTTTTCCGGCTCGGGTTTCAAAGGCTTGGCCAGAAAAGGCATTTATCGACACCGACAATAACTCGATGAGTTTTTCTGAATTGCCGTGGGACGTAGCGCTCCTAGGGCTATCAACACCAATTGGTTTGGATGTGGGTTGGTTCGGAATGGATCCAGATGCCAATACCAACCAAGAAGCATTTGAGCTTGGCTACCCTGATACGGGAACCGGATTAATGCTTGGCAGCAGTTTAGCCAATTCCTCAAATGGGGTCTCTATATTCACCTATGCGAACCAAGGTAGTGCCATGTTTGGACCAGGAAGCTCTGGGGGCCCACTGTACCTAAAAGGAGATGTATTTCCGAGCATTATTGGGGTTAAAAGCGCCGGTAATTCAGTGGTCAACTATTGGGCTGATATCGGATTTTTATACGATGAAATGCGTAGTGCCATGAGGGACAACGATGGTTTAGTAGGCGGCGTTTCTATTGTCAGTGGCGATGCGAGGCCTAATGCCTTGCAGGCGAGCATGGTCAGCGAGCAAATGGATGGGGGCGCAGGGATTGATGTTGTTTCGTATAGCGGTAAACGTTCTGAATATAAGATCAGTATTACAGGAAATAGTGAGGTTAATGTTGTTAGTCAGGGCAAAAATGGGGATTCAGATACCCTTGTCAATATCGAACGCCTTCACTTCTCCGATAGTAAGCTCGCAGTTGACACTGCGCCTACTCAATCGGCGGGAAAAGCAGCCCTCCTACTTGGAGTCGTCTTACCAAATAGGCTAGCCTTAGACGCATCTAAACAGCAATTAATGGGATCTGTAATTGATTTGTTTGATCAAGGCAACTCCCTGCAATCCCTATCGGGTGCCATTCTCAGGCTTCCCATATGGGAGGTTTTAACTTCAAAGGCAAGACCTGGCTCGGCCGATATTGCTGCGTACATAGTAAATAACGTCTATGCTGGACTGGCTGACCAAAGCACGATTAATGGAGCGGTAGCTGCTATGGCCGGAGAAAATAACGCAAGTCAAGGGACTTTTTTAGCGGGTTTAGTGATGAGTGAGGCAAGTCAAAGCCATATTGGTTTAGTGGGGATACAGGCGAGCGGATTGGTATACGGATAATTTCAAAGCAACTGCAGCTATTAATAGCCCCATCCTGCTAAAATATGCCACTGCAGTGCAAGAAGAAAGATGGCTAATGGGGTTGAATTTAACCTTCGCCGTTCATTACATTAATGATTGGGTTATTACAAAATGAAAATTACGATTGATAATCAAGAGTATGAAGTGGATAACATGTCAGATGAAGCCAAAGCACAACTGACCAGTTTGCAGTTCGTAGATGGTGAACTAGCTCGCCTACAAGCGCAAATGGCTGTTTATCAAACTGCGCGCAATGGTTACGCAAATGCATTACGTGCTGCATTGCCAGCTGCTGGCGATACGATTCAGTTTTCTTAAGAAGCGATTAATTTTAGATTGTCACTTTAGGTGCTTGGAGATGGCATTATCGGCAGATGACGTAATGCATCCGATCCCAGTCCTGCTGAATAACTGCGCCCCTAAGCCAGGCGCTGGGGTGGGGTGGATATCATTCACCAACCCCTACCAGGCACCAAGGTAATGAATCGCTTTCAAAAGTTAGTTGGTGATACCCCGAGGGATGCTAAGTCGGTAGAAATTGGCGCCCTATGCAGGCCGCTACTGAAAAAGCCGGACTTCAACGTGTTCTATGTTGATTACGCCAATCGTGAATTTTTAGTAGAGAGATACAAAAACGACCCTAACGTCGTGCTCAATGAAATCGTTGAGGTTGATGGTATTTGGGGTGAGCAAACGCTTAGTGAAGCTACCAAAGCGTTTAATCCGGTGGACTTTATTGTGGCCTCCCATGTAATTGAGCATGTACCGAATTTAATTGAGTGGCTCAAAGAACTAGCATCCATTCTGAAAGAGGGCGGGAAATTAGCTCTAGCGATACCTGATCAACGCTACACCTTTGATTTTTTGAGAAGACCTACCCATGTATCGGATGTTCTCGATAGCTATTTTCAAAAAAGACGAACCCCTTCGGCTCGCGAAGTATTCGATCATCTAATGAATTTTTGCCATGTTCATCCGGCAGATGCGTGGGCAAATCGCTATCCGCTGCAGGATACGGGCGAGCGCTTAAGCTGGGATCAAATTCAAGATTTAGCAAATAGCATCAACCAAGATAATGCCTATCACGATGTCCATTGTCTAATTTTCACGCCAATCTCTTTTGTCAATTTAATGATTGATTTAGCAAAGCTGCAATTGCATCATTTTGCATGCGACCAATTTTTTGATACGCAATATGGCGATATCGAATTTATCGTTCGAATGAAAGTGGTTCAGGACAGGGAGCTGGCACTCAATAGTTGGATCCTGGTACGAGATCAATTGACTGCTCAGGAAAAACTAGCTACTAGTGCTGGATTACATTTGCAGGCAGAGCAGGGGTATTTCATCAAAATAATCCCTTTGGTAAAAAAATATTTACCAGTACCAATTAAAAATAGCCTCAAGAAAATTCGTAACTATCTAAGTTAGCTAGCTGTATACGCCAAGCCGCTGGCCTGTATCCCAATAAGTCCAATGTGACTTTGACTTGCCTCACTTAATGCTAGATTGGCAAGATAAGCGCCTTGATTTTCGGCGCTCTCATTGGTCATCGCTAGGATGGCAGAATTGATAATGGTTTGGTTGGCATTGCCACCATAAATATTGTTAACCAGGTAGCTAGCAATATCCGTGGTAGTAGGAGCAAATTTGCCGGTTAAGGTATCCCAAATGGGGAGGCGTAAAACAGCCCCCGAAAGGGATTGCAAAGAGTAGCCCTGATCAAAGAGGTTAATGACTGTCCCAATTAACTGATGCTTAGAGCTATCTAGGGCAAGTTTACCTGGCAAAACAGTACCCAATAAGAGGGCAGTTTTACCAGAAGACTGGGTAGGAGCCGTATCAATGGCTAAGTTGACATCCGAAAAGCGAAGGCGTTCAATGCCAACGATAGTATCCATACCGTCTCGATTTGCAACAGTATCGCTAATGACGGATTGTGTAGCAAGAGTACCTCGGTACTCGGAAATCTTACCTGAATACTGCGCGGTATCAATTCCAAGTCCACCATCCATGAGATCATTTCCACCATTGCCAGTCAGGACATTATTGACTGCATTACCAATAATGAGATCAGTAGAAATGCTTCCAATGGCATTTTCATATTGACCATATAGCCACCGTAAGCTTTGTGGACTTTGCGCATTCGTCATCAAGCGATAGTCAGAGATATTCATGGTTACTCCAACCAGTTCATTTGCCCCAATAATGCTGGTACCTAAATGAATATACGCACCTTGTGAATAATTCGATAAGTTCACGGAATCATTGCCGACGCTATCAAAATAGGTTCTATAGCTATTAACGCCTGCTACAGATCCAGGAGTAAATATATTGTCACCTGTAGCGGATGTGCCACTGCCGGCACCATACGCTGCTTGCAATGCAATCACATCTAAAATCATCGGCGTTTGAGCGTAAGTATCCACGCTATTAAACGGCTTTTCATTGTCATATGACATGATTGAAAAATACTCTTTATTCATGTCTGCGGCGCTAGTAATAACAAAGCCCAGCTTTTGAAAGCCAACTGCAGTAGTCGCGCTATAGTCAGCGGTTAAATTAGTAGCGGATGCAAAAAAGGGGTGGGATAAGCCTAGTGAATGCCCAATTTCATGCATCAAGACATGGCCACCAAAGGAAGTGGTGGCCAAACTGTAATCAGATGAACCAAATCGTGCCGTATTGAGGGCTATATCTAATTCACTGCCTTGATACCCAAAAGAATTCTCGTTGATAGAAGACATTCCCGACCAGGACAAGTTGCTTCTATAAAGCAAAGTAATATTGATATCAGAATTAGTATTTAATCCAGCACCAGCAGGCGTATATCGCGTGTTATCAAAAACCGTTGTAAATGAAATATTGCAAAATTGCTTGTAGATATCCAGAATTGAATTAATGTTTGCAACTTGAGTATTACTCCAATAAATTGCAGATACATCGGGTGTCCACACTGCGTTATTACCATAGCCATTTAAAAACTGGGCATATGTAAATGGGCTGGAGATCGAAACAACAACCTCTCCTGAAAGTTTAAAGTTAGAGCCCCCCATCGCATCAAAATTAAATAATGCTTTGTCAATAATTCCTTGTGGAGAGTAATTTACAATTTCAGCCATTGACTGGGAATTTAAAAACGGGACCTTAGCAAAAAAACAGTTAGTATCTCAATAGACATTTGATTCTAATACAGCTAAGCATCAGCTACTCCAAATACATCAGCCTGGCATTCCCCCAATATCGTAGACACTTTTCATAACGCAATTTGACGCTGTTCGAACGCCATTGGGCTTAATTGAGCAAGATGCTTGTGACGCCTTACTCTGTTATAAAACTCTTCGATGTATTCAA
>Ga0247843_1007788_pt1 | contig 12914 bp, 10 predicted proteins | sample LaCruzMarch2017__FD_192420 | JGI IMG/M metagenome (GOLD analysis project Ga0247843, IMG submission 192420) | Freshwater microbial communities from meromictic Lake La Cruz, Castile-La Mancha, Spain - LaCruzMarch2017_8m | ecosystem: Environmental > Aquatic > Freshwater > Lake | place: Spain...
GATTCCGCCCGGTATCCTTGGTTATGAGAGTGGCGAGTCGGGGTTCAATCGTGTGGTGTACAACGTCAAGGACGGCAAGCCACAACGCAAGTCTCTCGATGAGGCACGTCGTTTGTTGGCCGAAGCGGGCTACCCAAATGGCAGGGATGAAAAAACGGGGGCGCCGCTTGTCTTGCATTTTGATTCGGCGAGTGGTGCGGGTGGCTCGAGCCCCACGCTTGATTGGATGCGCCGTCAGTTTGCCAATATTGGCGTCCAGCTTGATGTGCGCTCCACCGACTACAACCGTTTTCAGGAAAAAATGGCACGAGGGGTTGCCCAGATGTATATGTGGGGCTGGGTCGCGGATTATCCTGATGCGGAAAACTTTTTATTTCTGCTTTATGGTCCTAATGTGAAAGCTGGCAAGGGCGGTGAAAATGCCTCCAACTATGTCAACCCAGCGTACGACGCACTTTTTGAAAGAATGCGTGACCTGCCGGATGGGGATGAAAAGGCGCAAGTCATCGCAGAGATGATAAAAATCCTGCAAGAGGATGCACCTTGGATGTTTGGTGCGTTTCCAAAATCGGGTGGCGCGTTTCAGCAATGGGTCGGTAATGCCAAGCCGACTCAAATGGTGCGAAATACCTTGCAATATATGAAGATCGATCCTGAACTTCGTGCCAAGAAGATTGCCGAATGGAACCCCCCGATTTGGTGGCCACTGGGTGCGTTGATCGCTTTGCTGGCTGCCATTGTGTGGCCTGCGTGGAGGGTACTGCGCAGACAGGAGCGTCTCAATGCGTTTGGCGAGCACGTCCAGCATGATCGCGTGCAATTAGAGCACTCGTCGGAGATACGTCAATGATTGCTTACATTTTCCGACGACTCATGTATGGCGCGTTGATTTTGATCGGCGTCAATGTATTTACTTTTGTGCTGTTTTTTGCAGTGAACACCCCCGATGATATGGCCCGTCTCGCGATTGGCGGTCAGCGCGTGAGTGTCGATGCGGTCGAAAAATGGAAGGCCGATCGTGGCTACGATAAACCCCTCTTTTTAAATACCGAGGCCTCTGGACTCAAAAAGTATACCGATACTATTTTTTACCAACGCTCAGTTCCCCTATTGAAATTCGATTTTGGTGCCTCGGATGAGGGCCGCGATATTGGGCGTGAAATTGGTGTGCGGATGTGGCCAAGTCTTGCCTTGGCGATCCCGACTTTTATTCTCGGGCTGCTCGTCAGCATCGCCTTTTCTTTGTCATTGGTGTTTTTTCGCAGTACCCGCCTTGATTTTTGGGGTGTCGTCTTGTGTGTGTTTATGCTCTCGATCTCGGGACTGTTTTACATCATTGCTGGACAGTGGTTGTTTTCAAAAATATTGCGTCTGGTACCTTACTCAGGTTTCGCCTGGGGCTTGGATACGGTTAAGTTTTTAGCTTTACCGATCTTGGTTGCCATCATCTCTAGGCTGGGACCTGAGGCGCGTTTTTATCGCAGTTTATTTCTTGAGGAAATTGGCAAGGATTATGTGCGGACTGCACGAGCACGCGGCTTGAGTGAGCGTGTCGTGTTGTTTAAACATGTGCTGCGCAACGCCATGTTGCCAATTTTGACGGGTACGGTGTCCGCCTTGCCCCTGCTGTTTATGGGGAGTCTGATCGCGGAGTCATTTTTTGGGATCCCAGGACTAGGGAGCTACACCATTGATGCGATCGGGGCGCAAGATTTTTCAGTGGTGCGCGCCATGGTGTTTTTGGGTGCGAGCCTCTACATCGTCGGTTTGATTCTGGCGGATATTTCATACACGCTCGCCGATCCGCGCGTGCGTTTTGAGTAGCCGCCATGCCTAAAATCATTTTCCTTTGGACCGATATCGCGATCTTCGCACTTTTCGCTGCGACCCTAGTCTATGCCTGGCATGTGTCGCGCTCTCGCAACTTGCGCTCGACGTGGTCGAGAGTGGCGCGCAACGCTCCTGCGATGTGTTCGGCCGTGGTGCTTTCCGTCTTTGTCGTCATTGGTTTGCTCGATTCCATGCATTTTCAGCCGCGCTTGCCGCCTGTCGCAGGCGCGCCTGCGAATGCCGCACCGGTATACGCACCCAAGGTCGTTTCATTGCTGGACGTGTTGCTTGAAGACACTGCCTTTGTGCGGCCAGAGAAAACGTATTCAGCGCCTTTGGCTTGGCTGCAATTCACCAAAGAGTCTGTGTTGCAAGAGGGGGGTGTACCTACGCGAGATTTTCCGCGGCTGCGCTTCGGTGGTCGACATCTGACAGATCCCGCTGCCGAGTGGGGCAGCGACGTGGCGCGTCGCGCGGGCTTGGGCTTGTTGGCGGGTCTTTTGGTTTCACTGTTGCTCTCTGGTTTGACGGTATTGTGTGTGGGGCAGGGAACACGCGCGGAGGTCTGCAGGCAGATTGTGCGTGGCGAGACCGAGCTCCCCTGGCGCGCGATGCTGATCACGGTCTTTGTGCTTTGCCTGTTGTTGGGCGTGGTGTTTGGTTTGGCAACGGGGTATCACGTCCTCGGTACGGACCGCACCGGCAATGATGTGCTGTGGCAAGCTCTAAAAAGTATTCGCACAGCTTGGATCATCGGCAGTCTGACGACGGTCGCGATGCTGCCGCCGGCGCTGATTCTTGGTATTTCTGCGGGTTATTTCAAAGGCTGGATTGACGATGTAATTCAGTACGTCTATACGACCCTCACCTCTATTCCGGGTGTGCTGTTGATCGCGGCCTGTGTGTTGATGATGCAGGTTTATATCGATACGCATCCGGGTCTGTTCCCGACAGCCGCGCAGCGTGCCGACCTTCGCCTCTTTTTGCTCTGCATGATTTTAGGTCTGACGGGCTGGGCGGGTTTGTGTCGGCTTCTGCGTGCGGAGGCGCTCAAGCTGCGTGAACTCGAATACGTGCAGGCTGCCCGCGCGTTCGGGATTTCCAACTGGCGCATCATGGCGCGACACTTGTTGCCTAATGTGATGCACATTGTGTTAATCACGGTGGTACTGGAGTTTTCCGGTTTGGTCCTGTACGAAGCGGTGCTGTCCTATCTGGGCATTGGTGTCGATCCGAGTATGAATTCTTTTGGTTCCATGATCGAAAAGTCGCGCTTCGAAATGTCGCGTGATCCCATGATCTGGTGGAACCTGCTTGCGGCATTTATTTTTATGCTCGCCCTGGTGTTGGCTGCGAATTTGTTTGCGGACGCAGTGCGCGATGCGTTTGACCCTCGTTCAAGGATGTTTCGTCCGAGACGCTTTAGTATTTTTAAAAAGAACAGTCAGCCTCAGTCTGGCGCAGCAGTATCAACATCGTCTCCATCTTCAGCGGGGATGGTGGCCGCCTTGACGCAAGACGTCAATCAGACCGCTGAGAACGCGATCCTCAGCGTGCACGATCTCGATGTGGTGATCGATACCGGTGAGTCTTGGCGTCATGCTGTGCAAGCACTGGCCTTGACCGTACATCGTGGTGAAACCTTTGCCCTAGTCGGTGAGTCTGGTTCTGGAAAGAGTATGACTGCACTTGCGCTGATGAGACTGTTGCCAGAGGCCTTGCGCGTGACACAAGGAAAAATTGTCGTCGGTGGCATCGATATCAATACTTTATCCGAGTCCTCTATGCGGACGGTACGGGGCGGACGCGCAGGGATGATTTTTCAGGAGCCTGGGACGAGTCTTAATCCTGTTTTACGTGTGGGTGATCAGTTGTGCGAGGCGATTGTTACGCATACGGATTTGCGTGGTACGGCTGCGCGTCTTAGAGCGGTAAAGTGGTTACAGCGCGTGGGGATTCCTGAGCCTGAGCAGCGGATTGATGATTATCCTTTTCAGTTTTCTGGCGGACAAAAACAACGCATCATGATCGCGATTGCCTTGGCTGCGGAGCCGGAGCTATTGATTGCCGATGAACCTACCACTGCGTTGGATGTGACCGTGCAGGCACAGGTCTTGGGCTTGATTCGTGATATCCAGCAAGAGCTTGGTATGGCGGTCTTATTGATCACGCATGATTTGGCGGTGGTTCGTGATGTGGCCGATACTGTTGCCCTGATGCGCTATGGTGAAATTGTTGAGACTGCGTCTGCGGATCAGTTTTTCAAAGCCCCTAAACATCCTTACGCACGAGAGTTGTTTGCTGCGATCCCGACGTTTGCAAAGCGAGGTCAGCCCCTGAGCCCTCAGGTGACTGAGACCGTCATGCCTCGTGAGTCCATATTGGGTACGGGTTTGCGCTCTGGTCATCAGACGCCCGCTCTGGTGGTGGAGCAATTACAGATTGGCTATCCCATTCGCAAGGGCTTGTTGCGCCGACAAGTGGGTGTGAATCAGGCTGTTCAGGGGGTGAGTTTCTCCCTTCAACGCGGCGAAACATTGGCACTCGTTGGCGCTTCTGGTTGCGGCAAGACCACGGTTGCCAAGGCGTTGTTGAGATTGCTTGATTCTTCGGCCGTGATTTCTGGGACCGTTCGGCTCGGCGATCAACAACTCTTGAGGGCCTCTCGTATAGAACTCAAAGCATTGCGTCGCCGCATTCAGATTGTGTTTCAAGATCCCTTTGCCTCCCTTGATCCGCGCATGCGGGTGAGGGAGATTTTGCAAGAAGGGATCGCAGCCTTACGTCCTGAGTGGGATGCCGCTGAGCAGTCCCAGCGTATCTCTGCCTTGTTAGAGCGCGTCGGTTTGCCCGCGGATGCGGGAGATCGTTACCCGCATGAGTTTTCTGGGGGGCAGCGACAGCGCATCGCGATTGCGCGTGCACTTGCAGTCGAACCAGAGGTCTTGATTCTGGATGAGCCGACGTCGGCACTGGATGTATCGGTGCAAGCCCAAATCCTTGATTTATTGACGGATTTACAAAAAGAGACTGGCATGGCTTACTTATTTATCACGCATAACTTTGGTGTGGTGGAGTATTTGGCCGACCGCGTGGCCGTGATGGATGCTGGCAGGGTCGTGGAGTTTGGGGAGGCGACACAAGTCCTTCAGGCACCCAAGAGCGCAGTTACCCGAGAGTTACTCGACGCCGTGCCTCGCCTAGGGTGATCGTCGGATAGAGTCAGTGAGTCCGTTATACTTTGTAAGGCTGGACTTTTTTAACATTGTCAGACTTGTCATTTTCAACATTGCCCTCAGATTAGGTGTATGGGACTTAAAGTTTTCGATTTGCAGTGCGAGCATGGCCACCTTTTTGAAGGCTGGTTTGGCTCGCATGAGGATTATGACGCGCAGCAAAGCCGTGGGCTACTGACATGCCCGATGTGTCACAGTGCCACCATTGAAAAGCGTTTGTCAGCCCCTAGGCTGAATGTGGGGCATTTTGATGCCGAGTCTCGAACCTCAGACGGTGCAGCCGCTGGTGCAAGTGCCTCACGTGAAACCGTTGTGGCCTCTTCGCCGGAGGCCCTTCAGTTAGCTCAAATTCAGGCTGCCATCATGCAACAGATGCGTGAACTCGTCCGCAACACTGAAAACGTCGGCTCGGGTTTTGCCCAAGAAGCCCGTCGCATTCACGAAGGTGAGTCCGAAGAGCGTCCGATCCGTGGAACCGCTACCCCCGAGGAGCGAGAGGCGCTTGTCGATGACGGTATCGCTGTCGTGGCCTTGCCTGGTTTTCTTGATGCTGATCAATTGCAGTGACAGGCATTGCGGTGCCTGTTGCATTGCACCCTCCATTACTAGCCCAATTCCAGGAATGCCGCAGGGCAAGCCAGCGGGTGTGCCATGTATTCATTTGCAAGCAGACTTTCGCTGCGCGATCTTTGGCCAGCCGGAGCGCCCCGCGTTTTGTGGCGGGCTTCAGCCGTCGGAGGAAATGTGCGGGACGGATCGCAGGTATGCGTTGCGTTGGCTAGGTGAGCTTGAGCGCGCGACGCGATGAAAATACTCGTGGATCGCTGCAAACGAGTGAGCGCGGATTCCTTAGTGTTATTGTTATAAGAATCCTTTTCACAGCATAAGGTCATCATCATTCATGAGTACGGTGTCTGCAGTCATCATCGTCAAAAACGAAGAGGCTCATCTCGCTCAATGTCTCAGCACCTTGCAGTGGGTGGACGAATTGATCGTGCTTGACTCGGGCAGTACAGATGCGACTTGTCGCATTGCGCAGTCTTTCAGTGCGCGGGTTGTACAAGCTGAGGATTGGCAAGGTTTTGGGATACAGCGTCAGCGCGCCCAAGCGTTGGCCCGTTGCGATTGGGTCTTGATGATCGACGCCGACGAGCGAGTCACACCTGCATTGAAAGCTTCGATTCAGGCACACATTCAGGGTGAACCTGCCATTGGCAGGATGTCACGCTTGAGTTGGTGTTTCGGGGGCTACATACGTCACTCGGGTTGGTATCCTGATCCGATTGACCGTCTCTATCCGAGAGAGGCTGCCCATTACAGCAGTGACCTGGTCCATGAAAAGCTCTTAAATCCCAATAGTTTGCCTGTTAAAAGACTGCATGGCGATTTACTGCACTATACCTACGACAGTATGCGGCACTACCTCGTGAAGTCTGCCCACTATGCCGAGCTTTGGGCTCAGGGACGTCAAAAGAAGGGCAAAACAACTAGCCTTGGTGCTGGGTTTTTACACGGCGTCAGTTGTTTTGTTCGGATGTATGTACTGAAGGCAGGTTTTCTAGATGGGCGTCCAGGTTTTTTGCTAGCGGTCTTGTCTGCGCACTCTACTTTTGTGAAGTATGCCGACTTATGGGTCAAGGGAACTACGCAACGCCAGGATGTGGATCAAAGCGCGTCAACCACGGGACATCCTCCAAGCGTATGAGCTCTTTACGCATATTGGTGATTCGTAATGACAAGCTCGGCGATTTCATGCTGGCTTGGCCTGCCTTGGCACTACTCAAGCGCTCTTTGCCCCAAAGTCATCTCAGTGTGCTGGTTCCTGCCTACACCCAATCTCTTGCAGAGATTTGTCCTTGGGTGGATCAAGTATTGTCTGACCCCAAAGACCTTGATCAAATGAACCGTCAACATTTTGATGCTGTCTTGACGTTATTTTCAACAGGAAGAATAGGGTGGCAGGTTTTTAAAGGCCGAATTCCCTTGCGATTTGCCCCTGCAACAAAGTGGGCTCAAATTTTTTATAATCACGCTGTGGTGCAACGGCGCTCTCGTTCAGAAAAACCTGAGTTTATCTACAACCTTGAGCTAGCCTCGGCTTTAATCAAATATTTAGGAAAGCAAGAAGCTCAATCCCTGCCACCTTACTGGCCAATCGGTACAGAGGAAAAGGCAGGGTTGCGTCATGAGCTGTCCACCAGGCTCGGACTCGATGTTGCCAGACCATGGTTTTTTTTGCATAGCGGCTCGGGTGGTTCGGCAAATAACCTGTCGCTTGAGCAATATGCACAACTTGTCATTTCAATGCATCAACAGTTGCAGCGAGAAGGGCGACACTTACCCCAATGGGTCTTGACGTGTGGTCCTGGTGAAGAAGCGAGTGTTGAGTCTTTACATCAGCGTATGCCAGACGATGTTGAAGCTGTCATCTATCGTTCAACCGATGGACTAGCCGCCTTTGCTAAAAGTATTGCGACTGCCCAGTTGATGGTGGCTGGATCGACGGGACCGCTGCATATTGCGGGAGCACTTGATGTGCCGACTGTCGGTTTTTTTCCTGCCAAACGTTCGGCAACCCCTCTGAGATGGCGCCCCTGTAATAGCGAAGCACGTACGCTTAGCTTTTGTCCAGAGTTGCATGGTGACGAGCTAACAAATATGGCGACGATAGATGTGAGTCTTTGTGCGCAGCGGATCGTGAGAGGGTTAAGTCAGCTTGGCGTGCAGTAGCCAGGAAACTGATGCACCCATTCCCCTCTGGGGTTGAAAGCAATCTCAGTCACATGATTTCATTAAATGGCTTAACAATACTTTCAATTCGAAAATCAAGATCGCTCAGATCTGTTTCTTTTTTGAAGTGAATGAGCGTGTGTCTGTTGATTAAATTTTTAACGCTTATATTTATTTTTAATTGTTCAAGATAAACGTTTTTCTTGGTTTCTACTGATATTTCAGTGTTCTTTTTTATGTGTCTGAGATACACAAAGCAAGAGTTTATGAAGATGATTGGATAGAGAAAAGGCAGTAATAGCAATGAGCTTTTGCTGACTCTAACATATTCAATTTCTTCAATCTTGAAACCAGATAGCTTTGCTAGTGTTCGAAGTTTTTGTAGTCCGATTAAAAAAATGTGGCCATAGTAAATTTCATTTTTATTTTCTGAGGACATCCAAATATCGTTAATCTCATTAGGTGGCATCGAGCGATTGGTTTCACTCTCAAATAACAAGTAACTTAACTTGGCAGACAGGCTTGAGTATGAGGGAGTGGTGATAATCAAATGACCCCCTTTCTTTAACACCCTGTTGAACTCTTTGAGTGCCTTCAGTTGATCGCTAAAGTGCTCAATACCTTCTTGACAAATTAGCCAGTCTGCGTGGTCGTTTTCAAGAGGGATCTCTTTCATCACATCTGCGAAGTGACATTTGACGCTATCGAGCATGAAGTATTCAGGAAATAAATCAAAGGCTTTTACCTGAGCACCGAAGTTCAATAGCATTTCAGCTGTTACGCCGTTGCCTGCAGGAATATCAACAACAATCTTGTTTTTTAAGTCAATTTTTCGATTTTCAAAAAATCGTTTGACATGATATTTTGGACTTGCTTTGTTGTTGATATTCTCGTCGATCATTATGTTTAGTTAATTTTGCGACAGCAAAAAAGATTTACATCACGCGGCTACGGTATTCGCCAGTGCGTGTGTCGATCTCGATTTTGTCGCCAATCGAGCAGAACAAGGGCACAGGCAATTCGTGGCCCGTGTTGATCTTTGCAGGCTTCATGACCTTGCCGGAAGTGTCACCGCGCACAGCTGGCTCGGTATAGACGATCTCGCGAACAAGCATCGTGGGCAATTCGATAGAAATGGCGCGGCCGTCATAGAACACAACCTCAACGGGCATGCCTTCTTCGAGGTAGTGCATGGCATCACCCATGCTGTCTGCTTCGATTTCGTACTGGTTGAAATCAGCGTCCATGAACACATACATGGGGTCGCCAAAGTACGAGTAGGAGCACTCTTTACGATCCAGGACCACTAATTCGAATTTTTCGTCTGCTTTGCAAACGTTTTCTGCGCCTGAACCGGTCAGCAGGTTTTTGAATTTGAATTTGACAACAGAGGCGTTACGGCCTGACTTGCTGTACTCGGCACGCTGAATGACCATTGGGTCTTTGCCGATCATGATCACGTTGCCGACACGCAGCTCTTGTGCTGTTTTCATTCGAATAAACTCAGGTAGCGATGAGTCTCCGGGACTGAATAAGCCGGAGTTAAGGATAGAAAAGTCTTTTATTTTAGCCTTTCTGGGGCAAATTTGCTTTGCTCTTGACCTTGTTTGTTCAGGCAGAACGTCGTAAGCGCGCAAGCCAAGTCGTTCTGAGTCGTTTGAATGGTACAGAAGCGGTGTGCATGGTGCTGCCAGGCGTGAAAGTTTTCCGGCTGGAGCTGTCGCTGCAGTGCGCGGTTGAATTCAGCGCAGTCTTCTGTAGCACCAGAGTCAATCGGTGCACTCCCTGGATTCCAGCGCATCATGACATCGCACATATCCTCTGGCATGCCCGTTCGTACCAACCATGCCCGTAATTTCTCCAGATGGGTGTTCTCTGTTTGGGGGTAGATCTGCCAGATCAGGGGCTTGCCAGCCCATATGCCACGGACAAAGGAATCCTCGCCACGGACAAAATTCAGATCGGCGGTCCAGAGGGCTTTATCGTATTCAGTTTGAGGTAAAAATGGCACACGTTCAATGAAGAGCTGTCCCTGTTGTCCGGACGTATATTGCGGGTGAATGCCTTCGGGGATCAGTAAGACCGTTTGTCGTGAGTCTGCGCGAAATACCTCGATCAGTGCGTCGACAGGCGCGTTGTTATAGCAAAATAGATTGACGAGCCTGGCTGCTGTGTTATCACGCATGACAGGAAAAAGCGCAGCGACTGCAGCTTGACTTAAGCCCAGATTTTTCAGGAATGCACGTTGCTTTGCACGATCTGTTTGCCAGGCATCACGCTGGGCAATCAGTGCGGATTCACGCAACAGTCCACCTGTTTGGTCCGTGAAACCTGGGAAGAAAAAATGCGAGGATAAGCCGTCCGCACGTAAGGATGGAAGTCCATGACAGCCTTCGACCCAGTGCTCAGCACTCAGATATTCAAGATTGATCCACAGGCTTTCGGGTCCTGCAGTGGGATGATTGCGCTGCGCACGCATGTTTTCGATATAAGGGTCTGGCAAATCACAAGAAAAAGCTGCAATCACGATGGGCGCAGGCGTGAAGTTGGTTGCATGTGGCCAATGGATGATTTCGATACCATCAATGTGTTGAGTGGCAGCCAAGGATACGCGCGGCTCAAGTCGCTGAAAACTGTTCAGGTCATCGACCCAGAGCCTTGGCAACCACCCGTGCTCTTGTTGAAGTTGTCGCGCCAGTCTCCAGGTCACGCCGATATCGCCAAAGTGATCGATGACCCGGCAAAAAATATCTGCGCGCATGACTAGTGAAAGTGCGGGGGCGCTGTTTCTGCGTCTTCGGGGAGTGCGGCGTGCACCATTTCACCATTGGGATTGGGAAAATAGGGTGCGCCACAGTCTTCACAAAATTCCGGCATCAACATACCGGGTAAGCGCCGGATATCGTTGACGCCACACTCTTTAAGTAGGGCGGCGATCTCTTCAACCGTTTCAATTGGTGGAGGCTCATGATCGAGTAGCGGCTGATCATCTTCACGCCCATACAGTGGCCACAGACAGCCGTAGACCACTTCGTTTTGATTCTTTTGAGTAAAGCCAATGCGATATTCGTCGATACGACGCTCACCGCAGCCTGCGATAATGGCACGCAGTTGAGCGGGCTCGATATTGAGCGCGGCACCTAGCCAAGAAACCGCCGCTTTGACGGACAAGGGTCGCACGCGTCGATCGGCATCCCGATTGCTCACGTAGTAGGCGTCGGGCGTCAGAATTTCAAAGCCGCAACCCGGCAGGAGATTCGTCATGTGTGGCTTGACGTCTGCAGCCCAGCGCTCCAGACAGACTTCACGACCTAAGCCGAGTTCACCGGGCTCTTCTTGCCAGCGAAACAAGGGTTGCCCTTCGGGTACGGCGACAGCCGCCACGAGATAGCGCGTGTCAGCCAGCATATTAAACGCTTCGGGCTCGGTGTTTAACTTTGGCGCATTAAAGGAGGTCCCTAATGCCGCCAAACCAAGTTTTTGCAGCCAGTCCCACGTTTCGCAAAAGGTACGTGGCATTTGGTCCAGGCTAACCAGATGAGGAAACAGAGCGACCTGTGTATCGCTGGCCAGAATGTGGGCTTGGAGGTGTTCACGCAAAGCCTGTGCCATGGGGGTGGGGACTTCGCAGGAGGGAATGCTGTAGCGCGTCCAAGCCACCAAGGGCGCGACAAGCAGCAGCACATCAAAGCGCTTGCCATCTTTTTTACCGTCTGCAGTGAGAACGCATGATTCAGAGAGCGTCTCGGCTTGTTCAATCAAGACCTCGTAACCACCCAAATGGGTTTGAGAAAGATGCTCGAGCGCTGCATCAATCGTGGCGTCATTATGCGTGCGCATCAGCTTGAGCAATACTGTTGCAAGCTCGGCTTCCCAATAGCGGTCCTCGACACGACTGCCAGAGCTGTGTAGCGCGAGCGCAAGCGCCACCAGACGCGAAGCATCTCGCGTCAGGCGGGTAGAAGAAGAGCTCGAACGTGGACGTGCCATGAGTTTGCGTGCCTGCCAACAAAAGGAGTCTAGTGTAACGAACTATCCAGACTCCTCGAGATGCTTAGGCAGCTAAGAGTTGCCTCAATACAAAGGGCAGAATCCCGCCATGTTGATAATAGTCAACCTCGATCGGCGTATCGATGCGTAATAAGACAGCGATGCGCGCGCTGGAGCCATCTGGACGGTGAATCACGAGGGTCACGTCTTGCTGCGGGATGATGCCTGTTTCAAGTCCTTCTATATCAAAGGTTTCTGCACCCGTCAGCCCTAGGGAAGCCGCGCTGTCTTGCCCCTTAAATTGCAAAGGAAGGACGCCCATGCCAACCAGATTACTGCGGTGGATCCGCTCGAAACTGCGGACAATGACCGCCTTGACGCCTAGGAGCTGAGTCCCTTTGGCAGCCCAATCACGAGAGGAGCCCGATCCATACTCTTCGCCACCAAAGACAACGGTAGGAATACCCGACGAGACGTACCGCATGGCAGCCTCATAGATCGAGATCTGCTCGCCCGATGGTTGCATCAAGGTTTGCCCGCCTTCAACGCTTGAGCCATCGGGGCGGGGCGGAATCATCAAATTTTTAATACGGACATTGGCAAAGGTCCCTCGCATCATGATTTCGTGATTGCCGCGTCGCGAACCGTAACTGTTGAAGTCCGCCTTTTGGATGCCATGATCGAGGAGCCACTGACCCGCGGGTGTCGCATCGCTGATCGACCCTGCAGGTGAAATGTGATCAGTTGTCACGGAGTCGCCAAAAATACCCAGGATACGAGCGCCTCTTACTGCGGGCATCGGTTTGGGCTCCATGGTGAAACCGTCAAAGAAGGGTGGCTCGGCGATATAGGTGGAGCTCGGCCAGTTGTAGAGTTCCCCATTGACGCCTTCAATGTTTTGCCAAAGTTTGCCTGGCTTTTTTTCCACCTTGGCATAGTTGGCTCTAAACACCTTGGGATCCATCGCAAACTTCATGAGCTTTTCGACTTCTTTGGCGGTAGGCCAGAGATCGCCGAGATAGACGTCGCCTTTTTTGCCGCGACCCACCGGTTCAGTCATTAAGTCACGGGTGATATTGCCTGCCAAGGCGTAGGCAACAACCAGAGGCGGTGAGGCGAGAAAGTTTG
>Ga0247843_1007793_pt1 | contig 12904 bp, 10 predicted proteins | sample LaCruzMarch2017__FD_192420 | JGI IMG/M metagenome (GOLD analysis project Ga0247843, IMG submission 192420) | Freshwater microbial communities from meromictic Lake La Cruz, Castile-La Mancha, Spain - LaCruzMarch2017_8m | ecosystem: Environmental > Aquatic > Freshwater > Lake | place: Spain...
CCTGATATTGGATCTGTTCCATCTGTGCCGTCAGTGGTGAAAGTGCCATCCTCATCATAGGTACTGTCTCCATCTGTGGTAGTATCCATTGTGATTCTATTTGGAATATTTTCTTCACTAGCAGCAATACCGAGTTGAGGATCGAGTCTTGCCTCAGGAGGGTAAGTCGATTTCCTAGTAGTAATTTGTGGGCTGAATTTGGATTTCCTTAGACTCGTCTTCATGATATTTTGCATAACCATGCCTTTTGTAGTCTTGGCTGCATGTTTCTTCTCCATGAGGTTCACATCATTACTATGTGATCCAAGATCAGTACTGATTGCGACTAGAAGCTCTTTCATTGTTCTGCGTCCGGAGCTCGAGGAGGTGGTGAGGATGAGGAACATCTTCTTCTCAGCCGAGAGGGCTCGTAAGGAGGTATTTCACCAGCCGAAAAAGCATTCTTGTGGCAATTCACCAGCCGAATAGCATTCTTGTGGGCAGATGATGGGGGCAAATATTATCGTACTTTCTTCGGATCTTGGGCCCCCCTCATCAACTGAGCGCTTCCAGTCGGTTACGATATTGAAACAAATAAGGCAACCTCGTTTAAATTATGGCGAGGGCCATTTTGGAGTTTGATGACGGGCGCTAGCTGCTTTGTCACAGTCTCCTCAATCCCCCCATCGTTCATCGAGGAGAACGCCACCAACGTCAACCTCATCGAGGAGAACGCCACCAACGTCAACCTTACACATATGGAAGATGAAGAAGAAGCAACAAAAATCAAAGACTTCAAGTGCGGCAGCTATAGCCAAGCTGGATGAACGCCGTAACCGATTGGCGAGTCCGACAAGTAATCTCTTCGCACAGATGGGTGATGACGAAGTGGGTAATCACAATAGTAGTGACACTCAAACTTTAATCACCGAGCCAACCGCGAGTGTATCAACCGCGTCCAAGTCTAACAGTCGCGAGGTGGGTGGAGACAACAACAGCAAGAGGCCTCTGCTACTGTTCAAACCGCATGCGTCTACGGATGATGACGATGACTATCATTACCTCTCGCCTCAAGTAACACCCACTCGGGTGCTAAAGAATTCATCTCCCCAATCTGTAACGGAGAGTGTTGATACGCAGCAAGTTACGCTCAAGGAATTTCCACGACATGCAAAGAAAGTTGATGGACTTGACCGTCATGATTCCAGCTACGAGGATTCGGACAGTGACATCGCCATTGAGGATAGTAGTTTCGTCGACGACGACGCCAGTGTCAACACTATCCTCATCGACAAGGCAATCTCCGACTCCCTCCCGCCGATGCTGAATAAATTTCACGACTTTATCATCGGTGCACCATGCTGGTCGAGCGAAAATATGAGTCGGTCACTATTGTGTGTCGGTCATGTTGCCAATGCCAACTGTAATGACATTAACATGCAAGAAGATAATGATGACGACAATAATGAAGAGGAACATGCGTACACGTCAAATGACGACGATGCGTCATTCTACACCTCCGATGCCTCATCACTGCAACCATTGGTCAGACGGCGGGGACGGTCACCGACAATTAAGGAGGGGTACAACAGTGACGGTGAGAGTCTACGCTCGCGTAGCACATGCAGTAGGGGTAGTTTCTGGACAGATACCAACAATACAATGGATAAGTCAGTGGAGTCTGCGTCACATAATAGTGTCGATGTCACGGTCATAGATTCACTGGAACAAGGTGGGGATGCTAATGATTCGATATCATCATCTGCCTCCATCGAGCTCAGTCTTGGGCCAACAATTCTAGGTACATCGTTTGTGTCGATCGACGGCGTCATTGACTTGGACGAAAATGGCAGGCAGGTAAAACCTCGTAGTGTTGATTCCACTGTAGCAAACGAAAAGACTTTGGATGAACGCAATGGCGATGTTGACAATGACATCAGCACAATCGCTGAAGAGCTATTAACGAATGATCAGGCCAATTGGATATGCATGACACGAGATGAAGCATCAGTGGGTAATGCAGACAATTCGGGTATCGCTGATAGTGGACATTCTGAAGCTTATGTGGAGAAAACTGATGAAATCGAGGATTACTTCAAGGTGAGTGCAATCTTTATTTTGTGGATGATTGTGATTTGATTGTCTCATATTCTTACATTTCATGCCTCCTATTTCCTCTTGTTCTAGAACATCACGACGGTCGGCATCCAGCTTATTCTCAACGACCCACCGTCATCAATCAATGGATTTCGCCTGAATAGGAATGGGAGGATGTTCCTCAAATTCGGCTCTAAGCATAGCATCAATGGTGCAAATGATAGTCTATATCTTGAATGGACGGATGGATATGCCGCATCACACACAATCGATGTGTTTGACATTGATTCGATACGCCAACCGGAAGATGTAGAGCTGAGATTATATCCATTTGCCATTCAAACACATAGTTTTTTCATATCCTCAAAGGAAGATGGGCCAAGCTTGCTTTTTGAGACCGTTAATGAATTGCAATCGGAACGAATAATCTCGGCTTTGCGGGGTATTATTTCTCGTTTGACGAAAACGAACGTAATAGACGAGAGCGACGATTGGGTTAGACAAATAATGCCGTTGTCGGCTCCACAATCTGTTGAACTTCAGGATGCTGAAGGAATAGTCATGAAAGATGCGTCCCATTGTTCAGATAATAAGTCTACATTCGCCAATGTTTCCAGTTACGTGGATAAGAAGACTGTATTATTGAAGAATTTTCGAGAGAGGAGGACAAGACTGCTCAACAGAAGAACTAAGACTAAATGAACCGAGAAAAAAACGCATTTTTTCAAGGAGTAAGTAAGAAACGTCAATGTTTTTGACTGCCAACGACTGGCCGTGTGTGTGTATGTTAGCATAAAAGTGTGCAACTGCATCTTAGTATGCAACTATTTGTAGTTAATACAATCCAGTTCCCCCCCCTCTTTCCTCTGGCTCTCTCCTCACCTAACCATTTTACTAGCATCATATTTGTATCACCTTAAAAAGTCTAAATCGTCATCGTTCAATGTCTTTCTCTTTTTATTCTTCAATAGACTCTCATACTTGCCGCCGGTGTATTCAACTCCAAGCTGTGTCAATGCATTGTATGCAACCTTAAGATCCTTCTCATAAAGCAATGGCTTAGATCCATACTTATTCACCCAGCTCTGTGCCGTGGGCAAGTCCTTCGATAGTAGTAAGGCCGCAATCCATCCATAACGTGTAGTGTCTGTGGATACTTTGGCTAAATCTCGTAATGCACGGCTAAGTTCTGGCTTGTCCTTGGATATGCGTTTCCCAAACTTATCATCCCCACTACCAAAAGTGTCCGCAATGTACCACCCATCATCACCACTCACTGTATAGCTTTCTTCGCCATCATCCACATCGGCACCATCCTTGGCTAATTCACTTTCAATATCCTCATCTGTCAATGCCTTAAATTCACTCATACGTCCCATCTTCCCCGCCTCTCTGAATTTTGGCTTTGAATTAGCCTTCCAATCTCCCTCGGGTGTGGCCTTTTCAATAGTATCAATACTAAGCAAACAGCCGAGCAATGCCGTCATTTCACGCTCGGTAAGTCCGGCAGTCTTGAAGGCATCATATACTACCATGGGTCCGACCTCGCCGGTGAGTAAATTCAATGGTGGCATACTGGATGGTACGGGTGACTTGGGCGATGCATCCGTCCGACCAAGCTGCGTGGGTAATACTGGCCCGCCCACGGCTGCTACGGCCTCGGCGCCGGCCAGTGCCACGGCGTCGGCTATGGTAATACTACTCAATTTACGTAAATTCTTCTTGGCCTCCAATAATACATTAGCACATTCGATTAATGCATCACCGTGCGGCGTCCCGCCCTTACTTGCCAACACTGCCTTTATTATACTCCCATCGGGCCCACCTTCATTACTCGCCACGCTGAAGCTTAGTGAGTCTAGTAATGCCAGTTCCAAAAAGTACGGTGCCAATCCCGGCTTTTGAAGTAGTGCCCGTCGGACCGACTCACGGAGTGAATCGACCGCCGAGACGCGTAATTCTTGATCACCGTACATGGCTGGGTCGAGATAAACACGTGCATATGCTGGTGGCGGTGCTGCAGCAGCAGTAGTAGTGGTGGTGATGATGGTAATGATCGAGTCGGAAAGGAATGCACGTCGACTACTCTTCTCATCATCTTCGTTCCGATTCATCATTAGGGAAAGATCTGATGACACCACCACCATGGGGCGGCGGACGCTGGAAGAAGGAAAGCCACTGACAAGGAGGACGAGTGAGGAGGAGCAGCATGCTGCCGCGAGTATCGCGACAAAAGTGGAGTGGGCCATGGGTGCATGCTTCATGATTGTCGTCTTACGTTTTACGTACATATTTTTACTCTACTTAATTTTTGCCGCTCTAACGTTTGACAAATGTCTGCAACAAACCTGCCCTATTTAGTCCCCGGCTTTCGATACTTCATGGGATGTTTGCAACCAGCCTGGTATCACACAATCACGCAAGCACGGTTTGAATCCCTATCATACTGGTATGCAGTATTCATCTTAGACAGTAACATGACATGTTTCGTTTTCTCTTTTGTTTAGAATTTAGAGCTAAAAATATCAAATTGCCTTCGCCTATTCCGTTTTTATCCTTCAGTCTAACCTTCCTCAGGTATAACTGTCGTCCCTGATTTTCTACAAAATATCATAGGGGAGGGTTAGTTCCAGTCTTGAAACGACACGATTTTTTGAGAGGGACGAACATTCTGACAAAGAAACAATCCTGTCAACTACCTCCTCAGCAAGACACCTATCACAAGAAGAAGTTGTACTAGTTAGGTGTGATGTAATTACTCCTAAATCCATACATACTACAAAACTCGTGCAGTGATGAGTATTCCATAACTTACACACATTTCACGGACATTAATACCTTCTAAATTTGATATTACATATACGTACATCAATTGCTCTAATTAAACAACGGACTGCACTTTTCCAAGTAACAACTACTCTGACGAGCTCCAGAAGTCAGAGAAACTACTTCCTATCCCACACTGGGATGAGTTACGTTGCGCTTCTAAATCATCAATGTATCTTTGAATCTCGGCATTTTTCTCCTGCAGCAACATATCCTTCTGACGAATATCCAACTTGGCCTCCTCAACACACTTGGCAAGGTATGCCATATTTACATTCTGAGCTGACATCTGGGACGTCATTTGTGCAGTTACATCTCCAAGGGTCTCCTCGGACATGTAGACGAATGTTTCGAAGATACGTTTAATCTCCTGGATTTCTTTTTCATGTCCAACCCTTTCACCATTGAGTTCTTTAGTTACACGCTCTAGTTCGTCCATTGTCTCAATAAGCTTCTCGTCGTTGGCATTCTTGTTCTTTCGAAGCTTATTATTTGTCAAATTGACTTCCTCAATCCGATCTGTCAATGCCTCATTCCTTTCCTTCACCTCTTGCATCAAGGAGGCAAGTCTTTCGAGTGCACTGGCATAATCGGCATTGATGGATTCATGGTCTTCACAAGCCTTTTCAAGTTTATCGGTCCTAACCTTTGACAGCTCAAGCTGCTCAAAGATAGACGCTTTCTCAAATGCCATCTCATCACATGTAGCATTTAAGTTTTTGAGATCCGAACTTAATGACACGATCGTAGCCTTTTTGACCACCAAATCATCTTCCAGCACGGTCTTCTGTTGTACATGCTCCTTGTTGCTGGCAACCAAAGCCTCAACGGCTACCTTGAGCACCTCATCCTCGGCCTTGAATGTCTTAATTTGCTCCATAAGTTCAACAATCTTTACTGACTTCTCGTCTAATGACATGTTCTTACTGTTGATTTCCGCAGCCATTTCGTCAATTGCAAGCTTCTTCACCGCTAGCTCTTCCTGAATGGCATCCATTCGTAGACTGGTCACATTCTTGTCTTCGACCAAGTTATCAATAGTCGTTGAAAGTTGGCTAACCTGCTTGGCATAGTCTGTACTCATGGCTGCTATCTGCTTAGTCATCTTGGCCTTGTAATTTGTGAAGGTTTCCGCAGATTTGCGACTAGCTGCGGCTTTTTCTTCCTGCTCCATTTCAATCATCCACTTCAACTCCTTCACTTCTTTCTCATGTCGTAATTTCACATCGTCGCGTGCGTTTGTTAAAAGTTCTATGGCATTCACCAACTCAACAAATCTCACCTCGTATGAATTATTGACTTTCTTTAGCTCAGCGTTTGTAGAATTGAGATCGTTGACTCTTACTTGAAAGGATTCATTCAGTTTGTTTGCCTCATCAAGAGATGACTTGAGATTTTCAATGGCATTGGCACGATGGGCATTCTTTGATTCCAAATCTTGTATGGTCTTCTTAAGCTCAGCGTTTGCAGCCTCGAAGTGTCGCTTCTGTTCAATATGGACATCTTTTTCTTCCCTATACTTTTCAGATGATGAAATCTTATCTTGGATTTCCACCATCAAGTCATCAATTTTAATGGTCTTTGCTGCCACATCTTCTTCTAGCTGTGATATCCTTAGCATGTTGCCAGAATTGTGAGCTTCTACCCTACTTTTCGACGACAACAGGTTGCTATTTTTTGCCAACAGAGACTTGACAGTCCTTATTAGCTCTTTATTAGAATGTCTCAAAATCTCAACATCGTGACGCAGTGTACTCCCATTATTCATCAGCTGAACGGCGACGGCAATATCTGTGGAGTTACGGTTGACATGTGAGACTGAAATTACTTTCAGATAGATTAAATGGACAAATTCACTACACTTACCTTGCTCATTCTCATAGGCTCTTACGGGGGCTACAAACGGATCAACTGTTTTGAGTAGACCACGAAAACTTGTCGGATCAACTAGGTCTATGAGTCCACGTACGCTAGAAATGGCTTGGACACGATCACGCATCATTGACGCCAATTGACGTGCATCATTAGACTCTGTATTGCCACTCACTTCATCGTCACAGTCTTCCTCGGCACCCAACATTCGCGGACTTCGACTATTCAATAAATTGGCATATTGTCTACCAATGGGAGACATGGGTGGGGATACTGGTGGACCTACAATAATTCCACCATTATTCTTAATGCGCTGTTGCATCCGTTTGATAGTTTCATTCATCAATATCGCATACTCCCGTTCAGAATTTTCACGACGTCGACTTTCGAGTGTACGTCGTGCTTCCTCAAGACGATCAACGGTATTGTCCGTGGAAATAGCCGCTATGCTATCATCTCGTTCGTCATCTTTTGTGACGTTCCCGTCACTGTCATCCCGCTCGTCGTCGTTTGTGGCGTCATCGGTGGTGTGATTGTCGATCGATTCCGTCAACAGGTTGATATCGCAATGTGATCCAAATGAAGTGTATACTGCACATCCCTTCTTGGCAAGCTGGCCGCCCAATTCCACTTCGATATCCTCATCGCGATCTCGACCATCCTGCCGTTCTCGACCGTACGCGGGGAGCATTATAGAGCTTGTCCTTCCGGGTTTGTACAAGGAAAAGTTCGGCATCGTCTACTACTGTATTCTAAGATGTGATAAGTAGTAGTAGTTCTTCTGAGATTGCATCACCATGGCATGAGAATCGTCTTGAAATGAATTGCAGCATTCGGGACGTGGGGTAAGTTTCGTCATTCGTCGCTTGTTTCGCATGCACATGATCTCCTCTCCGGAAGAAATTTGGCGTTTCATTCTTCACGCTCGACCCCAATCAACCGGTGGAAGTTCCTCTTTGGAAGAGTGAAGAATCTTCTTCTTGTCCTTCGCTAATATGCATAGGAATTCATACAAAGTCTTCATCCAGTCAGTTGGGCCAACTCAAATAATTGGCCAAGCAGGAAGAACAATCGTCAACTCCACGGCCCGTGGTCACCACACACACACACACAAAGAAGAAAAAGTAAGCGTTTGGCCTCGAAATCTCGCTGGAATTCGGAGTGTACGTCATTCAGGAGGGACTATTTGTTGAGGGGGCATGTACTCAAAATCATTTTTACGAATCAACTGCAAGAATTTGTATCGTAGTCAAGAATGATGTTCAAACTTGTCACCGTCCTTGCGGTATCCTCCGTCAATGCGCAGTTCAACCCACTCCGTCAAAGGACAATGCTTCGTTACGTAAAATCAAATGTAGTTGTTGAGAAAGCTGAAGATGAAGAGCTGTATGCTAACCCCAACATCAAACAAAAGGCTGAAGAAGTCGACAAGCTGTACGTCAACCCCAACATCATTGAGGTGGCTGATAATGACAAGCCAACTAACCCCAACCACAAAGTTTATGATGCTGTAGAGAAAGATACTGACGACAAGCATCGTAACCCAAACCTCAAGGCCGAAGATATCGATTATTGGAATAGCGTGGTCAGTGAGTCGAAGACCAACATGAGCTATCCAATTCAAGCAGCTGCCATTGAAGAAAAGGATACACCATGCCCAACTGATGATTCTAGTGATGCACCGAGCGTCAGCTCCAGTGATGCACCGAGCGTCAGCTCCAGTGATGCACCGAGCGTAAGCCCGAGTGATGCACCGAGCGTAAGCCCGAGTGATGCACCGAGTGTAAGTACCAGTGAAGTAGTAACGCCTCTCGAATTGACTATGAGCTATGACATGAGCTATCCAATTCAAGCAGCTGCCATTGAAGAAAAGGATACACCATGCCCAACTGATGATTCTAGTGATGCACCGAGCGTCAGCTCCAGTGATGTACCGAGCGTAAGCCCCAGTGAAGTATTAACGCCTCTCGAAGTGACAATGAGCTATGACATGAGTATTCCAATTCAAGATACACCATGCCCAACTGATGAAGAAAAAGAAGATACGACCTACGCCAACCCCAACTAAAAGAAGTGATAATTTGTGTATTAAATGTTTTGTGTCATATCCGTGGTCAGAAATCGCGACCCGCCTCAGGTCGTTTTCAGATTTTAGTCCTAAAAAAACTGACCACGGATATATATATATATATATATATATATAGTTACATGTTAAGTAAAAAATATTATCATGTCTTCTCCCATGTGTGTGAATCCGTAATATACTTTTGACTATGAACTTTTTCTAGGTAGAGATAGTAATATATTACCACCGCAGCTGTAACTAAACGTATTATATACAGTCAAAATCTAATTTATATCCTCTTATCAAAAATAATAGCACCACCTTTCTGTCCCTAAGCAATGGCATCAATATTAACCTCTTCACCTGCCTCTAATCTACGTTCAATATCAATCAATTTGGCAACACCCTCTACCATGACATTAATTAAATGTACCTCGCTTTTACCTAATCGTTCCAAATTTGATATATCAAATATACCAGTATACATACGATCAGTTTCACCATACTTACCACGTACTTCTAATTTCAATCGTTCGACTAATTGAAAGAATCCGGGTACTTTACCAAGCATAACAAGTTTGACATGTACACTTGCACGCATGGCGGTGCCTACATTGGTAGGACAACTGGTCAAATATCCTAATCGATAATCATGAACAAATTGTACATTCCGTAATCGTAATTCACGCTCTAATAGACGTACACCGTTGGTTAAAGTTGCAAATACACCTTGTATATCTCCTCCGGAACGTAAACACATAATACGTAAATGATCTTCTTCATTTACCCATATCATAAAATCTGGATTTGATGTAGTAGTTGTAGTAGTAGCATTGCTGTTACTGTCATTGTCAATATTATCGTTGCTGTTGCTGCTGTTAGTGGCAAAAAGATTAGGAACATTGGCATAAACCGATCGTCCATCGGGCCAATCTCTCCCTAACCCACATGCTATAGTCCATTCATTCGGATTATCAAATAATACGTGGGTGCTAATTAATTGTTGATTCTGTTCCGATGTCATACTTAATACTGATCGATATGTCCCGCCGCCACCACCACTATTACCTAACTGTAAATTGGATACACATTCGCCCACAAGCTGCTCGACCTGTCGTCGTTCACATCGGGTCATGGTCGATGGGAAACGATATCCTACCAATGACCGTGCCACACGTATACGCGTACTAATTATGTACTTATTCATCGGATCTGCTTGCTGATTTGTGATTAGTAATCGTGGATTATTTATAATTGTTGGATGACGTCGTAATTTTAACATTGTTTGTTGTTGTTGTTGTTGTTGTTGTTGTTGTTGTTGTTGTTGTTGTTGTTGTTGTTGCTGCTGCTGTTGCTGTTGTTGTGTTGTTGATGCAGTAGTAGCAGTAGTAGTAGCAGTGGTAGTGGTTGTTGCTTCTACATCATTCTCATCGGTAGTGTAATATTCTTGATCATCATCGGCTATCCCACCACTCTTCAGTAGTACATCACTTCCACTATTCTTCCGTGTCTTCTTTGCACCATGATGATTACTACTCGTTTGCAATATAGGTCCACCGGCCACGACACCTTCAATCTTTTTACGAATAAAATTACTTTCATTTGGTAATTCTGGATCAATCCATTCATCAAAGTCACTATCATCCTCAACTGCTGCTGCAGCACTACTACTATTCCCATTACTACTGCCACTATTACTACTACTACTACTACTACTACTACTATTTTTATTATTGCTACTACCACCACTGCCGCTATTGCCACGGCCAATGCCATGATAGTCGCGTATGATAGGGTCCAATAATTCTCTAAATGTCGTATAACATTCGGCATCCCCGACCAACACGCCTATTCGTCGAGGCGGGTCCGCGCCGAGCGGCAACGCCACGCCGGGCTTGATGATATCTTCGATCGTGGTGCCGTATATGGTCGATTTATTCGATAGCGATGACCATACTTGTGGCGTTAGATACTTTTTCAGCAGCGACTTGTGATGGATGGTAAATGTTGGGTACGAATCGATAATCGTCGCTCCTCCTCCTGCTCGTGGTGCTGGTGATGCGGACGCTACTACAGTTGACGATGATGATGATGATGGTGGAAGAAGAAGAAGAGAAGTTTGATCGACTTCATAATTGGCCGATGCTGCTGCTGCTGCTGCTGCTGCTGGCTTCGCCTCGGGTATGTAATTATTCACGTCCCCCCCTACTTCCACATCATACTCCTTGTTCCACCGACGCATACGCTCGGCCTCGGCGCGACGCCATGCCATGTCCACGTGTGTTTTATGTCGTTGTGTTTTCGCCGTGGAGGATATTGGGGTGCCGTCGCTGTTGTTGTTGTCGCTGCTCGTGGCTAGGATATTGCCGCTGCCGAGTTGTTTAACATGCGAGAAGATGACGACCTTCGCCTCCTCCTCATCCCGACGACGCTTCTCGTGAGAATTGTGAACTAATATTCCCACGGCTGCTGCCACGGTCACTGTGGTGGTGGTGGCCAATGCATGAGGCCCTCCCCGTCGTCGTAGTAACAACCTCCAATCCGACGCCCTCATGTGTTTTGTTGTGTGTTGGGTTGGTCTGAATCTTTAAATTACGCGGGACTCTTCGCAAACCAAAACTGAAAACGCAACACGCGACAAATGAGCGGAACGATTAGATATCTCTTAAACCCTCCAAGCTCCCTCAATCAAATAATGTTAACCATTCCCAAGAATACCATCATACCCAGACCCCTACTAAAGCGTCGGCTGCAGTCCGCTTATGCCGATGCTCTCAGGAGCGGAAACACTTCTCGGATCATTTCTACTATAGGAGCTTGTCATTGGAACGATGTACCTTTGTCATCCCCGAATACGAAGAAGATGCGCTTGCGACTTGCAGCATCAAACCTACATCGTCGGAAATGTATTGTTACAATTGGCGTTCCCCACGACACCTCAAACACACCAATCGCGTCGTCGTCGTCGTCGCAGAGCAGTAGTTGTCAGAGGCCTTCATCGCCAACTCTGTCAGATAACTACTACAATGATGATGTGTCGAACGTCGACGGCTCCGACGATGGCCGTGAATGCTGGTTTGACGCTAATGAAAACATCGAGTCATCTCCTTCAACAGCAACCGACGGGGAAAATGATGAAAACCATCCGTACATTAATAACATCATCGTACGAAACGAGTACACTACTACTACGCCGTCGTCGGATGATTGCGAAAAGTGGAAAAACACCGTCGTATCGTGTCGTGCCAAATCGACGAAGGACGTTGTTTCGACGATGACGTTCTCGCCACCACTACTATCGGACGCGAGTTTCGAATCATCTCCCACTCCATCGATGTCAACTCCCTCGAAGGTCTTCAATGGCCGGAAGATGGAACGAGTGACACGAGCTTCGTCGTGCGGGAAGGAAGGCCCGCCGACGATTATGGAACGACGCGAGGACCGTAGTAACGACGAAGGCGTCCATTTTGCATCGCCGCCGCCGGTTGTTATTACGACGGGACCGAAAAGGAAGATGACCCCCGCCGAAAAACGCGAGGCGAGGGATAAGGCACGTCATTGGGCCGAGAGCAGTCGTCGCCGATTGCCGCAGTCGTCTACAAAAAAGGCATGGAAGAAGAAGAGTCGGAATGCCAAACTAAAACTCGACCAGAAGAACGATTGCTCTTGCAACGAGGTTAGAGGACACGGTACAGATGATGTTAGAAGCGACAGTATAGCCGGTCGAGTGAAAAGTCAACACAGGGCCAAGATTCGTTATATTACTAGATAATGAAAGCCTACACACACCATGTCCTAAATATGATATTATTGGAGAACTGTTAATCGAGAATGAGCTTGATGTATGTATTCCATTTTTTTCCGAAAGGCGCTGGATTCAGAGTGTGTGTGTGCGTGGTAATTGTTAGCTTATTATATTTCGTGTGCATCAGTAAGTTTTTAGATAGCAAAAATAACGTGTAGAGAATATTGTTGTGTCAATTATTTAGTTGGGCGATAACTTTCCATCATTTAGCAGCGGCCGCGGCCTCCACTGCCTGTAGCTGGCGTTCTCTCGCAGCCTTG
>Ga0247843_1007798_pt1 | contig 12900 bp, 11 predicted proteins | sample LaCruzMarch2017__FD_192420 | JGI IMG/M metagenome (GOLD analysis project Ga0247843, IMG submission 192420) | Freshwater microbial communities from meromictic Lake La Cruz, Castile-La Mancha, Spain - LaCruzMarch2017_8m | ecosystem: Environmental > Aquatic > Freshwater > Lake | place: Spain...
ATATTTTACTCCAGAACAGGTGTATTTAACAAAAACTATCTGGTGATTTTATAATGCAAATTATATCTCATAATTTCTGATTTTTAGTCTAGACAAATTGGGCCACTATAGTCCTCCACACACTGATACTGAAATCAAATCATCAATACGAATCTCTGATTTAATTATCATCCCTATTCAGCCAAGTCCCGCAGATCTTTGGTCCTCAACCGCCACAATTAATATTTGTCAAAAAGAACAAATTACTTTTTATACCTTACTCAATAGAGCAAATCCAAATTCTCGTTTAGCCAAAGAAATTCGTTCTAAAATGACCAAACCTTTAAAAAGCGAGATTGGTAATAGGATTTCTTTTGCTTCCTGTTTGATGAAAGGATTATGTACAACAGAAGTCGAACCGAAAAGCATAGCTGCTGAAGAATTTAAAAAACTAACAGCTGAGATTTTGACAAAAATGAAGAAATAAAAGCTAAGTTTCTTTAGACACTTCAACCATTTTATTGTAAATAGCTAATTCCTGTTTAAGAATTTTTTGATATTCAGGATCATCAATATTCAAGAGTTTAAGCTCAATTTCTTCTACCAAGTTTAATGCCTTTTGTAGATTAACCTCAGATTTATTAACAGCATCGGCGATTATAACAGTAACCTTGCCCTGATTTACCTCAACAAAACCACCATATATAAATACTGACTCTACAACCAAATCGTCTTGATAAACTTTTAGTAATCCAGGGTTTAGATAAGTTATAATTGAAATATGATCTGGTAAAATACCAATTTCACCATCAAAGGCAGGAACTGTAACCATACTCACTTCCTTCTCAAGAAATTTTTTCTCTGGAGTTAGTATATTGAGCATAAATTTATTTTGTCGATCTATCATTTTATTAAGCTACATTCTTTAATTTTTGCGCTTTGGCAATTACCTCATCAATATCACCAACCATATAAAATGCTGTTTCTGGCAAATCATCATGTTTACCTTCTATTATTTCTTTAAAGCTTCTAATTGTTGCTTCAAGAGGAACAAATTTTCCTGGAGCACCAGTAAATACTTCTGCAACATGGAATGGCTGCGACAAGAATTTCTGAATTCTACGCGCTCTAGCAACTATTAACTTATCATCTTCAGAAAGCTCATCCATACCAAGAATAGCAATAATATCCTGAAGTGATTTATAGGTTTGTAAAATCTTCTGTACTTCACGAGCAACATTATAATGCTCCTCACCAACAACAGCAGGATTAAGCATGTTAGACGTACTATCCAGTGGATCAACAGCAGGATAAATACCCAACTCTGAAATTTGTCTGCTCAAAACAGTGGTTGCATCTAAATGCGCAAAAGATGCTGCTGGTGCGGGATCCGTCAAGTCATCAGCTGGCACATAAATCGCTTGCACAGAGGTAATAGAACCCTTTCTTGTTGATGTAATTCTTTCCTGCATAGCGCCCATTTCAGTTGCTAATGTTGGTTGATAACCAACAGCAGAAGGTATCCTACCTAAAAGTGCAGAAACTTCTGAACCAGCTTGCGTAAACCTAAACACGTTATCAACAAAGAATAATACATCTTGCCCTTCTTCATCTCGGAAATACTCGGCAACAGTCAAACCTGATAATGCAACTCTAGCTCTTGCACCAGGAGATTCATTCATTTGCCCATAAACCAATGCAGCTTTAGATTTTGCCTGATCTTTTATATTAATAACTCCAGACTCCATCATCTCATGATAAAGATCATTACCTTCTCTAGTTCGCTCACCAACACCGGCAAAAACAGAATAGCCACCATGAGCTTTGGCAATGTTATTAATCAGCTCCATAATTAAAACTGTTTTACCAACACCAGCACCCCCAAATAACCCAACCTTTCCACCTTTAGCATATGGAGCCAAAAGGTCGATAACTTTAATTCCTGTTTGTAAGATTTTATTATCCGTTGCTTGATCAATAAAACTTGGTGCCTTACCATGAATTGAAGCTCTGGTTTTTGTTTTAATTGGCCCTAACTGATCGATTGGATTTCCCAACACATTCATAATTCTTCCTAATGTTCCTGGCCCAACTGGAACTGTGATTTGTTGCTCCAAATCCACAACTTTTGTTCCTCGAGTTAATCCTTCAGTTGAATCCATGGCTATAGTTCTAACTTCATTATCACCAATATGCTGGGCTACTTCTAGGACAAGAGTTCTATCTCCAATTTGGCATTCTAATGCGTTAAGAATGGCTGGAATACCATGCTCGAACTTCACATCCACCACCGCAGAGATAACCTGAGTTACTTTTCCCTCATTACTCTTAACACTCACCTTCTTCATACTTACCTCAATTAAATTTAATACAAATTTTTATATTGCTTCTGCGCCCGAAATAATCTCGATCAATTCTGTAGTAATAGCAGACTGTCTTGTTCTATTGTATAAAATATTCAAATCTTTGATCATCGCTCCAGCATTATTAGATGCATTTTCCATCGCAGTCATTCTTGCACCATGTTCGCTAGCAATATTTTCTAGAACTATAGATAGCAAATTAGCAGCCATATTGCGCCCTACTAAATCAGTAATCATTTTCTGAGCCTCTGGTTCAAATTCAAATTGATTATTTGAATCTTGTACCACAATATCATCTTGAGCAAACAACGGTAAAAGCTGCTTATAAGATACATTCTGAGTTACAGCAGAAACAAATTCATTAAAAAATATATAACATGCGTCAAAAGTTTCTTTACTGAACTCAATCATTAAAGAATCAGCTAATTTATGCAGAGGAGCAGAATCAAGTTTTTTACCATAAGTGAAGTTCTCAACCATCTTCACTTCGACATTTTTCAATAAATGTAATTGTTCATATCCCTTTTTACCTATGCATAAAATATTTACAGAATGATTTTGATTTTTAGCTTCTGCAATACGTTTTTTTACCAGCCTTACCACAGAACTATTTAAACCTCCACATAATCCACGATCCGAAGTAACAACTATAAATAGTAATTTATGAACATTGCCCCTGCCATAAAATAATGGAATAGAATTAGCATTATCTACATTACTAGCAACAATTTTAGTGATCTCATTCATTTTCTCAGTATAAGGCCTATTAGACTCTATAGCTTCCCTAGCTTTTCTTAACTTCGAAGCAGAGACCATTTTCATGGCCTTTGTAATCTTCTGAGTAGATTTTACGCTTCTAATGCGTAATTTTAGATTTTTTAAATTTGCCATACAACTTCACTTACTGTGCAAAATGTTTTACAAAACCAGCTAATGTATCTTTTAAATTACGCTCCGCTTCTTCAGTAATCTTTTTCTCTTTTGCGATACTTTGCAATAAATCATACTTATCTTTTTGATGCATAAATAACAAAAGTTCTTTCTCGAAACGCTGTACATCTTTAACATTGATAGTGTCTAAATAACCCTTAACACCAGCATAAATCACCACTACTTGCTCTTCTACTGCTAAAGGAACATATTGATCTTGCTTTAAAAGAATGGTCAGTTTTTGACCACGCAATAACATCTTCTGAGTTACTTCATCTAAATCCGAACTAAATTGAGAGAATGATTCCATTTCCCTAAATTGTGCTAAATCTAATTTAATAGAACCAGCCACTTGTTTCATAGCTTTAATTTGTGCTGCAGAACCAACGCGACTCACTGACAACCCAACGTTAACAGCGGGACGAATACCTTTAAAAAATAATTCTGTTTCAAGATAAATCTGTCCATCAGTAATGGAGATAACGTTAGTTGGAATATATGCAGAAACATCTCCAGCTTGAGTTTCAATAATTGGTAAAGCGGTTAAAGAACCACCACCAAGCTCGTCTGATAATTTTGCAGCTCTCTCTAACAACCGTGAATGTAAGAAGAATACATCCCCTGGATAAGCTTCACGCCCTGGAGGCCTACGTAATAACAAAGACATTTGTCTATATGCAACTGCATGCTTGGATAAATCATCATAAATTATTAAAGCATGTTTTTTGTTATCTCTAAAATACTCACCCATTGCACAACCAGCATAAGGCGCTAGGAATAACATCGGTGCCGGGTCAGATGCTGACGCCACAACAACAATACTATATGCTAATGCTCCTTCTTCTTCCAATTTTTTTACAATACGCGCAACTGTCGACTGTTTTTGGCCAATTGCAACATAAACACAATAAATTTTATTACTTTCATCTTTATCAGAATGTGCTTGTTTTTGATTAAGAATAGTGTCAATTGCAATTGCTGTTTTACCCGTTTGTCTATCACCAATGATCAGCTCTCTTTGCCCTCTACCAATTGGAATTAGAACGTCGATAGCCTTTATACCTGTTTGAACTGGCTCAGAAACTGATTGTCTTTCAACAATACCAGGAGCTTTTACTTCTACTGGACTATAACTTATTTTTTTCAAGGGGCCTTTGCCATCAACAGGAACACCAAGAGCATTAACCACCCTACCAAGAAGACCTTCTCCCACTGGTACTTGCACAATCTTCCCGGTTCTTTTTACAGTTTGTCCCTCTATTATTGAAGTATCGCTCCCAAAAATAACAACACCAACACTATCTTGCTCAAGATTCAATGCCATACCTTGTACACCACTCTCAAACTCCACCATTTCTCCGGCTTCTACTGAATCCAAACCATATATTTTTGCGATCCCATCGCCAACAGAAAGAACTTGTCCAATTTCTTTAAATTCAGGTAAATCATCAAAATTCTCAATCTGCTTCTTTAAAATTCCTATTACTTCTGATGCCTTAATTTCCATCTTTTTTCCTCAACAATTTGTTTGCTTGCTATTATTTAACTAATAAACTCTTCTGTGTTAAACTTAAATTTGCTAATCTTGTTTGATATAGAATTATCTACAACCATAGAGCCAGTCTTTATAATCAATCCACCCAGTATTTTTGGGTCAACCGTTGCATTAAGTAAAATTTTCTTACCTAACTTTTTTTCTAAATACCCAGCTACTTCTTTCAATTGTTTTTCTGTCAATTTAGCTGCTGACTTAACATCAGCTACTAATATACCTTGAGCTTCTTGGCATAACACAATAAATCTTGATATAATTTGTTGCAAGTAATTTAAACGCCCATTCACACATAGCATCAATAGGAAATTTTTGGTTAGATTATTAAATTTATATTGTTTAGATAATGTTTGAATAACAGACTTTTGCATGTCCAACTCAGAAACTGGTGCGCTTAAATATGAAAAATATTTCGGTAAGGCTAATAACACCTCGCTACACAAATTAGCATCATCAACTATTTGTTTTATTTTACCATTTGCTTCTGTAACCTGATACAAAGCTTGAGCATATCTATCTATGAGATTAAAATTCTGCGTCATTTAAATTGCTTAACCCTTTAAAACCGAACCATCCTATGTAAACCAGGTAAGCTAACATAGTTTTGATAGCTTCGCAAGATAGTAGATAAATATTTTAAAATTAAGCAATATATTCCATTAAATTCAAGATTGATTTAAGTAACCATCCTTAACGAAATAAAATGTATTAAGACCAACCCGCTTTAAAAAATCTTCGTCATGAGATATTACTATCATGGCTCCAGGGTACTCTATTAATACTTCAATAACATGCTCCTTGGTTCCTAAATCAAGGTTATTTGTTATTTCATCTAATATTAATAGCTTTGGTGTATTTACTGCTATTTTAGCTAAGCATGCCCTAACCTTTTCTCCACCTGACAAAGTTGCAATAAGCGCATTTACTTCTTCATTTTTATGAAAAAGAAAATCATTAAGATGCTGCCTAATCTTAGAATGAGGCCAGCTTGGAACCAAGTTATTAATTTCTTCAAGTAGCGTAAAATTTAAATTGAGATTATTATAATGCTGATCCAAATAACCAATATTACTCATAATCGGAACATACCATTCACCTGATTTTGTTATATTAGGTATATTTAATATAGCCTTAATTAAAGTAGATTTTCCAGAACCATTATCTCCAACTATCGCAACTCTCTCATTTCCAGCGATAATAAGATTGATATTGTTAATAATTGGTTTTTGATAACCAACACTACCATCAACTATAGAAAGAACAGTTTTATTGCTCTTTTCTGCTAATAATGAAAATTTTGGTTTTATAATTTCAGGCATTCTTAATTCAGAAAGATTTTCAATTAATTCTTGCTTTCTTATATCTATTTGTTTTTTCTTTTTACCAGTGGTTTCTGCTGCTCTACACGCTTTAGCCTTAGAAACAATTGTTGGCCATTTCTTTTGTTCAATGTATTTTTTCCCTTGCTTCTTGCTATTTTTTGCCCTTGTTTGTTCTTTCATTAACGACTGATGAAACTCTTTAGTTTTTTTATGAGAAATATATAGTTCTTGCTCAATTGCAGAGCGTCTCTTAGCTATTTCTAAAATATAATCATCATAAATTCCTTTGAATATACGCACCTTTTTATTATAGATGCACCATAAAATATCAACAGAATTACGTAATAACTCAATATCATGTGACGCAATAACCAAAGTACCACTATATTTATTTATCATACGTAATAACGATTGACGATTACCACTATCAAGATGATTAGTTGGTTCATCAAGTAATAATATATTAGGATTTATAGCTAAAACCTGACTCAGAGTTTTGTTAAATCTCTCAGCACCACTTTCAGAAAATTCAGTAATAAGCTGTGGTAAATAACCAAAAACAACATTTTCGGGGGTTTTAATATTACCTTCAGAAGGATCTATCTGACCTTGAATTATTTTAAGTAGATTTGATTTACCACTGCCATTTTTACCAATAATAGCAATACGCATTCCTGATTGTATCTGAGTAGAAAAACCAAGGAAACAAACTTTGTGTGAAAAAAACACACCAATATTGTTGATTAATATAGGATTATGATTCATAAGTATACTCTCAAGGTAATGTTGATTTGAATTTAACAAAAACTAGTCCTCTGATAGGACTTCCTTAAGCAGTAATTTTCATAATGCGATAAAACCTCGAGCTAAAATATTAGTTCTTTTTAAGATAGCTAATTACTTGAAAAAAGTCAAGAAAACGTACTACACTTTTGTACCAATTAGCTTTAGCTATCATATATAAAATATTCATAACAAAGTAACAATAATGAAACACCAATTTGCAAAATTTATGATTTTAGCAACCGTAATCCTTATGGATATATTAGGCGGAGCGGAAATAGACTTATTCGTCCCAAGTTTTCCGGAACTAGGCAGTCAGTTTAACCTATCGCCATTTTGGCTTGAGGCCTTATTAGCAGTCAATTTCGCAGGCTTTTTTCTAAGTCTACTATTTGTCGGCGGTTTAGCTGATCGTTATGGTCGCAAGCCTATTATTTTACTAGGACTTATAATTTTTATTATAGGCAGTACAGTCTGTCTGTGGGCATCATCTTATCAATCCCTTCTTTTCGGTCGATTCCTTCAAGGCTTAGGTATAGCAGCACCTGCAATTCTATGTTTTTTAATTATAGCAGATTCTTACGCACTTAAAGAACAACAATCTTTAATGGCAGTTCTAAATGGATTGATAAATGCCTCTATAGCTGCTGCTCCTATTGCTGGGAGCTACATAACTATGCATTACCATTGGCAGGGTAATTTTATAACACTTATGCTTTCTGGATTGGTGGTGCTCCTCATGACTATATTTTTTGTTCCAACTAACAAACCACCCAAAAATAAAGAGCCAATAAGCTTGCGTGGCTACCTACCTATATTTAAATCAAAACCATTAATGCTTTTGGTAGCAAATACCACCTTTATGTTTGTTCCTTACTGGATCATTATTGGAATGTCTCCCGTATTATATATGGAAGATTTAGGCGTAAGTATCTCAGAATTTGGCTATTATCAAGGCTCATTAGCTTTTACTTTTGCATTTGGGAGCATATTATCCGGGTTCATCATCAATAAATATGACCCGAAAAAAATGCTTTATATCTCTGCTCAAGTATCTGTTATTGGGTTAATTATTATTGCTGCCGTTACTTTGCTTGATATAAAAAATCCACTAGTTATTACACTTGCCTATCTACCCTTTAATACAGCTTTAATTATTCCGTCCACAATAATTTATCCTCTATGCCTTAATTATATACCAGAAGCAAAAGGAAGGATCTCAGCGACCCTTCAAGGAAGCCGGCTGATCATAGCAACTATTGGTCTTGAGCTAGCTGCTTATTTTTATAACGGTTCGTTTCAAAATATCGGAATTATTCTCTCATTCCTCATTGCTCTAGCGATTATCACTATGTTTATGGTAATGAAAAATCGTGAAATTATGAGTTTATTGAAAAAATAAAAACCCACAAAAACTAGAGAAAATTATATGGATCGATGTCAATTTTGACTCTAACACTATTCGGAATTTTGACTAACTCTAGCCAATAACTAATAAATTTTTGGATTTTGACATTAGCTTTACTTTTGATCAAAAATCTGTAACGATATCGACTACGGATTTTAGCAAGAGGCGCCTTAACCGGGCCAAGAACTGTTACCCCTTGAGTAATTGGAGCAACTCTTAATAAAAGATTAGAGAATTCCTGCAATTTTTCTTCACTCATACCACTAAGAATAATCGCTGATAGCCTACCAAATGGTGGCATATTTAATATCTTTCTATTTTGCATTTCATAATTTGTAAATTGATCACGATTATTACTGATCAGGCTAGATAAAATAGGACTATCCGGATAGTAAGTTTGGATCAAAGCACTGCCCTGCTCTCTTCTACCAGCACGACCGCTCATTTGAGTAAGTAAGTGATAGGTACGTTCAGCAGATCGTAAATCTGCTCCCATTAATCCCAGATCAGCATCAACCACCCCAACCACAGCTATATTAGGAAAGTCATGACCTTTACTAATCATTTGCGTACCTATAATAATATCTATTTTTCCATCGAGAATTTTTGCTATAACTTCTTCTGCAGAGTCCATATTCTGAACAGTATCTTTGGTAATAACTTGAATTCTGGCATCAGGAAAAAGCTTCGCTACTTCCTCAGCTATTCTTTCTACACCAGGTCCACATTTCATCAGTGAATCTTCCTTGGCACAATTTACACAAACAGATTCATGCTTAGTTGAATAACCACAATGATGACACATAAGCATATCGTCATCTTTATGGCTAACTAAATATGCCGAACAATGAGGGCAAGTATATTTATAACCGCATGATTTACATAATGTGATCGGCGCATATCCCCTTCTATTAAGAAATAACATAATCTGCTTTTTGTCTCTAAGTGCTTTCTTGATGGCGCTAACTAATCTTAAAGATAACCAATTACCTTTAGCCATTTTTTCATAACGCATGTCTATCACATCAATAGTTGGCATAGACTCTGCTCCATATCGTGATTGTAAAGTAATATGGTTATATTTACCCAATTTAACATTCATTAGTGTTTCCATTGAAGGGGTAGCAGAAGACAAAATCACTGGGATTTTATAAATATATCCACAAGCCACCGCCGCATCGCGTGCATTATAAATAACCCCTTCTTCCTGTTTATAAGAAACATCATGCTCCTCATCAACAATGATTAAACTAAGATTACGATAAGGCAGAAATAATGCACTTCTTGCTCCAATAACTAATCTTTCCTTGCCAGTAAGTATATCTAGCCACAGTTTTTTCTTCTGAGACAAAGTCATATCAGAATGCCATTTTGCCGGCGAAAAACCAAATCTGGCTTCAAACCTTTGGACCAATTGGGCAGTCAACATAATTTCAGGCAGCAATACTAAAATCTGTGTATTATTTTTAGATAAAGCTTGATAAATTGCAGCAAAATATACTTCAGTTTTTCCCGAGCCAGTAACTCCGTCTAACAAAGCAACATTATATCCTGAGTCAGTAACCAACGATGTCAAAGACTCAACTGCCTGCTGCTGTTCGCTAGTAAAATCAGGCATAATTAATTTAGGCAATTCTTGATTTTCTTTTGTATTAGCCGCAGTGAAATTAAAACTGCTTTGCAACGGCATCATCATTTTTAACACTGACCCATAACTCGACACAGTATACTCAGCTATAAACTTTATAAACTTGATATGTTTAACTGTTAAACCCGGCAGGTCATAAACTTGAGTAATTGGTTTAATTTTTGCAAACGGAATTTCTGTAATCACAAAAGACCAAACTATCCCTACCACTTCTTTTTTGCGGAATGAAACTAAAACAAAATCTCCAACATGTAAATCCAGAACAGTAGTTAAGGCATAATCAAAAACCGCCTTACCATTTGGTATGGGCAATAATATTTGCACTGCGTTTGGCTTTTGAATCATTTTTATCGAATATTTAGAGGTTGATTCAATATAGCATAAAATCCGATTTAGATACGAGTAATTATTCGTAATGTTTTGTGATCCCTACCCAGAACTTACCAATTGCGTTTTATCTTATTAAAGATTAATTTTTAAGCTCATTGTAAATCATATATTTGAAATGGGTTATGTGCGGTATTATTGGAATAAATAGCTACGAAAATGTTGCAAATAAATTAGTCGCAGGATTAAAAAAGTTAGAATACCGTGGATATGATTCAGCCGGAATAGCTTGCATTAAAGATGATAGTATATGCACAGTAAAAACATCAGGAAAAGTTGGGGCTCTTGAAGACAAACTAACACACTCATCTTGCACTGGACATATTGGCATTGCTCATACCAGATGGGCTACTCATGGTGAAGCGAATTCAAAAAATGCCCATCCTCACTCCACAGATAAAGTCTCAATAGTGCATAATGGCATTATAGAAAATTATGATACCATTCGAAATATGCTGACAGATGAAGGTATAAATTTTGAATCTGATACAGATAGCGAAGTTATTCTTAGGCTAATTGATAAATACATTAAATCTGGTGAAAGCCCTTTTGAATCAACAAAAAATGCCATTATGCAACTAAAGGGAGCATTTGCTGTATTAGCAATTTTTGCTGACCACCCCAACACAATGATAGTAAGCAAACAATCTGCACCAATTGCAGTAAGCAAAACTGAAAAAGGAACTTTTGTTGGCTCTGATGCATATTCATTAGCATCTTTTACAGATAATATAACCTATTTGGAAAATGGAGACATTGCCGTTTTGCAGAAAGATAGTATCAATATTTTTGACATTCATGGTAATAGGGTTTCCCGTAAAGAATCAAAACTAGATAAGAATATCACTGACTACAGCAAAGGACATTTTAAACATTACATGCTCAAAGAAATCTATGAGCAACCTATTATTAGCAAGAATTCTATAGATGCATATATTAAAAATGGAGATATATGCATGCCAAAACTTCCTTTTGAATCAAAAACTATTAACAAAATCTATATAGTAGCTTGTGGCACATCATACTTTGCCGGTATGGTTGCTAAATACTGGCTTCAAGACATTGCCAAAATACCAACCGAAGTAGAAATTGCCTCTGAATTTCGCTCAAGATCTTTATCTTTAGAAAAAAACAACCTGGCAATATTCATTTCTCAATCTGGAGAAACGGCAGATACTATTGCATCTTTAAACCTTGTAAAATCTCAATGTCATACACTTGGTATCGTCAATACCATCCAAAGCACACTAGCTCGAGAAGCCGATCTTTATTTACCAATACATGCTGGCATTGAAATTGGTGTAGCCTCAACTAAAGCATTTATAACACAGCTTATAACTTTACTATGCCTTACTTTGAACATAGCAAAACTTAATAGAACCATAACTTCAGAAAAATTAAAAGAATATTGCCAAACGCTAATGAATTTACCAGGAAGGATTGCCGAAACTTTAAATCACGAGCAAGAAATTCAGAAAATTGCCAACCAAATAACCAATAGCAAAAGCGTTATTTATGTTGGTAGAGGTTCATCATACCCTATTGCACTCGAAGGAGCTCTAAAGCTCAAAGAAATATCATATATTCATGCCGAAGGCGTAGCTGCTGGAGAATTAAAACATGGCTCTATAGCACTAATAGATGAAGAAATATATACTGTTGCTATTGCTCCTTACAATTCTTTATTTGAAAAAACAATGTCTAATATTCAGTCAATTGCTGCAAGAAAAGGTAGGATTATTGCAATCAGCGACCAGAAAGGACAAGAAGCTCTAAAAGACTTATGCAGCAATATAATAACTATAAACCATTGTCCTGACTTTATTACACCGATTATATATACAATTCCTCTTCAGCTGCTTGCATATCATGTAGCAAATAATAAAAATCTTAACATCGACCAACCTCGCAATTTAGCAAAATCTGTAACAGTAGAATAATATATTAAATCTCTATCATCACAGGCACATGGTCAGATGGCAGTTTGAAGTTTCTTGCATCTTTGTATATTACTTGCTGGCATACTAAATGAGCAAGCGGATCAGTAGTCCAAATATGATCCAGACGCCTGCCTCTGTTAGACTTTTTCCAATCTTGATTACGGTAACTCCACCAGCTATATAATTTTTCTGACTCTGGTACAAACTTCCTCACCACATCCACAAAGCCCAAAGAAGATTGTAAGTTTAAAAGCTTTTCTATTTCTATAGGGGTATGGCTTACAATATTAAGCAATTGCTTATGTGACCATACGTCATGCTCAAGAGGAGCTACATTAAGATCCCCAACTAAAATAATTTTGTCATTCTTACTTCTATTAGCCAAAAACCAATTACTCACTTCATCAATAAATTTTATTTTATGATCAAATTTATCATTCAATGCAATATCAGGAATATCACCACCAGCTGGCACATAAAAATTATGTATAGTAAGATCAGTTGAAATTTGGTACAAGAAAGAACTCTGATATAGTTTTTCCTATTGTAGTAAATTCAGGAGTTTTCTCTTTAATCCATTTTTTCATA
>Ga0247843_1007799_pt1 | contig 12899 bp, 19 predicted proteins | sample LaCruzMarch2017__FD_192420 | JGI IMG/M metagenome (GOLD analysis project Ga0247843, IMG submission 192420) | Freshwater microbial communities from meromictic Lake La Cruz, Castile-La Mancha, Spain - LaCruzMarch2017_8m | ecosystem: Environmental > Aquatic > Freshwater > Lake | place: Spain...
ATTATTTAATCTGTCACGGCTGGACTTAAAAAAATCTTCTCTATCTGCATTCTTAATACTTGAACAGTCTACTACAATAAGCAAGTCATCTTTTATTTCATCAAATGAAAGTTTATCAATAGCAAAAAAATTATTTTTACTTATAGCATGTGTTTGGCCATTTATAGTCCAGAGAAGTCCTGCATTTTTAGGAATATAAGTTGCTCCTTTGTCTTTTTTAAAACAAAAAATATCATAAATAATTTTATAGTTTTGACATCGTATAAATCCTCTTCTAGGAGATATGTCCTCTAATTTATCTCCTTTACCCTTTATATATTGATTTTCTTGAAAATTACTAAAACCTCTTAAAGTTATTGTTTGTTCGCTGTCGGTCTGCATTCTTTTTCTAGTTTCATATAAACGAACAGGAAGTGGTAGCTTAGGTAGTTGAGCATCTAGCTGCCTATAAAGAGCTGAAGAGCCAAATATAGCAGAAGAAGTTGCCAATTTATATTCGAATAAAATAATTAATGTTCCATAATCAGAATTTTTGCAAAATTGTTTATCTTTATCTGGAAAAATTGGCATTTCTTTTGACTCGAAATTTATAACTTTAGACTCAGGGCATAAATATACTGCTTCGCTTACTTCTCCGTCTTTTACAGGTTTATTTCTTCTCAAAATTGTAAAACTCCAATTACTATCAAGCGGAGTTTTTTCTTGTGAAAATAATTCTAGGATTTTTGGATTTCTTCTTGTTAGAACAAATTGCAAAGCAATGCCTGAGTCTTGCCCACAATGTAAAATAGAACCTGCGCCTCCTTGATTCCATTTGCCTTGAGCGAAAGTAATTGATTTTTTATTTCCTGTATGAAGGGACATTATCGTTTCAGGTAATTTTTCTGGAGTTTGACCTTCTCCTTTATCTGCAATTGCTATTTTTGGATGAGCTGATTTATTTCCACCGACTGAAAGATTGATATTTTCTGCAACTTTTCTTACTTTCTTATCATCCCAATATTCTTGTAAACCTGCAACCTCATCTAAATCAAATAAGGTTTTATCCAAATCATATTTTTTTAGATCCTCTTTATTCTCAAAGTATTTATGCACTGCATCTCTTGTTGTTTTTGGCAATTTATCATCTTGAGATTTTGGATGTAAACCACTCTCAAAACATTGATTCATTAAAACGGCATCTACCGAGTTTGTGATTTTTTCTGTTAAAGCGAATTCTGGGTTACCTTGATTATTTATAGTTGCCCAACTTCCCTGTTTATCTCCATAATTTCTCCATAATAATTTATCATCCCATAAATTTGCGTTTTTTAAAATATTCACAACTTCTGTGCAATTTTCTGCATTCATAATATCTAAACATAAATTTTTTTTTTCTAAATTATTCATATTTTAAGTATTTTTTTTTTAAAATTTTCATAGATTTTTTTAATTCTTTAAAAATTTTTTCTGTATCTGAATCTAGATAAAAATAATTACTTCTATTACTTAAATTACCAATCAGTTTGATTGCTTTTATTGTTTTAGGCATTCGCTTACTTGAAAGCTCAATAAATTTTTTATTCTTATTTAAATTTAATTGTGGAGCAATTTTTGTTTTTTTTTCAACTTTAACTCTTTTTACTTTTTCAACTTTTATTTTTTTTTTAATTTTTATTTTTTCTGCAATTCCTAACCAATGATTATAACTAACCCAGCCTCTTCCATAATAAACAACATCTGGATTATCAGGAATGCCTGCTCCTAGATAATTACTAAACGCATGTTTTCTCCATGCGTTCACACTATCTAATTTAAGAGGCAATATTTGTCTTCTAGCATCCTCATATGAAAGATATTTCTTTCCTTTAAAAACGTACTTTGCAGTTACAGTTTTTTTGAAAGAGATAGGTTTTTCTCTTATTACACCCATTCTAATTAACTCATCGTTATAAGGATTTGCTATCATCATAATGTGAACTCTTCTGTGCCTCTTTTTTTAGAGGCAAATTTTGCCTCAACACTCTTAACTTCGTCATTTAACGCTTTAATAATTTTTTTAGCTTGCTCAGGCGTATAATCATAATGACTTTTATTTGCTAGATTTGAGATTAGTCTAATCATGTTGATTGCCCTATTCACTCTGCTTTTAGCAAGTTCAATAAATTTATCTCTTTTTTGAGTACTATTAGCCATAATTTATCTTTTTAATTTATATTTATGAACATTTAGCAATGACCTAACAAGAAAGAACGTAACAGAATTAATCAAAGCTAAATGTTCTATGACATCATATATGTGCCATATGGCACTTGTCAATATGTAAATGTGAAAATATATTATGATGTTACATTATAGTAATGTAATGACAAAAATCATTGTATATTCTTATATTTAGCCATTTTTAAAATCAATAAATCTACTTTAAGTTGTTATTTTCTAGTATTTATTCATTAGTTTCGTCTAGGCTTGATCTTATAAGGTTCCAATCTTTAATATATGTCCCAAAATTTAAATCATATAAATCTAGATAATTTATTAATTCTTCTAAAGATTTATTTCCAAAATTTCTCGCTTTTAATAAATCTTTTTTGTCATAGGAAATTAAATCTCCAACATGAATAATGTCTAAATCTCTCAAAGCAGCGAAAGTTTTGATAGATAAGGACCATTCTTTATGAATATTAATTTTTATTACATTTAAAAAATCTTCAGGCAAATCTGATTTAAACATCACTTCTTTTTTTTTATTAACTATTTTTGGAGAAGAACTTTCCTCTAGTAAATTATCTTCTTTATATGAAAGTAAATCTTGTGGAAAAATTTCGCCTACACTCTTAGTAAAAGATGAAATCATTCTAATAAGATCATTCTCTAACTGTTTTAAAGTACGCTCTTTATTAGCTAAAGAATTATTAAAATCTTTAACATCTTTATTGAAGATTTTTTTAAAGTTTTCAATTTGATTCACTATACTTCGGACTGGCATTTGAAAGTTAGGGCTTTTAACGTTTTCCCAAACTTTTATTACTTCTTCGGGAAGATTAGTTGAGGCCGCATTTCTTTGTTTATAGATAAGTAAAGATTTTATAAAATTTACTGTTAAATGGATCGAGGTATAATCCATTTTGATAATTGTAATTGTATTAGCCTGTCTGTTTACAAAACCAGAACTTTCATCAAAGTCTTTAGGAAGACATGTGGAAACTATTATTCCATTATCAGCGCCTTGGGTTTGCATGTCATTAAAAAGTTTTGTTACCCATTCTTCGTTCCATGATTTTGTATCTTTGCTTTCAATATAAATTTTACCAATATCTTTCTTGCCTTTATAATTAATTGTAAAAATGCAATCAGGTCCCTTAGCCCCTTTTTTTACTTCTTGAATACTGTCTTCTGGAAATTTTCGTATTAGGTAATCTTGAATTAATTCTTCTTGCACCTCACCTTTTATCTCACTTTTGGTCTTGGTATTTAAGCTTGCCAATTCCTCTATTTGTCTTTTATTTCTATCATTATCTATTTCTCTTTCTTTTTGAATTTTTTCATTCTTTTCTTTCAACTCTTTTATTAATTTATCTTTACTAGAGTCCTCTTTTTTAGATTTTTGTTCGAAATCATCTCTAATTTGCTTTTCAATCTTTTTTTGCTCTTCCTCTTTAAATGATTTTATAAAAAGTTCTTTATCTTTTTCTGCTTTATTTTTTGCTTGAGCCTCTGCTTCTTTTTGCGCTTTTAGTTTATCTTTTTCTAACTGTTCAATATAAATTTTAATTTTTTTACCAGCTTCTTCAGTGGCTTTTTTACTTTCAGTTTTTTTTACTTTTTCTATTTCTTCTTGTTGTTTTTCTATTTGTAATTTAAACTTATTTTCAGCATCTTTTTCTGCTTTTTTTTTTGCTTCTTTCTGAGCACTTTCGAAGTGTGCATTAAAAGCATCTCCTGCATCAATAGTTGCCCTACATTTGGGGCATGTTATTTTTAAATTATTGTTCATGGGATAAATTTTTTTTAGCGTTGATTAATAATCTATAATTAATAAATTTTTTTCTCTCATTTAAAATTTCTACTTAAATTTGTGAAATACATTAAAACTATTATAGCCCCATCACATAAGCTTGTGAGGTAGTCTAAAAGAATTTCTATTCCATCATAAGCATGTGGTTCAGATAAAAAACTTGTAGAAATAATTATTAAAGAAAATATGTATAAAAATTTCCCTTTTTTTTTAAAATTATAAACCAGATATAAGCTAATGAAATATAAAGCAAATACAAAAAGTATTATTAAACTTAAATAAATTGGATATTCATCCATTACTTTTGCATTAAAATTTTCAACTAGATCAGATTGAAAAAAAAAATAGTAGAAAAAAGAAATTGTAAAAAACAGAATATCTAAAATTATTATTCTTCTAAATAAGGTTTGAAGTTTCATTTTATGTCAAAAATTTATTTGCTTCCAAATACATACATTTTTCACAATTTGTATTAAGATTAGGAATTACTTCAGACTCTAAGACTTTTTTAACTTCAGTTATTAAATTTTTTAATTTTGAGGTATTGACCTCATAAGGAATTAGTTTTGCAGTAAAGTTTAATTTGTTATCAAATTTATTAAAAGATTTTTCTGCATTATAAACTAAAAAGAAAGTGCGATTTGAAACATTAAAGTTTAGTTTTTTTCCCATTTGTTGAAGAATATAAACATAGATATCCATTTGCAGTTTATATGATTGATGGAAAGGATTATTCAAATAAGATTGAACCTCAACAGGCGTTGCAGAAGACTGAGTTTTATAATCAACAACGACTAATTCTTCTTTATCTTTATCAAACCAAAGATCATCAATACCGCCATAAATTTCTAAATTTGTATCTGTATCAATAAAAGATATTCCACCCCTCAAGGAATCACGCCATTTATTTAGATCCTCATGCTCAAATGGAATAAAGTTTAAATTTTGTTCAAGCATTATTGGATGAGGTTTTTTTAAAATCCTATAAATATCAAATTCTTTTTTCAATAAAGTGTCTACTGCAGAATTTAAAGTCCATTTAGGCATTGATGGTTCTTTTAGTCCTTTAACCCTATCCAGGTAAAAACATCTTTGACATTCTACAAATTGATTTAATTTTGATCTGCTTAATTTAAAAACACTATTTGTTCCCCTTTGATAGAGGGTATGTTGTTGAGTTCGCACTGGTTTTACCTTAGCTAAACCAGCAATCGATGATAAAAATCCAGTTAATCTCTTATTATTTTTAGCAGCCAAAACAGGTTCAGCATTTGAGCTTAAGATATTAAAAAAATCTGAAAAAGAAGTAGTTTTTTTTTTAATTTTTTTTTTAAAATTAAATTCTTCTATTTTTTTTAATAATTTTTCTGGAAGAGGTTTTGATTTAATTTCTTCTGCATATAAAAAAAGAATATTTCTTGTAAATTCATAATCTTTTAAAATTTTTTGAAGCTTTGGATCTTCTTGAATTGCATTCAAAACTTCTTCTCGATCTTTAGGATCAAGATTTCCATCTGCAAGTTGCATTATTTTAATTTCATCAATCATTTTTAAATTTTAGTCTAAGTTCCTTTCTGCAATTTGATAATCTACTTAAGACCGTTCCTTCGCTGCCTACCCCAATTATCATTTGAATCTCTTTCATGCTGAGTTGTTCAGCAGCTAAAGATAGAATTTCTTTACACTTTTCACCCATGTTTTGTATGATTGCTGAAACAGTCTCAAATTTAAATTTCATCTCAAGCCTATCTTCATTTGGTATTATATTTTTATCCTCAATTTCAAATTCTTTATCCGTTTCTAGATCAGTTAAACTTTGATTTTTTTTTGTCTTTCTGAATTCATCTATCGAGATATTCTTCATTTTTAAAACTGCAATTGCAATCAGATTTGGATGATTTTCATACTTTTCCCAATTTTTTTTTAAATATTCAAAACAGCTATTAACTAATTCATAAGGATCAATTTCTTTTGATATCCCTCTTGCAATTAATACTAGTCGTTTAATAAAAGGCTCATCCAATTTATTCACGGTAAAAAATATTATAACAACCCAATATAATTGTATATTCTTTATAATTTCCAAGTTAGCTCCTGCTTACCGTATTAAAAAGTCCCTAAATTAATTTAGGGACTTTTTTAAATGAATTTAAATAGCCGTAAACTTACCAACCTAATCTTGGTGATGTGTAACCCTTTAAACTATAGTCTGAGCCGTAAAAGTCATATCCACCATTCATTTTAGGAACAGAGTAACCCTTTAAACTATAGTCTGATCCGTAAAAGTCATATCCACCATTCATTTTAGGAACAGCATAACCCTTTAGACTATAGTCTGAACCGTAAAAGTCATATCCGCCACCTGATTTAGGTACTGAATAACTTTTATATTGTGCAAAAGATTTAGTTGTGACTATAGTAAAAGCTGAGATTATTATTGTTACAGCTAATAGACTTGTGATTATTTTTTTCATTTTTTTCCTTTGTTATTGTTGCAATTCTTTAACGTTTGAGGTCCATTACTTATTCAATAATTTTTTTTAATATAATTGATTAAAATCAGAGTTTTACGGACTGAAAAAAGACTTAAAAACCTGTAATTAAAATAAAACAACTCTACCGAGAATGATATTTTGCCATCTCACTAAGCAACAGAGTCATATTTTTTTCTATTATATTGATATCATTAATTAATTTTGCCGCTGATGGTTCAAAATTAGTTAAACTCTCTTTTGTAATCTCTTGTTTTGAAACTTTTAGATTTTCCATTCTTTGTTCAATGGAAGGATGAGTATCTCCAGGATGCTTTTGTTCTGCTTTAAATATTTCATCTAAAACAAATTCCAATTTTTCATAATTTAAATCTTTTTTAACTATATTCATAAAATTAACACTTAAATTATCGATTTTTTTAATTCCGGTTGAAATTTCTTCATAATATTCTTTTTCAAAATTAGACCAAAATAGTTCGTATAAAGCTAATTTGCATAAAGTATTAATCATTATTTGAGCACTGCCTACTGCTTTTGAACCATTAATATCTGCAATTAGTTCCCTATGTTTACTTATTTTTTCATCTTTTCTTGAAAACTCATTAAATAAAAAAATTATGGGATATACAGCAATTCTAATTATATTTCTTTCTATAGCTCTCTTATTTTCATTTAAAAAATTTTCAAAAGCATAAAATTGTTCATTTAAACGGATTCTAATAGGCGAAAATAGAATACTATAAATTGTATCCTGTCCTGAGAAATGTGCTAGCTCATGACCAATTATACTTTCAAATTCTTGAATAGTTAAAACTCTTAAATAAGGCAATGAGATGTAAAAAGTTTCGCCCTCTATATTGATTTCATTATGGCCATCAAAAATTTTCATTTTCATATTTGATGCAAAAAAGTCCGTTGTTAAGCCAACAACAATATTATCTGGTCTTTTAGCGCCTATTTTTTCTGCAACTTTTTGAACTATAGAAAAAATATTTTTCTGACCTTCTTTTTCAAGAATATATGCAATTCTTGGAATTCTTTTAACCATTGTAAAATTAAAAATTCCAGTAGCTATTGGGGGCAATATTTTTAAAAATGTTGCAAAGGATAAAATTAAAACAATTACATAAAAAAGTCTTAAGCCAGCAATTTCATTAATAAAACAAAAGAAAATGAATGAAAAATTAAATGCAAATAAAATTATATAAGCAATAAGTCCATAAATTGTTAAAAAAGTTAGATAGGGAAAAATTCTTGAAATTAAATACCTATTAAGTCCACAGATAAAACTAAAAACGATTATAGACGTTGGTATTAAAAATCCAATAAACAGATTGATGACACAAAGTTTTTCAAAAATTAATATAATTTTTGAATTAATAATAAGAAAACCAAATCCGGAAAATCCACTAATTATTCTATAAAAAACCAATGGAAATATGGTTAAAATAATTAAAGAAATTAAAAATATTTCAAATGATTTTTGTTTGTATTCCTTTAAAATATTTGGGATATTCATTAATTTAACTTTGAAACATATACTAATTATATACGTGAATAAATATTATAGAGTTTTAATAATTCTTATTTTAATGAACGTGTCTGCTTCAGAATCTCATGCGTTTATTTCTGCAATAGCAAAAGCATTCAAATCAGCTAAATCAACTAATGTTGCGTCAAAAACTGATAATATTTTTCCACCTAAATCTGATGTATTACAAAGTGTAAAACCATTAGAAGCAGAAAGTATAAACATAAATATTATTGAAAAAATAGGTTTGGAAGAAAAGAATAAGTATCTTAGATTAATTAGAGAAGGCTCAGATGAAGCCATACTTACTGAACATGGATATAAGCATGGTGTGAATACTGAAAATGAAAAATTATATGATTATATTATACCATCATGGAGAACACTTAGAGTAGATTTAAAACCTAAAAACTCAGTATACGGCTGCAAAAGTGGCAATGAGTTTTATAATTTTTCTATTTTACCAAAAAGAAATAAAGCTTTAATTTATTCAAGCGATAAAAAAATTGGTAAAGCAACTTTACGTATAGAGTATAGTAATGCTCAAGCCACGATACTTTCTATATATATTGATAATACAAAAATATATTTTGTTTTACTTCCTGGTTATGGTTTTTATTTGAGTAAATCATCAGACACAATAGAAAGTATTAAAGATAAAATTTCTAAAAAACTAATAACTCAAAATGGATATTGTTTCGAAAGAAACTTCGAGACCGAAGAATGGGTAAGGTATACAAACTCAATAAATAATAATATTAGTGACCCATCAAAAATTCCTATTGAGAGACTAAAATAATTTTTTAAAAAAAATAACTATAAAAATATAATTAAGACAACAGATGCATTGACCATCTGTTGTCTTATGCTAGTGTTTAAGATAACCCTTATTTATTTTCTCTCTTAATTTTGAATTAACAAACTTCTTTGCTTCTTCTGGCTTTTTAAATGATCTAACAAATGTTGCTGGATTATTAATGCCAACTCTGCCGAAACGTATCTCAACATCTTTGCAAGAAAGCTTAATTTGCCAAAACTTGTGTGAATTCTCTGCATTATTGTGATACTCAAGATATGCTTTCATTTTTTTTCCTTTATTAGTTTGTAATTATTAGACGATACAAGTTCAGGATTTATTCATTTTTAATTATTGACATATTTGCTTGTTTTTTAACCATTTTTTCAAAAATATAAGGCTAATTTGACATAATAAATTTTTATTAAAAAATCTTTGAATAAAAATCCGTGCTCAAACGTTAAACTATTACAACAACAACATAGGTAAAAAATGAGAAAAGCCAAAAGAAACAACTCAAAGTTGTTAAAGTTAGTTAATAATAATGAGATAAGTATAGAGACAAAAAAGAAACAAGATGAAGATAAAGCTTATGAGACTTTTAATGAGAAAACAAAAGAACTCATTAGGGGTGAAATCAGAAATCTTTTTGAAGGATCGAAAGATGTAGATCTTGGTACAAAAATTTACAACTTCTCATTTCATCTATGTCAAGAAATGATCTTCGATAAAATGCCAATTGGAAGTTATCAACGTGCATTAAATTGGGGGACAAAAGAAGCTCAACAAAACTACCTTGAGCACTTAAATAATGATTACTCAATTAAGCCAAGAGAGGTAGTTGATAATGAGAAAAGCAGAACAATTAACTAAAATAATAAAATAAGGGTCTTTTTATAAATTAAAGACCCTTATTTAGAATTAAATGAAAAAATATTTTGAATTTAAAGATAAGGCAGCTAATTCGTTTAAATTTTGGCAAATTGAACTTAAAGGGAAAAAAGTTACCATACAATATGGAAGGATTGGGATTGCTAATCCTGCAAGTATGATAAAGGAGTTTAAAACTCCTGAGGAAGCCAAAAAATACTCGGAAACTGTAATTAGAGAAAAAACTAACAAGGGATATATAGAATGTAAGCCCAAGAAAAAATAATTCTAAATAATTAACAGGTTTAATTGTAGGAATATATTACAGCATTGATGACATTATAGTTAAATGAAAAAAAATAAATTAGAGGATTTAAAACTAAATACTAGTGAAGTTACAGAAATAGTCTCTTTAATTTTTTCAAGATTTAATCCCTCTGATAAAAAAAGAATATACGAAATGATTGATTCATTTATCTTAGATCTTGGAGTATCTGAGGATGAAATACCATGGATGAATAAAAAGAAAAATAATATTGATGGTTATTGTAATCTGCTTGATTTAATGCGTCTCTGCTATGCAAAGATATTAGATAAATCTGAAATAAGATTTAAGAAAAAAGTACACTAAGTTACTAATTTAAAAAAAATTAGTTTCATCTTTTAAAATTTTTTTTGTATCTTGTCACATGTATAATAGAAATTAGTTTCCCAATTTTCTTTTCTGTTATAACCCGTCATTGTTAAATTGCCGTTAATAGTATTCAGCACATATTTATCATACCAACCGGTCCATTTATGTGACCAGTGAAATGTATCGTTAAATGCGTAGTAAGGTTCATAAGGCTTATCGCTTCTTTTAATAAATTTTTTTTGTTTGTCCCAAACTAGAGCTATATCTTCACTCTTTTTAAAATTTTCATAATCCTTATCTTTTTGATGCCAACCTTCATTAAACTTGCAATTGATGTAAACTATTTCTGCATTAGCACCTGATGACTGTAACCACATTATAGATAATAAAAGAAAAATTATTTTTTTCATTTAATCACTTTTAATTCATTCTTAAGATCAAACAATTTGTATTGCTCAATCTTATTGCCGGCCTTAATTATACGAGGGTAACATAGGTAGTAGAAGATTTTTTTATATTTCTCTTTGGAATATCTAAATTGATAATAAAATCCTAGCTTTTGAAACATATTGATATTGCACATTTTTCTCATACAGCGATGCCATGCAAAATAATAATGTACGACAGAATAGTGTAATAACTCTGGTTCAAGCTTCGGTAATGCATCTTTAAACTCTAACCAAGTTCTCTGCTCACCTAAATATTTTACATAAAGATCGCTTAATTCTGAATTTATCTTATATTTTTTTTGATAAACGAAATCTACAAATGCTGAATAAGCGTTATATCTATGGGGTCTATTATCTCTTATTCTTTTTTTAGCTTTCTCGAAGTGAATGACTTTAGTCTTCATAAACCTTTTCAATTACTTAATGAATTGGTTTTTTATAATATCGCTTCTCATACTCACTAAATATTTTAGCACAACTTAATCGCAAAAGATTAATAAGATCGATCCAGTCTTTTCGTTCATCGGTTTCGTGCCTCCAAGGCAGTCTTTTCTCTTCTATTTTTAATGTGTTAATAATAAAATCATCAATTACTAATAATACTTTCCTATATTCCTCTGGATCTAGTTGATTAAGAATTTCAGATAAAGCTTCATTAATTGGTAAATCTATTTTTTGAGTCATAGTAAATTTTTTTTAAATTGATTCTAAAAATGCAGAAAATTTTAAATAGATAGTATTTGTAGGTGTGGATTATTTATATCTACTAATTGTAGTACATGGTGTAATTAGGATAACCTAACAACACCAATGAAGCAAAAATAACCAAGCTTCATGTTATAAATTTCCAGTAATCTTTTTTCTCCAATAATATTTTATCTTATTATTAGATAAATTCTCTTTTTTAAATAGCTCCCAACCCTCCGATAACTTAACATTTAAATAAATATTTTCTTTACTTAATTGTATTTCATTAGTGGTAATTTCAAATTTTTTAAGTTCTGTTAAGTAAGAATAATCATTAAGATTATACGCATCAATTTTTGGCTTATTTGATGCACCATCCAAAACAAAAGTTTTTTTTGATTTTAAAAACAAAATAACAACATAAAGTAAAATTATTACTGCTAATAATATTAGTATTACCAAATAAATAGTTTTCATTTTATAAATATTATATCTGTAGTAGATAACTTTCTAAAATAGGCAAACAACTTCCTCTGGAAGTATTGATTTTGCAAACATAGTGAGTTTGAATTCTCTCTTCGCCTTATCAAAAATGTAAGTTATCAAAAATTTTTTTTACGTAGGTAAAAATCTAGAGTATTTTTTATCCCACTTTTTTAAAATTGTCTTTATTGTTTTATAATCTGCATGACCTACCTTTTCTGCATTAGGTGTGCAGCTTTGAGCTATAAATCTTGTCTGTTTTGCAAGATTAATATCTTTAAATTTTTTTTCGATAATTAATGATAAGTAAAAAATTGCATATTCTGAATTACCCATATTTCTCCTTTAATTTAAAAATAACAAATTATTGCCATACTTTATCATTATATTAAAAGTGTAAAAGTTCTTAAGTCCTCAAAATTCTAAAACATTTCAAATTAACAACCCGAAAGGAGAAAACGATGGCCTATGCCAATGATGTAAAGTTTATTAGACATAATAAACTAAACCCTGAAGATGATAATGCTAGAATCAATGATTGTTATGATCTTTGGTTAGCAAAAGAAGAAGATCTATTACCAGTAGAAAAAAGCTGGGACACAGATTATGTGGATCTTGTAACGCCAGAAGTAGCAATAGAAAGATATGAGAACTACATGAAGGCAAATCCCAAAGCGAGAGAGAACTATAATAAAGTAAGACCAGGATTTATATCCACCTATGAGTCCTTACTCTATGACAGAAGAACTGTTGCAGTTGCCTATCTTAAATGCCCTTGGGGAGTTAACGGCTAGTTTATTTTCTAAGTTCCATAAAGTATAATCTAACTAAAGAATTAGGAGCATTTAATGTTTGGCTATGCAATTTTTAATATTAATGTAACTAATCCTGAAGATTATAAGGAATATTTACAAAAGGTTGTGCCCATTACAGAAAAGTTTGGTGGTAAATATATTGTAC
>Ga0247843_1007800_pt1 | contig 12898 bp, 11 predicted proteins | sample LaCruzMarch2017__FD_192420 | JGI IMG/M metagenome (GOLD analysis project Ga0247843, IMG submission 192420) | Freshwater microbial communities from meromictic Lake La Cruz, Castile-La Mancha, Spain - LaCruzMarch2017_8m | ecosystem: Environmental > Aquatic > Freshwater > Lake | place: Spain...
AATCATTTAGGATTCGATAAAAAATCACGGAACCACAAACCGCTATCTTTTACAATTCTCTTCTGAGTTTTGAAATCTACGTAAACTAAACCAAAACGAGGTTTAAAGCCTTCACTCCATTCAAAATTATCTAATAGAGTCCAACTGAAGTAACCACCGATATTTACACCTTCTTTTTTAGCTCTCAGCACTTGTTTTAAGTAGCATTGGTAATAATCAATACGTTTCAAGTCATTCACTTTTCCATCTACTACTTTATCTGGGAAGGCACAACCATTCTCAGTTACAAAGATTTTTTTTACACCTGGATAAGCTGCAAATTGTTTGATAATTTGATAAATTCCTTCAGGATAAACTTCCCAACCCATTTCAGTGATTTCTTTTACGTCCCGTTTTACAGGCTTAATTTCAAGTCCTTTCATTATTGGGATTAAACCTACTTTTTTCACTACTTCACGTGTGTAATTTTGAACTCCAATAAAATCAAAATCAAATTTTAATTTTTCTAAATCACCAGGTAAAATGTACTTATCGAGTTTTCTTAAAATCGGTAAACTAGCTATTGGATATCCCATTCCTAAAGCTGGTTCAATAAATAATCGATTCAGTAAAACATCCCAACGTTCAACAGCTTTTCCATCGCGTTTTTCACTTTTAAAAACATCGACATGTGAACAAGAAAAGGTGGTGCCGATAGTTGCATTTGTAACATTTTTGCGAATAATTCTTCCTCCTTCAGCTTGCGATAAACAAACATGGTGAACTGTTGGCAAATAATTTTTGAATCCTTTTAACCCAGGTGCATGATAACCAATAAGATAGCCCAATGATGTGAAAGCAGCAGGTTCATTAAAAACCATCCAATTTTTAACTTTTCCACCATAGGATTTTGTAACTAATTCTGAATATTCTGAAAACCATAAAACGGAAGCACGATTCATCCAGCCACCTTGATCTTGAAGCACTTGTGGTAAATCCCAATGATATAAAGTCACCCATGGTTCAAGTCCACGAGTTAAACAAGCATCAATTACGCGATGGTAAAAATCAATTCCCTTTTGATTAGGCGTTCCAACTCCATTTGGTAAAATTCTACTCCAAGCAATACTAAAACGAAAAACAGTCATGTTTAAAGACTTCAACAAATCTAAATCTTGCTCGTAACTGTGGTAAAAATCGCAAGTAATATCGCCATTTTCACCTGTTTTTATAGCTCCTTTTTTGTGAGAAAATGTGTCCCAAATTGAAGCCGATTTTCCGTCAATAGTGTGCGCTCCTTCGATTTGATAGGCTGCTGTTGCAACGCCCCATTTAAAGTCAGCACCAAAATCTAAACTTGAAAAATCAAGTTTTTCTACAAATGGTAGTTGACCAAAAGTTAATTTTGGTGCAACGAAAGCTGCAACTGAAGAAACTAAAAATAAGCGTAAAACTTTGCGACGTTCCATAAACAATTTAGTATAAATCCATAAAATCAATGGTGAATAAAGATAAGAAAGGAATTTGAATTTTCAATCGAACAAAGCTTGTTACTTTTTCTATTTTTTAAACCTTCCAATCAACTTATAATTCTGATAATTAGGATTAATTCCAATCATAAGAAGCAAATCTTTCAAGCGATCCTTGGTGCTTCTTTTCGACATCGAAATGTCAAAATCAAATTTCCAATTTACCCTTTTCAAACGTTCTTCCATCACCTTTGGATGTGAATCTTTAAAACGTGTTAATTGACTAACGTGTTTTTCGTATTCAAATGCTTCCGCTTTAGCTACATTTTTCTCCATCCACACATCGTCATGCCAAAGTTTGTGGAAGCTTTCTTGCTTTTGTTGCATCGCTCGTGGATCTTTCACCCAACCGTAATGATTCACGAAAGCTGGAATTGCAATCACTTTTAACTTTTCATTATTTCCTTTACGAAAACCTTGAGCGTCTTTGAAAGAATAAATGGTTTTGTCATTGCGAATCACACGAATTTCTTCTTTATACCAACTATTCGATGCTCCTAAATAATCGTATGATCCATAAAAATGCTGGTAATTGAAAAGCAAGCCTTCAACCTTTTTGTCATCCTTGTAATTTAACATAGCAGCTTGAATAATAGGAAGATACTGCTCATGAATAACTTCGTCTCCTTGAATGTAAAAAGCCCAATCCGAATCTTCACTAATCGCTTGAAATGCTTTATTCGTTTCAACTGCTAAAACAGCTCCATTTTCTCTCAAGGAATCATCCCAAATGGTTTCAATCACACGTATTTTTTTTTGATCGATAGATTTAATTAAGTTTAAAGTATCATCCTCTGAATTACCAACAGCAACTATAAAATCATCACAAATTGGCAAAATGGATTGAATGGCTTCAACAATTGGATAATCCAACTTTATTCCATTTCGGATAAAAGAAAAACCAGTTACTTTCAATGTTATTTATCGAGAACTTTAGGAATTCGGAAGTAATCAGAATCGCGTTTTGGTGCGTTTTTCAATGCTTCTTCCTGTGTCACAGAAACAACAGGAACATCCTCTCGTAAACGATTTACTTCTGTTGACATGAAAATCAAAGGCTCCACATTTTGGGTCGGAACTTCACTTAGTTTATCCATAAAACCAATGATTTTTTCCATATCATTTTTAATCGCTTCCTGATCTGAACCTTTAAATTCTAATCTTGAAAGATGGGCAATGTGGTTTACGATTTCGTCTGTGATTTTCATTGTGCAAAGATAGAATTTTATGATTTAGACTATTAAGAAATTTAACCTTTTTAATCAATCAATTTTCTGAAATAATTCCGATGATATAACACAAAATTACCTTTATCCTCTTCTTTTGGAGCACCAAACAACATTCTTGAAGCATGGCTCAATTCCAAGAACTTTCTAAATCGCAATTCTGGACTTAAAGCTAAAAAAGCTTCCTCTTGCGCTTTTTTCTGTTCTTCTTTGGTAGTGAACTTGATTTCCATACTTCTAAATTAGTCTATTTTTCTCAAATTATAAATTCATATAAACAAATGCAGCAAGAACAGCACCTAGTAAAGGTCCAACAACAGGAACCCACGAATAGGACCAATCTGGATTTTTATTCGGTCGAGGTAAAAGAGCATAAATAATTCTCGGGCCTAAATCTCGTGCAGGATTAATAGCGTATCCGGTTGTTCCACCTAGTGTAATTCCGATAACCCAAACTAAAAGTCCGACAGGCAAAGCTTCCAGAGCTCCCAAACCAAATTGAGCATTTTCAACACCCTCAATTTCAACACTTGGACCTGCGATGTGGAAAATAGCTAGAACTAAAATAAAGGTTACAAATAGTTCGCTGAATAAATTTCTTGGAATATTTGGAATTGCTGGCCCCGTACAAAAAGTACCTTTTACAATAGCTTCGTCAGCTGTTGCTTTGTAGTGGTCAAAATATAATTGGTAATTCAAAAAACTTCCTGCCATTGCGCCCAAAAGTTGAGCAAGTACATAACCTGGAACTAAATTCCAATCAAATTTTCCAGCTGTAGCCAAAGCTACTGTAACGGCAGGATTCAAATGTGCACCACTTATCTTTCCAACCATAAAAACAGCTACAAAAACAGCTAAACCCCAACCTGTTGTAATCAATAACCAAGCTTGATTTCCTTCAGCTAATGTTTTTTTAAGGGAGACATTTGCGTTAACACCTGCGCCTAAAATTAGCAAGATAGTTGTTCCAATAAATTCCGCTAGGTAAATATTCATAGTTTATAATGTAAAGCGAGATTAGTAAATTCAGTTAGTTGTTGTTGCTCCCACTCCACATTTTGATTTAATTCTTCTGCTAGTATTTTGACAACTTTTGGTGCGATAATAATCGTTTCAGAGGCATCTAAAAACAAACAGCGCGTTCTTCGTGCTAACATATCTTCTAATGTGAACACCATTTCTTTTTGAACTCCGTATCGCACTTGAGCTTCACAAATAAACAGTTTATCCGACAAAGATTCTAGCGTGCCAAAGTTTTCTAGTGCTTTCGTTTCAGTTCCGTAAACATGTAGTGGATTCTCCCAAGTACTATTCTCTAGAAAACCGAAAATCTTCATTTCTTCCGTTCCGCTTTTTTGAGAAGTTAAAGGATTGTATTTCAATACTAAATCAATTGCATCCTCTCCCATTTTTCGATAAGTTGTCCACTTTCCACCTAAGACATTAATCAATCCACTCGTGCTTCTTTCTACTACATGTTTTCTTGAAAGCGCTTTGGAGGATTTACCGGTAGCTGAAATCAATGGACGCAAACCTACAAAAACACTTTTCACATCCGCTCTAGTGGGTTTTCTTGTCATATAAATTTCAGCATTTGCTAGAATAAAATTCACTTCTTCGTCAGTAGATTTTGGTTCGTAAGAAATCTCTGAAACTTCTGTATCCGTTGTTCCAACCACCACATGGTCATTCCAAGGAACGGCAAATAACACACGTCCATCACTTGTATTTGGAACCATAATCGCATTTTCTGATTTCAAAAAACTTTTATCAAGCACCAAATGTACACCTTGACTTGGTCGGATTTTCAAAGAAGCATTTTCATCGTCAGCTTTCATTATTTTCTCTGCAAAAACTCCTGTTGCATTAATGATTACCTTAGCAAAAAGCTGATACGATTGATCATTCAAATTATCTTTTGCAACCACACCTAGTAACTGATTATCTTGTTTTATAAATGACGAAAACTCAAAGTAATTCAAAACACATCCACCTTTTTCATCAATTGTATGCGCCAAACTTATTGCCATTCTAGCATCATCAAATTGTCCGTCGTGGTAAATAACGCCTCCATTTAATTCCTCTTGATTCACATTTGGAATTTGGGCAATTGTTTCTTCCTTATTCAATATTTGTGATGGACCTAGCCCTAATTTTCCAGCCATCAAATCATAAATTTTCAAACCTACACCGTAAAATGGATTAGCCCACCAGCTATAAGTTGGAATGATAAAACGCATATTACGAACCAAATGAGGTGCATTTCGAAGCATCAATCCACGTTCACGCAGGGCTTCTGTAACCAACGAAATATCACCATTCTTTAAGTAGCGAACACCACCATGAACCAATTTTGTACTTCTTGAAGATGTTCCTTTTCCGAAGTCGTATTTCTCAATTAAAAGCACTGATAATCCACGACTTACCGCATCTAAAGCAGTTCCTAATCCAGTTGCTCCTCCTCCAATCACAAGCACGTCCCAAATTTCTGTTTGAGCAACTTTTTTTAAATTTTCTGCGCGATTCATTTCGTAGTGATTTTACCCATTCTCAAATTCCAAAGTGAAACAATTTTCGCTGTGTTTTCATTTTGAATGGGTTGAAAAGCTGCTTCTTTCTGCCAAATTTTCTTTAATTCTTCTTGATCCTTCCAGAATCCTGTTCCTAATCCAGCGAGAAAAGCAACGCCTAAAGCTGTTGTTTCAGTTGTACTTGGTCGAATCACTTCAGCATTCAATAAGTCAGCTTGAATCTGCATTAACAAATTGTTTTTACTGGCACCGCCATCCACTTTCAACGAAGAAAAGACAACACCAGCATCTTTTTGCATTTCAAAAATAATTTCTCTCGAACGCATCGCAATTGCTTCTAAGGCTGCTCGAGCAATGTGACCTTTTTCTGTTCCACGAGTTATTCCCATTATTGCACCAGTAGCATTTGAATCCCAATAAGGTGCTCCCAAACCTGCTAATGCGGGAATGAAAGTCAAACCACCATTGTTTTCAACTGATTTTGCCAGAGCTTCCACTTCCGCAGAGGATTCAATAATTTGCATCCCATCTCGCAGCCATTGAATCAGTGCGCCAGCAATGAAAACACTTCCTTCGATTGCATAAGTTGTTTTTCCATTCAACTGCCAAGCAATTGTGGTTAACATTTTATTATTTGATTTAACGGGTTTTTCTCCTGTGTTCATAACACAAAAACAACCTGTTCCGTAGGTGTTTTTAACTTCTCCAGCATCGAAACAAATCTGTCCAAACAAAGCTGCTTGTTGGTCACCAGCAATCCCACTAATCGGTATATTGGAATTCCATTCTGCGAGTTGTGCATACCCAACAATTCCTGATGAAGGTTTTACTTCTGGCAACATAGAATAAGGAACTGCCAGTAAATCAACTAATTCCTGATCCCATTTTAAATCGTGAATGTTAAACAGTAAAGTTCGACTCGCATTACTTGGGTCGGTTACATGTGTTTGGCGTTGTGTTAAATTCCAAATTAGCCAAGTGTCAATCGTTCCGAACAACAAATTACCTTCTTCAGCCAAACTTCTGTTCTCTTGCTTTTGGTCTAAAATCCATTTAATTTTTGTGCCTGAAAAATAGGAATCAACTACTAAACCTGTTTTCTCTTGAATTTTAGTTTCATAACCTTGAGCCACCAATTCCTCACAAAAAGCAGCAGTTCTTCTATCTTGCCAAACGATTGCATTATAAATTGGTAAACCTGTAATTTTATTCCAAACAACCGTTGTTTCACGTTGATTGGTGATGCCAATGGCTTCGATTTGATCAGGAGAAATATTTGATTTAAAAAGTACTTCTTTAATTGCTTTCACTTGTGTTTCCCAAATCTCAAGTGGATCGTGCTCCACCCAAGATTCTTTGGGGAAATATTGCTTAAATTCATATTGTGCTAGCGCAATTTGATTGCCTTTATGGTCAAAAATCAATGCTCTCGAACTTGTAGTTCCGGCATCAATTGCAAGTATATAAGGTTTCATCTTCGGATTTTTTCCCTAAGTTAAAATGAAAATTGAAAATAGGAAGATAAAATAGAAATGAAATTCAAAAAGAAGGAAATTGATTTTTTGAAAAGTTAATTGAAAATAAAGACTATATTTTTTTGTTAAAATAAAATTTAGGAACTTATTAAGTCCTTAGATAATAAAAAATTGTTATAGTATAACATGTCGATGCTCAAATAATTAATAATCGAACCAACAATTCAAAGCAACTAAATATTGAGAAGAATAAATATTCTATAAAGAAGATTTTATTCAATTTCTTTATTTTGAATTTAGCTATTACCTTTGGCACTTTAATTGTAAAAACAGCCTGATTTAAAACAGAACAGTGAAAAAAAACATTCTATTTCTATTCGCACTAATTTTTAGCTTAAGCTCATGCATCGAAATTTTGGATGATTTAACCATTCACGCAGACGGTTCAGGCACATTTCGTTACAATATCAATCTCAGCTCCAACAAAATTAAGGTAAATTCAATTCTAGCTTTAGATAGCTTAGATGGTCAAAAAGTTCCAAAAATTGAAGATATAAAAGAAAAAATTCAAGAATTCATTATTACTCTAGAAGCTCAAACTGGAATCTCGAATGTGAAAATTGAAGAAAATTACACTGACTTTATTTTTAAGTTTTCATGCGATTTTACAAACGTGCTTTTGCTACAAGAAGGAATAAAAAATACAATTAGTAGCATGGCGAAAGAAAAAAATGCTTCAGAATTAAACCATAATTGGATTACTTGGGATGGAACAAAATTAACTCGTTCAATTCCAGCAATTACTTTGAACAAAGTAAAAGAACTCAAACAAAGCGATATTGAACATTTGAAACTAGGAACTTATACTTCGATATCTCGATTTGATAAAACAGTCGAAAAATTCGGGAATCCAGCCGCTATTTTGTCAAAAAACAAACAAGCGGTGATGATTAAAACTGACACTTACACTTTAAAGGAAAATCCAACTATTTTGGAAAATGTTATACATTTGAATTCCACAAAATACTAGGAATATTTTCGTAATTTCGCAGAATATTCATACATCAATGTCTTTCAAAAAACAACTTTTATTTTCTGGATTTTTACTTAGTTTTTTTAGCTTAACAGCACAAAATTCTGAAAATCTTATTCCAAAAGATGCAGTTACTGTATTCAGTATCAACAACATCAATCTTTTTCAAAAAATTTCACTTGACGAACTTATAAGTTACGATTTCATGTATGAAGTGCACCAAGAACTTTTCGATGGTTCAACAAGTGGTAGTACCTTAAAAGATTCTGGACTAGATTTCAACCAAAAATTAAATGTTTTCTACGGAAAAGCACAAAAATCTGAAATTTCAGGATTCTCTTTTGGTGTTAAAGATCAACAAAAATTATTCACTGTTTTTGATGATTTCGATTTGATTGACAAAATGAGCACAGAAAAAACAAAGGTTTATGGTTCATTTTTTAATAATTTAATCATTCGTGAAAATAGCGCTTTACTGATTCGAGTGGAACCAACAATGGACTACATTTCTGAAATGACCGATTCAATTTGGTACGCTCGTGGAAACGAAAGTCCTTTTGATTATTTCGGTTATGACGAAGAAGAACCTTCCATTTTAGATGAAAAAGTTTTTGGGGAAGAAGAAGAAATCATTGAAGAAGAAACGGAATTATTTCCAGATGCATCTGAAGATCCAAATGTTAAGAACTATTATGAATTGAGAGATAGCGTTCAATTAGTCTTACAGCAAGCTCAACTAGAAATGATTTTGAATGAATTATTGGTTCAAAACATCAATTTACCTTCTTTCGATAGCCGTTTTGCTAATCAATTGACCCACAATTCAGAAGGCGTTTTCTACATGGATAATGCAAGAAATATCGACAAAGCAAGCGGACTTTGGTATTTTCAAACAGTACTTCCAAGTTTGTATAAAGACATTCAAGAATTGTATGCTGGAAATGTAATTTTAGGCGATATCTTTTTAAAAGATCATGCAGTTCAATTTGACATTACTGCTGAATATGGCGTTGGTTTAGGAGCGATTTACAAAGAAATGAACGATTCTAAATTCGATAAAAATAGTTTAAAATACATCCCAAATAATAGTTCAGGTTATTTTTCATACAACGTCAATATGCGTCAAGCTTACGAAAAAGCGTATGAAATCATTATGCCAATTCTAAGTGAAGAAAAAAATGCTCAAATTGCGATGAATGTTTTAACAATTGAATTATTGAATGAATTTGTAAACAAAGATGCGCTTTTTGGAACCTATAAAGGAAGTATGTTTGGTTCATTTAATGGTTTCAAAAAAATCAAAACAAAGAAAATTGAATTTTTCTATGATGAAGAAACATTTGAATATGGTGAACGAGTGGCTGAAGCTGAGGAAGATATGCCAATTTTTACTTATGGAATAACAATCGACAGAGAAGATATTCCTGAGAAAATATTAAAACACTTCGGGAGATTGACTTCAAAAATCCAAAACAAAGGAAATTATTGGGTGTATGAAAACGCTATTTTCGATGCTGCTCCTCTTTACATGATCAATCGAAACGGTTTATTTATTCTTACCAACGATGAAGATTTAGCTGTAAATCATTCAGATGGATATGGAAAAGAAAAACTAAATCGCAAAGCTGGAAAAAAAGCAAAGAAAAGTGGTTTTATGTATGCCAATATCAATGTGGCAGAAACTATCAATCGTTTTCCTTTGGACGTTTTAAACGATCGTCAAAATGAAATTATCCAATCTTTTAAAGGCAAATCAGGAAGTCTTGAATTGATTTCTAGTGAAACATCACTTAAGAAAACAGACTTCAAAATTGAATACAAGTTTCAAGGAGAAGACAGTTCAGGCAAACACCTTTTGGATTTAATTAATTCTATTTATATCGTTACAAAATAATAGAACTTTGATTCGCAAAACAATCACTATCGTTATTCTTGCAGCGGCTTTGGGTGCTTTTTTGTACTTCAAGCCTTTCTTTTTTCAAAAACCCGCTCCACCCCGATTGATTGATCGACTTCCAAGTGCGGATTTCATTGGAAAAGCAAATATTTTGGATTTGGCCCGCGAAACAAGTGGAATGATGTATTATCATAAAATTCCTTTTCGAGATTTCACTTCTTACGAATTTCTTTTAGGGCAAGGAAAAATGTACGGTTTGAATCTCCAAAAACAGGTTTATCTATTTGGAAATGAAGATGGTGATTGGGGCTGTATGATTGAAGTAAGTGATTCATCAAAAATCGGACAAGGAATCGAACGCTTGCGAAAATTCATTTCGATAGATGACACAACCATAAATGAACATCAAATTTTCAGATATAAAAAAGAAAAAATGTATTTGAATTACGGACGCAATTATCTTTTCTACTACAAAGGATCCCATTTTAAGAATCATTTTAATCAAGTAACAAAAGCAAAATATTTAGGTATTGACCAATCGTGGAAAACATTTTTAAGTAAGAAACAATTTAGAAATGAGCATTTAGTGATTTATTCGAATTGGGAGCGACTTCAAAATATGGGAATCAAAACAGCTATGTTTGCGCACGATAGTGATTCTTTAAGTTTCAATTTAAAAAGTTATTTACGAAAAAAAACACCTTTTTACATTACTAAAAAAGAAAGTGGTAAAGGTTTTAAAAACATAGAAAATGCAACTAAATCCATCGAATTACATTTAGATATTTCCGAATTAAGAAAACATCCAGAAGACAAACTTTACATTGAATTAGCTAAGATTGGAAAACGTTTCGGGTTTCCATTTGTCGATTTCTTAAAATCATGGAATGGCGACTTATCTTTTATGGAAGGAGGTTTGCAAACAATTCAAGAAACCTACATTGAAACAGAATTAGATGAAGATTTTAATACAGCGGAAGTTGAAAAAACAAGAGAAGTTGCCGTTCCTGGTTATTCTGTTTATTTTACTTCCACTTACCACGCGCCAATTTTCATTAACAAATTATTAAAAAAGGGAATTTTAACGCAAGAACAAGAAAATTTCAGATTTTTGTTTTCGCCCTTGTTACATACAACAAATAACAGAACAAGCTATCAATTTTACTCTGGACAACAAGCACCAAAAATGGTTGAAAGCACTCGAAATCAAGTAATTTGGACGAAACAAGGAACTCGATATATCTTCAACATCGATTCTTTAAATTCAAACGAAATCTTTGGAAGTCTGCAAATACCAGTAAGAAGAATTTTTAGAAGAAATAAGTTGATTTAAGCTTCTACTGATGCAACCCAGTTTTTAATCGTTTTGTGAATGTGAGAAACGCTACAATTATATTTTTCAGCCAATTGACTCAAGGTCATTCCTTTCTCGTTTCTTAAATAAACAATGCGTTTCTTTTGCGAATAATCCAATGGATCGGGACGACCAATAGAAGTGTTTCCTCCTTTTGGACCGTATTTCAATCTTCGCTTAAGCCATAAATCGCTGTTATTTCTTTTTCCTTGACGAAAACCAATAAGAATTGATTCGCTGTAAGTGGACCATTTTAAATTGGAAACAGCGTTGTTTTTGTAGTCACCATCAATGTGTATGACAACTTTGTTTTTGCGAGGAGATTTATTTTCTATAAAAGCTTGAGCAACTGCTTTGTGCGGATAAACTGTTTTACGAACACCTTTGTCGTCAATTAAATCCGTCATCAGAAAACCATTATCTGGATGAACTCGCAAAAGTTTTTCTTTTGATACATAATGAATCGAACGTCCATTCTTGTAAACTTTCACTCTATCTTTTGATCTAATTTTTCCTGAATCAGATATTTCATAATCTGAAAATCCAGGAACGCTTTTCCATTCTTCCATGTTGTACAAACAACCAAAAGTGAAATTTTGTTTTAAAATGAATGTATATCCACTTATAAATTAAGAAATTAGAGTTAAACTTTAAAATAATCTATCAAGGATTCAAAGTAGCATTCAATAATTTCAAAAATAAGATTGAAGAAAAAGATAAATTTTGGTTATTTGGAATATTAATAATTTAAGTCGAAAAACTGATATTGTTATTGATTAAAAGTATTATTTTTTAACAATTCTAACAACTTTCGTTTTTGAATTATTATACATAATATGTAACAAATACATCCCAGGTTTCAATTTACTTAAATCTAATTTATTATTGTTTAAACTCGGTGAAATAAACTTTCCATTCATACTTATAACATGAATTTGTCTAATTGAAAAATCCGTTTCTATTGTTACTTCATTATCAAAATAAGTCGGATAAACATTCAGATTTATGTTATCAGAGATATTATCAATTGACAAGTTTTCAATAGGAAAAGTAATTTCAGGTAATTCTTGTTTAGTCGCTGTATAAATCTTTAATTCACCAGTTTGAAGTGTAACGTTTGTTCCTGCATTAATAGGTGAATTTCCATCTTCAAAGTAATCAAACCAATTATTTCCTTGTGGCAGAGAAATATTAACAGAACCAACATGCGTTACACCATCCGATGGAGCGTTAAAATTTCCAACCACAAAAACTCTAGAATCTCCAGTTCCCCAAATTACACTTCTTGCTGCGTTTCCACTTCCTAAATCTGAACTTGTAGGGTTACCTGCAAAAACGGATGGTAAAATTTTAGTTCTCAGTTGTATTGTCTGTGCAACTTTTTCATAAGCACGCATTCTTGGAACGTTTTCAAACCATCCAATATTTTCAGGGATCGGTTTTGGATCTGTCCTTTGTCCAGCAGCACCTGAAGAATTACTTAAAATACTGTAATCATAAGCTAACTCTTGAAACATCCAAAGCATGTGAGGACCGTTTAACAAAACATTAAATGCAGTATTCAAAGGAGTTCGGTAAGTAAAACCCTCAAGAGTTTTAATCGTTGGGCCATTACCGTAAGTTTTTGCTTTAAACATGTTTCTTTCTTCATCGTGACTTTCGCAATAAGTAACCCAACCATCTTGATTGGAGCTGTTTAGGTTGTCGCCATCTTGCAACCAACCCATTGCTGTTTGTTCATAACTATGCGTATTATTTAACCAACAAAGCATTCCAAAGTTAATATAGTCTTGTTTTTCACCAGGATATTCTTCCCAATGTTCAAGAATAAAGTATGCATTTTCGTTTGCAGATTTTACCCCGTTATTGAAATA
>Ga0247843_1007802_pt1 | contig 12892 bp, 7 predicted proteins | sample LaCruzMarch2017__FD_192420 | JGI IMG/M metagenome (GOLD analysis project Ga0247843, IMG submission 192420) | Freshwater microbial communities from meromictic Lake La Cruz, Castile-La Mancha, Spain - LaCruzMarch2017_8m | ecosystem: Environmental > Aquatic > Freshwater > Lake | place: Spain...
ACAAAGTAAATCCAAGAGAGTATCTTCCGGCTTTAGTCAGCGCCATGCATGCGGGACAACGCCCCTTCACCCCAGTGCAATTTAAAAATGCCACTCTCGTCTAGACGGGGATTGTCGACGATTTACTCTCAAACCTACACTGGAAACAATTAAAGAAGATTGAGTTTGAAATTAACAACAGACCCATGAAGTGCCTTGACTGGAGAACTCCCTACGAGGCAATGATGAAGAAAAGTTGCGCTGCCTTCTTGTAGTCGGGTATAACCAAACGTAAATCAGATTAACGGTTTACAGCTACGGCGGTGATCTTAAGCCACCTGCGCCAGCCAAGGATCGTCATAATCAGAAAAATAAAATAGAGAGCGGCTGTCACGTAAGCGTCTTTTAAAGAGTACAACACAACAGAAGCGCAATTCACTAGAGCCCAGATCGGCCAAGAGTCCATTTTCTTCTGAGTAGACAACCACTGACCCAGTAGACTGAGTACAGCCACCGAAGCATCGAAGTAAGGCAGGCTCGCATCGGTAGTAACTGCGAAAAAGTGGCCTACGGCAAAGCTCATGAGGGCCACCGTTAAAATCGAAAGGGAGAGCTGTTGTTTGGATAGGTACGTGATGGGAATCGCGTTTCTAAATGACATCGGATCGCCTTTTGTCCATTTCATCCAACCGATCACTGATGTCACAACATAATAGATCTGCAAAATCGAGTCTGAATATAGCTTTAATGTGTAAAAAAAATACATGTATAGAATAGAGGAAACTAAATTGAGCGGCCAATTGGCTGCGTGAGGTATGGTGGAGGCTGCGACACCGAGTAATCCGAAAAGTGCAGCGATAATTTCTATTTTCGACATGATAGAGTTAGAGAAAGAGTTCTGTTTTTAGGTTTCGAATAAATTGTTTTAGAGTTTCCATGCGCTCTAAAGCTAACTTACGTCCAGAGTCTGTCTGCATAAGGTCGGGTAGATTGAATAATTTTTTTTGAAAATGGTCCAAAGTATAGACTGAGTCATCAGGCGCGCGATGATCAGCAGCGGGATCTGATTCGTCATAGAAGGGACGATTTAATCTTCCGCCCACGGAAAAGCATCTGACTATCCCTAAGACCCCTAAAGCGTCTAAGCGATCTGCATCTTGGAGTAGCTTAGCTTCCATCGTGAGAGGTGGGATGTTCGCTGAGTAGGAATGCGCTTCAATCGCGTGTGCGATACCGCTGTAGTACTCCTCCGGGTAGTCCCACTCTTTGAGTTGCTTGAGAGCCGCGGCGGCTGAAATCACAGATCCTTTTTTTCGGTCAGGCGAGTCCTTCTCTGGGGCGTTCAGATCGTGTAGCCAAGCCGCGGGCATTAAGACGTGGAACTCTATTGGGGCGCTTTTCTCATAGGAGCTGAGCTTTAGGGCAAGATTTCTGACTCTTAAGAAGTGGAGGTAGTCATGGGAGGGATCGAATTTAGGACCTTTGTCTAAAGCCTTTATTAAGCTGATACAGCGCATTTCGATCGGTAGGTAGTGAGTCTGGGAGGGTGTTTCTTTCATAGCTTTCTAGGGGGTTGGTTACCACAGGTGGTTTGATCTTGTACCTAAAATTACCTATCGCTTGTTCGTATTTTGTTCGGTATATCTTTATTTATGAAAAAGATGCCCTTAGGTTCAGCATATCCTTTAACGCCTAAGCAGAAAAAAGTCTTAGATCTCATTTCAAAGCTCTCGCGGCAAAACGGGGGTGTACCACCTTCGCGCCGGGAGTTAGCAGCACAGTTACAGATTTCTTCGGTCGCGACCATTCAACAACATATTGAAGCTTTAGAGCGAAAAGGTTGGTTGTCGCGGGGTGATTTTGGGGGGGCGCGGGCGATTCAGATTTCTCGTGAGCCCCCGATCACTTTACCTACAGCGTCTCTAGAAATGACCTCTGCTTATGTCCCGCTCTTAGGTCGAATCGCTGCGGGCTCGCCGATTGATGTGCCCGCAAGTTCAGAGGACTATCAGAAAGCACTCCAAGACGGGCCAAAACTAGAAGTTCCTGCTCATTTTCTGAAACTTAAGAATCCGGTTTTTGCGCTCGTGATTCAAGGAGACTCGATGCAGGACGAGGGCCTCTTAGACGGGGACTGGGCATTAATAGAGAAAAGAAATGACGTGAAGCCTGGAAATATCATCGCAGCCTTATTAAACGGTGAAACCACTTTAAAAAGATTTCAGCCCGTGAAACGTCAAGTCACGCAAGAAAGATTAAAACAAAAAGAGTCTCATGATCCGTCCATTCAGGCTTGGCTTCTGCCGGCGAACAAGAAGTATTTTCCAATTCCTGTGCGCACTACCGATCGATTTATGGTGCAAGGAATTCTAGTTGGAATGATGAGGTCTTATGAGCACTCGTAAAAGTATCTCTGAACTTCGAGAGAATATTCGCACTCATTTAAAGCTCACAGCCATCAGTCCGTCACATGACTTGGAAGAGATAACAGGTGAGAGCAATCCTCCCCGATCAAGCCAGCTAGCCGTTATTGGAGTGAGTGGTCTAAGATGGTGTGTGAATGCTTTTACTGCTCAAGCGACGCAAGCGCATAAGCGCATCTTCTGGATGACGCATTTGCGTGAAGTCTATCCGCCTGCACTAGAGCAATACGGGATGAGTTTAGAGAGAATTTTATTTATGGAGGATAAAATTCACTCATACCCGGAGTTCTTATGGTTACTAAAAGAGGCGATTCATGCGCGGCTCTTTCATTGGATTGTGGTCGAGGAATATTTTGTTTCACAGCTGATGAATTCTTGGATACGCGACGGAGCCCAGTGGAGTGCGTTTCTGAGAAGAATAGAGATTTTAACAAGAGGCACTGACGTGCAGATTTTATTTCTTTCTCAAACAAATAATCTTCGTTTTCAATTTAAAGAAATCATAGAAACCGAAAGCACTGAATCTGATGCGCAGGTAAAATCAGGCGCTACTTTAGAAACCATGAGCACAACTTCTGGAGCACATTTGAGCAGGCTATAAATACCATGAGAAGAGAGAGTTTTTTTGCATGGATATACGTACCCTTAAACGTGGAAGACAGCCTAGAGATTAAGAAACGATTAGCTCGGAGTTGTTTTGATCAGTTGTATGCCATTTCTCCAGACGTATGGATGCCCCTTCTTCACCCCTTGTCTTCTAGTCTCATTGGGTGTGTTTTGATCAGGCACATTAAGGATACAGAGGAAGCGAAACTTTTTTTTGAGAGACAAATAAAAAGTTTTCTTGAAGTTATGGGCGCTAAAGTTGCGTACGGTGTAGATTTTATTTCGACTCGTATCGAGCTAGAAAGGATTCCCCAAGATAGCTTAGAAGCATCGCTTTGGTGGGTAGATCCTTTCTGCGAAGACGATGGGCTCAGGAAAGAAATGAAGCAGTCTTTCACTGTGCTTCATGCCCTTGGTATTCGCTCGTTACACGCTTTGATGGAAGAGCTTCGCCAGAGACCTGGTGGTTATGTGGTTCGATTTGGTGAGTGGATACACGTGCTGAAGTCTAATTATTTACTTAGGTATCAGTTCGTTTGGCCTAGGTCGAAGCCTTCACAGGAACTTACGTTGAAATATGAGCTTCAACCGGATGAAGTGACGTCTGATAAGTCAGTTGTGCTTTTTCTAATGAAACGCTGGGCAGAAGAGGTGTGCTCTACGGCGCGTAGTCGCAATCAAAGTATCTCGGTCGTTTCTTTAGCGCTGGAACAAGATGATGGACCTGGACGTGTGCGCACTCTGTGTGTTCTTGAAGCGGAGTTTTTCTATCCTACCGATCGAAGCAAGCTAGTTTTTAAGCATCTTGAAGCACAGTACAGTGCCTTTGAAACGAAACATGAAGAAAACAGACGCACGAACGCTGAATTTATGGAGAGGCCTTTTGTGGGCATTCAGGGTTCATGGGTTGAGGTGTCAAGTGATGCTGCGGACTCAGATGGGTTTTTTTTAGATCAAAAGAGCGCACAGATTCAAAAGAAAAAATGGGGAAATTTTGTTTCCACCCTTCAAAGTAAGAAAAATATCCAAAGTTTGTACGGCTTAAGTACGTTAGACCGTCGCTTTCCAGAAGACGCGGTGGAGTATATCACGGGTCTTGATCTGTTAACGCCCATGAAAGATACCGGGCAAAAAAAATCATTAAGGTTTCCAGAACGACCGCTTCGTCTATTTCCAGAGCCTTATGTGATCCAGCGAGTCGGATGTTACTTAAAGTGTAGTATTGGTCAGTGGAGAATTAAACAAATACTAAATACAGAATGCATCCATAAAGACTGGTGGAATATGTGCGCGCATGAGAGTCGGACTTACTACGCTGTGCTCACTGACAGCGGGATAAGACTGTGGATTTTTAAATCAAACCACAAAGATATTGGTATTTTTCTGCATGGAATATTTTGAGTTAGGTGCACGCACTTATTATTCATTCCTGGATGCCACAGCTTCACCTGAGGAGGTCATTAGACGCGCTCACGCACTTGGATATCAAGGGATTGCGATTACCGATTTTGCCGGTGTTTATGGTCTCCCAAAAGCTTGGGGGGAGGCCCGCAAACTAGAAACATTCAAAATGATTTCCGGCGCTGATCTAGAGATCTTATACGACACAGAACAGCGGTTAACGGTGAGTATTCTTGCAAGGAGTAGAAAGGGTTACGGAGCGCTCTGTCGACTCTTCACGGTTTCACACGCACAGACTGCAGTGAAAGGTAAAGCTCAGATTTCCTGCTCTCAGTTTGATGATTTTGTATGTAGCTACCCTGGTATTTATGAATGCGTCTTTATAGCACATCCTTGTGAGGCGATGGAAACATGGGAAGATCGTTTCCGTGGATTAAAATCAAAAGCAGCGCCCGGACTCTTAGAGGTACTGCGATGGTTTTATAAAAAATGCACACCACATGGTTATATTTCCTTTCAGCGCAGATTAGATGGATTTGATGAGGTGAGATGTCAGTTACTAGAAAGAATTAAGCACGATCTACCTATCAAAGAAGTGATCGTCCATAGGCCTCGTATGCTTGAAAGAGAAGATCAGAAGCTTCGAGAAGTTGTGAACTCTATCCGAGCGCAGGAGGATCTTGAACACCTAGGTTCGTACGTGCCGTCATCCCCTCACGCAGAGATGAAAACTTTGGAGCAATTAAAGAGTTTATACTTAGATAGGAGAGAAAGCTTAGCTAGGACTAGCGAAATCGCCCGATTGTGTGATTTTAAATTATCAGAGCTCACTTATCACTATCCTACAGAGTGGGTTCCCAAGTCTTATACATCCGATGAATATTTAAGAAAACTGTGCCACGAAGGGATGACACGTAGATACTCTAGTAGCACTCAAGATGATGTACTCAAGCGGAACTTCAAGCAGTTAGAATATGAGTTAAAATTGGTTCAAGAGCTTAAGTTTGCGGACTATTTTCTCACTGTTTATGACATCGTCGATTTTGCTAGAAAAAAAGGGATTCTTTGTCAAGGTCGTGGGTCTGCTGCGAACAGTGTGATCTGCTACGTGTTAGGGATTACAGCAATCGATCCGCTTGCGATGAACATGCTCTTTGAGCGATTTATTTCAGTAGAACGAGGAGAGCCTCCTGATATTGACGTAGATTTTGAGCATGATCGCAGGGAAGAAGTCATTCAGTATATTTATGATAAATACGGTCGCGATAGGGCAGCGATGGTATCTGCGGTTGTTACGTTTAGAGAACGCTCAGCGTTTCGAGAGGTTGCTAAATCTGTTGGATTAGATGTGGGTACTTTGAGTGCTAGAAAACTTAGAAACCATTTGAAGACAAGCTTAGATCCCGAGATCAATTATAAGCACGTGCAGGCCGAGTCTTTGTCAAACGCACTGGATGCTATGCCTAGACATCTCTCTATTCATTCAGGGGGGTTCTTTGTGTCGCATGACCCCGTGATCGAGATGGTACCTGTCGAGCCAGCTACGATGGAGGGTCGGACGGTCATTCAGTGGGATAAATATGATTTAGATATTCTAGGACTATTGAAAATAGACGTGCTTAGTCTTGGAATGCTCTCAGCCTTGCAGCGATGTTTGAAACTAGTAGACATGGAGCTGCATCAAATTCCCCCAGATGACAAAGCGACCTATGACATGATCTGCAAAGCGGATACGATAGGGACTTTTCAGATCGAGTCCAGGGCACAGATGTCGATGCTGCCAAGGCTTAGGCCTAGAAATTTTTATGACCTTGTGATCGAAGTTGCGCTTGTGAGACCAGGCCCAATTGTAGGGAATATGGTTCACCCTTATTTAAAGCGCAGAAGAGGTCTGGAGAAGTTTAAACTTCCTGACGCAAGGTTAGAGCCTATTTTAGGAAGAACTTTAGGTGTGCCTATTTTTCAGGAACAGATCATGAAAATGGCGATTGTGCTCGGAGGATTTACTCCGGGCGAGTCGGACCAGTTAAGAAGAGCTATTGGTGCGTGGCGCTCCTCTGGGTCCATTGATGTCATGGGTAAGCGACTTTACGATGGGCTCATCAGGGAGGGATTACCTAAGAGTTTTGCAGCGGATATTTTTGAACAGATCAAAGGATTTTCTGAGTACGGATTCCCAGAGTCTCATGCGGCAAGCTTTGCGCTACTTGCCTATGCTTCATGTTACTTGAAATGCCATTATCCAGCGCAGTTCTTAGTTGCGATGTTAAACTCGCAGCCGCTTGGATTTTATGAGCCGCACACACTTATAGACGATGCTAGCAGACATGGTGTGAACGTACTTCCTGTGGATGTCTGTGTTTCTAGTTGTGAGGCCCAGATGGAAGGAGAGTCAGTGAGACTGGGGTTTCAAAGTGTCTATGGTATGAAGACAGAGGAAATGAATCTTATTGAGCACGCGAGGGGAGGGGCGCAGTTCCAGTCTATTCATGACTTTAGAGCGCGAACTAATATCAGCATTAAAGCTTTACGGTCGCTTGCGATGGGAGATGCTTTTAGAACATTAGGATACTCAAGGCGTGATGCGCTTTGGCAGGTGTTAACTTTCGAGCTCTCCTTAGCGGGAGCAGTCAAGAAAGATTTATTTACACCAAGTCTATTTAGTAAGCTCTCTCAGGCTGAGAATATTGCACTAGATTATCAAGTTTACGGAGCTTCCACACTCGGCCACCCCATGAAATCTCTGCGCCAGGTTTTAGGAGATCTAGGTGATATCACGAGTATTAAGGCTAAGTCTTTCAAACATAAATCCGTGATCACGATCGCAGGAATGGCTATTGTGATGCAAAGACCACCGACCGCAAAAGGCACTGCATTTGCGACACTTGAAGATGAGGACGGGTTTCTAGATTTAATCTTATGGAAAGATGTGTACGAGAAATCTCGTGAAGTGCTTAGGGATGGTGGCCTTGTTTGTGTGACCGGACAGATTCAGCGAGACGGACTCAGTGTGAGTATGCTTGTGAGTAGCATTAATAGCATAACTTTATCGGGTAGCAATCCAGTGCGTAACCTACACCCATCCGTGTCGCGGTCTTTTTAGGGTGGAAAACTACAGAAATTTGTGTTTCAGGGTCTAACCAAAGAGTAGAATCTGAACACGAAGTAGGGCCTAGGAGGAGTTGTCATATGGGCCTAGTGTCTGGCCCATTCCGATTAACTCATAACGCGTATTAATTACAATAAAAATATAGACAAAATATGGGATAGCAGCGTAGAACCGTGGCCCAATAGAAGGTATATACAGCCTGAATGCGATTTAATTTTTTTTATAAAATGAAGCTATGGCCACTCATGGGTTACCTCTTCATGGCAGGAGTATTGCCTTCTCTCGCTAACACTGAGAGGCTCGTCTACTTAACGCACCTAGAAGCGTCGGTAGGTATGCACGAAAAGGAGGCCTCCGCTCTAAAAGAGATCTTTGAAGAACATAGAGTTCTAAACTTAGACGCAAGCAGGTTAACTCATTTGCGTGACTGGCTTAATGAGCTTAACCAACGGTTAACAGCAGCTATTGAGAAGCAGGGAAAATATTATCCATCGTATACCATTTATGTTCTAGCGTCCGATCAACCCACGGCGTTTATTTATAAGTTTATGTTGCCCGGACATCAAGTCTATCGGGGAAGCGTGTTTTTGAGTATTGGACTAGTGCATAAATACCTCAAGAACTTAAATGAAACGATCGACACTATCGAGAAAACCACTCTGGATCACGTCTTGGAGGGTTTAACTGGAGTCATAGCTCATGAGTTTGTGCACCCAAAGCAAGACGAATTGATTAAGTGGCGCTGGAGAGAGGCACAAAACAAATCCCGGGAGAATCATGGCCAGATGGATGAAGCCTCTACGGATTTTCTGGCAATCAAAACACTTAAGGAAAGTCGACTTGAGCCCAAGTCAATGCTCACTGGTTTAGAGTTACTTTACGGAAATACGGCAACTCAAGGAAAATTCATGAACCGCGCCCTATTAGGAGCTGCCTCGAGTCATCCAGAAGAAGATGTTCGTTTAGGTCTAGTTCGTGGTGCATTAACCCTGCAACGCCTGAATGAAGGTCAACATGAGGTAACACCGATATCCTATGCGTTCGACGGAATAAAGAATGATCTTAAACGGACTCTTGCAGCATTCAAAGCTGTAGACGATAGACTCCTCTATGAATTGAACGCGCAATCGGTTTCTAATGTATCTGGAGCAGTCAAACTATTTCAAGAGTGGCTTTCAGATCCAAGAACCCCAGAGCGTCCCGATATAGGCGAGATTCTAGCGCATTATAGTTTGATCCAGGTTAAGACCGTGAGTGGCGATCTTAGCGACGAGAACATCGAAGATTTTAAAAAATTCTTTTTGTTTCTACTTAACGAGAAAGTACGAAACAAGTTCAAATATAAGTGGTCTGGAGTATGGGATCGCTATAACGGCGATAATGAGACTGGGATGCACGGTATAGATAAAGTCTCTCCAGAATATGCGAGAAAATACCAAAAAAAACTTGATGATTTAAGTGTATATAAGGATGCCCGATTTACAGATTGGTTCGAACACCTATTGCAGACGCGTTTCTGGGAGACGTTTAGGAATGGTGAAGGTTGGAGTTTTGAGTACCTGCCAGCTATTCTACCATCAGAGTATTTGCACCGAGTATACTCTCAAGCACTTTTAGAAATAGAAAAAGAAGATGTCCCTGATAAAGCGATGAGAGCTTTGTTAGAAATGGATTATGGCGCTAAAAGTGCAGGGATTGACATAGGACTACATACTCAAATCCAAGATGCGATTTCTAGAGTATTTCGTTCAAGCGCGCTCGCTCGTAAAGTCCATCTTGCAGAATCAAGAAATGTAATCTCATCTAGATCGGATGTTACTGATTCGAAATGGTTAAACGGTCGACTCCTAAGAGATCAAAAGCAAACCGGAAAAGATGCAGGTTCTCTGCTGAAAAGCAGCTATGAGTTTTACAAGTATCTATTAAAAATGCCTGAATATATCGATATTTTCTCAGACCCTCGAAGTGAACCCTTTCGAGTATTGGTGTGGGTCAACGATTCTTCTACTTTTTTAAGACCTATGCATAGGAAGTCTTATCTTCATGCACCAAAGACCGTGAGTCTATTGCTTGAAACGATCGAGCTGAACAGTTGGCAAGAACGCATTTCAGATGCTCTCAACCGCCCTCATGAGGCACTAAATTCCGAATTAGGATCGTTGATCAGATTGATTCAACACAAAGACATGCCATTTTCTAACAAAGAGCGAGTAAATCTGCTCCTTGCATTAACCAAGTTAAAAGGAACAAGTATAAATCGCTATAACATTCAACTATTTGAAAAGATTTATTTTAATAACGCGGTATATTATGGTGATAGCTTACCTTTTTTATATGAGTTCTACAAAACACTATTGTCATCCACTCATCTAAGTGCAGAGGCTCTTCTCGAAGAGTTGGAGTGGGATAAAAAAATATTTAGAAAAAATAGCGATAAATTCGTGTCATTTCTAGAGCATCTTGTTCATCGAGGCGACATTTCTAAAGAGTACTACCAGAAAAAGGTGCTTAACAATGTGCTCACAGACCATAATGAAAATATTAACTTCAGACTTCAGAATTTAGACTCAAAGACTAAATACAAAATCTTAAATTTACTACGAAACCAAGGCATGAATATAGATCAGATTTTAAATCTTCTCATTAGTCAGTTTAATCTCGATCACTTTAGACCACACACATTTCCGGAGGGTTATGAGCGGATCAAGGAATCTGCTCTCCGTGCTTTTGAGGCAAAACTAAATATAGTCCCTGCTTATTCGTATATTCTGGGTCAGTTGGCTGGGGGACTTAAGTCAGATTTTATGAAGTATGTAGGACTATCAAGAGAGTTAGACGCTCGAGAGTTTGCGACAACTTTTAGCGATAAGTTTTCAAAGATACTAAATCTTTATAAAAAGGTATTTAACCCAGATCAAATTTGGATTCCTATTCATTTAAAAGGTCAAGCTGACTTTTCGGGTGTTTCGAAGCTTGCAGAGGCATTTGTCCCTCTTATCCCATCCGACGGGTTATCCAAGGATCAGTATTTTGAGCTATGGAGAAACATAGCTGCAAAAAAGGCAAACAGATATAGTGATAAATTATTTCAAAATCATATCTACCCTTATAGAAAAACGCTAAATTCAGCTCAAATTAAAGACATTTTTGAAAATGGACTTTTGCTTTCAGAACAGATGAAAGTAGGCCTCTTGAAACAATATCAAGAATCCCGACTTGTTAGTCTTTCAAGGTCAGTAGGTAATATTTCGGACGCTGAAGTCAGAGACCTAGTTTTAGAAATAAACCGCTACGTATCTGATTCTTCGCATCATAAAGATGACTATTTAGAGCATGTTTCGTGGACGCTCGAGTTAAAAGAGCAGTTTTTAAACAAGTATATTGAACCGATGAAGAGTTTTAATTATCAGTCCATCGATCCGTTGACCTTTAATGTATTGTCTTTTCTCGGTGTTATGAGTCAGAAACTGTCACCCCGTGATAAGTTAAACTTTCTGGAATATATTTTAGATCCCAAAGGAGATCTTTTAACCAGGGTCCCTGGTGTTCGAAGCAACTTTAACAAAGTAAGGTCGCATCTAGAATCATTAACGGGCAGGTCTTATTCCGATGTAGAGTTCTTCGAGCTAATTGGAAAGATAGAAACATTTATTTCCGAGGCAAACGAAAAAATAAGAGTTGTGTTGAATGAAACGCTGATCGGAACAAGGCCCCCTTACGGTCTGATTTACTCTAATCAAAAGATCCTCGAACAGCTCTACAAATTAGCTGGTTTAGATAGTGAAAAACTTACCTATTTTAAGGCGTATTCGGAGGCTCTACCGGCGCATGAACGTTCACTGCTTTTATCTTATGTTTTAGCGATCAAAGGAGAACTGAATCCAGGGGATTCTGAGTTACTAAAGGTGTTTGAACGTCATAAGACACCCGGAATCAAGTTCGCTCAAATGGCATCTGTTTTGAGTTTCTTTGGTGATAAAGAATCAAAGAGTTTAGCTAAAGCTAAAGACTCTTCGGAGCCACCAAGTCGGAGCGATATTTATAAAAGGCTTCGAGAAGTTTATACAAATGAAGAGTTTGATTCGATTAAGTCAGTCCGACAACACGTAGGCTCGGGTGGCATTAAGCACGTTGTTTTTGTTGAGTTTAAGGATGGATTAACTGAGGCAGTTTACTTAAAGCGAGATCACTTAGAAAATACGATTTCGTCTACCTTGGGAGTTATAGAGGGTTTTGTTAAGAATCTAAGAACTAATTCACGGTATTCAGAGAGCTATGATTACGATTTTTATTTATCGAGTCTGCGAAAGCAGCTCGCTAACGAAGGGGATTTTCTAAGGGAGTTAGATTTATCTAAACTAATGAATAAAATGTACTCTGAGGTTCGTGCCCATAAGGGGTGGAAGTTTATGGCTGTGGCTCCCTCAAAGTCTAGACCGCAAAAAGAGAATGTACTTCATTTTGTCGCTGTCAAAAATGCGAAAAAATTCTCTGATTTATCGTACTCTGATAAAGTTATCGTTTCGGAGCTTATTTTGAGCACTGAATTGCGCTTCCTGTTAGAAAGAGGAGTGTTCGATGCTGATCGACATCTTGGAAACTATCTTTTCGATCCCGTTGGTAAACACATCTTTCCAATTGACTTTGGTCAAGTCTATACGCTCAAGAAAAACGGAATTTTTGCTCCTGGTGATCATTATTACCTTTCCCAAATATTTCGTGGTTTAGATGATAAAGACGCCTCTTCAGGGGCAGAAAAACTTGTGACAGCAGTTTTCAGCATTCTGGAGGGTAGTGCCCCCAAGGATCACTCTCTTGTCCTTAGATTAATGTCAAAAACTACAGCGATTCTATCCAGCAACGCTGCCCCTGTTGAAAAGATTCTCAAAGTGGTTGCGGCACTGACTTCAGAGAAAGTCTATCTACCTATGAGCTACAGCCTTGGGATTATCAAGGGACTCTCTTATTTGACAAAAGAAGACTACTCTAAGTACGTTTCAGTAGATTTTATTAATGATAGACTCCGAAGTTTTACCAAAAGACAAACTCTTTTTGGCCAAAGGTTTAAGCTTTTCGCATCAGAACAAAGATCCTGTTTGGATGCTTTGTCTTTAGAGAGATTCCAGTATAAAAAACGTTAAGCTATCAGGTATCATCTTAGTGCGTAACCTACACCCATCCGTGTCGCGGTCTTTCTAATGCCCTAAATGAAACGACGCTTTTTTAAGCGTTCTTTTAATTTAAGAGTTGGAGTGGTCCCCACAAATTGGACACGATTTAGATACATAAATACGATTTAAAAACGCCCTTAAGACTGCAGGAGGTCGCACTTCTGTGGTACAGAGAGGGTCTATATGGGTAGAATAAAGAGGTC
>Ga0247843_1007803_pt1 | contig 12891 bp, 9 predicted proteins | sample LaCruzMarch2017__FD_192420 | JGI IMG/M metagenome (GOLD analysis project Ga0247843, IMG submission 192420) | Freshwater microbial communities from meromictic Lake La Cruz, Castile-La Mancha, Spain - LaCruzMarch2017_8m | ecosystem: Environmental > Aquatic > Freshwater > Lake | place: Spain...
TGGAGGTAGGTCAAAAAGTATTTTATTTTCCAAATGGTAAAAAGGGAAGGAAAGATTTACTTTTTTTGGTAACCTCAGATTGGAAAAAAGATACTATTCTTCAAATTCATGAGATGATCAGACAAAAAAAGCAGCTTTCCGAATAAATTTCTAAAATATCCTCCGGCAACTACTTTCTTAATTGGTTAAAATCTGATTTCTAACTTCCAACAATTTCTTTAATTGGTTGTAAGAAACGTCTTGAATGGCGCATTTTTCATCAATAGCCAAACAAGCGGCAACAGCTGCCGATTGCCCGAGAATCATAAATACGGGTTCCATACGAATGGAGCCATAAGCGATATGGCTACTCGAAACACAAACAGGAACAAACAGATTGGTGCATTCCTCTTTTTTGGGAACAATGGAACCATAGGAAATACGATATGGCCCTGGCGGTTTAACCCCAATATCTCCCTCATTCTGGACATATCCCTCCGAAGTGACATATCGTTGGGTATTGTGAGAATCGATATGATAAGATCCCATTCCAATGGATTCAGGGGTTTCAATTCTTTGCATCACATCATGTTCTGTCGTAATATAATCACCAATCATTTGTCGCGACTCCCTAACATAAATTTGGTGTGGCCAATGATTATTACCTGTAAACTCGTCTTTAGCAAGACCATAGGTTGCCATTTTCGTTCGAATAGCATCGGGAACACAGGGATCATTGGCAACAAACCATAATAAGCCCGCCTGATAATCATAATGTTGCTTAATGATTTCCTCTCGGCGCTGATAATCAGCTTCCGGATAATCATAATTCATACCAATAAAATCAGAGCTGAAGGCTCCATGATTATTTGTATCCGTTTTCTTATTGGGGAGAACATCGAACTTACTGAACCAATCATTCCTGCCTGTATTAAATTCTCTTAGCAATAATTCATAATTGGAGGCATCATAATTGTCGGGTTTTGGAAATGGCACGCTATTTTCTGGATGATTAGTCATACACATTCTAAAACAATAAGCCTGAATTTTTTTGTCCGCAGCACCAAATTCACCAGGAGGTTCTGCTGAAATGTATGGAAGTAATCCGCTAGACGGATCATCCTTGATTTTATAGGGTGAAATATTAGATTTAAAATGATGATCATGTTGAAAAACACCCGTTTGAACCCCATTAAATGTTTCGTTATACTTAGCGTTACCTTCCCTACCTACATGAAAATTAATTCCGGCAGCTGCCATCAAATCACCTTCATAAGTAGCATCAATGAACATTTTACCTTTAAAAACCTTACCTGAAAGTGTTGAAAAAGAAATGATATTTCCCTTCTTTTTTACCACTGCCTTATTTCTATCCAGCCATTCACCCCGAAGAACCTTAATATTATTTTCTTTTACAAAATCCTCAAAAACCTTTTCTGCAACATGCGGCTCAAACAGCCACATAGTTCGAAATTCACCATCCATAGCGACAGTTCCTTGACCTTTATTGCCAAAATCACTTTGATTTTGCCAATTCCATGCAGCATCATCCTTATAATGCAGCCAGACCCTATGATAAAATTCACGGGAAAGTCCGCCGATAACAGCCTTATTTCCGGTATCTGTAAATCCCAATCCACCTGAAGTCAGGCCACCGAGATGTTGCTCGGGGGAAACAATCAATACGGTTTTACCGGACTTCACCACTTCCACAGCGGCGATGATAGCCGCAGAGGTACCCCCATAAATAATAATATCAGCATTATAAACCTCCTTGATTTCGGGTTGATTGTTTATAAAAATCCTACCAGCATTGGTGATTGACAGAAAGGTAAAAGCTGCAATAAAAATCAATATCCAATTTTTCATCATTGACGGAGCGTTTTAAAAATATATTTATAAAAATAAGGAAAAAGGTGGATAATGTATGGATAATTGGGTGGGGGGGCGTATGGTTTTTGAATCAGGATTTATAGGATTCCGTATGATGAGATGGAGGTCCTAGCGGTGGGGTGTTACGAAGATAGCTGGGCTCTGCCCCTATGTGATGTAGTACGCAAGGAGAAAGTAAACTTCTATGAATAAACTTTACTTTCGTACCGAAGACGTCATCCATAATCCTCGAAATCCTGTAAATCGTGATTCAGATCCCCACGATACAGTCCGCATCGTCAAATAATCATTATGTTTATAACATGGAAGTACATGCTAAAATCCGTGAAATCCTATAATCCTTAGAATCCGTGATTCAGAACGCCTATACATGACATTTTGCAACCGCAATTATTACCCCTATTTGATTTTTGAAACCAACCAATTCGTCAACTTTTCGCCTTGCTCGGGGTAAGTCCAATGTCCTGTTTCCAAGGCTAAAAACAATTCTTTAGGGGAGGAAATCAGATTATATGCGGCATACATGGAAGTAGGTGGACAAGTTTCGTCATTGAAGCCCCAGGTATACATGCCAGGAACCGTTAATCTTCTGGCAAAGTTAACTACGTCATAATAACCCAAGGTTTGCATAACGGCGGGAAAATCATGCGCAGATTTATTGTTTTTATCAAAATAATGTGGCCAGCCTCCCGCTCTGTTCTGGAGATAACCAGTAACATCGGAAAGGGCAGGATATAACGCAGCCAGATATTGAACCCGCTTGTCCAATGCTGCGGTAACAATACTCAAGGCGCCTCCCTGGCTTCCCCCAGTTACTACCAGATTTTTACCATCGTACTGAGGTAATGAGGTTAAAAAATCATTGGCACGAACACATCCCAGATAAACTCTTTTATAATAGAATCTATTTTTATCCTGAATATTAAAGCTTGGATAACCTTTTAAGGCACCACCTACCATGTCATTATAAACAGAAGGCTCCATATTTACTGGAATACCGTGAATACCTATTTGGAGCGTAATAATTCCCTTTTCAGCATTGTTAATATCACCCGCATAAGGTCTGACCCCAGCACCAGGAACATGGAGGATGGCCGGATATTTTCCTTCTTTTTTAGGAACGCATAAAATGCCATATAATCGGGCACCCGGAGCGTTATTCTGAATATTTACATGGTAAACCAAGGTTTTTTCTGTGCATCTTTCGGGGATTAGGGTCATTTTGGCATCCATAGGGATTTTTGCCAGATCCTGCAAAGCAGTAGCCCAGAAAGAATCAAAATCGGAAGGATTCTGCACGGTAGGTTTAATCTCCTCCGGACTAAAGGCGGCCGTTGCCAGATTTCTATATTCCTTTCCATCGACTTCAGCAATGGCCGTCAATCGAAGAAATCCTGCCTTGTTCAAGGTACCACCATTAATTTGTTGCATACCATTGGCAAGGATTATAGTTTCAGACTTTAAAGGATCCATTTTTTCCTCTCCCAGTTCATATTTGACCTTAGCATTAGGTACATAATTACCATTTTTCAACACAGAAATGGTAAACTTAACGGGTTCCCCCTTTTTGTACATCCAATCACTATGATCAGGAGCGACCAAAACCTTAATGAATTTTTCAACAGGCTGCCCAATGAGAATATTTAAAAAAAGGAATAATGGTAAAAAAATAAGAAAAGGTCTGGTTTTCATGTTTCAAGATTTTAGATATATATTAAAGATAGTAAAATTTAAAATTTCTACCCAAAAAATATTTCCCTCGTGCTTTTTCCAATGTTTTTTACAATGGCGTCAAGAGGTAAATCACTTTCATCGCCATTAAACGGATTTTCAATTTCTTCTGCTATCAATTCTATAGAAGCCAAGACATAGAGGATAAACATGGTCACGGGAATGATAAAAAAGAATAGTTGGGTGCTATACACAATAGGAAAAAGCATGACATACATAAAAATGAATTTCTTGATGAACACACTATAAGTAAACGGAATAGGCGTATTTTTTATACGTTCACACCCCCCGGAAACTTCCATAAATTTATTTATTTCCATTCTATACAGCTCTAAGTCATGAATAGAAAATAAACCATGTCGAACATCTGCTTTTAAAGCAAGCAATAGCAGTTTGACTATACTCTGTGGTTGGTGATTTGAGCTGAGTATAGTACTTTTTTCCTCAAGAATGGGATTATTCTCTTCAAATATTTCAAAATGGTTGGTGTGCAACCTTTTATCCTGCAAATGCTGCTTTAAAGAAATAGAAAAAAGATGCATTAAAGCACTATAATAAGCTCTTCTTTTTTCATTTTCAATAGGTAAACTACTATGTAAATGGATAGATATATTTTTAATGGCATTCGTTAAATCGCCCCACAATCTTCTTCCCTCCCACCAGCGGTCATAAGCTGTATTTGTTCTGAATACTAAAAAGAGAGAGAGAGTAAATCCTAGAATAGAATAAACAATCCCAATATTATTAAACAAATCAACGGTTTTATTATCTGCAAAAAAAATATTTTCAATATAAGCCCAGGAACCTGCATATACACCTACGCCGAGTAGCAACGGAAGAAGGCGTTGCAGCGTTTCTGTTTTATGTATTTTAAATATAAATGTAAACCAATCTTTAGCGTTGTATGAAATCATAACTTAATATTTGTTGCCCTTAAACTACCTTAAGGGCAACAAATATAATTAAAATGCGTAACCTACGGCTACCGTTATGCCGGGTAAAAGGATGCTGGCTGCTGCATTATCCAAACCGTCAAATTCGAGCTGATCAAAACTTCCGAAAAAAGTAGTGTATTTTGGTCCGATACCTACATCAAAAACTACCCCTTTTTTTGACCCAATTTGATACCCAATTTCGCCTCCCACCACAAAGGTGCCATATTTAAATTCCCCCGAAGAACCTGTATTGTAGGCAATTTCCGGATTTACATAAAAGCCGCCAGGTGCCGGCTTTTTAGCATGGGAGAGATAATAGCGATAACCCGCACCAACGCCAGCAACATTTACCTTAAGTCCTAAAAACCTATAAGTATATTTTGCTTTAACAATAACCGACGATGATTCACTTAAAACCTTTTCATAAGCAAGATTAAAGTTTCCAAAAGCTAATCCAAAAGGATTTGTTTTGATAATCGATCCAGGAAGGTCATCCTGTGCAGTTAAAAGGCTTGCATTCAAACCCAGGAACAATAAAAAACACTATTTTTTCATAATAAATGATTTAGAGATTTAAATTTAATTTGGAATCGCAAAGGTAACATAAGCGTCACCAGATGTTGTTTTTAGTTTTCCACCCCCGCAAGCAATGGTAATAAATTGTTTATCCCCTATTTTATACATCGCAGGCGTGGCAAAAGCGGCAAAAGGTAATTCATGCGACCATACTAATTTTCCATTCATTTTATTAAAAGCCCTAAACATCTTATCGGGCGTTCCAGCTATAAAAACCAAACCTCCAGCCGTTACCACTGGCCCACCATAATTTTCCGTACCTGTTGGCGGCACTCCTTTTTTCTTTAATTCCGGGTATTCTCCTAATGGCACTTTCCACAAAAGTTTGCCAGTTTTGAGATTTATAGCATTTAACGAACCCCAGGGCGGAGAAATTGCAGGATTACCCTTTGGCGTTAAAAATTTATTATAACCTGCCATTTTATATGGAACCCGGTCATAAGCGCTTTCTTTTCTTTTGCCACCTTCAACATAAGCTTGCTTTCCATTTGGTAATGCTAATAAATAAGCAGCAATAGCCTCCTTTTCAGTATCGGGAAGTCTTTTAAAAGAAGGCATCATTCGTCGGCCACTATTCAAAAGAGTAGTTAAGTTTAATTGATTATATCTTGATGATATATTTTCCAAAGAAGGATTATTTCCCAAACCCTTTTTATTTTCCCCATGACAGACGGCACATTGTTCCTCGAACAGTCGTTTTCCGGCAGCATAAATTGTTTCCTTTTTAACCTCCCTCTTTTTTACTGCCTTCATTTCCATAATCCAGGGCATATCATTGCTATTCACCCATAGAATATCCTCCTGAGGGTCAACGGCAGAACCGCCCCATTCTCCGCCACCATCGAAACCAGGATAGATTAACGACGGAGTTTTTCCCGGCAAAACAAAAGCATGCCCATACCTTAAAGTAGCCATTTTCTCCTCAACCCAAGTTCTTTCCTCCCCTTCCAAATAAGGATTTATTTCTGATTTTGTCAATGTTTGTCTCGAGAATGGTTCGGGAAGAGAAGGAATGGGTTGAGTTGGCCAGGGCTTCTCCCCTTCCAGATCGGAATTTGTGGGAACCTTAGTTTCTATAATGGGAAAAAAGGGCTTTCCATTCTCTCTGTCAAAAACGAATATCAGTCCATTTTTAGTGGTTTGAATAACCACATCCACCGATTTTCCAGCTCTCTCCAGGGAAGTGAGCACGGGCGGAGTAGGTAAATCCTTGTCCCAGACATCGTGATGAATAAATTGAAAATGCCATTTTCTTTTACCTGTATTCGCATCAATAGCTAAGAGACAATTAGCAAATAAATTGGAACCTTTCCTGTTTCCACCATAAAAATCATAAGCGGCCGAACCTGTTCCTGCAAAAATCACCCCCTTTTTCTCATCCAGTGAAAATCCACTCCAAACATTGGCACCCCCTGCATATTTATAGGCATTTTTATCTTCCCAGGTATCATATCCATGTTCACCAGGTTGGGGAATGGTATGAAAAATCCATTTCATCTTACCTGTCCGCACATCGTACGCCCGAATATGACCGGGAGCTGCAGGAGAATTTTCGTCTACCCGTGTTCCCAGGATTAACAAATCGTTATAAATAACGCCTGGTGAGGTATTTACAACAATCAAATCAGATACCTCTCTCCCCAGATTTTCATGTAAATCGATGGCTCCACCCTCACCAAAAGAAGTCATCGGTTTCCCTGTTTTTGCATCTATGGCGATGGTAAAAGAACCGACGGTATAAAATAATCGTTCCTCCCCTTTATTATCCGTCCAATAACAAAGTCCACGGGCATTAATCATATTATGAAAAGACACCCTGTCAGCTGGTCCGTTTTTCCACTCCTTTGTCGGATCAAAAACCCATATATTTTTTCCGGTTTCTGCCCTCAAGGCAAAAAGCTTTAGTTGTGGACTGATACCATAAAGGACACCATTAATAACGATTGGATTTGTCTGAATCTGAGATCTTGCCGCGGTGTCAGCATCCCCTGTTTGATAGGTCCAGATGGGTTTTAAGGAAGAAATATTCAGGGTATCTATTTCTTTGAGCGAAGAATATTTTAATGCCCCAGGTGTGCCATTATAATATTTCCATGCCGTATAATCTGTTGAATTTTCATTCTTACAAGCGCTTTGTAAGATGGCAATCAGGCAAAATACCTTGAAAAAAAGAAGAGAATTAAAAGTTTTCATCGATTTGTATTGAAATGACACCCTTAATTTAACTATTTATTTATAACTTAAGGCTAAAATTATTCCATAATATGATGAATTCACTGCGTTTAAAACTTTTGATTATAATTGCCTTAGGCAATCTTTCCATTTGTGTTATGGCTCAGCAGGAAAGCCTTTCCATAAAAATGGATGCATTATTTAAGGAAATAGATCATACAAAGCATCCCGGATTTTCACTTAGTATTATTACGAATGGTAATGTTTCTTTCAGAAATAGTTATGGTATGGCTAATCTTGAAAATGGAACTCCTTTTAGGGAATCGACCGTTTCAGACCTGGGATCTGTAGCTAAACATATCACCAATTATGCCATTCTTCATTTGATTAAAGAGAAAAAATTAGCTTTCTCAGATAAGCTTTCAACCTTTTTTCCAACCCTTAAAAATAAGTCGAGCGGAGATATAACCATTCTTCAACTGATGCAGCATACCAGTGGCTTAAGGGAAATATACAGTAAACTTGCCCTTCAGGGAGGTAGAATGGGCCATCCTATTTTTCAAGAAGATGCCCTGCAGTTGGTAGAGATGTCAGAAGGTCAAAATTTTCCCGCTGGTTCTGCCTTTAGTTACTGTAACACCGGATATATGCTACTTGCGGAAATTATCCAAAAAGCAAGTAATTTATCCTATGAGGCGTATTTGAATGACAAAATATTTCAACCTTTAGGTATGAGCAAATCTTTTGTTATGGATAAACAAGGTGAAATTTTTCCAGATATGGCAAATTCCTATAGTCCTTCAAATAAGCAATGGACTGCTGTATATGACAATAGCAGTGCCTTTGGGCAAGGGGGCATTTATATGTCTCTCGACGATATCGAAAAATGGTTTATTCATTTAACCAATGCAGGAAAACAGGGAAAACCACCCATTTATTCTTTACTTAAAAAAGCCGTTCTGACTAATGGCGACACCCTTAATTATGCTTTAGGCATTGAAAATGATACTTTTGTGAATATTCCCTTTTGGCAACATACCGGGTCAAGTGCTGGCTACCGTACCGCGTTTACCTGGATACCCTCAACGAATCAGGTGATAATTTTAAAATGTAATTATAGCTCCTTTGATGCCATAAAAACAACTCAAGAAATCATGTCCCTCTTATTTTCTATTCCTCCGGAAAATGAAATGCCAAAGACACCTAGTACTACAAAGGCAACAGAATCTTTGCCGATGGGCATTCAAGATACACAGTCATGGCAGGGCGATTATTTTTGCAAAGAAATGGATGTCCGATATTCATTTCAGTTTTTAAATAATACTTTATACTGTACCCAACCTATCCGGGGTCAGGCAGAGGTGAAAAAGACTTCCGATGGAAAATATTCCGCCCTTCCCTTTTTCACTTCCTTACGCCCTATCACAGATAAAAAAGGAAACATTACCCATATTTTTATGGATACTCCTGATTTAATTCATTTAAAATTCGAAAAAATGCGGTAATCTTAATCTACTACATACGTTTTCCCCAAAACACCGGTAATAATTAATTTTTTCCATTGCATGGGAAGGGTTGACTTTACTTGATTGATACCTTTGTCTGTCAGATCGAGTCCACCAAATCCCATTAAAACTGCTTGCAAAACACCGCCTGCTCCTGTGCCAAAATAGGGATTCGTCCCCCCTTTTGTTTCGGCAATGACGCGAAACGGAGGATTTAAATTAGGCTCGTAAGATTCTTTAAAAAATTGATACGCCCTATTTGATTCTCCAAGTCTGGAGGACAATAACGAGAAAATGGCATGTGTCATGGCAGGAGTACCCGAATCGGGAACTCTTTTGGCATAAAAATATAAATCTCTGCGTATTTGGGCAGTATCAGTAATAAACTTTAAGGGAAAAGCGAGGAGATTTACATCCGCTTGCTTGATTCCTTCTCCTTTGTACGTTGCGTGTTCCTGCGTAATGATTTTTGCTGATTCCTCGTCTTTCATTTGAAGGATTGGGATATTTTGGGCAACAAGAGACCAATCGGCATCGGGAACGATGCCAAGTAAAAGCGCTGCTTTGGTTGCTGCTTTCAAGTTGGTAATGGCTACAGCGTTGGTAAATGCATTATTATCGACATTTTCAGCCCATTCATCGGCGGCAACCACATTATTAATTTCATATTTTCCAGGCCCTTTCCGCTCTACCCTACTGGCCCAAAAATCAGCTGTTTCCTTTAACAGAGGCCAGCCAATGTTCCTCAACCACTCTTTATCTTGCGTCATCGCGTAATAATTCCAGGCTGCAAAACCGACACAGCCGGTAATATGATGTTCAAAAGGGCCACTTAACGCCCAAACAGGCGTTTCTTCTACCCCAGTCCCTGCGCTTTCCCAGGGAAACATAGCTCCCTTATAACCATGATTAAAAGCATTGCGTCGTGCGGCTTCCAGGCGATCAAACCTATATTGAATCATAGATTTTGCCATTTTTGGTTGCATAACCAATAGAGCGGGGTACATCCATAATTCAGAATCCCAAAAAATATGGCCGTTATAGCCCAATCCAGAGAGCCCCATTGGGGAGATACTCATATTTGAACCTTCCCTCACAAAAGAATACAAATGATAGAGCATACTATGAACATCTTGCTGAGCCTGTTCATCGCCAACAATCTGAATATCACTTTTCCATAGTTCCTGCCAGGCGGCTTTATGATTATTTATCAATCTGTCTTTCCCTTCCAGTTTCGAAAAAATGGTTAATCTTTCTGCTTCATTTAGCGGGTCATCATGATGAGCTGAGGTGATGGAGCTCCCGGTAATCGCAAAAGAATACGTTTCCCCCGCTTTTAATTTTTTTGAAAATTTCATGAGATGCATGTTATTATCCCACATTTCATGAATCACTCTGGGCTCATTACCATGATGTTCTGAAAAAAGAAACGAAGTGGAAGCAGCCATTTCCAACTTTCCCGTTGGACTTTTTGCTAAAGAAGTAAGCAAGCTGATGACCACATGAGGTCTGTCTATTTCATTATAATAATTTTGGACTTCTTTCAGTGCATCCGGAGCCTCCATGACACTCGACGCACCTATGGTAATATCCTTTTTAGCCGTAATTGACACATCCATCAGGACACAAAATGGTAATTGTCTCAAAGCGTAATAAGAATAGGTAATAAAGGCTTTGTCTCCAAAATCAAGTTGAACACTAAAGCGACCATTTTTCATGTCCAGTGTTTGCTTTAAATGTTGAATATTCCCCTTGTTAATCTGTTCCCCGTCTATGCCCACCTGCATATTCAAAAGATTAAAACTTCTTAGGAAATTGCTGACCCTACCTCTGCCATATAAATCATAAGCACCTGATAAAACGACATCTTTCACCTTAAAAGGTTCCTGAGAAGAAACAATGCCAATCATACCATTGGCCACCGTCACGCCGGCATATTTTTCCTTATCCCAATTTTCTGCTGCTATCACCCAGGGGTCAATGCTTTGAGCATTTAGGTAAGCAAATGTTTGATTTATGTATAATAGTGTAAAAATGATAAAAATCCTCATATCAACTTTTTTTACAAATATAAACATTGTAAACCCTTTAAACCATTATATTTGACTATTGGAAATAATCAAAACAACATAGTTATGTCAAAAAAAGTATATCGCGAACTGATATTGTGGTTGTTTTTAATCATACCTTATGTTTACTTGTTTAAAATCTGGAACCAATTACCCGATATTGTACCCACCCATTTTAATTTGGCTGGTCAGGCCGATGGTTGGTCATCCAAACAATTCCTTATTTTTTTGCCAGGCAGTTTGGGTATAGGCATTTATTTTTTAATGTTGGTCCTTCCGCAAATTGATCCTAAACACAACCTTTCGTTGGAGGATAATAAATATTATGCCATAAGATTTTTTATGGCGGTTTTCTTCTCTATTCTATGCACCTATATTTTATATACCAGTCTGGCAGGAAAAATTTCAAACACATCTATACTTTTTGGATTTATTGGCGGTTTATTTGCCGTGTTGGGTAATTATTTTAAGGATATGAAACCCAATTATTATATAGGCATCCGAACACCATGGACCTTAGAGGATGAACGCGTTTGGTATAATACCCATAAATTAGGATCAAAAGTTTGGATTATTGGAGGTTTAGCTCTGCTATTAGGCTCTATTCTTATAAGTGATGAGAAAGTATTTCTTCCTATTTTCATTGTGACCCTTCTGATCATCACATTAATTCCTATTATTTATTCCTACATCGATTATAAACGAGGTAAATAAAGGTGAAAAAAATATTCCCTTATCTCTTTCTCGTTGTTTTTGTAGCTCCATTTTGGGGTATGTATTTTTATTTGACCATACAACAAAAATATATTAAAGAAGGTGTTAAAAATAAAATAGAAGAGGGAATACCTAAAAATGAACTGGTTAAGTTAACTTTTTCAACATCAGAAATAGACAAAGTTTTACGTTGGGAACATGATAAAGAATTTGAATACAATGGCCAAATGTATGATGTGGTTGAAGTCACCGATGTTGGGGATTCATTACAATACCTTTGTTGGTGGGATAAAGCTGAAACGGCGACTAAGAAAAATAAGCAAAAACTGCTACATGCCAGGATAGATACTTCGAACCCCAAAAAACATATTTCCTTCACATTTTCAGACTATTATAAATCAATTTATTTTATATTTAGTCCGTTTAACGAGGGAGAAACCCCGGAAAATGGGCATAATAAACCTATTACAAGGAGCACATTTACAGACATCTTATTAGTACATTCTCTTAGTCCGCCTCCCCAATTACGTTATTAAACCACTTGTACCATTTATCATTTTAGTAACGTTTAAATCATTTCCATGAGGATAATCTTATCATGGTTTTTGGTTTTTGGCCTCATCCATATCGGACATGGTCAGACAGCCACCATATTAAGTAAAGAGGGAAAAGTACCGTTGGAATCAGTTCTTCTACACAGTGAAAATCCAAATATTCAAGGAATAACCAACAAAAATGGACAGGTAGATCTCTCTCCATTTATATCAACTGAAAAAATTGATATCCGTTACCTTGGATTTAAGCCCATTATTGAAAGTTATTCATCTATAAAGGAAAAAGGATTTATCATTTACCTGGAAGAAGCAGGTATAACTTTGGATGAAATGGTGATTTCAGCCTCCAGATGGCAGGAATCATCAAAAGGCATTCCCTCAAAAATACGTACCATTTCAACAAGTGACGTTCAATTATTACAACCCCAAACGGCGGCTGATTTATTGGGAATATCGGGAGAAGTTGCCATTCAAAAGAGTCAGCAAGGAGGTGGAAGCCCAATGATTAGAGGATTTTCAACAAACAGATTGCTTTATGTTATAGATGGAGTCAGAATGAATACATCCATTTTCAGATCAGGTAATCTTCAAAATGTTATTTCACTGGATCCATTTACTATTGAGAATACGGAGGTTATATTTGGACCCGGATCAGTAATTTATGGCAGTGATGCCATTGGAGGTGTAATGAATTTTCAGACCATTAAACCGCGATTATCTGTTGACAAAAAATGGGATATCCATGCCAATATAAGTTCGAGAT
>Ga0247843_1007807_pt1 | contig 12890 bp, 10 predicted proteins | sample LaCruzMarch2017__FD_192420 | JGI IMG/M metagenome (GOLD analysis project Ga0247843, IMG submission 192420) | Freshwater microbial communities from meromictic Lake La Cruz, Castile-La Mancha, Spain - LaCruzMarch2017_8m | ecosystem: Environmental > Aquatic > Freshwater > Lake | place: Spain...
TCGTCGTTCTCAAGCGTATCGTGAAAGAGGTTGTGCACGCGCGCGCTGGTGGCGTCGTCCATGGCGTTGTGTCGTTCGGGGCGATTGAACGAGATGACGCCGACATGGTCTACGCATTCGAACAGGACGGTATCGGTCATTCGGGGGCTCCGAGCAGATCAACGCGATGACAAGGGGTGATGAACGCCAGAAGGTGCGCGCGTTTGAGGCACAGGTGCGGTGCGGCCGCGTCCGTCATGCCGATGCCGCCGTGGATCTGGATGTTGGCGCGCCCGTTGTCGAGCGCTGCGTGGTCGGCGAGCCGTTTCGCGGCGGCGATGTGAAACGCCGCATCGGTGTCGCCTGCGTCCATCGCGCAGGCGGCGTAATAGAGCTGCGACCGCGCGACCGCGGCGCGCACCACCATGTCGGCGCACATGTGCTTGACCGACTGGAACCATCCGATTGGGCGGTCGAACTGTTCGCGCACCTTGGCGTAATCAGCGGCCATGTCGCGCGCGGCTTCAGCGCAGCCCGCTGCGTACGCGGCCGACAGCAGCTGGAGGTGGCGGTGTGCGGCGGGCGCAAGCATGGGCGCGTTGTCTGATGGCGCCATCATCGCAAATCTGGTTGAGGGGTCGAGCCCTTCGCACGCAACAAGGTCTGAGGGCAGTCGCGCCAGTTGAACCGTGTCGGCGTTCGCGACGAGCACTTCCGCTTCGCCTGCAGGATCGAAAACGCGCCACTGATCATTGGCTAGAATGGCGAGGGAGGGGGGCGCGCTCCGGGGCTGAGCGCTCGACGCCGCGCGCCACCGATTGGCGGTTGCAGCGGCCATCGCAGAGACCGGAGCCAGAAAGCGGCCGAACTCGGCGAATACCAGGACTTCGGTTGCATGCGACAGAGCAAGCCCGCCCTGGGCGGACGGCAAGGTCATGTCGAACCAGCCCATATCGCGCATGTCTTGCCTGAGGCCCGCAGGCCGCTGGCGCGCCTGCGCAAGCGGCATATGGCCCTGACACCAGTCGGTTGTGGCCGAGAGCAGTTCGAGATCGTCGGTGTCGGGTGTGAGATTCATCAGCGTGACTTTGGCAGGCCAAGAATGCGTTCGCCGATGATGTCGCGCTGGATCTGGCTTGATCCGCCAGCGATCGTGGATGCAAATCCACGCAGGTAATCGTGCACGAACGTGGCGTCGCCATAGCGAAAGTCGAGAATGGCGTCGCCGGCGAGCAGGATCGCCATGCGCTCCAGGCGCTGGCCGAGTTCGGCGCCGAAGAGGCGGATGACCGAAGCCTCAGCGCCCGGCTGGCCGGTGCGGACCACCTCGGAAATGTTGCGGTAGGTCATGGCCCTGAGCGCGGCCACTTCCGCCCGCAGGTGCGCAAGCTGTTCGGCGATGACGTCATTGCGCATGTGACCGGTTCGTCGCGCCTGCGCGATCAGCTCCTCGATCTCCTGGGCCTGTTTGACCTGATCGGCGATAAACCCCGTCCCGCGTTCGAAACTGAGCGTCGACATCGCCACGCTCCAGCCGTTACCGAGACCGCCGACGACATTCTCCAGCGGCAGACGGACATTGTCGTAAAAGACTTCGCAGAATTCGATCTGCCCGGACATTTTCTGGATCGGCCTGACTGTGACGCCCGGCGCGTGCATGTCGCAGATGACCCAGCTCAGGCCCTTGTGTCTCCGAGAGCCTTCCTCGGTGCGCACGACGAGTTCCTGCCAGTCGGCGACGTGCGCAAAACTCGTCCAGATCTTGGAGCCGTTGACGACCAGTTCATCGCCCTCGACACGCGCCTTCGTTCTGATGCCGGCGAGGTCGGACCCGGCGCCCGGCTCCGAAAAGCCCTGGCACCAGATCGCCTCGCCCTTCAGGATGCGCGGGAGATGGTAGGTCTTTTGCGCAACGCTTGCATTCATGATGAGCGTCGGTCCGCCGTGGTTGATCCCGACGAAGTTGGCGCCGATCCACGGTGCCTTGGCGGCGGCGTATTCTTCGAGCCAGATCACCTGCTGGACGATGGGCAGGCCGCGCCCCCCGTATTCGGTCGGCCAGTTGATGCCGGCCCAGCCCGCATCAAAGAGCCTGCGTTGCCAGGCCTTGTCAAAATCGAGCGCGTCCGCCGCGTGGAGCGGACGTCGCTCACGCGGCGCGTTTGCGTGGAGCCAGTCTGCGCATTCCTCGCGAAAACGCCTTTCTTCGGCAGAGAACTGGTTGTTCATGACCACCGGGCCCCGTTGACAGCAGCGTGAGAGGAGGGCCACAGGCGGCGCCACATGGCATGAGGACGGTACTTATGGACGCAACTCAACTGCCCGACGACATTCTTGCGGCGTGGCGCACGCAAGGCTTGCGGGGCGAGAAGTCGTTCGCCGCCACGATGGCGGACGTTGCGCAGACACATGCCGGAGCGGTCCTTCACATCCATTCCGACGCCAGACACTCCGACACTAGGTCCGCGCAGGCGCGACTTGGCGATGTGTACGAGGAGGGGCGGCGTGTGGCCGGGGCGCTCTGGAGCCTCGGTCTTCGTCCGGGCGATGTTGTGGCGATGCAGTTGCCGAACTGTCTGGAAAACGCAGTGCTCTCGCAGGCGGCCGCGGCGATTGGCTGTGTCATCCTGCCGATCGTCCATATTTTTGGTCCTGCCGAACTCACGCAGGTGTTGTCGGACTCGAACGCGCGCGTGCTGGTCACGCCCGACCGCTGGCGCAACATTGACTTCGGCGAACGTCTTGGTCGGCTTGCGCCATTGCCGGCGCTGGAGCACCGCATCGTCGTGGGCGATCTGGGAATTCCAGGCGCAAAGTCCTGGCGTGATCTGCCGCGCTGCGCCCCGCCAAATGTTGATGTCGACGCCGAAGCGGAGGCGCTTCGGCTCTACACGTCCGGCACGACCGCTCTGCCCAAAGGCGTGCGCCACAGCTCTGCGTCCTTCATCGCCGAGATGGCCTCGCGCAGGCACGGCGCGAGCTCCCTGCAGTGCTGGCTGTCGCCATGGCCGTCCGGCCATGTGGCCGGAACAATCGCCGTGATGAGCCACTCTCTGCTGGGACAGCCCATGGTGCTGATGGACGCCTGGGACGCCGCCGCTGCAGCCGCGCTGATCGAACAGTTTTCCGTCGAACAAACATCGGGCACGCCGTCTCATCTCGCGGGAATGATGGAGGCGGCGGCGCGCGACGGGCGCGATCTTTCGAGCCTGCATCAATTCATCATCGGCGCGACGACGGTTCCGCCCGCACTCGTTGCAGCCAGCGAGGCGGCCGGCATTCGCTGTTGCCGGTGTTACGGGTCGACGGAGATGCCGACCTTCTCGCAGTGTCTTCCCGATGATCCGCTCGACAAACGTCTCAACGCAGACGGTCGCCCCAATTCCGGCTGCGAGGCGCGCATCCTCGATGACGCTGGTCGCGACGTCGCCGCGGGCGGCGAGGGCGAGCTCGCCGTGCGCGGTCCTGAGCGTTTTATCGGATATACAGACCCCGACCTGAATAAATCGAGTTTCCTGCCCGGCGGCTGGTTTCTGACCGGCGATATCGCCCGCATCGACCCGGAAGGGTTCGTCGCGATCACCGACCGCAAGAAGGACATCATCATTCGCGGCGGCGAAAACATTTCGTCCCGCGAAGTCGAGGAATTGATGCTGCGCATTCCTGGCGTCGTCGAAGCGGCGGCCATCGCGTGTCCGGACGCGCGTCTGGGGGAAATCGTCTGCGCGGTCGTCGTCCTCGAACCAGGTCGCTCGCTTGCGGTCGAGGACGTGGACGCGGCCTTTCGCGAGATGGGCGTCGCCAGGCAAAAGGCGCCGCAACGGATCGAGGTGGTGGACGCGTTTCCCCGCACGCCCACGGGCAAGGTGCAGAAGGCGCAGTTGCGCGGGCAGTTCGGATTCGAGCGTCGTTAGACACGACCTCGTCTCGTCAAGTGCGCGCCAACCCTGCATGGTTGCTCCCGCCGCCGTCTCACTCGGCGTGAGCTCGACGCCGCTTGAAATGGTGCACCTAGTTATATAACTGGGCCTGTTTCGTGCGGTAGGAAGCCCTCCATGTCAATCCTTCTCGATGAAGGCCAGCGGGCGATTGCGTCTCAGTCCCGGCGCGCGCTCGATGGGACGGTGAGCAAGGATCGGCTGCTTGGCTTGCTTGAGCAGCAGGGAGCTTTCGATCACGGGTTCTGGGATCTGGCGCGCGCGCAGGGATGGCCTGGTCTCGCAGTGCCGGAAGAGTATGGCGGGATCGGACTTGGCCTTGTGGAGATGGGGCTCGTCGCGCAGGCCACGGGCGCAGCAAGCGCCGGCGCGCCCTTCCTGAACACCGGCTATGGCGCGTCGAGAGCGTTGATGGCGAGCGGGAACGACGCGTTGCGCAATCGATGGGCGCCGGCGTTGGCGACCGGGGAGGCGATCGCCGCCATCGCGTTCGCCGAGGGCAATGCGCCGTTGCCCCTCAAGCCCTCCGTGACGTTCTGTGGCGGCGTTCTGGACGGCGTCAAACCAGGCGTCGTCGCTGGTCTCCAGGCCGATATCGCGATCGTCTGGGCCTTGAGCGAGGGGCGGCCCGCGCTCGCACTCGTTGAACTCGCAAACGTGTCGCGGGAGGCGGTCGCGTCATTCGACAACAGTCGCGGTTACGCCGACGTCACTTTTGCATCGACCTCCGCGATGCTGCTTGCGCAGGGCGACGACGCGCGCCGCTGCGCGCGAGACGTCCTGGCGGCGATGGCGGTGGTGACAGCGCACGAACAGGTCGGCGGCGCAGAACATCTCCTGTTCGTCGCGCGCGACTACGCCAACACGCGCAAGGCGTTCGGCCAGCCGATAGGCGCCTTTCAGTCCGTCAAGCACAAGATCGCAGAACTCTACGCGCTCGTGGAGATCGCCCGCGCCAATTGCATCCACGCCGCCGCACGCGACGGCGGCGGCGACTTCCTTCGCGCCGCGGCCGCTGCGCGCATCTCTGCGACCGATGCCTACGACACCGCCGCGCGCGATTGCGTTCAGGTGCATGGCGGTATCGGCGTCACCTGGGAGTCCGGACTTCATCTGCACATGCGGCGCGCCCGTAGCCTTGCGATCGAGCACGGCAATAGTCTCTTCTGGGAGGATCTGCTTGTGGAGCAACTGACGGGAGTGGCGCCATGACCGCCCAGCTTGAAGCGTATCGCAGCGCTGCGCGCGCCTGGCTTGAAGCGGTTGCGCCCGAATACGGTGCGGCGGCGCGGCGTGGCCTTGACGTACGTGACGACCTCGCGATCGCCCGTCGCTATCAGCGCGCCAAGTACGAAGCGGGCTACGCCGGGATCAACTGGCCGCAGGAGTTTGGCGGCCAGGGCCTTTCGCACCTCGAGAAGGTGGCCTTTGACACCGAGGAGATGACGTTCGGAATGCCGACGAGGTATTTCGGGATATCCCTGGGCATGCCGGTGCCGATCCTCATGAAGTTCGCCGAGAACAAGGCGTGGGTGAAGGCGCGCGTGATCGCTGCGCTGCGCGGCGAAGAGATCTGGTGCCAGCTTTTTTCCGAGCCGGCGGGCGGTTCGGATCTCGCGGGGCTGAGGACACGCGCCGAACCGGACGGAAACGGCTGGAAGCTAAATGGTCAGAAGCTCTGGACGAGTTACGCGCAGTATTGCGACTACGGCGTGATTGTCGCGCGGACCGACCCCAACGTCGCCAAGCACAAGGGGCTCACCTATTTCTGGGTCGACATGAAGGCGCCCGGCGTGGCGGTGCGCCCGGTGAAACTCGCCAATGGAGATGATCACGTCAATGAAGTGTTCTTCGATGACGTGAAGCTCGCAGACGACCAGCGCATGAGCCCGGTCGGCGGGGGCTTCCCGGTGGCGATGGCGACATTGATGATCGAGCGTTACGTCGCCACAGACAGCGCCGGTTTCGGGCCTCACCTTGATCTCTTCGTCGAGATCGCGCGCGCCTGCGAGATCAACGAGAGACCGGCCTTGCAGGACGGGCGCATTCGTTCGGCGATTGCCCGCAACTATGTGATGCGCGCGGGGCTGGAGTCGATCACGACCCGCGCTATGCTCTTGCTGCAGGCTGGAAAGGAGCCGGGCCCGGAAGGCTCGCTCAACAAGCTCGTGTCGGTGCGCAGTCGGCAGAAACTGTCCGAACTTGCAATAGATCTGCAGGGCAATCTCGGGATCGCCTATGATGTGCATGCCAACGCAAAGGAAAACTGGACCGTAAGCTGGCTCGACGCGCCGACGGGGCGGATCGCGGGGGGCGCTGACGAAATGCTGCTCAACACCATCGCCGAAAAGATTCTCGGCTTGCCGCAGGATCACCGACCCGACAAGGGCGTGCCGTTCAACCAGATCCCGGCCTGACTGCAGTCTGAAGGGAAATCCGCAATCGTGATGCAACTGCGCCATGCGGTCGCTGTCTGCGGCGGGCTCGGAAAGCGCCTGATCGTGTCGCCCGATCGCGACCTCGCTCTCATGATCAATGGCGCCAATGCGCTGGAGGATGCGGCGCAGCGCGCAGACATGGCGGTGCTGGATACCTCTCAGAATACGAGGCTTAAAGTGTCTTTCGCGCGCACCGGTCCAAACGATCTACGAGGGTGCGACTCAAATCCTCCAGCTTCAGATCGCCGAACACAAGCTGCGCGAGTGGTCTGCACGAACCTGTTCTGATCGCCGAACACGCCTTCAGCGCGCCGCGTTTTAACGATTGCCTAGTCTAACCCAACCCGGAGATCCCCGATGGCCATCAAGACCCGCATCACAGAGCTGCTCGAGATCGAACACCCGATTGTTCAGGGCGGCATGATGAATGTCGGCTACGCGGAAATGGCGAGCGCCGTTTCGAACGCGGGCGGGCTCGGGATCATCACTGCGCTCAGTCAGCCGAGTCCGGAAGCGCTGCGCGACGAAATCGAGCGTACGCGGGCGATGACTGCAAAGCCATTTGGCGTAAACATGACAGTTTTTCCGACGATCAATTCGCCCGATTACAAAGCCTATGTTCACGCGATCATCGACGCGGGAATCAAGGTTGTCGAGACCGCCGGCACGCCCGCAGTTCGCGAGCTCTGGGAGCAGATGAAGCCGCACGGGATCAAGATCCTGCACAAGTGCACCGCCGTGCGCCACGCTGTTTCGGCCGAAAAGGCTGGCTGCGATGTGATCAGCATCGACGGCTTTGAATGCGCCGGACACCCGGGCGAGGATGACATCCCGGGGCTCATCCTGATCCCCGCGGCGGCCGACAAGGTGAAGATCCCTATGCTTGCGAGCGGGGGCTTCGGCGATGGTCGGGGCCTTGCCGCGGCGCTTGCGCTGGGGGCCGACGGCATCAATATGGGCACGCGGTTCTGTGCGACCAAGGAAGCGCCGATCCACGACAACGTGAAGCAGGCCTATGTCGACAATGACGAACGCGGCAGCTTCCTGATCTTCCGCAATTTCAAGAACACCGCGCGCGTCGGCAAGAATGCGGTTTCTGAAGAAGTGGTGCGCCGCTTGTCCCTTCCAGATGCGAAGTTTTCCGACGTGCGTGACCTCGTCGCGGGGACCGCCGGAAAGGAGCTTTTGGTGACCGGCGATCTCACGAAGGGCGTGTTCTGGGCCGGGATGGTCCAGGGCCTGATCCACGACATCCCCACCTGCCAGGAACTGGTGAGCCGGATCGTGGCGGATGCTGAATCCATCATGCGCGGCCGTCTCGCCGGCATGCTGGCCTGAGAGGCAGCCAAACAGGCTGATCGGACACGTCACTGGCGCAGTCGTCACCCACGGTCCACGTCGCGTGGTCGACGCCGCTCGGCGGCCATCATGGAAGGTTGGCGCGCTTGGCCGTGGCTATCGGGTGTCGGCGGGCGCAGTCTGTCGGAAGTCGAACACAATGTTGCGGATCTCGCCGGGAAAGGGCGTCGATGGTGCATAGTCTTGCGAAACGGCGGCGCCGTCGTCGCGACCGATGTCGAATGTGTCGCTGACCGAGTACGTGACCGGCATGGGGTAGTGGAGCGTTTTTCGGGCCAGTTCACGGCCATTTGCGCTTATGGCGACCTCAACGTCGATCGGGGTTAGCGGCGCCGCTGAAGGGCGCGCCACTGAAAGCTCTATGGTGTTTTCCCCTCGGCGCAGGGCCCTGCTTGACGAGACCGAGACGGCTTCGCCGGCAAAGTCGCGCAAGATGAATGTGGGTCTGCCATCTCGCAGGTAGAAAGCGGCGCCGCCGCGCCTCGCGCCCATGGCGAAAAGTGGTCCGGTCTCGCGGCCAGTCGCGAGCCTGACGTGCGCCGTCATGCGATAGCTGCCAAACAGGATCGGCGGCGCGGCGAACTCGGCTATTCGCGCTGTGGGGTTCGGGTAGCGCCAAACCCCGCCGCGGCGCGCAAAATCGTCCTGAGTCAGTCGCTGGGCGTGTCGACGTGATTCGCTCATATTGCTCAGCGGAAAAACGTTGAACCGGCGCGCCTGTTCTTCAAACATCTGGCCCATTCGCGCGACGCGATCAGGCGCCTGCGCCGCGAGGTTGCGGGTCTGACCGGGGTCGGTGGTCAGATTGTAGAGTTCCCAGGGTTCGTTGATCGGAGCCGTCGACGACATGTCCCAGGTGGCGGTGCGATGGGACGTGACGATCTGCCAGCCCTGGGACCAGAGCCCCTTGTTGCCGTACAACTCCGAATACTGAGACAATTTGCGATCCGGCGCGTCTGGAGCGGAGAACGTGAAGGCGATGCTCTCGCCCTCCATCGGGCGCTGGGTCGTGTTGTTGGCCACCGTCGGCGCGGTGGCGCCGGCGCTTTCGAGGATTGTCGGGGCTATGTCTACGACATTGACATACCGGCGGCGTAGTTCGCCGCGCGCCAGAATGCCGTTTGGCCACGATACGATGAGCGGAACGCGGGTCTTGCCCGCGACAGCCCAGCCAAACGCATAGTGCGGATAGGTGTCTGGTCCTCCCAATTGCCCCATACGGGGCGCGTTTTGCGACACGGTCGGGAAAACCCCATGTACGAAAAGCTGCTCGTGGTAGGTGCCGTTGGCCGCTTCTTCAGCGCTCGCGCCATTGTCTGAGGTGACGATGATCAGCGTGTTGTCGAGTTCTCCGGAGGCTTCGAGCGTATCGAGAATCCGACCGAACTCATGTTCTGCGTAGCTCAACGCGCCGGCGAAAACCTCCATCTGGCGGGCGTAGAGCTTGCGTTGCTCCGGGTTTAGGCTCTCCCATGCCGGCATGCCATCCGGCCTTGCCGCCATTTGGGTTCCGGTAGGAAACAGCCCGAGATCGATCTGATTTTGGAGCACGCGCGATCGAAGGGCGTCCCAGCCCATGTCGAACCGACCGCGGTATCGGTCGATAAACTCGCCCGGCGCATGATGCGCCGCGTGGGCGGTCCCTGTCGCCCAGTACATGAAGAACGGCTTCGCCGACCGGCGACCCTAACGACCCGTGATCATATCGATCGCCTTGTCGGCCAGATCGATGTTGAGGTGATAACCGCGCCCCCCGGGTGTGGGAGCCGGCGCGTTGTCCTGGATAAGCGTTGGAGCCCAGTTATCGGTATCGGCGGCGAGGAAGCCGTAGAAGCGGTCAAAGCCCTGGCCCAGCGGCCAGAGCCGGTAGGGTCCGAATGCCGACTGGTGCGCGCGGGGCAAATGGTCCCATTTTCCCAATGCAAAGGTGTCGTAGCCGGCCTGACGAAGATAGGCGGCCACCGTGCCCGAGTCGGGGGGTATCTCGCTGTCATGGCCTGGAAGCGGCAGAGCTGCGGCGGCGTGACCGCCCACGTGCACGCTGTGAGGGTTGCGTACGGTCAGGAACGCCGCACGGCTCGCCGAGCATATCGGCGCCGTATGGTAGTTTGCATACCTCAGTCCTTGCCACGCCACGCGGTCGATATTGGGCGTATCAATGAGACTGCCGAAGCTCGAGAGTTGCGCATACCCTACATCGTCGAGCATCCAGACGAGCACATTGGTCGCCTGGACAGCCGCCGCGCTCACCGTGGTGGTCGTCGTAGCGGGCGCACTCTCGCGCGCGAAAGCGCCGGTGCACGGCGACAATGCCGTCGCGATCGCGAAGATCGATGCGAAGCGTGCAAATCTCATGGCCGTTTCTCCGAATGCTCGAGGGGCGCCTGCATGGCCTTCTCCGTCATCCTCAACACGTCGGCGAAGAGCGCGGCGGCCTGTTCCGGATCCAGCTCTTTCTGGTCAATTTGCGCCAATGCGGCCGCAACCATTGCGAGCTGAATGACAAGTCTGTGTCCGCCCGTTTCGGTGTCAGTTCCGCTTCTGGTGGCGATACGCGAAACGATTTTCTGCGTGGCTGGAAAATCACCATCAAGCGAAATGCGGAGGTCAAATCGATTGGAGCGAAACACACTCATCAGGAACGCTGCGTAACTGTGCTGCCCTGAGGCGTTCTCTTGCTCGAAGAACGGTCTCCACAGAGCGTCCAGGAGAGGAAGTATTTCTTCGCCGCGACCAGCAGCCTCCGCCTCCTCGAGAAGGGCGGCGCGGCGCGCGTCAATTTCGGGAAGGCGCTTCTTGAAGATGGCCTCGACGAGCTCGTCCTTGCCGCCGAAGTGATAGGCGACCACGTTGGTGTTCGCCGCGCCCGCTGCAATTGCGATCTGTCTGAGAGATGTTCCTTCGATGCCACCGGATGCAAAAAGAGATTCCGCCATCTCGAGGACTGCGGCTCTCGTCGCCGCGGAGCGCGGATCTGTGCGTGCGTTTCGCGCGATTGTCATCGAGTTCGCCCGATCGATTGCGCGCAGCGGAAGCCCAGATGGGACGTTGAGGTATCAGTCAACTGGAACCAGCGCGCGGCGGGCGATAGCTGCGGCAATGGTTGGGCTCGCAAAGGTGTGATCCGCCTTTCAGAAGCTTGCGAACATGCGGGCTTGCGTGAGGCGTCGCGCAGCATCCGTTCACTCCGTCGGTAGGGTCGCCATTCGTGACGGTGGTGCGATCCAGCATGTACGGGTCTATCGCTACGATCCGCGCCGAGGTCTCTTTGCGATAATGTGAGTTGCCGCCCATCTTGAAACGACCGCCAACCAGGCGAACCATCTCGGCGGATGACCGCTCCGGCCGGATTTCTCGGAAGGGCGAGCCAACCATGAAGTTAAAATAACGCATCTGCGTTAAAAGTGCAATACGAACTTTTGTGAAAGACCCCATGGCCAAAATGTCTGACACTGGCGATTCGTCTCCGGGCGACTTGCTTGCCGAGGAAGAGTTTTCGCCGCTCGGCGGGCGAGTGCTCCAGCTGCATGAAAGTCCATCGCGGAGCCCGGCGCATCGCAACGCGATCAACATCGCTGTCGATCGCCGGGGGGAGGCCGCTGATCTCGACCTCGATCAGTTCGACGCGCTGGTGACGAGTCGTGCGGATGCTCGCGATCCGTGGATCGTTGTGCCCGAAGATCGCCTTGACCAACAGCTCGGCGCGATCCAGCGCAATGCGCGCGCGGCGCCCATGGCGGCGTCGGTGCTTGGACGGTTGTTGCGCGTGACCGAGAAATTGGACGTCCAATACGCGCTTGAAGTGGAATCGATGGCGTATTCGATGCTGCTGGGCGGTCGCGAGTTCTTGCACTGGCTCGAACGCCCCCGGAGCGATAAGGCGGTAATTCAGGACACGCCGCCTGTTCGCTACGAGCGAGACAACGACACCGTCACACTCACGCTCGCCTCTCCCGGCAATCGCAACGCCATGACAGCGGCCATGCGTGATGCCCTTTTCGAGGCGCTGGTGAACGTGCTCGAAGATCCTTCGGCGCCTCGACTTGTTCTCAACGGCGAGGGGCGGTGTTTTTCGGTCGGGGGCTACTTGCCGGAATTCGGAACAGCCCGCGACCTTGCCGGCGCTCACGTCGTGCGCACGCTGCGCAGTTGCGCGCGGATACTGCATCTTCTGGGCGAAAGAGCCGAAGTGCGCGTGCATGGCGCGTGCATCGGCTCCGGGATCGAGATTGCAGCGGCGGCCGGGCGCAGGGTCGCAGCGCCTGACGCGTTCGTGCAGCTTCCTGAAGTCTCCATGGGATTGATCCCCGGCGCCGGGGGAACCGTCACGATCAGTCGCGCAATCGGGCGGCACAGGACATTCTGGATGGCGCTGGGCGGTTTCCGGATTAACGCCGCCGAGGCTCTGAAGTGGGGTCTTTTTCACGCGATCACGCCATGACCGGACGTCTCGGGGAGTTGTTGGCCGCACGCCTGGCCCTCTTGCCGCGGCAGGTGGGCGGACTGACGCCGCAGCTGTTGCTGCAGCGCGACGCGCCGGGGCTCTCGGCCCCTGACCATCGGTCGGCGAACCGATCTTGCCGGCTGCTTGAGGCGCGCGATGGGTGGGTCGCGCTCAATCTTGCGCGTCCTGAAGATGTCGAGCTGACGTCCATCCTGTGCGACCAGGGCGCCGAGCGCCGTGCAGCACGGCACCAGGAAGGGAACAACAGGGAAGTGAATCACTGTGAAGTGACCATCTGGGACGTGGTGGCCGATATGGCGCGCGATTGCGCCGCGTCCGAGTTTGTCGCGCGCGCCGTTGAATTTCAGTTGCCGGCGGCGGCGCTGGATGAAGCGACGTCGCCGCCTTTCGAGACACGGAGCGGCGGAGACGCGCCACGCCGGGTGCTGGACCTTTCAGCGCTCTGGGCGGGGCCCTTGTGCGCTGGCCTTCTGGCGAAGGCCGGCGCGCAGGTGACGCGTATCGAAAGCGTGCGCCGACGCGACCCTACACCCGATACGGCGCCTGAACTGGACCAGTTTCTCAACGACGCCAAGGAGCGCGTCGCGCTCGACCTGAGCGATGCGAACGATCGCGCCCGATTGCTCGAGATGGTGCTGGACGCCGATGTTCTGGTCACGAGCGCGCGGGCGCCTGCACTTGCGCGCCTTGGTCTTGCGCCAGAAACGTTGT